>Ga0302251_1000603_pt1 | contig 30345 bp, 23 predicted proteins | sample AAG_RA_Gln_MG_FD_193534 | JGI IMG/M metagenome (GOLD analysis project Ga0302251, IMG submission 193534) | Enriched activated sludge microbial communities from anaerobic digester in WTTP, New Holstein, Wisconsin, United States - AAG_RA_Gln | ecosystem: Engineered > Bioreactor > Anaerobic >... | reverse complement strand
GAGCGCCGTCTTGATGGAGATATCAGACGACTGGCAGACCGAGAAACGCTACGTCAGTTTCCGGTCAGCCTGAATCCAACTCCGAAAGGTCACCCACCAATTTTACAGAAACAACGTTGCTTTATCGGCTCGGGTAACGAACAGGAGTATTCAAGGGGCCTGATGTACTGGTTTCTAAGTATCCTCCCACTGGCATACGTTTTGCGCTCAAGACTGCAACTGGCTCTTGCGCTGGCGGTAGGTACCGTGTGGGTGATGGTCGGCCCAATGTCGGAACACCTGGAATGGTGGGGCCGCCCCGACCTCGTGATGCTGAGATTCATGGCGATCGGCGTCTTCCTGCACGCCGTAGGTTTGATCCACCGCGACAACTCAGCCGTGGAAGGTCTTTCACCGGTCTTCACGTCTTTCGGCGTCGGCTTCCTGACCTTCAGCCTGTATATTCTCTCGTTCGAACACGTCTGGCCGCATCATTACTCGTACGGCTACCGGGATACCGAGAGCCTCAGCGCGCTCATACCGGTCGTTTGGATGTGGATCGGACCCATTCTACTCATCGCGCTTGCCTGCTCGATATGGGCCTTGACGAAGGCCAATCAGAACACGGCGTCGCGGTCGGAGGCCGGAGTCACCATGGGAATCACGTTGTTGGCGGTTGTGATGACCTGGTGGGTTCTGACGCCCGATTTCGCGCAGTTGATAGAAGGTTACCGGCACGGTCTGATGGTACTCTTCAATGTCCTTCTGCTTGCCCTGGAAATCGGTTTCGTCTGGCTCGGTTGGGAGAAGGGAATGCCCGGACTGGTGAACTGGGGTCTGGCGGTGTTCGTGATCCACATGATCACGCGCTATTTTGACCTGTTCGGGCGCATGCTTCCCAGCGGTCTCGGATTCATCGGCGCCGGCCTGGTGCTAGTCATTGGCGGCGCGGCGCTCGAAACTCAACGGCGAAAGCTCATCAAATCGATGATGGAAAGGAGGGCGTGATGAAACGCTGGTTCATTGCAATCGTGGTCGCACAACTGGTGTTCCTGGTCGGCGAGTCGGTCTATTATCAGGTTCGCCGCGAGACCGGCGCGGAGATCCGCCTGAAGGTCGTGCCCGTTGATCCGCGAAGCCTGTTCATGGGCAACTACATGACACTGTCGTATGACGTTTCGCGATTGTCAGCGTGGCAATGCAAGTCGCATGGTCTCGATACGTCGACTCTAGGGCGAAACCAAACCGTATTTGTCGGCTTGGCGCAAGGGATGAAGTTCGCCAAGGTCGTGGACATCGTGCTGACGATTCCGCCAAAACACGACCCGAGTATCGTCTACGTCCGCGGCCGCGTGACCCGCAACTGGTCGATGATGAGAGGCGCATCCGGTCCGTCAGACATCTGGGTGGAATACGGAATCGAGCGCTACTTCATACCGGAAGCGCGGCAGGAGGAAGTAAACCGGATGGGGCGAAACAACATTGTGGCCATCGCCTCCGTCGGCCCGGACGGCCAGGCCATGCTCAAGGGAATCGAGGTCAACGGCAAACGCCTGGAGTACTGATTGACATTCTGAAGACGCAAAGGACCGGGCTAATCTTCGGAGTTGGCCCGGTCCATCTTCGATCTTCCATCTTCCATCTTCCATCCTCCATCTTCCATCCTCCAGACAGCGCTGTGCTGAAGGAATGACTCCGGCAGGCGACGGGCGCCGGTTGAGGTCACGAATCCCTGCCGGCCACTTAAGACGTCTTCCAGCACACGGCCGGCGCGGGCTTCGTCCAGTTCGCCGAAGGTTTCATCCATCAGCACGATACACGGCTCGCCGGTTTCCTCTTCCATTAAACGCAACTCCCCCACCCTGAGGCTGAGCGCGGCAGTGCGCTGTTGACCCATGCTTCCGTAGGTGCGGGCATCGGCGCCGTTGATGCGAAGGGCAAGGTCGTCGCGGTGCGGCCCCGACAGCGTGATCCCGCGCATGATCTCGTCGCTCCTTCGTCCGCGCAGACGATCGAGGTACAAGCGCTCGGTCTCCGATTCATCGGCTCCGGGGGCGCAATGCGGTGCGTAAGAGACGTTGAATTCCTCGCGGTCTCCGGTCAACGCCTGGTGAATCTCGGCGGCCAGCGGTTGCAGGGAATCCACAAAGGCCGCCCGGCGCTGTATGACCCGCGCCCCGTAGTGCGCCAACTGCTCGTCCCAGGCGGGCAGAGATTGCAATGCGGAACCTCCTGCCCCGGCCTTCAGCGCCTTCAGCAACCGGTTGCGCTGGGCAAGCGCGCGCCGGTAGCGCCCGAGATCGTGGCAGTAGCGCGGGCTGACCTGGCAAAGCGCGATGTTCATCAAACGCCGCCGGTGGGAAGGATCGCCTCGCACGAGGTCGTCATCGTCCGGCCAGAACGCCACCACGCGCAAGATACCCATGAACTCCGACACGCGGGCTTTCTTCACCGAGTTGACCCGAACCGTGCGCGAAATGGATCCGGTAGCCGCGGGCGCTTCCGGCGGAGCGAGTATCATCTCCACGGTAAGTCCGCCCTGGCCGACGCTGTCGGCCTCCGCGAGAAGATGAGCCGAAGTCCGCCCGAACCGGATCAGTTCAGAATCGCGCGAGGCTCGCGGCGAACGGCTTGTTGCCAGCGTGGCAATCGCTTCCAGGACGTTCGTCTTCCCGACAGCGTTGGAGCCAAGCAGAAGGTTCGAACCCGGGTCCGGCGCCCATTCCAGCCGTTCGTAGTTCCGGAAATCGACAAGCCTCAACCGCGTGATGTGCATGACATCATGCTAGCCGGGATTGTACACCAACCCAAGGGATGGCTGTTAACGCGAAGCACACGGAGGAAATATGTGCAGGCGCGCCCGATGATATGGATGGTCGCAGGTGAAACCTGCCGACGCCAAAACAGCGTATGGTAGTCTGGAGGGAGCTATTTGATGGATCAGGGTCTGTTCTTCGCGTTCTTCATACTGGTCGCCATTCTGATGGTGGCCGGCGTCGTGCTGAGCATCAGGGCCGCGCAGAAACGCCGCGAGGACCTGCTCGCCTGGGCAACCCGGAACGGGCTGACCTATTCATCTGAGAACGTTTCAGGATTCGATGAGCAATACCCGTGGTTTTCATGCCTGCGCAATGGAGACAACCGCTACGCTTACAACACGATCGAGGGAATCTACAACAAGCGCTGGATGCTGGCATTCGACTATCATTACCAGACATACAGCACGGACTCAAAAGGCAACCGGCAAACGCACCACCATCACTTCTCCGCCGTGCTGGTGAACACCGGCCTGCCGCTGGAGCCGCTGTCCATATCCGGCGAGTCCATCTTCAGCCGTATCGGCGAGTTCTTCGGCGCGGGCGACATCGACTTTGAATCCACGGAGTTCAGCGACCAGTTCCGCGTCACGTCACCCAACAAGCGCTGGGCCTATGATGTGCTCCATCAATCGACGATGGAGTTTCTACTGACTTCACCCCGGTTCGCCCTTGAAATGGGCGGCCCGTTCATCATCGCCTGGAACTCAGGTACATTCGAAGTAGAGCAGTTCGAGCAGGCCGTTCAGGTAATCGACGGTATCATCACGCGCTTGCCGAACTACCTTGTGCGCGAACTGAAAGGAAAAGACTGATGGAAGTGTTTTTGCCAGTTATCGCCATTGTGGCTCTCGCTCTGTTGCTTCCGATCATCTGGTTCATCGGAACTTACAACGGATTCGTGCGCGCCCGGAACACGTGCGATGAATCGTGGTCGGATATCGACACGGAACTTCGCCGGCGCTACGACCTGATACCGAACCTGGTCAGCACCGTTCAGGGTTATGCCACGCACGAAAAGGAATTGTTCGAACGCGTGGTGCAAGCCCGCACGGCCGCGATGGCCAACCACGGCTCGCCGGAATCGCAGGCGAAGGATGAGAACGTCCTTGTGGCGGGTCTGCGCCAGGTCTTTGCCCTGGCAGAGGGCTATCCGGAACTCAAGGCCAGCGCGAACTTCCTGCAACTGCAGGAGGAACTGGCGAACACCGAAGACCGCATCCAGCGCTCGCGACGATTCTACAACGCCAACGTTCGCGACTACAACACGCGGATTCAATCCATTCCGGCCAGTATCATCGCGAGTGTGTCCGGCTTCAGGGAAAAGGAATTGTTCGAGATCGAGGACGCCGCCGTGCGCGAAGTTCCGAAGGTTTCGTTTTGATTATGATGCGGGAAGGCGGTCCTGTTCGGGACCGTCTTCCTGCGATTCTACGCGTCTTCGTCGATGGGTTCCCCGCCGTCGGCTCCGGACGACAGCAACCAACGGGGGCGTTTGATGAAGTCGCCGCCGTGGAAGGTTTGCTCGATGTCGCCCTTCTTCTCCAGGAAGTTGAAGCAACTGCGCATGCACCCCCGCGAGCCCTCAATGCCGTAACTGCCGGCCTCGCCCCAGCGGTTCATCATCGCGTGACCTTCGACGATGTACCCGGACGGGAACTCCTCGGTCGCCCGCCACCGGCCGTTCGACAGCGTCCACGCGAACTTGTAGGCTTCCTCCTCCGTCATCTTCTGGTCCAACAGGTCCAGTTTGTAACCGGGGAAGCTTTTGTGCAGGAACGGTGAAACGCGCGGGTCGCCGCCGTGGTACATCAGCGTACACTTGCCCATGTCCACATCGCCCCACTCGTAGACCTTGTCCTCGATCTGAACGCTGACGGTCTTTCCCTCGCGGACGTGCGGAATCGCGCCCGGACAGCCCTTCACGCAGTGCATGCACCGCTTGCAGATGCTTCCGGGCTCCACCAGCGGATCGGGCTCGAGTTCCAGGTCCGTGATGATGGCGTGAAGGCGCAACCTGGGGCCGTACTTTTTGTTCAGGAAGACCTTCGACCAGCCCATTTCTCCCAGTCCCGCGGCCACGCCGGCGATGCGAATCGACAGTTGCACGTTCGGAGCCACGGCCCCCTCGCGCAACGGATTGTCGGGCGGCTGGGCTTCGGGGACGCCCGCGTAGTACGGAACCGCCTCCCAGCCGTGGTCCTCAATAAAACACGCCAATTCGTACAAAGGCGCCTGGATGAACTGCGCGTTCAACAAACCGTGATAGGTGAAGTAGGTGTAGGCCGGCCAGTAGGTCCCCTCCTCGATGCCGCGCCATCCGCCCCGGACGATGCGCTTTCCGACCACGATGACGGACTTCGCCTCCGGGAAAATGGACGCCGGGTGCATACGCGGCGGAGCGCCCTCGAACCGCTCGATGTTGGCGATGCCGCAGAGGTCCAGTCCCGCCTCGTATGCGTATTCCTTGATGCGTTGTGCCGTGAGTTTCATGCCGTTCTCCTACAGGCGGTGCAGTTCCTCGACGAAGCCCCACGGCGCGCGCTTGCGGAAGGGATTCTCGAAGGACTCGGTCAGACGGCCGGCTTCTTCCAAGCGCACGACGCAGTTTCGGGTGCACAGTGAAGCGCACCGGTCCGGTTTCCCCGACGCGTGGAAGGGATTCGCCTCAACACCGTTCCTGCATTTCCCGCAGACTGCGAAATCGACCGCGCCGACCGTCATCGTCTTTCCGGCGGCGTTCAAAGTCTCTTCCCCATCGTTTCGAATCGCACCGAGTGGACAGACGTCCTTAAGATCGTCGCACCCCAGGCACACCGGCTCGGTGAGCAGAGGATCGGGCGTCAGTTCGGCGTCGGTGAGGATAAGCTGGATACGCTGTCTCGGTCCGAAGCGCGGTGTCAACAGCAGTCCGCAGTAGCCGATTTCGCCCATTCCGGCCCGAACCGCCGCGTCGTCGAAGTCCAGCATCACGTTGGGGGCCGGTAGTCCCTCGCGCACCGGTATCCCCAACGGCGGAACCTCGGGCGGAAGGTTCGGCAGAGGGACAGCCTCCCAGCCGTTGTCCTCAAGGAACTCGGAAACCCGGTAGGTGGCTGTGGCCAGAACGCGGTTATTTAGCCAGTCGCGCCCGTATTGCCGGTAGAGATCGAACTGGGTCCCTTCTTCCACGCCTCTCAAGGTTCCTCGCGTGATGCGCTTCCCGACGACAACCACCGAGCGTGCTTCCGGAAAGATGGACGCCGGATGTTTTTCGGCTGGAAGGTCGCTAAAACGTTCGATGGGCGCGACGAACAGCATGTCCGCGCCGGCCTTGGGTGCGTGCGCTTTCAGGTCCGCGGAAAACGCCTTCATATCGATGTTGCCAGTCACTTGGTAGATCCCCCCTGCGGCGCGGATGCGCCGCGAATGTGCTACGGTATCAGGTTACGGGAGGTCTGGCGTGTGACACAACACGGATTTTGCGCAAAACTACACGTTTTTTGCGCGGTATTCGCGAGGAGAGGTACCGGTAACCTGCCGGAAAACACGCCCGAAGTGCTGGATACTACCGAAGCCGCAATCAAAGGCAATGGAGGAGATGCTGTTTCGCCGGTCGAGGAGTAACCGCTTCGCTTGCTCGATACGCTTGAGGTTGATTGACTTCGTTATGCCGATACCCTTGGCGCGCTTCCAGGTCCGGCTGACGTGCGCGGGATCGGCGCCCAGGTGAACGGCGATGGAGTGCAAGCCGAGACTGGGATCGTTGATATGTTCGGTGATGTATTCGTTTACGGAGGATATCAACCGGTTGGACAGGCTTTCGAAGCGTTCCCGGACCTTGCCGGCAAAGAACAGAGCGGCGGTGCGGAGAAGGTCGCGAAGCCGGGTGTAGTCGTAAGCCGTTCCAATCTGGTGGAGGAACTCCTCGCTTTCCAGCGCCACCGATTCCGCGTCGGCGCCCACCTCCCCAGCGGCCTGAGCCATAAAGATAACCTGCACCTGCAGTATGGGACGCAAGTGGAGGAGGCTGAGGTATCGGTCCTCGAACAGCGCCCTTGTGATGTCCTCCAGCGCCATTTCCGTTTCGAGCACGTCTCCGGTTCTGATGACGGCCTGCATCCTCCGCGCCAATGTCCAGTATTCGCCGAGGTCAATCGGCGCCGGTGAAATCGTTGTGTCCCAAACGAAAACACGGTCAAGCCCAAGGCGAACCTTGCGGCGCTGGGCGACGATGGCATACTGGGCCGCCCAGCGGAATCCTTCCAGTGTTGGTTCGGGAAGAAAGGCCACGCCGATGGAACTGGAAATCCCCAGGCCGGTTTTCATCGCTTGCTGAAGCGATTCCAGGCTCTTGATGAATCCCGTGCGGTTCGAGTCGAAACAACCGCAGAAGTAGACGGCATTGGTGTGCGCGAAGCCGAAGAGTGTTCTTTGTGATGCGCCAAGGCGTTCCTCAACAACCGTTCTGATACCGTCCACGGTGGCAAGACGCGCTTCGGATTCCGCGGTTTCAAGACCGTCAACGGCAAGGCAGACCACGTATTCCGGCCACCGTCCGTTTGGCAGGCGCTCACGTATCCACTTCTCCGTGACGGTCGCATCCGCCACTTCGCCCACAGCCAGTTCCGGGTAGACCAGGTGGTTCCAGAAGACGCTTTGGAGGGTGGAGTCGTCCATAAGGCATGACGGCCTGTTTGGGGCTTGCCGGTTCCTGGCAATAGCCCGCCTGACCGCTCCGGACAGCGATAATTCACCATGAAGTGGATAAATATTATCCATCAGGTGGATGATATTTCAACTATCCACTAGTTGGTGACCAAGCGTGGACAAGCGTGATAATGCGGCTCAATACTCCGGCGGAAGGGCCGCGAGTTGGGCGGCCGTGAACACCGGACCGTCCACGCACACATACACGTGCCCGATATTGCACCGTCCGCACTTGCCGATGCCGCATTTCATCCGGTTCTCGAGGGTTGTGTAGATGGCGTCATCCTCGAAACCGAGTTTTTTCAGCGTTGGCAGGGTCAGCTTGATCATGATCGGCGGGCCGCACAGGACGGCGCAGGCGGTTTCGGCGGAGGGAGCCGCCTTTTCCAGCACCGTCGGGACGAAACCGACTTCGCCCTTCCACTCGGGCGTTTCGCCGCCCGGGTCCACGGTCTGCCACAGCGTCACATCATCCCGTTCCGACCACTCCTGCAGTTCACGCTTGTAACAAAGGTCGCCCACACTGCGCGCGCCGTACACGATGGTCACCTTGCCGTACTTGTCGCGTTGGTCCAGGACGTTCCAGATAACGCAACGGACAGGAGCGAGGCCGATGCCTCCCGCGATGAACACGAGGTCCTTGCCTTCCATCTCGTTCAACGGGAAGTGATTTCCGTACGGACCCCGGAATCCCACGGTGTCGCCGGGATTCAGGTCCCGAAGAGCGCTGGTGACCTTGCCGGCCGACTTGAAGGTGCATTCCAGATACCCGCGCCGCGTGGGTGGCGAGGCGATGCAGAACGTGCACTCACCTGCCCCGAACGCGGAGTATTCGCCGAACTGGCCGGCGCGAAAGTCGAAACTTTCTGCCACCGACTCGTCCTGGAACCTCAAGCGCAGGGTGCGCGTATCCGCCGTTTCATCGATGACGTCGTCGATGGTCATCAGATAGGGTTCGTAGACGTTCATGCAGGTCCTCCCATCGTTGTATCTTCTCCGGCGCGACCGGCAATCCCGGTCAGAATCTCCGGTAGATTAACACCCGTGGGACAGGCGACCACACACCGCCCGCAACCGGTGCACAGCAGGATATCGTGACGGTGGGGGTATATGTAGAACTTGTGCATGATGCGCTGACGGCACCGGTTCGTTTGCTCCGGTCTCGGATTATGCCCGGACGCGTGCAACGTAAACAGGCCGACCTGGCACGTATCCCAGTTGCGTCTGCGGGCACCGGCTGATGTGCCGACCGGTTCGTCCACGATATCAAAGCAGTAACACGTCGGGCAGATGGACGTGCACGTGCCGCAACCGAGGCATCTAAGCGAGAGTTCCTGCCAGAACTCGTCGTTGAAGTTGGCCTCCAACCACGCCTCGATTCTGTCCATCGGCGCGGGATCGTAGCGTTTCGGCGGCGCCTGAACCTCGGCGTCGGTAGACGTGAACTTCGCGGAGTGCGCTTCCACGAACGCCTGGCCCCTGGGTGTCACAATCTCGACTATGTATCCGCCCTGCGCAGGCCGCAGAAGGATATCCGAACCGGTGGTATCCGCGGGACCCTTGCCGACCAGTTCGCAGAAACACCCCGGTCCCATGGCCGCGCAGGCCAGGCCGATGACCGTGACGGTCTCACGGCGACGCATCCACAAGTCGTCCTTTGGTTCACCGTTCATCACGGCGTCGATAGCCGCGGCGCCCGCCGCGTCACACGGCCGGGCGCCCAGCACAACCCATGGTTCCGTAGAGAGATCAACCGGCTTGAGCGAGAAGCCCGAATCGGTGCGGTTCCACGTGAAGACCTGTTCCGTCGGCGGCTGAAAGAAACCGCGAAGGGATCGGCGAGGCATGCGCTCGTCCAGCACAACGTCCTTCGCGTTCGAGATGACCTGGTAATCGACGGCTCCATCGGCGGCCTCAGCCGGAGCGACCACACGCGTTCCGGCGGCCAGCAGTTCGGCGGTCAATTCGGCAAGAGCCTGTGTAGTGATGAATCTGGTTTCGCTCATCGGATAAACTCCTGCCCGTCGTCGGTTCGGAACGCCCCCAGCGGAGCCGGAGCCTCCGGGTCGTCGGTAGCGGTATAGTCGAAGCGGATCTGCAGGATACGCGCCATTTCGCGGTTCAGCACGTCCAGCGGGATTCCCGCCGGGCAGACGCGCGCGCACTCGCCGCAATCGGAGCACCGTCCCGCGTGGTGCTGGGCGCGGGTTATCTGCCACGCCATAATCGCCGCCGGGTGTGCGGAAGGCTCAATCCAGCGCGGCTGTGTCTTGTCGACGATACAGCGCTCGCAGGTGCACAGCGGGCACACCTCGCGGCAGGCGTTGCACCGCACGCACCGCGCGAACGCAGTCTGCCAGAACTCCCAGCGTTCCGAAGCGGGCATAGCCGACAACTCCTCGATGAACCGCTCGCGCGCGTCGTCGTTGGGCGGCGCCTGCGGCAATTCTCCCACCACGTGGTCCGCCAGATGAGGCTCGCGCACATCACAGCCGGTGCACTTGTCGGCCACCGTCGCGGCGGTCAAGGGCTCTTTGGACGCCGGATCCTTCTGAACTCCACCGCACCGGACGCCGATGAGAACGATGTCTTCGCGCTTGATCTGCGACTCACGCAACAGCATCGCCACCGCGCGGGCGTCGCAACCCTTCACGACCACGGCGGCCTTGCCCAATCGCGCGACGTGCGAGCGTCTCGGCGAGAGAAACGTCGCCAGGTTGTGAACGCACCGGGTGTCGAAAATCAGTTTGTCCGCGCCTTCGGGCGAGGTAACGAACACCGGACGCGCGCCGGTCGGCCCGTCCTCCCAGCCGATGACAACCTGAACGGTTCCATCGGAGAGGAGTGTCCTTGCCAGGTCCTGCAATTCCTTCATGCCGCCCTCCCCGCGAGTTCACTGCCGGCAACCGCTTCCCTGTCATACCCGCGGAACGGCCCCAGCGCCCGAACCCGGGCCACGGCGTCGTCCACGATATCCTTCCACTTCATTCCCTCGGAGGCGGACACCCACGAAAACGTGAGGCGGTCCTCCTCGAATCCCAAGAACTGAAGAAGGTCGTGGAACACTGCAAATCTTCTTCTCGCGTGGTAGTTGCCGGAGGTGTAATGGCAGTCGCCGGGGTGGCACCCGCTGACGATCACCCCGTCCGCCCCGCGTTCCAGAGCTTTCAGGATAAACAACGGGTCAATGCGTCCGGTGCAGGGCAGGCGCACGATGCGGACGTTCGGTTCCATCGTCAGCCTGCTGGTGCCGGCCAGATCGGCGCCGGTATAGGTGCACCAGTTGCAGACGAAAGCGACCATTCTGGGTTCGAATGTACCCGCCGGTTGTGGTGTGTTGGTTTCCATATGATTTACACGCGTCCGTCAGGCCAGGATCGCGTTGACCTCCGCGAATATCTGCTCGTCTGTAAAGCCCATCAGTTCCACGCTCTTGGATGGACACGTCGCCTGGCACGTACCGCAACCCTGGCAAACGCCGGGATTGACGTCCGCCACCGTCTTGATGAGCCGGCCCTGCCGGTCGCGTATCTCCCGGTGTCCAATCGCGCCGTACGGGCAAACCCGTTCGCATGTGAAGCATCCTGCGCAGTGGCTGATATCCACACGAGCAACCGTCGGCTCACGCTCCAGGCTCTCCTGGCTGAACAGTCCCAGCACTTTCGCCGCGGCGGAACTTGCGGTAGCCACGGTGTCGGGAATATCCCTCGGCGCCTGGCACGCTCCCGCCAGGAACACGCCGGCCGTGTTTGTCTCCACGGGTCGCAACTTCGGGTGGGCCTCGTTCAGGAATCCGTGCTTGTCGTACGAAATCGACAGTTTCTGCGCCAGGTCCTTGATGCCGGGGCGCGGACGGATGGCCGTGGCGAGCACCACCATATCCGCGTCGATCGTCACCGGTTCGCCGGCAAGGGTGTCGAAACCGACGACCTTGATAACGTCGCCGTCGCGGTACATGCGCGACACGCGTCCCCGCATGTAAACGGCGCCGTCCTCCTCGATGGCCCGCCGTGTGAACTCGTCGTATCCTTTGCCGTTCGCGCGGACATCCATATAGAAAACGGTCGCCTGCCCGTCGTGCACCTTGTGCCGGTACAGCATCGTGTGCTTGGCGACGTACATACAGCAGATCTTTGAACAGTAGTCGATACCCTTGGCCCGGTCACGCGAACCGATGCACTGCAGGAAAACGATCCGCTTCGGTTCCTTGCCGTCGGAAGGCCGCAGAATCTTGCCGGCGGTTGGGCCGGAAGCCGATGCGAGGCGCTCAAACTGCATACCGTCGATCACGTCAGGTATGGTTCCGTAGCCGTACTCGCCGTAACCGGAAATGTCCGGCGAATCCTGTTCCTTGCCGATGGAGTACAGCGAGTAGCCGGTGGCCACCACGATGGCGCCCACCTTCTCCGTCACCAGTTCGTCCTCCTGGTCAAAACGGATCGCCCCGATGGCGCAGGCGTCCAGGCACTTTCCGCACGCGTCCTGCTTGCCCTTCTTCTGGCTGAGGATACGGAGGCATTTCATCTGGTCGATGACCGGTATGTTCGGAACGGCCTGCGGGAACGGCGTGTAAATCGCGGTTCGCTTCGAGAGGCCTTCGTCGAACTCGTTCGACACTTTCCGCTGGACGCAAGCTGTCATACACGCGCCGCATCCCGTGCAGATGGTAGCGTCCACCTTCCGCGCCTTCTTGCGAATGGTGACGTCAAAATTCCCCACGTATCCGTCCACCGACTCGACCTCGCTGTAGGTCATCAGTCGGATACGGGGATGCTGGGCAACCTCGACCATGCGCGGCGTCAGGATGCACTGCGAGCAGTCCAGCGTCGGGAACGTCTCCGACAACTGGCTCATATGACCGCCGATGGAAGGCTCCTTTTCGACCAAGATGACTTCGCGTCCGCCGTCGGCGATGTCCAGCGCCGCCTGGATGCCGGCGATTCCGCCGCCGATGACAAGGGCTTTACGCTCGATGGGAATCGAGATGGTTTCCAGAGGGATGTTTCGCTTCACCTTTTCCACGGCGAGGCGCACGAGGTCGATGGCCTTGGCGGTCGCCTCGCCCCGGTCCTCGTGGATCCAGGAGCAGTGCTCGCGGATGTTGGCGATCTCGCACAGGAACGGATTCAGGCCCGCGGAAGCGCACACGCGGCGGAACGTCCGCTCGTGCATGTGCGGCGAACACGCGGCGATGACCACACCGGTCAGCATATGTTCGCGGATTGCCTCGCGGATAATGGCCTGTCCCGGTTCGGAACAGGTGTACTTGTTGTCTTTCGATACCACGACGCCGGGGAATCCCTGCGCCGCCCGGGCGACCGAAGGGACATCGACGGTCCGGCCGATGTTCTCGCCGCAGTGGCAGACAAAAACGCCGATTCGAGCCATCACACCGCCTCCTTTGCCGCAACAGCCATTCGTTCCAGCATGGGCGCCGGGCTGACGAAGTGCCGTTTCAGGCCCAGCGACTCCGCGTTGAGGCCCAATGCCAGACCGAGCAGTTCCGTAAGATACAGCACCGGCAGTGTCGTTTCGCCCTTGTTCGTGTACGCCTGCTGACGGAAATCCAGATTCGAGTGGCACATCGGGCAGGCGACCACCAGAGCTTCGGCGCCCGCGGAACGGGCATCTTCCAGAATAGCCCGACTGAGGCGGACGACGGACTCTGCGTGCGGTATCGACATCGAGCCGCCGCAACAATCCATGCGAAGATTCCAGGTCACCGGTTCCGCGCCGATGGCCTTCACTATCTCCTCCATGAAGGTTGGCGATTCCGGATCGTCACCTCCGGCAATCTCGGCCGGCCTGAGCAAAAGGCACCCGTAATAGCAGGCGACCTTCATGCCCTTCAACGGTTGCACCGTCTTCTCCTTGATGACCGGCAGAGACTCGCGCAAAACATCGAGAACCGTCCGCACGTGCACCGAGTTCGAAAACGGCCGGCCCAACAGGCGGGGCATCTTCTCCGCAAGTTCCGGATTGGTCGCCACAGCGTGCTCGGAACGGGCCAGGCGGTTGTAGCAAGCCGCGCATGGCGTAAGAACATCGGTCATACCGGCAGATTCCGCCAGCGCCAGGTTGCGAGCCGGCAACACCACTGCCAGCAGAGGGTTCACGGAATGGGCGGAAGTCGCCCCACAGCAGGACCAGTCGTCGATCTCCCGCAGAGTCAGGCCCAGCGCTCCGGCCACCGCCCGTACACTTTCGTCGTATTCGCGCCCGGTGCCGTGGAGCGAGCAACCGGGATAGTATCCGATGGTCATCGCTCTTCCTCCTCGCACGCCTTGAAAATCGCGCGGACCTCTTCCACACCGGATATCGAAGGGGCGCCAAGGTGGAGCTTGCCGCGTGTGACCATTCCCGGCGCGGCGGTTGCGTCCTGGAACAGCGAGCCGGTGCGGAGCTTGTAGGAAACCATCAAGCCCAGTTCAGAAATGCGCCCATGCGCCCGTATCTGGTCGAGGAACGACCGGTGGAACGCCATCAGGTTGCGCGGAAGCGTATCTGGTTGCTTTGCCACGGCCATCGACCGCAGTTCATCGATCACCGACGCCGGATCGCAGTCGTTCGGGCACCGTGCCGTGCACGTTTCACAACCGGCGCACAGCCACAGCGACTTGGCGGTAAGCAACCGGTCCGCCTGATTCAGGCCGACCATTCGCAGGATATCGTGCGGGCGCAGTTCCGTTTCCTCGGCCATCGGACAACCGGCGGAACACTTGCCGCACTGGTAACACCGCGCGGGTTGTCGGCCCGTGCGGCGGTAGATCTCTTCGGACAGGGTTCGGGCGCGCGGGGCTTCTTTCACTCCGCCTTCCGTCGATGCCATTTCGGGATACTCCCATTCCGGACGGTATCAGTGGCGCCCGCTCGTCGAGCCGGCGGGTAAACCGTCCCCGGCGGATTATTGATCCGCTTACTTTTATTATGGTTATCAATACTTTCGGCGTCCACTTGTCAAGCCGACATCCGTGCGCAAATGGCTCCATATCAAGGGAAACAGGCATTCCGCCGATACTGCAACCGGTTGCATCACCCTTCGACACGGCAAGGTATGCCTGTCGGAAAGGAGACGGATATGTCCATCACAAAACGGAGTGTGGCGGAGTTCTTCGGCACATTCTGGCTGGTTTTTGGCGGGTGCGGAGCCGCCGTGCTGGCGGCCGGCGTTCCTGAACTGGGAATCGGCTACGCGGGAGTGTCTCTTGCATTCGGCCTGACCGTGTTGACCATGGCGTTCGCCATCGGCCACATCTCGGGTTGCCACCTCAACCCGGCGGTCACCCTGGGGCTGTTGACCGGGAAGCGGTTCCCGGCGGCTGACGTTATTCCCTATATCATCGCGCAGGTACTGGGCGCCATCGCCGCGGCCTATGTGCTTTATGTGATCGCCAGCGGCATGCCCGGCTTCGAGATCGGCGGATTCGCGTCGAACGGAGTCGGAGAGCACTCTCCGCACGGATACTCGATGATGTCCGGCATCGTCGCGGAAATCACGCTGACTTTCTTCTTCCTGATTGTGATACTCGGCGCCACCGATGAGCGCGCGCCGAAGGGATTCGCTCCCATTGCCATCGGCCTCTGCCTGACGCTGATCCACCTGATCGGCATCCCGGTGACCAACGTTTCGGTCAACCCGGCCCGTAGCACCGGTCCCGCCCTGATAGCGGGTGGGCTGGCCCTTCAACAGTTGTGGATATTCTGGGTGGCGCCGATCGTTGGCGCGATTCTCGCGGGAATCATTTACCCGTTATTCGCCGAACCGGACAAGAGCTGACTGTCAGGGATCGATACCGAGCGCTTTGCGAACCGTGACGACGGCATCGACCGCATCGATTCTGCCGGGAGAGACCGGCGAAAGGTCGAGGCGTGCGATATCGTCCGGTCCGGCTTCCGCGATTCCACCTGCGAGGCTCAGCGCACGGGCGGCATCCGCAAGAGTCAAGGGTGGATTCAGCGGATAGATTCCGGTCATCGCGACGAGAACCGGTGCGGCTTCGGATACCTCCGAGGTCACGGAAACCGATGTTACGGGCACGTTGGGGCGGGGATTTGTCCACGTCCAGGCACGGAGTGTGACACCCTGCCCCACCGTGTCCTTTCCTTTCCACACGGCAGGCGCCTGCAATCCGAATCGGACGTCGTTGAAGGCGAATATCTGGGTCCCGTACAGAATCGGCACTTCAACCGTCCGCCCATCGGCATAGCCGACTGTGAATCTCGCAACCCTGCTTCCCGACTCGCCCGCGAAGGTCGTCCCCCAGAGAACGCTGATACTTGACAACGGCTTGCTGTCGACGGGAATCGCAACAGACCTGGCACGCGTCCCCGCCGGATCAAGGCCTCCCGCGAGCCATACCGGATTACCAAGACGGAAGTAAACACCGTCGCGCGCCAGTTCGCCCGACGGGAAGGCGGCAGGCGGGTGCGGACCGCCCGGAATCCAGTCCCACATCACCGCATTCCCACCACCCGGATCGATCTGGAAGCCGTTGCAGGTCTTCGTGTTCGCAAACGTTCCGTTCCACGCGTATCGAAACGCGTCATTGATGTCATATCCCAGGTCGGCGACCTTGGGGTTGGCGCCGCTCCAGAACATTTCAGCGGCAACGACATACGCGCAGAACTGCTCGTACGCCGATGTGTTCACGATCTCCGGAGACATCGACCAACCGGCCCAGGTAGACTGGATCATCCCCATACCTTCGTACTGCTTCACCACTGAGGTCAGGTTCTGGATATTCGTCCAGTTGTACCAGGGCACGCCGATAAAATCCCAGCCTTCGCGCTTCCACAGGGGAACGCTCGGGAAAGACGTGGTTGAGCCGTTGTAGTGCCAGTCGGTGATGACGATGTCCTTCGGCAGTCCGGCCCTGCGGAGTGCGGAGGTAGCCAGGTCCGGCGCGTTGCCGGCGTCGGAAGCCTCCTGGGGATAATGGAGGAATTCGTCTCCCCACATCATCGTCCGCATGCCGCGAGCCTTCACCCAGTTGTTGATCCGGACCACGTCCTCGAGGATCAGTTCGGTGGCGGTTTTTGACGAACCGGCCTTCGGGAACGTGCCCGTCATCATCACCTCATCGTATCCGATGTGGAAATAGCGGGGCTGGAATATGTCCGCCGCTTCCTGCATCACGTCGAACAGGAGGGTGTAGACGGCGGGATTTTCAGGATTGTACTGTCGCGGGGCGTTCGGATCGGTGGCGAGATCCCGGTGCTGGCCGTTCACGAACATCCAGTCCGCGTGTCCCAGCGAGTTAACCAACGGTATCGGCTCCACGAAACGGGACCTAGCGTGGTCCACCGACGCCTGCATGTCCTCCCTGGTCATGCCCCGCGTTGAATGCCATATCTCCGGGTGCGAAGCCCACTTGCCGAACTCCACCTCGTAAAGCATTGTGTTCAGTTTGTAGCGGGATACGATTCGGTCGAGCATCAATCTGTGGAACGCGAGCCCGTTGGGACCGCCGAACCAGTGCACACCGCGCATCTTCAACGAGGGCCAGTCGCGGATAGTAGCCGTTTTGACGTAGACTCCGTACGGATCCAGCCGAATCAACTGCTTCAGCGTCTGCGCGGCGTTGTATACGCCTCTCGCGTCGTGTCCGGCAATCGTAACGCGCCCGGCGACAACGCTCAGGTAGTAACCTTCCTCCTTCGCTGGCACGTTGGAGTCTGTGGAGACGCCGAGTGATATGACCGTTGCCCCGGTTGGAGCCGACGGGCCGATTTCGGAATCAATACCCCAGAGGTCGGCCAGATCCTGCTGTATCTCAACAGCGGCTCCCATAACTTCGGGAGGCGCACCGACTGGTACTGTGATGTAAACGTTCTGCCCCAACCGGCAGGCCGAACCCGCTGTCGTTCGTTCCTTGGGTCTTGGAACAATCGGAAGGTCGATCACATACGGAGCCTGGGCGCCTTCCCTTTCCAGCGTAACCGGAGCAGGATCCAGCGCCGGAACCACCGTTCTTACAGGGGCCTCCCCCAGTTGCCACGTGGCGGTGATGGTCCGCATTTCGGGAACGGTCGGAATCGGCGATTCCCCTACCCCGAACCAGAAGATGGGATTGCGTTTGGCCCAATCCTGCTGTCCGGCGCGCGCATCAAACAGGCGAAAGCCCGAAACCGAGCTGTTGCTGGCCTCGATGGTCACATCAAGAGGCCCGAGGTTTGTGTCGAAGTGGATGCTTTTCACAAGGGGGCACAGTTGGCTCTGCGTCTGGTCCGGCGTTGTGGCGAAAACCGGCACGGTTCCGCTTCTCGCGCCGGAAACCGTATTCGCCGACCAGGGCATCCCGGCGATCAGGTTGGCGTTCAAGTAGGCCATCGACCACTCTATCTGGGCGGGCTGGGATTTGGTGGCGTAATTGACGGTGACCTTGTAGGTATTGCCGGGACCGAGTTCGTAAGAGTATCGAACCAGGCCTTCGCTGTTCTGGTAGGTAACGTTGGCGGTGTAGACACCGGCGGCGTAGGAGGTGGAATAGCCGGGCGTGACGTTGTCTGTGTTCATCAACGTCGCTGTCCAGCCCGGTTTGACCATGTAGAAGTGGGATTCGCGTATGATGGGGATTCCGTCGGCCAGCAGTGTGACATCGTGCGGCGTGTTCAGGATGAACCGCAGGCGGCCAAGTTGGACGTCAATGGCCCTTGCAGGCGCGACAGACAACCATACACAACACAGCAACAAGATCAGCCGAAAGAGACGGAACATGGATATCGCCTTCCTACTCCATTGTGCCAGTGACTCCAAGGTATCGGCCGTGGTCTGGTTGCCGGCCGAAGCGACGGTGAAGGCCGGATGACCATCACTAAGCACGTCGTAACAACCGGCCTCCACTCGGAGCACCTCGTCGACCTCCTGCGCCCGGAATTCGTCGGGCAGACCGGGGCCTTTACCTCACCAGTCCTCGCCCCGGATGCGGTCGTCCATCAGAATTGCATACAGATAGGACGGTCCCTGCAAGTGCTGAACCGGTTTTGTGTTGTGCAGGGGGACGAACTCCAGCGCCTGCTCGAACTGCGACACGTGGATGCACCGGTTCACCGAATCGGGTTTGACGCTGTTGCCTGCAATCGAATACGTGAAAGCCTTCCCCCTGATCTGGTGGAACGTTTCGCCTGCGTGCTCGACTATGCGTGACCAGACGCTTTCGCTGTCGATCTCCAGACTCCCGGAAGCCCTTCCTCGCAACATACTAGCGAAGTCCAGTATCATCAACGGCGGAGGGACGAACGGTACCGGACCTCCCGGATTCAGCACGATCGCCCTTTCCAGCGCTCGCTCGAGATCGCCTTTCGCGGTTGCCTGGGTGCTCTTCACCACCAGATCGCACAAAGACGGAAACGACATCACGACCCGGCTGACAGGCCGGTCGCAAAAGAACCGCCTGGCGGACGGCATATCGGTAAAGGCAAGCAGGGCGGGGTGGCCGGCGACGTCGTGTGTCGCAATCCCCAACGTAGTCGATTCCCCTTTATCCTCATGTTCTCCTGTTGTGGGAACTATCAAATTGGCTTCCAAAAGGGCGTGCTGAACAGCCTCACCGGCTTCCGCACTGAAGACGCCGTGAACCTCGGCTGACGCCGCGCCTTTCATCAGCGCTTGCCGCAGAGGCTCGTTGTCCGGCCGGATCTCCGAATAATCCCGCAATATGTCCGCCAGGTCTTCGGCGAGGTCGGGCGCGATCTTCTCGAGATCCGCGTGCTGGTCCACGGCGGCTTTCTGTTCACCAAGGCCCAGAAAGCCCAGAGCCAGATAGTAGCAGATGGCGGGATCCTTCAGGTCGATGCTTTCTTCCAGATGGCATTGCGTTTCCAACGCCTTCTCACCGCGGAACAAACGGACCCACGCCTTGCCGAGTTCGTACACGGCCATACCAAAATCGGGTTGCAGTTCGAAAGCCGTGCGGAAGGCGATAACCGCCTCTTCGAGTCGTCCGCAATCGGAGTACACCAAACCCAGGTTGTAGACCGCGTGCCCGTTTTCCGGGTCCATGTCCAGGCCCTTCTGGATTGCCTCGATGGCATCTTCCAAACGGCCCAGCATCCTCAGGCAATTCCCTACCATGAAGTGTGGTACGGCCGCGGTGGGGTTACACGAAGTGACGAACCGAAATTCGGCCATGGCGGCTTCGTAATCGCCGAGACTGCCTAATCCAACGCCCCGGCCGTAGTGAGCCTCAACGTCGTCCGGATCCCGGGCAATGGCTTCGTCGAAGGCATCGATGGCCTCTTCCAGCAAGCCCGACTCAAGCAGAGCCTGGCCCAAACGATCCCAGGATTCGGGACTTTCCGGATACTGCTCCACCTGGAACTGCGCATTGGCCACGCGATCGGCCAACCCGTTCCCCTGTTCCTCTCCGTTTCCCTCGTTCATCGGGATCTCCTTCCATCAATAGTTGATCTCACCGCCGCCTCGATCGTGATACGGTGCAGGCGGACCACGTCGGCCAACCCCAGCCGATACCCCGTGTATCCTCCGGCAAGCGTAAAGGCCAGGGGAATCTCGCGGTTCCGACACCATTGAAACACCATTGCGTCTCGTTCGCGCAACACATCTTCCGTGATGGCATCGCCTTCAGGACCGTTGTTGTAGGGGTCCATCCCCGCATTGTAGAGCGCCAGTCCGAAACCGTCTCGCTCCTCCAAACGGGCCAGGCCTCTTTGCAGAATGCTGAGGTATTCTATTGCGCCCTGAACAATGTGAAGTTCTCCGTGCTCCGAGTCATCATATGCATCGAATTGGCAGGTCGAGATATCGAACTGATAAACGCCGGGCATATCGTGTATCAGCGAACTGGTCCCGCCACCGCAGTGTGCGTCGAGATCGATGATCAGCACGCGATTCACACGCTTACGGGCTTCCGCGCAGGCCAGAGCCAGGCCGTTGAAGGTACAGAATCCTGAACCGCGGTCGTACCGCGCATGATGAATACCCGAAGACAACGTCCCGGAAATCCCATCGTTCAGGGCGGTCAACGCGGCATCAACCACTCCGCCGGTGGTGGCGCAAGCCATACGCCACACGCCTTCGTCCCATTCGAATCCCTGGGAACCCGCCATGGAACGGGGATGCCCTGTTCGAACCGCGTCCACATACGCCTTGTCGTGTACCTGACACAGTTCCCCGCTGGTTACACTGCGGGGAACTGCCAACTCGAGCCCTGCCAGCGCATGCCCACGCAAGTCCTCGGCGATAGCCCGCGCCTTCCTCGTTGTGTCAAAGTCGTATTTCGCCGCTGTGTAGTCGTCACTGTAGAAAACCTTCATCTGCCAATCCTCTCCTTTCGTACGTCTTGAAAGCCAGGCGATCAAGACCGTACGGCCGGATGAAGGGCAGTGTATTGCCGGTTATCTGGTTTGTGACATAGGAGATCCTGAAACCTCTTCGCGCACGGTGCTTACGCCTGATCCTCTCGTGGGAATATCAAACAATAGACATTGATATGTCTATTATATGAAATGGGGAGAAGAAATATCAAGACGAGCTTCGGGAAAGGCACCATTATCTGGAACTTCGAGGATCGTTTTCACGGCAAGACATGGATCAGGAACGCTTGGCCTGAAGTCCTCCAGAGAGGCTTGACAAAACTGCCATCGAAGTACAAACAGATCATCGATATCCTGACCCCCGTCCCCCTTTCCACGCGTGGTAAGGGGGTGCCCGGAGCGTTCAGCGAAGGGCGGGGGTTAGGTAATCAATGACAGCATTCACGTTCTGTGACTCGGATTATCAGGTGCAATCATCTTGCCATGGTCCGCCGTCGTTGACGGCAAGTTCGGACAGGGCAGTGTCCAGATGTTCGGCGATACCTTTGTCAGCGGTGCGATCCCACATGGAGGCGCCTTGCAGGCGGAGGCCCAATGTGGCGGCGATCCACGCCTGCCCCCACCCGGCTTCCACGCACCAGGCGCCCCAGCCGAAATCGGCGGAACTGGACCAGTAGTCCCATTTGCGGAAATCGAACGCCCGGAACCACGCGCCGTCCAGGTTCGGGTGTTGTTCGGAACGGACCTGAATCCGGCAGAGGTAGCGCGCCAGATGGTCCTCCGCTGTCTTCAGGCCGGTGTCTCCCGTAGCGAACGCCGCTTCGTGCAAGCCCAGAAGGGCGAATCCGCACGTGTACAACTGATCGGAGGCCGGATCGCCGTTTTCCTGAATGAGCGGCGTTTCGGTAATCCCGTACTCTTCGTTGGTCCGCGGGATGCGGTAATAACCGTCATCCGTGGAGTGGAACCGTTCCGGCAGGGCGCCGCACGGGTCCTGGATGGCGATGAGGTCGTCGGCAACCGTCCTCAGCCATTTCCGGTGTTCGGCGGTATCCTCTAGGCGCAAGAGCCACGCCAGCGGCAACAGCATCTGGCCTCGCTCGCTTGTGTCGTTGAACATCCAGCCGTCCGGATAAACGTCCATCGTGCGCCGGATGCCTTCCTTGGCGGTTTCCAGGAGTGGACGATATCCCGTGTGCCGGAACGCCTCCAGGTAGCAGGCCCACATATAGGCCTCGTAATGCGGAGCGGGGTTGACGGTTTCCGCCTCGCGGTACGCCTTGCGCCCGAGACGTTCCAGGTCCGGCATGTCGATGCGGTTGCCGCGAAATCCAAGCTTTCCCGTGGTCTGGAGGTTGGCGAGAATTGCGAGGAGTACCGGCTTGTCCCACCGGTTCGACTTGAGACAGGCCGAGGCGAGCATGGTGGCCAGAAGGACGCGGGCATTGTCGTCGCCGTAGTTGGCGATATCCCACACGGGAGATACGGCCCCCCAGCTGATGAGCCCGTATGCGGGGTGCCCGGGATTGCCGCGCGCGCCTCCCGTCAGACCGGAGCGGCCGTACAGGTAGTCCAGGAGGTTCGCGGATGTACCCGCCGAGATTACGTCTCCCTCGAGGCCGGCGTGCACCGCCAGAACCATCGCCGTTTCCGCCTGGCAGTCGGCGCGGATGGGCGCTCTCTGCAACTGGCTTCCGTCGTGCCGGATCGCCGAGGAGTAACCTTCCAGGATACCGCGACAACCGTCTCCGACGGGCGCGTCCACGGGCGGGGCCGGCAGTGTCTCAATTTCGGAGCGCAGGAGGTCGTGAATCGCGGCTTCGCGTTCCTGTGAGATAAGCAGGCCAGAGCGCAACACCCACCGGCTGGCATCGATCAGCGCCGTTCGTTCCACCGTCTCCGGCAGAACATCGTCCGGAGCGTACTTCGGCCGGACGCTTGGAGTCCAAGCCAATACACCGGGTGCCATTCCGGATTCGAGCCAGTCAAGAATGGCCTTCCAGACAATCCCCCACGCTTGCGACGGGCCGTAACGACCGGTGATAAATCCGCTGAGTTTCGTGGTCGCCACAAGGATGTCGCGGTCCGCCGCCCGGAACAGGATTGGCGCGGCGGTATCCGGTATTCCATAGACCGCTTTGTCAAATCCGGCTACCCGGCCGACAACCAGCCACGGGTCTTCTGCCTTCGCGCGCACATACCGGCAGTCGGACACTGACAGGATCGAGAGTGCCGGCAGACCGCTCCCGAACGCGTCGGACGCGACCACCACCCGCTCCCATTCGGTGCTTTGCACATTTCCGAGCGGCATATCAGGCAAACGATCCGGGAATTCGATGTACACCCTAAGCCGTTTTGCGGATGCGAGCGCCCAACTTGCGTCCGGCAGATATGTCCGAGTGTCGGGGTATCGGTCGGCCAGGATCAACACACCGGAGCCTTCCGGGGCGACCCGGAAGGCTTGTTCGGGTGTGTCATGGCGGGGATACGGCTTTCCGTCCCGCGCCAGCAGTGTGTACAGGTCGTTGTCTTGCGAACAGCAGAATCTCATACGTTCATCATACTGCCGCGGCGCCGGGGTCTCAATCGGAGGCTTTCATATCGGCCAGTTCCAGCAGTCCGACCGGTTTCACATCGCGCAGAGTGCGAACGATCTCGCGCGTTCGGTCGTTGGGTTCGTAGAGATCGACCAGTGCGTTGGTAACATCCACAACCTCCACGTTCGGGGCTGTGTAGTCGCACTGCATAACGATCGCGGCCAGTTTCTTTTCCTTCGCAACCGTGGCGACGCCCTTTTTCACCGGAGTCAGGAGGTCGTCCACCGGCACGCGGCCGAAGCCCTGGAAGTGAAGCAGTCGCTGTTTCGCGTTACCCCAGGCCTCCAGTTCCTCCGCCTTTTTCACGTCGTTCTTCTTCTTCGCTTCCGTATGTTCTGCCATTTTCTGACGTACCGGATTAAATTCGGACGCGGCCCAGGCGACTGCTATCGCACGGCTGTCATACACTCCAATACGAACCTTGCCCGTGCTGGACGCGGCTTTCGGCGCGGCGGCGAGAACGTCCTGACGGTGCGCCACGACCATTGCCAACACAACTCCAACAGCCAGAACAGCAATCCAAACTATGTGTTTCATGCGAGCACCTCCCTGCTCCTGACAGTCTGTCCGGCAGGTTTGCCGAACCTGCACAGAAATGGTACGTCACTCCGCAACGCCGCGGAATGAGCCGGAAGTACCATTCCTTATGCGCGGCGGGTCCCAATCGTTCGGGTCCGGTCGTTCCGCCGGATGCCATAATGAAGTGACGACATCCCTCGCGGTTCCCCGCCGCCGTTATCCCAGGAGCAACCTAATGAACCTGTTTCTTCTCCGCCGCTTTGTCCTGACTGCCGCGCTTTTGTCCGTAACGGCGTGCCTGGCGGAGACAGCCGGAGTTCGCGACTCCGTTGATCTGGACGCCCTGCACGTGCAGGTGGGACAAACACTGGACCGGCGGTACTACGAGGCCGGACGCCGCGTGGATATGGCGATTTTCGACTTTGAGGAACTCGAGCGCCAGGGCAAACCGGTCGATACGTTCCTGGTCAATCGGGTGAACGGTATCGACAAGCATCTCCGGGCCGGGTGGCAGGAACTTGAAAACCGGCGCAAACTGATTCAAGCCAGGCTTGCGGAGTTGCCCCCGGAAGGCGACCACGTATTCGCGCTGGAAGACCTGTCCAGAGACGGAGGCAACGCCGGTTGGGTGGGCGTGCATTCTGTGAAGATCGTCTGGAAAAGCGGGGCTTCCGTGGATTTGCCGCTTGCCTCGTTCACAAATGCGTCGGTACGCAGAGGCTACACGCATAACCTCGACAGGCCGACGGACGCGATATTTGCTTACGGCAAGCCGAGTCCGCGGAGCACCCTCCAAGCCGGTTTCAGCGCTCCAAAGAACGCATCGGGAGAGGCGACACTGGTCATCGTCGGCCTCGACGACGACAAGCCCGGCATCACACGAATCAAGGTTTCCATCGACGGCAAGGTGATTTTCGAGGGGGCAAACACGTTCAGGGACAACACCTTCACGGAGGTGTCCTTCCCGATTCCGGCGGACACAATGACAGGCGCCGCGCCGCGGTCCGAGGCTGTCGGCAAACTGCAGTCGGAAATGAACCGGCTGTTGGCGGACATTGAAGCCTTCGGAAATCAGGCCGACAAACGCGCGGCTGAAGTGGAAACCGAAACCGCCGCCGTCCGAAAGGGACTCGTGTGGAAACCGCTGAACATTCCCAACGACTGGTGGAAACGCGAGTTTATCCGCGGCATCTGCTATGTGCCGTTCGAGCAGGAGATGACCCACCACTTCCGCTCGTTCCGCCAGGCGAATGCCAATTTCCTGTACTCATACGCCGGCCATTACAACGAATCGACGGTGTTCCCCGCCACGATGGAGGCCGTCAAGGATGTCGGCCTTCCCTACGCCCAGTTCGCGGGCGATCTGAGGCGACGCGAGAACAACCGGTTGATGATTGGCGATCCGAAGTCGGTCATCGAGTTGTACCGCAACTTCCGCCGCGAGGTGATGGGTAACAGCGGCGTTCATATCAACCTCGCCGTGGATGAGCCGAAGTTTGATGACAAACTGGCGGAGGATCTCCTAGTTATTCGCGACTTCCGCGCCTGGCTCAAGAATCGAAGCAGGGAACTTGCCGAAGCCGGCATCTCTGTACCGGTTGACGCCAAACCCGTTGTGACCATCGAGAAACCGGAAGACAGGCCGTTGTGGATGGAATGGCAGATGTTCAAGTGCCACTCCCTGGCCGACCACCTGCGCGCTCTGTGGGACGGACTGGCCAAGGACAAGGCGTTTCCCTTCGTCATCACCCAGGATTTGCTGGGTTGGTATCCCCAGGCCGCGTCCCACGTCACCATCGGACAGGCGCTCCCGATGTTGTCCAACGACCTCTACAGCAACGGTTCCGTGCGCGAGGCTTTCGTGATCGACTTGCAGAGGAACGTATCCAGGAACCGAACGATCCTCACCGCCGGCGCCGGTTATTCCTGCAAGACGCCGAGCCGGTTCCGCCGTTCCATGGTTACGGGCATGGCCCACTCGGACGGCGTTTTGCAGTGGACCGACATCTATCTGACCAAATACCGCGACTGGCGCGCTTTCTGGAAAGGGCCCAACGACGACCAGGGCCGACCGATGCTGGCAAACTGGGATCCGGGATACTGGGATTTGACGCGCACTGAATTCGCCCGGATGGCGAACGCGGACCGCTGGCTGACCGGAATCACCTCCACCGCCACCAACGCCGTGCTGTTCTCTGAACGCACGTCCATCTCGGACATGGCCGGAGACGGCAATCCGTATGTCAACAACACACTGGCGCTGTACTCCGACCTGCTCCGCCGCGGCAAGCCCCTGGACGCCCGGTTTGTAGAAACGCTACCGGGAGACGCCCTCAGCCGGTACCGCGTGATGGTTCTGGCCGATGCGCGGGTTTTGACAACCGGTGAATGCAACATCCTGCGCGAATGGGTGCGCAACGGCGGCGTGCTGATCGCCACCGCCGACACATCCCTGTGCGATGAATGGGGAAGGGAACAGAAAGACTTCTCTCTAGCGGACGTGTTCGGAGCGAGTTACGACAAACAGAACGGCATCAAGGTCGTTTCGGCCACTGTGCTTGACCGCCGTCCCGACGGCTCACCGTCGTTGACCTCGAACGATTTCGGCAAGGGACGCTGTTACCTGTTCGCCGACAAACGACTCGGAGCGAGGACTGCCTTGGGGATTCCGGGTTCGGCGCTTTACGGCGAGGGACGTCCGGAGGTGGCTCGCCTGCTATCAACGCTGGTCGACAGCGCCTCGGGAGAATCGCCGGTCAGCCTGGTCAGTCCGCCGGACGGCGTCGAATTTCAGGTTTACCACAAGGGCAAGGCCTGGATCGTTCATCTGGTCGACTGGATCGACGACCGCACGCTTTCCGGTATCCGGATCAAAGTGAACCTGCCGGGCAAGTGGCGCGTGAAGTACCCGACCGACGGAACACCGGGCGAGATCGTGTGGCAGACTGTGAACGTTCGCCCGTTCTCGGTTCACGAAATGCTGGTTATTGAACCAGCTTGAGAGGATTGCGACGTGTCTGTTGAGGACGTCATCGCGAGAACCATGGGACTTCCGCCAACTGCTCGAAGTCTTTGCTCGGACCTGCGGCGGTTGGGTGTCGAGCCCTGCATGACCTTGCTCGTCCACTGCTCGCTGAGCGCGCTGGGCTGGGTGGTCGGCGGCGCGCACGCCGTGGTTCTTGCGCTGGAGGATGCGCTGGGACCGGATGGAACGCTGGTGATGCCGGCGCACAACTACGGCTTCTACAGCCCGCGCGTGTGGAAGAACCAGCCGGTTCCAAAGGAATGGTTCCAGGTCATCGAGGATGAACTCCCCCCGTTCGATCCGGACCTCACGCCGACCACGCAGATGGGCGCCGTCGCGGAATGCTTCCGCAGGCAGAAGGGCACGCTGAGGAGCGCCCACCCCATTCTGTCCGTCGCCGCGCGCGGGCCGAACGCGGAAGCCATCACGGCACCGGAATCATTGACTGACACCCACGGCGAGGGATCCCCGATGGCCAGGTTGTACGAACTGGGCGCCTGGGTACTGTTGCTGGGAGTCCGCCACGACAGAAACACTTCACTGCACCTCGCTGAACGGAGGGCAAAGTACCGGCCCAAGCAGTACGTGAAACGCCGATTCCTGGTAGAACAGGATGGAGAGCGCGAATGGCTGGAGTATGTCGATGTCCACGGCGATTCCAGCGACTTCGAGAAACTCGGTGGTGAGTTTGCCGCCGAAACCGGACTGGTAAAAACCGGTAAAGTCGGTTACGCCGATGCGATGCTCTTTCCCCAGCGGGAGATCGTGGACTTCGGCGTCTTCTGGATGGAGCGTCATCGGCGCTAGCATTTCGGCTCTCGATCCGCCCGGTCTCTACAATGGAAACAGGAGGTTATCGATGCCGCATCTCATCACGCCCGTTCTTTGCCTTGTGCTTGTTGCCTCGCTTGCTTTAGCCGCCGAACACGATTCGTCCGGGATTCTACCGAAGGACGCCTCTGTGGAGAAGGTCGCCGGTGGTTTCCGCTTCACGGAAGGCCCTGTGTGGAGTCCCGAAGGATACCTTTTGTTCTCAGATGTTCCGTCCAACAATATCGTTCGTTGCACCGTTGACGGCAAAATCGGCATCTACCGCCATCCCTCCGGATTCAGCAACGGCTTGACGTTCGACCGGCAAGGCAGACTGATCGCCTGCGAGTGCATACGGCGCGTCAGCCGAACGGAGAAAGACGGCACGATTGCGGCTCTTGCCGACCGCTACGAAGGCAAGCGCCTGAACAGCCCGAACGACATCGTGGTCCGGTCGGATGGAAGCATCTACTTCACCGACCCGCCCTACGGCTTGAGCCCGCAGTACCAGCCGGACAACAAACCCGGTGTGCGCGAACTGGACTTCCAGGGCATCTACCGCATCAGCCCGAAAGGCGAACTGGCGCTTCTGGACAAGTTGATGTACCGCCCGAACGGACTGGCCTTCTCGCCGGATGAAAAACTTTTATACGTCGCCGATTCCGAGCGCAACCTGATTCGGGTTTTCGACGTGCGGAAGGACGGCTCACTGGCCAACGGTCGCTTGTTCGCGACGCTGAAGGAAGAGGGGCAACGCGGTGGACCGGACGGGATGAAGGTCGATGTAAAGGGCAACATCTACTGCACCGGGCCGGGAGGCGTGTGGGTGTTCTCGCCGGACGCAACCGTTGTCGCGAAGATTCGCACACCGGAAGTGGCGGCCAACGTGGCATTCGGCGGCAAGGACTACAAGACGCTGTACATCACCGCGCAAACAGGCCTTTACAAGATTCCGGTCAAGATCAAGGGCATCAAGGTCGGGCCGAGGTAAAATCGCGATTTGTCGCCAACGTCCGGGAAACGCAGGGGCACGGCCTGCCGTCATCAGTACCAATTGAATCGACTGACTGAGCGTAAAATGTCATCCTGAGCGTCGAACCGATGTCAGACGAAATAACGATTCTGCCTCGCCAGGGTGTCATTCCGAACGAATGTGAGGAATCTGTGGTTCATCCCTACCCGCCGCTTGCGGCGGGAAAAGCAACCGCCCATACGGGCCCGTAGGGGCAGATTTCTCGCTACGCTCGAAATGACACGATATACGCTCAGTTAGTCGATATAATTGGTACAAATGGGTATGCCGTGTCCCTACTTCACCGTGCTAGTATCCTCAGTCGACCGGTTTCATCACAATCGCGTCCAGGCCGAACATATGGCCCGTAGACCGCGAGTCTTTTCCCGTGTTGACCACCTTGAACACGTTCGGGCCGGCCTTCAGACGGATGTTACCGAGAGGAATCGGACCGGACTCGCTGACTTCCTCACTGTAAAGGCTCATCTCGCCGCCGATGGGTTGTCCGTTCACATCCAGGCGGAAGGTGCCGTAATCGGGAGCCGTGGTCAGGTAAGCGGTCACCTCATAGGTGCCTGCTGTGGGAACCTGCACGGTTGATTCCAGCGTGCCATTCGGCTCGTCCGGTATCCACCAGAGTTGCGAACCACCGGACCAAGAGCCGTCGAACACTCCCTCGAGCATTTGCGCCTGAACCGTTCCTGTGGTCACCTTGGTCTTATCCACCAGTGATTCACCTTCGACGGCGCTGGGAATGCGCGTCGGCGGAGGCGGAAGGTACGGCAGAAGGTCCGCCGGATCGCTCGGCATGGTGTAGAACGGTGTGTGCGGTTCCGTTTGATACCAATAGGCCACGCTGGAATAATCGGTTTTATGGTCGTTGTTGGTACCGTGCTCGATGGTAACCTTGATGCTCTTCTTGAACGGCATCGCGTCCTCGATGTGCCAGCGGTAGGTGTTGATCCGGCCGTTTTCCGTGTCCTTGATCTGGATTCCGTGGTAATTGGCCGAATAGGTTCCCCGGTCGTAGTACCAGCCTGATGAGAAGTAGTCCTCGGCTCCGGTGCCGATCACGCTGGGTTCCTTCTCTCCGTCCACCCAGATCATCTCATCGCCTTCCAGGAATCCAAGTCCTCGGCCCCTCAGGTTCTGCATGAACATCGCGGTTCCAACGTAGTGCCCGGCCCCGGTGGCCTCCAGGATCGTGTAATTCTTGTCGGGTGTTGTAGGGTTCTCGCGGCGCCACTGGGCGTGAAACAAGCGTGTATCCGCCGGTAGCTTGTCGTAGGCCGTGTAGTCGATGTTGTAATAGAAGGCATCGATGCGGCTCTTGGAGAGGTTTGTCAGGGTCCATCGGGCGGACTTGTGGAAGGGCATCGGCCAGTAGCAGTTGTAGCCGCCGGAAGTCTGGTTCAGCGGTAACGACTGGTAATCCACCTGCTTGCCGAATCCCACGCCGAAAAAGTCGCCAATCGGCGATTCCACGCTGGGCTTCGTCTCGCCGTCCCAGTACATCCGGAGAATCGCCTGGCGGTGGATGTTCTCGGTGGCTCGCGGGGCGATTGTCACCCAGAACCTTCGTACGATGCCGGCGCCTTTCACGTCCATCAACGTGATGGTTTC
>Ga0302251_1000597_pt1 | contig 30820 bp, 28 predicted proteins | sample AAG_RA_Gln_MG_FD_193534 | JGI IMG/M metagenome (GOLD analysis project Ga0302251, IMG submission 193534) | Enriched activated sludge microbial communities from anaerobic digester in WTTP, New Holstein, Wisconsin, United States - AAG_RA_Gln | ecosystem: Engineered > Bioreactor > Anaerobic >... | reverse complement strand
AGGCCCGGCTCGAATTCTTCGCCCGTATCTATACTATCGTCGGTCCTGTACTGCCTTTCGATCAATTTCCCCGACTCGCTATAAAGCTTTCTCTCCTTAATACGCCCGTCTTCGCCGTAATAAGTTTCTACCGCGAGGTTTCTGCCGTCATACCAGCTCAGTATCGCCGCCCATCCGTCGGCATTGGCCCTTAATTTCCCTTCGCGCTCATAATTTACCACCGCTGTCTTGTGGCCGTATTCATCGTACCTCTCGCGTTTTTCCAGCGTACCGTCATAGCGGTAATAACTCACGAACCGGAGGCGCCCGGTTAGGTCAAACTCCGTCTCCTCTTTTATGTTGCCGTTATCCCAGTATATGGCGCTTTTTTCCGTGAGCTCGGCAGGAATGGCATAGCCGCCGGAAAATAACAGGATGGCAGAAACCGCCGTTCGTAGAAAATTTTTCATGCGTACATATTACACTTTATCCCGGATTTTTCAATAGAAAAATCCGCGGCTACCTGAGGCCGTGGAAGAGGAAATTCGAAAACCCCCATGGGTTCTTCTTATCGAGATGAGACATGGGATTCTCGCGGAAGAACATCTGGTAATTCTTGAACGGTGTCCAATCAGACGGCTCGGAAACGAATCTCCCCAGGTACGGTTTCGCTATATTCAATATGTAGTCATACGGAAGATCGTCGGGGACACAGACTCCCTTTTTAGGATTTTCCGCCATCCACGATACGGCCGATACGACGCCTATCGCAACCTGCATGGTAGTGGCGTTCTGATGCGGTATAAGCCTTCTCGATTCTTCTATACTTAACATGCTCCCGGTCCACCAGGAATTGTACCTGTGCCCCATGACAAGCACGCCCAGGATATCCTCCCCTTTTATTACCTCATCGCTCAATATCCTCTGTCTGTCCTGAAGCTCATAATTACGGCAGCGTAATTCATGCAGAGACGCGATAGTTTCGTTGCACGGCATATACGCATAATGCACCGTCGGCCGGTACCTTACGCGCCCGTTACCCCATACTGTGAGGTCATCCGATATACTGAACGCCTCGGCATGCCTTATTATCATGCCCACTATCTCTTCATGCGGCACCCACGACCTTACCCACGTATTCATGCCCATCTGAGACAGAAAGACCTGGTTCTTTGGCCCCGACGGAGGAAAACTCGCTATCAGCGGTATCTTCTTTTCATGCGTCCCCCATCCTATCTCGGCAGGTGATATGCCCTCTTCGCGTAATCCCTCTATGCTCCACGTCCCTACAAATTCGTTCAACTCTTTAGGCGTATCCGTTATCTGTGTATCGCGTTCGCTTATATGTATTACCTTTACACCCAGCTTCATCGCGAGGCGCGCAAACTTTCTGTCGCGCACCATCTGTTCAAGCGCCCTCTCATCCTTCTTCTGCATGGCCTTTTCCTGTATGGCTTTTTCGGCGATGTCTTTAAGCGCCTGTTTAGTAAAATGCGAGACGAGGCCGGGATTAGCACCGTGATCCAAGACAGCGGTGGTGGTAGGGGATTCCCATTTGGAGACCATCTTACTTATCTCCATCTGGCGGTAATAAAGGGACTTCTGAAAAGGCGTCTTCCTGTGGATATTGGCATAAGGATCCCACTCTTCAACGGAAGTATTCACATATAGAACCTTGTTATCATGGCACCAGTTCAATATCTCAAGGCAATCTATGTTCCACGCAAGGTCTATTATGAGCCCGCCCGGGCTGACATGCCGTGATAATATCTGGGTTATGTTGAGCGGGGTAACCTTCTCCTGAAAATATTTGATGCCGCGGCGCGTCCACTCCCTCAATTCTTTCTTCTTATCGGTAAAATCAACTACCGTGATATTCTTGTACGGTATCTTTATGTGTTCCAAAAGAAGAGGCAGCGCGCATTTGGCAACAGAACCATATCCAATTATAAGAACTTTATTTTTGAATATCATCATATTCCCTCCGTTATTTTAATCTATACAAAACAGGTCCTTTACAGGAAGCTCTCTATTCTCCGGTCGAAGAGAGCTTCCCTTAAGAGGGTAAGATTCTATATAAAAAGTATGGTGTTATTTCGTTCTCCCTGTTTCTAACCCGCGGTTTCTTTTATCCCAGGCTCTTCCTGAACCTAAGCGTACTAAGGCTTATTACAGTAAATCCTATGAAGGCAAGCGGCAAAAGCTGCGCCCACAGGACTTCTATCCCGACCCCTTTTAAGAATATGCTCCTTGTGATTACCATGAAATATCTCATCGGGTTCAAAAATGTGGCTATCTGTATGATCTCCGGCATATTGGCTATCGGGTAGGCAAAGCCCGACAGAAGCACCGTCGGCATAAAGAATAAAAAGACTGACATCATCGCCTCCTGCTGGGTAGCGGATATGGTGGAGATAAAAAGCCCTATACCGAGGGTCGTGAAAAGATATACGCACGTAGAAAATAGAAGCAGGAATATGTTCCCTCTGAACGGCAGGTGAAACCACGTCACTCCAAGTATGGTAATCAGCATAACCTGCACAAGTGCTATGGCGCCGAACGGGAGGAGCTTACCCGCCATGAGTTCTATCGGCTTCAGCGGGCTAACTACAAGTTGTTCCATAGTGCCTATCTCTTTTTCCTTCACGATGGCCATGGCGCTCAAAAGAAGGGACATCATCGTCACTATAGTAACTATGACCCCGGGGAGGTAATAGTATGTGGAAACGAGATTACCGTTAAACCAGGCGCGGTCCCTTAGATCCACTTCGGCCTGTGAGCCGGTAAAACCACCCGCGTAAAGGACATTTCTTATGAAATCATAATTATATTCACCTATCACGGTATTGGCGTAACCCATAACAACCATGGCGGTATTGGAGTCCGTGCCGTCGAAAGCAAGCTGTACCGGGGCGCCTTTGCCGGCTTCCATATCCCTTCCGAAACCGCGGTCTATGTGGATGACTATACTCGCCCACCCTTTATCGAGAAGCCTATTCTGCTCTTTATCGTTCGATATATAAAATTCGGGTACAAAATATTTCGAAAATGTGAAGCGCCGGAGTAATTCCCGGCTTTCCGGCGTATTGTCCTTATCGTAAATGGCTGTAGGGACATAATTGATATCCTTATTTGCGGCATAACCGAATAATATTATCTGTATGAGCGGCGCGATAAATATGATCGTCTTCATCCTTGGGTCACGGAATATCTGCTTAAACTCTTTTACGAGTATCGCGATCGCGCGTTCGAACATGTTACGCAACCTTCTTTCTGAATTTTTTTATAGCAAGGGTTATCATTATCGCCGCAAATAATAAAAGAAATATCATTTCATCCCAAAGGCCCAATATTCCGCTCCCTTTTAAAAATTGATCGCGCAGTACCACTATATAATAACGGGCCGGTATGAGATAAGTTACGGTCTGGAGCGCCTTAGGCATATTGAATATGGGATATATAAATCCGGACAATAGTATCGTCGGTATGAATGTCGTAAGTGTCGCGAGCTGGCTTGCCATTAACTGCGACCTTGCCACTATAGATATAAGTATTCCCTGCGATAACGCGCCTGTAAGAAAAAGGACGCTCAATCCGGCAAGCAATAGATAACTCCCTCTGAACGGCACTTTGAATAAGACCGTTGCGGTTATTACGCCTATCGTAAGGTCAAAAAACCCTATCGTAAAATAAGGTATGAACTTACCCAGGACAAGCTCCGGCGCTTTTACGGGGGTGGATATGAGCTGTTCCATCGTGCCCCTCTCCCACTCCCGCGCTATCGTTATCGACGTAAGAAGCGCCGCTATGATCATTATTATCATGGCTATGACGCCGGGCGCGATGAACCACGTACTTGTGAGGCCCATGTTGTACCAGATCCTGGAACGGGCATCGACCCCCTCCGGCGGCGCTATTCCGGACTTTTCAAACGTATCGGTCAAAAGTTCGGTATTATATTTAGACACCACAGAGCTTACATAACCCCTCGCGATAGTCGCGGTGTTGGCGTCGCTTCCGTCTATCAAAAGCTGCAGGGGCGCTTTCTGGCCCGATTCTATGAAATGCGAAAAGTCCTTTGGTATAATAATCGCCATAAGGACATTACCCGAATTGATCCTTCGTTCTATCTCGCCGTAGTTATCCGTATACGCCATGATCCTAAAGTATTTTGAATTCGTAAAGTTACGTATGAAGTCCCGGGTAAGCTTGGAGGACGCGTCCTGGTTCCATATTATTGTCCGTACGTGGTCTATGTCCATGGACAGGCCGTAACCGAAAAGGAGCAGAAGGAATATCGGTATCACAAGGGCGAGCCCCAAAGACCTCGGGTCTCTCCTTATCTGGATAAATTCCTTGCCCGCTATCGCGCTTACCCTTTTAAAATTCACCTATCACCATGCTCCCTGTCATAATTTTCTATCTCGGAGACGAAGACGTCTTCGAGCGAAGGAAGTATCTTTTTCACGGCAAACTCTCCCGCGCCTTCTTTTTTTAAAAAAGCGTTCAGCGCCGGTATCGTCTTACTGCTCGATGTTGTAACGGCATGTATCGTCGCGCCGAACAGCGCGGCCTCTTTAACGCCTTCTATCTTACTTATCCTCTCAAGCCAGCTTTGTGAATCTGGAAGCGTTATCTCAAGCACGTCATTTTTCATACAGGTAGTCTTCATCTCCCCGGGCGTACCCATCGCGATAATCGTACCGTGGTATATGAGAACCATGCGGTTACAATTCTCCGCCTCATCCATATAATGCGTCGTTACAAATACGGTCACACCCTTCGAGGCCAGGTCCTTTATAACGCCCCAGAAATTGGCGCGTGTTATCGGATCGACGCCCGACGTCGGTTCGTCAAGAAATATTATATTCGGGCGGTGCAGGAGCGCGCATCCCAGCGCAAGGCGCTGTTTCCAGCCTCCTGCGAGAGTATATGTAGGGCTCTTCCCCATCCCAAGAAGCCCCGCCGTGCGTATAGTCTCTTCGAGCCGGCTTTTCTTCTCCGACAGCGGTATCTTATATATGCCGCTATAGAAATTTATATTCTCTTCGACCGTCAGGTCGTTATATAAGGAGAATTTCTGGGACATGTAACCGATATTCTCTTTTATCTTATCCTGCTCTTTTATGATGTCGTATCCGCCTACCTGCCCGCTCCCTGAAGTAGGCGAGATTATCCCGCACAACATCCTTATGGTGGTGGATTTCCCGGCTCCGTTCGGGCCGAGAAAACCGAATATCTCACCCCTTTTTACCTCAAAATTTATCCGGTTTACGGCCGTAAAATTGCCGAATTTCTTTTCCAGATTTTGCACGCTGACGGCTATATCGCTTCCCATGATCCTATGCCTTCGCTTCTTTCGCCTCGGATTCTTTGATTATCAGGACAAACGCCTCTTCGAGCGTCTTTACATTGTATTCTTTCTTTATCAAATCAGGCGGGTCGCATCTAAGGAGCCTGCCTTTATGCATCATCCCCACCCTGCGGCATCGCTCTGCCTCATCAAGATAACAGGTAGAACAGAATATAGTAACCTTCTCTTTCAGCAGGTCGTAGAGTATATTCCAGAAGTCTCTTCTCGATACCGGGTCCACTCCGTTCGTAGGTTCGTCCAGAAAAAGGACGCGCGGCGTGTGAATGAGCGAGCAGGAGAGCCCCAGTTTCTGTTTCATGCCTCCGGAAAGTTTTCCTGCCAGCCGTGCCTTGAACGGTAAAAGCCCGGAGAAGCCGAGGAGCCTCTCTATGGTTTCGGTGCGTTTTTCCTTTGCCACGCCATAGACATCGGCATAAAAATTTATATTCTCCATTACTGTAAGGTCTTCGTATAGGCCAAAACGCTGGGACATGTAGGCGATATTCTCTTTCAGGCTCTCCGCCTCTTTCAAGATATGCTTGTTATATACCCAGCCCTCGCCTGAGGTAGGATCGAGTATGCCTGTCAGGAGGCGCATCGTGGTCGTCTTGCCGGCCCCGTCGGGGCCCACGAGCCCGAATATCTCCCCTTCCTCCACTTCAATATTAAGATTATTGACTGCGGTGAGTTTTCCGAAAACCTTGGTGAGCCCTGTCGTCTTTATCGTAGTAGGCATTATTCCAGCACGATATATGCGTCTGCCGGCATCCCGGGTTTCAGGTCAAGGCTCGAATTATCGGCATGCACCTTTATCCTGTAAACATATTTGACACGCTCTTCGTTCGTCTGAATATATTTAGGCGTGAATTCCGTCTGCTGTGATATGAAGGAGATCCATCCGTTATACCTTTTGCCCGGATATGTGTCCGTCTTTATATAAGCTTTCTGCCCGTACTTTACCTTCCCCAGGTCTCTCTCTTCTATATATGCCGTGACCCAGACGCTATTCAAGTCTATGACCGTAAAGACAGGCTCTCCCACCTGCACAACCTCGCCCTGTAAAGAGCTTTTTGTGATTACATAACCGTTCAGCGGAGACTTAAGGTCGGCCCAATCTTCCAATTTTATCCTCGCGAGCTCATACGCCGCCTCATTTTGTTCGATATTGGCGATATCATTATCGTATCTCGTCTTGGCCACATCCCTCTGTTGGGCGGATATCGCCCCCTCTTTAAAAAGATTTTCGGCCCTTACGTAATCTATCTTATCCAGCTCATACTGCGACCGGGCGAGCTTCAGCGCGGCCTGGGCTTCATCCTTTAACTTGGTTAACTCGTCCTTATTTAACCGGGCAACGACATCCCCAAGCTTTAAGACCCATCCTTCATCGGCCAGGAGCTCTTCTATCTGCCCCTGGACTCTGAAGGATATGCGTACATCATCCCCTTCTATATTGCCCGAAACTTTTATGTAGCGCGCCTCTTCTATTCTCTGATAAATAAAATAGCCTATAAGCGCCGCGGCGGCCGCGAAAAAGAACGCAGTAATAAAAATGAACTGTTTTTTTCTCTTACGGGCGAACTCTTTTACCTTCTCTTTAATCTTTATCTTCATAATAAGACGCCTCCCTGGCAAATTCCCTCCCCATAGTCCTGTCAAGCTCCGCCTTAGCCATTATATAGTCATATATACCCTGCGCGAGCAGCTGCTCCACCTGCGCCAGCGCTACCTGAGAATCAAGCACATCAAGATTTATCCCCACGCCGTTATTGAACCTGACCTCCGAAAGGCGGAGCGCCTCCTTAGCTTCGAATACACTATCCCGTTCCGCCTCTATTATAGCTTTGGCTTCTCCAAGATTTAAACATGCGTTCTTCACGTCGACCGCAAGCTGTTCCACTATATTCTCTTTTTGAAAACGCGCTTGGTTATATCTTGCCTTAGCTTCGTCCACCTTCGCCTTTGTAGCGAAGCCGTCAAATATTGCTATGGAAACCTTGACTCCGACGTTCCAGTTATCATGTGTAGGGTTAACCATGTTATTCAGGTTGTCCGATGTAAAATTATAAGAAGCGTTCGCTGAAACCTGCGGCATCCATCCGGCCTTCGCGAATTCTATCGCCCATTTCTGCATATCTATGCCGAGAAGTTTTAGTATCATCTGCGGATTGCCGGAATACGCTTCTTTTAAAAAGTCGTCCTCTTTCACCTCGATCTCTTTATGCTTGAGCTTACCCGATATTTTTATATCCTCTTTCATATCGAGAAAAAGGGCCTGTTTAAATTCGGCTTTCAAGAGTTCTATGGCGTTATTTGCGTTTATAAGCTGGGGGATTAGCCGGGAAACCTGCACCTTCGACTGCAGGACGTCGAATTTGGAAGCGGTGCCCTGGTCATACTTTTGCTTCGTCTCTTCATAATGGGCCTGGGCCTGGCCGACGAGCTCCATCGCTATACGCTGTGTCTCATAAGCCAGGAGCAGCCCGTAAAATAGCCTCTTCACCTCAAATTCTACCTCAAGCCTCGTCGCCCTGAGAGTCTCTTCCTGAGATCTTAAGTTGACCCTTGCCTGGTTGAGGTTTGCAATGTCTGCGCCGCCGTTAAATATCGTCTCCTGAGCAGAGATGCCGAGCGTGTTCTGGTTCTTATAGCCGAAGAATATGCGCGAATCTTTCCTGAGGCCCGGCACAGGGTCTGAATCCGGGACTGCTCCTGAAAGCGTATATCCGAAAGAGGGAGTCACCGTCGGGAGGAAATTGCTTTTGGCGTCCAATATATTGGCTCTCGCGTACTCGATCTCTTCCTCCTGGATCTGTATATTCTTATTGTTAAGGAGTGCTATACCGATAGAATCTTTTATCGTCAGGACAGGTGCGGCGGAAGACGGGATTGCGGTACCTGGGCTCTCTTCGGAAAAAATGTTCCTGGGGGCGCATAAGATAAAAAGAACTGCGAGCGCCGTTATCTGTACATATCTTATTATTCTATCCATCTATCCTTCACTTGGATTTATATCTTCACTTCCCTTAAAAATTGAGCACACTCTTCCGGAAGCGACGTATTTATGAATATCCCGGACCCGAGTTCGAATCCGGCGATTTTAGTTATCCGCGGCACTATGACTATATACCAGTGCAGATAATCGATGCCCTTTTCATTTACAGGCATGGAACGTATCGTGTAGTTGAAATCGGGATTATCCAGCCCCACATAAAGTTTCTTTAGAACTATTCTTAAGATATATGCCAGGTCGCCTATCTCTTCGGTCTCTATGTCGCCGAATGACGCCTTATGCTTTTTAGGGAATATCCAATTGACGAAAGGCCCTCCCGCGGCAAAGGGTACGAAAGCGGCGAAGTGTTTGCTTTCGAATACCACCCTCTTACCTTCCTTCAGTTCCTGCTCAGCGATCTTACAGAATATGCAATCTCCCGTAACATCGAAATGGTGAGCGGCGCTGTCTATACGTACCCTCATCTGATGCGGGACTATAGGAGTCGCCACTATCTGTGAATGAGAATGTTTAAGCGATGCCCCTGCCGCTTCCCCCTGATTTTTGAATATCGTTACCGACTCTATACCCTCCACCTTTCTCAAGGCCTCATATCGTGCCTTGTAGGCTTCTATCACCTCTTTTATCTCGCATTCGGACATAAGGGCCATCTGCATATCATGCCTTGGATGCTCTACCAGCACTTCATGAATGCCAAAGCCGTTTACCAGATGATGGACGCCCTCGTTACTGCGCCCGATCTTACACTCCGGAGATAGGGCCGGGAATTTATTATATATGGCGCGCACCTGCCAGGAATCGCCGCCTCCTGACCTGAATGTTTCGTGTCCCGACACAGCTTCGTTCCCGGGGCAAAACGGGCACGACTTATCATCTTTTTGGGGTATTTCGGGTTTTTTCGATTTTTTGAAATCCTGCGGGCGCTTGGCGCGTTCGGTCGCTATTATGACCCATTCCTGCGAGATGAGGTTGAATCGTAATTCGGACATTATCTTCCTTAAAATAATTTTTGTTATTATTTTCTAATTAAGTATAACATATAAAATATTATTGTCAAAATTACCATCATTAGTGATATAATATTTTGAAAAAGAGGATGTGTATGGACATAAAAAAACTCGCGTCTTTGATAGGCGGGACCGTTGAAGGCGATGGCTCTTCGGATATCACAGGGCTTAAAGGGATAGAGTCTGCAAAAAGCGGCGATATGACATTTGCCATGGACGAAAATCTTCTGGGCCTGGCAGAGAAGAGCGGTGCATCATGTGTCCTTACTACGACTACTGTAAGGAAATCCTCCAAGCCTCTGATAAGGGTCGCAAATCCAAAACTCGCGTTTCTCCTGATATACAATATACTCAATAAACCTGAAATACGTCCTGCTTTTAAGGACCCGAGCGCCAATATTTCCCCTTCCGCAAGGCTGGGCGAAAATGTATGGATCGGCCCTAACGTATGCATAGAAGATAACGTCTCTATAGGTAACGGAACGATCATAGAAGCCAATTCCGCAATAAAGAAAAATTCATTGATAGGTAATTCGTGCCGTATTTATCCGAACGTCACGATATACGAGGGCGTCGTAATCAAAAATAATGTCATCCTGCACGGAGGCGTCGTAGTGGGCGCCGACGGTTTCGGTTATGTTAAAGAATCCGGCAAGATATACAAATTCCCGCAGCTTGGCAAGGTCATAATAGAGGATAATGTCGAGGTCGGCGCCAATACCTGCGTCGACAGAGGGTCATTGAACGATACCATTATCGGCGCAAATTCGAAGATAGACAACCTCTGCCAGATAGCCCATAACGTCAAGATAGGTAAAAATTCGCTTATAGCGGCCCAGGTCGGAATATCGGGAAGCACCGTTATCGGGGACAATGCAATCATAGGCGGACAGGTAGGGATAGCTGATAATCTGAAAATAGGCGAGAATGTCACTATCGGCGCGCAGAGCGGAATCATAGGCCATGTAAGTGACGGTGAAGTGATATGGGGTTATCCCGGAAGGCCTATACGCGAAACCAAACGCCAGATGGCCGTACTTGCCTGGATGACAAAGAATTTTAAGGCTATATCGAAATTGATAAAGTAATTTTTCGTCTTTAAGGTAATTGCGGGATAATGCGGCATGAGCGGGCTTTAGTTTAAAGGCCCGCTTTAATTTTTAACGGACGTGCCCTGCTGTTTAGGATTGTGGAAATGCCTGCTTTTATTTCCGAATGAATGTTTGAACTTATTCGGTTTATGCCCTCCGCCGCGATGACGGTTAAACCCTCCGTGCTTCGGCCTGTGATGGCGGGGATACTGTCCTGCCTGCGGCTCTTCTAAAAACCTTTCGCGCGGAAATTCCGGATGTTCCGATATGCGTAGCTCAGTCTTTATAAGCTTCTCGATATTTTTCACATCCTGTTTCTGGTCGGGTGTGGCAAAGGATATGGCGTGGCCTTCATGGCCTGCACGGCCCGTGCGTCCTATGCGGTGCACATAATTTTCCGCGTCTTCCGGGAGGTCGTAATTTATTACGAGTTCTATACCGGTAACATCTATGCCGCGTGCGGCGATGTCTGTAGCCACGAGTATTCTGTATTTGCCCGATTTGAACCCCTCGAGCGCCTCTCTTCTCTGCGGAAGAGACCTGTCGGAGTGTATCTCGGCGGCACGCTGGTTCATCCCTCTTAAAAGGCGCGTTATTTTCGAGGCACCTATCTTCGTCCTAGAAAATAGAAGGACCGAACCGTTGTATTGGTTCAATATCTTTCTTAAAAGGTCTTTTTTTGCTTCCTTTTTGACTATGAAAAGCTCCTGCGTGACGCGTTCGGCAGTTGTGCCGGACGGGGCCACTTCTATACTAAGCGGAAGCTTCATGTAGGACGTCGCTATCCTGACTATCTGTTCGGGTATCGTCGCCGAAAGGAGCATCGTCTGGCGGTCGCGCGGGATGAATCTTATTATCCTCTCTATCTGAGGTAAAAATCCCATATCGAGCATCCTGTCCGCTTCGTCGAGAACAAGCATCTTTATATCGGCAAGAAGGATAGTTCTCTGTTCCATATGGTCAACGAGTCTTCCGGGTGTGGCGATTATTACCCTCGGGTTCCTCTTAAGGGCCTGTATCTGGTTAAACATGGAAGCTCCGCCTATCAGAACCGCGCTCTTCATGCCGAATACCGCGGCTATCTTCTGGACGGTTTCATCAACCTGGAGTGCGAGTTCCCTGGTAGGCACCAGAATAAGGGCTCTACCCCTGTCTTGCGCAAGGCGCTGGATTATAGGTATAGTGAAGGCAAGCGTCTTACCCGTGCCTGTCTGGGCTACCCCTATGATATCCTTCCCCTCTATCAATACAGGTATAGCTTTATGCTGTATGGGGGTCGGAACCGTGAATTTCATCCTATCCAGAGTCTCTAATATCTTCGGCGCTATGCCAAGGCCATAGAAGGATGTGTGGTTTTGCTGAGGTTGAAAATGATATGCCATAGCCCTATTATTCCTTTTTTCGCCCCGGTTGTCCATTACTATTTGAAAATATTTTATCCGCAGGCCTTGCCTTTTATAAAAAGATAGCGTATACTTATTTCTGCTATTGTATAGTGTTTTGTGCACTATACCCACCCGTGGGAGGGGTTATTTTTTTGCCCACTTTGTAAAAACGTTTAGAAATAAAAGAATATAAAAGGAGGTTCAAATGAAATGCCAATTCTGCGGAAAAAATATCGATGAGATAGATTGCTCATGCAAGATGTGCACGATCTGCGGCTGGTCTTTTGATGTCAAAACCGCCACACCGCAAACCGAAAAAAAAGAAGATAGTAAATAAAGTAACTTATTTATAAAAAACCGGCAGGAATTATACTGCCGGTTTTTTTATGCCTTCTGTAAGCTTATACTTTAAAATATTTGACTAACCGCCCGGATTGCAATATACTCTATCTCCATAACATATGCACGCACTCACCTTAATAATAACCGCGCTTCTGGTCTTTGCCCTGGCATACCGTTTTTACGCCAAATTCATAATAGCGAAGATACTCGTAATAAACGATTCAAGGCCCACTCCTGCCCATACTTTTAAAGACGGCAGAGACTACCATCCAACAAATAAATTCGTGCTCTTCGGCCATCACTTTGCCGCTATATCCGGCGCAGGCCCGCTCGTAGGGCCGGTGCTCGCGGCGCAGTTCGGGTTTCTCCCTGGATTTTTATGGATACTCATAGGCGCTGTCCTGGGCGGAGCTGTCCACGATATCGTTATACTCTTTGCATCTGTACGGACGAAGGGCTTATCCTTAACGCGCCTTGCGAGAAAGAATATAGGTAAGAGCGCCGGCATCGTAACTGGCATCGCGGTACTCTTCATAATAATAACGGCCCTGGCGGGCCTTGCGCTCGTGGTAGTGAACGCCTTGAATGAAAGCTCATGGGCGACATTCGCCATCTTCGTCACCATCCCGGCGGCGCTGTTCGTGGCTCTTTACATGTACAGGTTAAGGCCCGGTAAGATTGTCGAGGCGTCATTGATAGGAGTCTGTCTCGTCGTAGCGGGCGTCGTTATAGGAGAACCCCTCTCCAGATCGCCATTCGCCCACTTCTTTCTCTTTTCAAAACCGGTATTGTCTATAATACTTCCGGTATACGGATTCATAGCGTCTGTGCTTCCGGTATGGCTTCTTCTTTGCCCGAGGGACTATTTAAGCTCCTACATGAAGATAGGTACGATAGTCCTCCTCGGTGTAGGGATATTTTTGGTCAATCCTCTCATAAAGATGCCGGCAATAACTCCTTATATTCATGGTAACGGGCCGATAATACCCGGCAAGGTCTGGCCGTTCGTCTGCATAACGATAGCGTGCGGGGCAATAAGCGGCTTCCATGCCCTGGTGGCATCTGGCACGACACCCAAGATGATAAACAAGGAATCGGATATCCGTATGATAGGTTTCGGTGCGATGCTCGTTGAAGCCGTGGTTTCGCTTATGGCGCTCATCGCCGCAACGGTGCTTCTCCCCGGCGACTACTTTGCTATAAATGTCCCGGTAGACGTATTTCAGAAACTAGGGCTCAATACTGTACAGCTTGCCGAGATAGAAAGGATGACCGGAGAAACTCTTTCGGGCAGGGCGGGAGGCGCGGTTTCGCTTGCCGCAGGCATGTCGGTGATACTTTCATCGCTTCCGGGCATGAAACAGCTTATGGGCTACTGGTATCATTTCGCTATAATGTTCGAGGCACTCTTCATCCTTACCACAGTCGATACGGGAACGCGCGTCGCGCGCTACATATTTCAGGAGCTCGCTATGTTCGCGAGGCCAAGGCTCGCAGGAAAGAAGAGCTTGCTTAATATGCTAATAAGCGGAGGGCTGATAAGTTTTTTCTGGGGTTACCTTGTATATAACGGCGATATTACTACCATATGGCCTATGTTCGGAGTGGCAAACCAGCTTCTCGCCACGCTTGCGCTCGCGGTCGGGACCGTATATATAATAAAACATTCTAAAGTGTGGTATTATGGCCTCGTCACTTTCATACCGGCCTTATTCATGTTCGTAACGACTGTTGTTGCAAGCATCTTAAACATAACTACAAATTACCTGCCCAAACACACCTTTCAGGGCAATCTCAACGCCGCGCTATCCGTGATAATGTTAGCCCTTGTAGTGATTATATTCTTCGAGTCCTTAAGGCACATCTACGGCCTCAGGTCGAAGATCCATTTTCTGCGTAAATAGGTTTGCCGGTGAGGTTAAATATGAAGAATAAATTCGTTGACAGGCTTTATCTTGCTATATCGCTCATAGCTATAAGCCCTTTGATCGTGGCCACGATTTTGGTAATATGCATAGGCTATCCCCTTCATTGCTTAAAAGACTTCCTCTTATCGCGCATAAATCTTATTCGATAATATCGATAGGCGTCTCTTCCGGTTTCTGGATCCCGAAAAGCGAAGAATTGATCTTGCCGCATGCGAGCTCGATGGATTCACGCAGGCATTGTTCGTATGATTTCCCGCCTTCTATAGTTATTTTGGGATTTGCCTTATCTTGAAATATGTTCCTCGAAATTATATCTGACGGGTCTATCTTATAAACTGTAAAAGAATGGGTATTTGTCATGACAGGCGTAACCGTAACTTCGGCCGGGTCGATATCTATATCGGCCATAACCGGAACGGGGGCTTCGTGTACCGGAGAGAATGTAGCCGAAAAAGTGAGCATCGTTATGAGAACTGTTTTTGTAATCATGGCCTGTCACCTTCTTCCCCCTATTTAATCCTACTAAATATAATATAGCATATAATTGCTTTTTGTCAATACTATCTACAATCAAAAGTCAATTTTATTATATGATGATTTTTTTATCACTTTTATTTTCAATATTTTATAGCTTTACGTTAGAATATCAAAAACTTATATATTTTTGCTCTATTTTCATTTTTTAAAGAAAAAAATCAATTTTATTATTGACAAAACCATTATACTAGGGTAAGCTTTTGTATGTAACTGTCACAGGTGCGGAGGGTTTGATGAAGCTTCACGAAAAGATACGCCATTTAAGGAGGGACGTCCTAAAGCTTAGCCTTAAGGGCTTCTATGAGAAACTTAAGGGTATATTCGGTTCGGACGCCCTCACCTACCATAGCCTCTGTCGCCTCGAAAAAGGTTACAGAAGCGACATACGCCTAAAGAGCCTGTATCAGATATGTACGGGACTCGGGGTATCCTTGAAAGAACTGCGCGAGGGTACCGAAGAAGAAGAGTCAAAGATAGTAACTATCGGGACTATAAAGGATCGTAAAGATAATAAATATATTTATAACGATAAGGCCTTTGCCGAGATATTAAGCGGGCGCCACCTTAAATTTCTGGCGATAGAATTGACTATACTGCCCGGCGGCGCAACAGAGAAAGAGGAAGACCCTTTAGACACGAACAAGTTCGAGAAACTTATAATCATGCTTCAGGGGGAGATGATAGTACACGTCGGCAAGGAGAGCCACCGCATAAAGAAGGACGACACGTTATCGTTCTCAAGCAACATACCGCACCATTTCGAAAACCCGTCGGATACCAAAAAAGCTATCGCTATAATAATACAGGATCCGAAATCCTATTAAATCGTTTTCTTCACCCGGCATTTCTGGAAAGCTGGCCGCGGTTATTCAGCATATTCTCCAATTTTAACGCTATAACCTTCAGGTCGAATGGTTTCACCGCGTAATCGGTAGCGCCGAGCTCTATGGCGTCCTCGGCCACCTCTTCACTGACCCATCCGGATATTATGAGTATATCTATTTTAGGGTCTATCGCCTTTACTTCCTTTATTACCGAAAGGCCGCTCTTTTTCGGCATTTTTATATCAAGAAGCATAACGTCGCAGTGATGCGATCTTACAAAATCTACCGCCTCTTCCCCGTCCCTCGCCTCTTTTAAGTCGCAGTAGTACCGACCTTTTAAAAAATCCGATATCGTGGAGCGGGCATCGGCTTCGTCATCGACTATCAATACAACAGGTTTTACCATTCTCTCCTCTTTTATTTTATTTTTTCGAAAGCGCTCCGGCCGGCTGTACCGGCTCGGGTGCCGGATCCGATTCTATTATAATAATGCGCCATTCCGCCCCATTCATCATTACTGTATCCCATACGGCATACTTTTTCACCACCGCCTTGTCTTCTAAACCCTTTACATAAAAATCGTATGTGCCGAACCCGCTCGGGGCAGCGGCTACGCTCCTTGAAAACGATATCAGGTCTTTGAACGGACGGAACATGCTGTCCGTAAATATGTTACGCCCGGTCTGGTTTGGGTCCTCGTCATATACTATGAGGCCGTTTTTCTGCATCACCCAGCCCTTACAATCTATGTCTTCAACAAGAGGCGCTATACCCTCGTCAATAAGTTCGGAGTGTTTTACAAGCAGTATTATAGCCCCTTTATATTCTCCTTTATCGGAAAGGATGGGATGGCCTAAAGCCATCGACTTATCTCCCTCTACGGATAAGAAGACACTGCTGAAGGCGGGCTTCTTCGTCTTCTGCATAGCTTTTATGTGGGCCTGGTCGCTTATGTCGGACCCTTCGTAATTTCTGTAGGCTTCGGGCTCTATCGTTATCATAATGCCTGCCGGATCGGCGATGACGGTATCGATGATATAATCCTTCCCTTTCGACAGTTCCCTCATGACATTTCGCGCTTCTTCGCTCTTTAAGTCAAGGACGGATAATTTCTGCGCGGCTGAAGCAAGGTCCTTCTCCGCCGAGGTGAGTATCCTGGTTATGTTCTTCTTCGCATCTTTGAGTACAGGCATCATCATATCCATATCCGCGGCAAAGAGGTCGCCGGACATGAAAATCAAAGCGGCCAATATAATAACGGCAAATCTTTTCATAAAGCCTCCTGTCTTTTTTAGTGCAGAAGTAAGTATACCACAAAAAATAAATGTGAAGGGCGCGCTTATATATTTTGCTTCCACCACCCGTCGGGTATTCGCGCATCGAGAGGGTCTTTCGACGCCGGCGGAAGGCCCTTCTCCGCTTCCCGTAATGCAGGCACGAGCTCTTTACGCGCAAATAGGGCCGAATACCCATCGGTCCATACCATATCGAACCCGAGCTTATCGATATCTTCGGGACGAGGCCTTACCTTGGTGAAATTGAATATTATGAAATCTACTTTGCATTGACGGAACATGCGATCCCAATCATTGCCCTTACGCAGGAAAAAATCCTCGTTCATCAAAAATGTCGATTCCGGATACATCGCTTCATAACGGCCGCATATCGATATCTTTACATTCGGGTGGAGCCGCCACATCGCGTAATTGCCCCAACCGAAAGATATGACGAGGTTCCCCTTTGCCTTAGATTCCAGTAGTATGTCGACGGGCCGCACAGGAAAGAAGACCGAAGGCGTTATCACATTCCACCTTACCATGGGTAATATCGCCAATATAACGCCGGCCGTTATCAAAAGGTATGCGGCCAGGGTTACAGCCATAAAATTTACCTTATTAAAAACGGCTGGGATATATTTCTTTACGCGGTCTAAAGCGCTCTCTAAAAATATCCCGAGAAAAGCAGCCGAGGCCAGGCCGAAGAATGGCGCATGCCTCATATGCCTGAACGCCAGATACGCCGTTATTATGAGGATCAACGCTTCGAGCGGCCTTTCATTGACCTTCCTCCAACCCGCAATCACAAATATGGCCGCCATCACAAAGAGTATGCGGAACCCGAAAAATATATCGGGGCCGAAAAGCGGCATTGGCGCCCATTCGGTTATGCTGGAACGCGCCATAAGCAGCGCCGGTATAAGGTATCCCCAGAGTTTTATCCCGTAAGGATTTATGAACGTCGAAAGGACGGCAAAAAGAAGCGTAAGCGCTATGAGATGAGTCTTCCGGCCCGAGAGATGCTCTTCGAGGGCGTATAGGGTTATTATTCCGAGCCCGGAGACAAACCCTCCGTGGAGATTTGTCCATAATGCCATTATAATCACCACTATAAAGGCGGGCCACCTCTTTCCTCTTCGTACAGCTTCAAGGCATAAGAGTGTTATGGCGAAGAATGGGTATGTGAAGGCATGGCTTCGTACGACAGGTTCATAGCCAGGGAATATCGTAAGGGCGCATGGTATCGCCAGGAAAAATAATGTCGTCCACCTCACCTTGAACAATCTGCCGACGGCGATCGCAAAAGAGAGGGCGGTTACTCCGAGCATGACTTTAAGCAAAAGAAGCGAAGCCGGGCCGAAGAGTTTAAGGAGCGTGAAAAATATAAGCCCCGACCCCCATTCATGGTCGATATATTCGCCGAGTACCGGAGTAAAAGCGAAGATGTCCTTATGGATAAGGTGGCCTGTATTCCATATAGAAGCGCCCTGGACGAGCCTTGCCCATAGGTCGAGGTCGGCTATATTGAAATATGAGAGGAATATGCCGAGCGATGCTATTCCGAGCGCCGCTATTATATACGGCATGGCGCCGCCTTTGGGTTTATCTCGGTTTTTGCGATGAGCGATCCTCCTTACCACGCCCACGACTATGGCCGATTCTAAAAACTTTGCCAGTATGACGCCTATTAGGAGAAACCCGACTGGCGGCAGGAGGAATAAGCACGGAACCAATGCCTCTTCGTTTATATTCTTATCTAGGTTTACCAGATTAATTAATACGGACCAGGCTATATAGATTATGAGAAGGGCGAGTAACAACCTCGTGAATTTATTCTTTAATAGGAGCATCTCTTTTTGCCGCTTGTTTTAAGGATTAAGGCCATCTTCTGCCCGGCAGACATTAATTACTTGCTAATATATGTATATTATAATACACTATATATACCTTATTTGGAAATCAAAAAGGAGGGGTAATATGTTTAAGAAGCTGTTATTAGTAGCGGTTGTGGTGATGGCTGCCACTTCGCTCTGCTTTGCCGAGCAGGCGGAAAAGTCCACGAAGTCCGTACCGGTGCCTCTTGAAACGACTGTAACGCAGATAGGCACAGTAATCGGTAAGATAACCCAGGTAGCCGATGGCAGGCTGAAGATCAACGATCCGAAGGGTAATCCAATACTCTTCACAATCGACGGAACAGCCAATATAGTCGATACAAACTTAAGGGCCGCTACGCTCCAGGAATTGAAAGAGGGCGATGAAGTAGAAGTAAAATATAGCTCCGGCGTTAAGGGTGAATCGAAGGCTACAGAGATAAAGTTAAAGAAATAATTTAGTTTGAAATAAAAAAACAGGCGATCATGAAAAATGACCGCCTGTTTTTTGTCTGTTATTTATTGATGTAAGGACAGGGTTTGCCTTCTTCGATTAATCCGCAGTCTTTTTTGCATGGGATCATGCTTATGGTCACTTCGCTTTCCGGTATGCCCTCCGCTATATCGCTCTCTATCTTCTTTATGACTTCATGCGCTTTCGCGAAAGACATATCTTTTGGCATTATAAGCTTCATCTCGACAAACTTCTTATGCCCTGCGGTGCGCGTCTTTATGTCTTTAAAATTACAGTAGTAATCCGCGTGTTGGGCAAGCCTTACGACCGCTTCCATCTTGCTCGGCTCCTCTATCGAGACATCAAGCAGGTTGACGAATGCCTGCTTCATGAGCTTTAGTGATGGGATAGATATGGCTATGCTCACCAGTATCGTTACTGCCGGGTCGATATACGGATCCAGGCGCGCAAACGGCGTACCGGCCAATATTATAGTTATGACAAAGGCGCATGCGATCGCCGTCGATATGAATCCTTCGAGCGTATAGTGGACGCCCTCCGCCTTTACCGCGGGCGACTTGCTCTTTTCGGCAAGCCGGAATATGAAGAACGCCCCTATGAAATTGAGCGATAGGCTCAATATGCTGGACGTAAGGCCTACGTAAGGATGCGTGACATGGGCCGGACGAAAGAACGTCGCTGTCGCCTGGAATGACATTATAAGAGCTATTCCTATAAGGACTATCCCCTCCATCGCCTCGCACACATGCTCGACCTTACCGTAACCGTAATTATGGGCGAGATCGGCTGGACGGTTCGATAGCTTAAGGGACTTATAAAGTATTATAGATACGGTGAGGCCTACAACGGTGATTGCGAAGTCTGTCGCTATAGCAAGCGAGTGGACGATTATGAGCGCCGCGAATTTAAAAGTGAACAGCACTATATTGAACCATAGGCTTATAAGTGCGGCGCGCATCATGTACTGTTCTTTGAGATTCATACGTTATATTTTACCTCTGCCCCGCCTTTTTGCAAATAATTATCTTCGGATCTTGCCGAATTCGTAAGAGATTTCCCATCCGATATGCCGATTTCATGGTCAGAAAAAAATCTTGCCTTAGGGAAGTAATAATTATATAATAACGATACTTTCGGGGACGTAGTTCAGCTGGTTAGAACGTCAGATTGTCGATCTGAAGGTCGCGGGTTCGAGCCCCGTCGTCCCCGCCATTTTTGCCGCAGTCTGACTCCTGCAAAAATGGCGAGGTCTCGCCGCCGCATCTAAGACTGGCCGCAGGCGGACCCGCCACCGTGATTCCAACACCCAGGGACAGTTCTTGATGCAATCCCAAACCGGTTCTTTTGCCAATCTTAAAACTGTCCCTTTTAAAAGATAAGCTCCTCTAATAGTTTTTCTGCCCCATCTGTGGTAAAATATTCACCTTATATGATATCCGTAAAAAATATATCCAAAAAATACGCCGGACAGGAACTTTTTGAGGATGTAAGCTTTGATGTGCTCGCAGGCGAAAAGATCGGCCTGGTCGGACGAAACGGCCACGGTAAGACCACGCTCTTCAGGATCATAACTGGTGAGGAAGAGCCGGATGAGGGTAAGATCTTCATGCCCAATAACTACACTATAGGCTATCTGGGGCAGCATCTCACATTTACGAAACCGACAGTCCTTGAAGAAGGGTGTAAGGGCCTCGGCCCTGATGACCTGGGGGGCGAGTGGAAGGTAGAAAAGATATTATCCGGCCTGGGTTTCACGGAAGAGGACTTCAAAACCAACCCCGCGGAATTTTCCGGGGGATTTCAGATGCGCATAGCACTCGCCAAGGTGCTCGTCTCCGAACCCAATATGCTTTTACTTGATGAACCCACCAACTTCCTCGACATAGTCTCTATACGATGGCTGGAAAAGTTCCTCAAATCCTGGAAGGGCGAGCTTATAGTGATAAGCCACGACCGCGACCTAGTTGACAGCGTAACGACCCATATCGTAGGGATACACCGCTCAAAGGTGCGTAAGATGAAGGGCTCGACCGCGAAATACTATACGCAGCTCCATAAGGACGAGGAGCTTCATGAGAAGCAGCGCCTGGAGGACGAGAAAAAGCGTAAGCAGATAATGGAGTACGTGAATACCTTCCGCGCCAAGGCGAGCCACGCCAAGGCGGTCCAGTCCAATATCAAGAAGCTTGAGAAGATGGATAAATTAGAAAAGCTTACCGAGATACGGACCCTTTCATTCTCATTTAATTATGAGCCGTTTCGCGCAGGGCAGGTCCTGGACGTAAACGATCTCACCTTCTCGTATTCGGGAGAGGAACCGTACCTGATAAGCGGGCTTAACTTCGTAGTGAACAGGCATGATAAGATATGTATCGTCGGTAAAAACGGCAAGGGTAAGACTACCCTTTTAAAACTGCTTTCCGGGCGCCTTAAGCCCGTCAGAGGAAGCGTGAAGACCCACCCTGCAGCGCTTCCCGCCTATTACGAGCAGGCGAATACCGCCGACCTTAACGATGACTTCACCGTGGAGGAGGAGATAGCCGCGGGCGTCAAATTCATAACTAAATCTCGGGTGCGCGGCATATGCGGCTCTATGATGTTCTCCGGGGACGACGCCGAGAAGAAGGTGAAGGTCCTCTCGGGTGGCGAGCGGAGCCGCGTACTTTTAGGGAAGCTGCTCGTAGCCCCTTCCAACATATTATTCCTGGATGAGCCGACGCACCATCTTGACATAGAATCGTGCCAGGCGATGATGGATGCCGTGAGGGATTTCGAAGGCGCCGCTTTAGTCGTAGCCCACGATGAGCATTTCCTGAACGAGGTCGCGACAAAACTCATAGTATTCAAAAATGACAGGGTATTCTTATATCCTGGAACTTACAGGGAATTCCTGGATAGCATAGGCTGGGATGAGGATGACGAAGGCGCTGCCTTAAAGCCTAAGAGCATCCCTGAGGCCCGGGAGGCCGCCGGGATAGAAGAGATAAAATCGGATGGGCCATCGCCTGAATCGCTCCCCCCGGATGTTCCGAAGAGCGCATTGAAGCCGGCCGCAAAAACGCCCGACAGAAAAATGTCGAGGCAGGCGCGCGCAGAGTTCATCGCGATGAGATCGAAAATATTAAAACCGCTCGAAGAGAAGATAAAAAACCTCGAAAGCGTCATAATAACTTCCGAGGCAAAAATAAAAGAAGTGAATGAAGAGCTCTCAAGAGGTTCGTCAAAAGGCGGGCTCGGCGCCATAAAGAGAAGCGAGCTCGCAAGAGAGCTGAAGGCGCTCGCCGATAAGATCGATTCCTCTTATGCCGAACTTGACGCCGCGATGAAAGAATACGACGCCGCAAAACTCAAATATACCATAGCGTAAACCGCCGTGCCCATCTTACGCCGCTATTTAACGCCAGCTCATTGGGGTGGCGGCGCATACTTTACAAATGCGGGAATCCGTCTTCGGGATGCTCCGTATGCTGAAATCGAAGAATGATCCTAAAAAATTCTTGGTCTCGTAGGAGGCGCAGCACCTGTCTATCATCGCCTCCGAATCTATAGTCACTACGCTTCTGCGAAACTGGCATTTTGATACGTCCCTGGCGAGCTTCATACGGCGTACCTCGCCTTCCACATCTATAAACTTCTCATAGAATTTTGTGAGCTCTTCCCTGTTTCGGTGAAAAAGCACGTTATCTTCCACGCTCGGTATGTACATCGGTATAATATCTATGAATAGCCCGTTGTCGCTTGAGAATTTCTTCGCTTCTTCGGCTTCCGCTTTATTGTAGATAAGGTCATGATACCCTATACCCAGCGAAAGCCCATTCACGTTATGCCTTTTCTTAGCCTCTACAAGCCTCTTTATGTTGTGCAGAACCGTTTCTATATTTCCCCCGACATGGTTTATGCCGTATATACCCTGGGTCATCCCTGAAATGGAGACCCTGATCCGGTCAACCCCGGAAAGCACTATTTCGTCGGGATCTTTCAAATAATTTAGATTACTGCTTATACCTATCGTCCCTTTTTCACCCAGGAAAAACGGCGGCCATTCTTTCAGGGCATAACGTATCATCTTCGGGAGGTCGTTATTTATCAAAGGCTCGCCCCAGTTACCCACTTCGATATGTTTTATCTTAACCTTTTCCTTCTTAAATTTATCGATTATCTTTTTGAAGAGGCCATAGCTCATGAGGCGTTTGCTTTCGTTCTTCAGGCCGTGGGTATCGCCGCGCGGGCACATGGAACAGCGCAGATTGCAGGGGGCGACATCTATTACGAGCTTCAGTTCCTCCAGTCCTACAAGGCGTTTTAACCTGTATATATTCTTCTTAAGAAGGGCTGAATCTATCCTTTTCATGAAGCACTGCCTCCTAACTTAATTTTTTAAGAACTTCATGAAGAAAGCTTTCCGGTTTAAGGTTTAAAAGCTCTTCCCTTTTTGAAGCGAGGTCAGAGTAAGACATCTGCTCTATATCCTTCGCGGAATAACTCAACGGTTTTTCGTTTTTGCTTTTATTAACCACGCCGACGCCGAAATCAGAGTCCAGTACAAATACATTAAGTTCGCTGTGTAAAGACCGAAGATGCACTATCGTCTTCCAGACGTCCCCGGACCAGTATCCGGCCCATCCGGGCACCTTCTTATTTTCCGCATCCTGGAAGGAAGAGGCCGGAGTCGCTATAGCTTCCGCCGCCGGATTACAATCATGAAGGACTATGAAACCGTTATCATTAAGGTGCCTTAAACAATTGAAAACGTCCTGCAGTGATTGCTTATAGGTGTGCAGGCCGTCGACGAATGCCACATCTATCTTATTCCTATCAAATAACGATGGGTTATCGAGAAAAAACCTGTCGCTTGTGGTCTCATAAAACCTCACCGTTTCAAGCGCCGCGGCCCTGGAAAGGATCTCGCCCAACATCTTTTTCTTCGGTATTTTAAATTTCGGGTCTACGGCGAACTTTCTCTTTGCCCTCACTTTAAAGAAGCTGTCTCCGTTCTGGCTTCCTATCTCAAGGTATGTTTTACCTTTTATCTTATCTATGATTGCCTGTATCACATCTATTCTGGTCATCGTGCCGCTCCTCATAAATACTTCTTTATCCTATCGCCTGCCGGGCGTTCCAACATTTACCGATATCTCATATAATACACCCGCCGCTGTCTGCCTGTCGGGCAAAAGCCATCTTCTTGCGGATACAACTACCGAAGTCTCATTCCTCTCTTCCCTATCTATTGAAATGGCCACGTCCGCTCCGCTCACTCTGCCCCTGATCACACCCGAATCTTTATTGTAGTAATTTACATCCCCCATCTTCTTCACGGCCTGGTATGCCGCTTCATAGACCGCATCGTAATTCTTATTGAATACTGTTGCGGCGGTATCCTTCTCCGTCAGCGCTATTCCGGCAACCGCAGGTATGGCAAGAGGCCCCGCAAGCGAAACACCGGCCGCAGTGGCCGCGCCGAATACGATCGCCCCTTTTATGGCGGTCCTTGATAATATATCCTGCAGTACCTTAGCTATTATATCTTCGGCGGTAGGTAGGTCTCTATAACGCCTTTCGTATATATTTACTTCGTAGCCCTGTATTTTCGGACGCGGCTTAAAAGTGTAATCTATATATATTACAGACCCGGCGCTAAATATAAACTCTCCTACATTAACATATATCTTATAATCTTTAAACCTCAGTTCGTCAACATTTAGTATGCCCTTATCGTTTTTGACAACCACCAGCTGCGGTATCTCCAAAGTTAGAGTGGATATACAAAGCCTCGGCCCAGCTAGTGGCAAAGGGCATAAAGCTGCTTTTATAAACGGGATATCGGCCATCACTCCTTCGCCAAAACCTTTGGGCTGATATATTCTTATGTTTTTAAGGTTTACCTCGCCCCTTATTATGTTAAATGACAACGCCCCGGCAGTTACTTTCGTACCGAGGACATGTGAGGCGCTAATACCAAATATTAGTTTTATCAGGAAAGGGATGAGTACGAACGTCGTGGCCAGGATTACTGCGGCAAGGGCGGCATATTCTTTGGCCTGTTTCTTAGCATTAGCTATTCGAGCCATCGATCCGACCTTCTTCTATACTATTTCTGCGAAGCAGAATGGTGGGCAAGACAGGACTCGAACCTGTAACCACTCGGATGTAAACCGAGTGCTCCGCCATTGAGCTACTTGCCCTCACAATTGGTTTTTAAAGCCGGGAGGCGTATATTATCACAAATACGCCTATAAATCAACCTATCGGCGCGAACCGGGCTTTACTGCAGTGCCGCCCTTCTTGCACATAGGGCAGGCATCCTCCTTGAATGTCTCGACCTTTACCTTCGCGAGCGCCTTATAAGGCACGCCGAAATCTATCGCGCTATCGCTCCTGTCGATGATGCTCGCTACACCCGCTACCACGCCCCCTAAAGATTTCACCACCTCTATAACCTCTTTTGTGGAACCGCCCGTCGTAATGACATCTTCTGCAACGAGGACTCTTTCGCCATTATTTATAGAAAATCCGCGCCTTAACACCATCTTCGATTCCTGCCGCTCCGTGAAGAGGCCTCTCACGCCGATGGCACGCGCTACTTCGTACGCAAGCGTCACCCCGCCGAGAGCGGGGCCTACCACCACGTCTATTTTGCTGTCTTTAAATTTCTCCGCTATGGCCTTTGCAAGCTTTGCCGCTTCGTCCGGATATTGGAGTAAAAGCGCACACTGAAGGTATTTTTCGCTATGAAGCCCGCTCGAAAGTTTGAAATGCCCCTTAAGAAGGGCCCCGTATTTATCAAATAATCCCAATACTTCTTTTTCCGTCATCTTTCCCCTCTTATCTCTTCGATTATTTTCCCCGCGGCCTCTACCATGTCCGGCGCATCTGTTATCGGACGCCCTACGACGATAAAATCGGCGCCGCGCCTTACGGCTTCGGACGGTGTGGTTATGCGCTTTTGGTCGCCGGCCGCCGCCCATAAAGGCCTCACTCCGGGCGTCACTATCAAAAAGTCCGGCCCCAGGGCATCCCTTATGAGAGAGGTCTCTTCGGGCGACGCCACGACGCCGTCAAGGCCTGACTCTTTTGCGAGATGCGCAAGGCGTATCACCTCTTTTTTAACGCCGGCTTCCACGCCTACTTTTTTCAAAGCATCTTCATCCATGCTTGTGAGCACCGTAACCGCGATTATTTTGGGTTTGGCTATCTTAAGCTTATCCGCCTCGGCTAAAGACGCGGCATTTGCCTTCTTCATCATTTCATGGCCGCCAAGGCCGTGGACATTGAACATGAAAGCGCCAAGCCTGGTTATGGAAGCAGCCGCTTTTGCCACGGTATTCGGTATATCGTGGAACTTCAGGTCCAGGAACACCTCGCATCCCTTTCCCATGACCTTTGCGACTATCGACGGGCCGCAGGATGAGAAGAGCTCAAAACCCACCTTAAAAAATCTGGTGTCGTTTTTTAGTTTATCGACTATCTCGAGCGCTTTTTTCTCCGTGTCGACATCAAGGGCAACTATGAGCCTCTCTTCCGGTTTAAGTTTTCCCATTGGCTGCTCCCACAATATCTTTTATTCCTTTAACTTTATGAGCGGCCATATATTTTTCGATGCCGCTTATTATCTCTTTCGTAATACCGGGATTAACGAAATTTGCCGTGCCCACCTGGACGGCGGTTGCGCCGGCAAGCATGAATTCTACAGCGTCTTTATAATCCATTATCCCGCCTGAACCTATAATGGGTATCTTCACGCTTCTGGCAATGCTCCACACCGCCCTCAATGCAAGCGGCTTTATTGCCGGGCCGCTCAAACCACCAGTGATATTTCCGAGTTTCGGGCGCTTTGTTTCAATATCTATTGCCGTGCCTAAAAATGTATTCACGGCAAGTATCGCATCGGAACCGGCGTCCTCAGCAGCGCGCGCTATCTCTCGAATATCGGTAACATTGGGCGAAAGCTTCGTGATGACGGTCTTGCCGGTCACGCCGCGCACGGCGCTCACCACTGAAGCCGTCGCGCGCGCATCCTGCGCGATCAAAGTCTCCCTGGAGCCGTATCGTATATTTGGGCACGACAGGTTAAGCTCTATCGCCCCAACTTCGGGGAGCTTACCGAGCTTCCTTGCGAGGGTTTTAAATTCCTCTTCGTCATCTCCCGCTATGCTCACAACCGCGGGCACCTTTAGCCGTCCGATGAACGGCATCTTTTCTTTGAGGAAATATTCCACTCCCCCGTTCTCTAAGCCTATGGAGTTCAGCATCCCCGACGCCGTTTCCGCAACTCTCGGGGGCGGGTTGCCCGAGCGGGCTTTCAACGTTATAGTCTTTGCGACGTAAGCGCCCAGTGAATTTATATCGGTAAGCTCTTTATACTCTTCGCCGAAAGTCCCCGACGCCGCCATCACGGGGTTTTTAAGCTTCAGCCTTCCTATCTTCACTTCCATGTTTGGTTTCACCAGGCTATGTCCTCGCCTTTAAATACAGGCCCGTCCTTACATATCATTTTATATTCTGTGTCTATCAGGCCTTTCCGTACTTTTATCGGACAGCCGAGGCAGACACCTACTCCGCACGCCATGTGCTCTTCAAAAGAGAACTGGCACGGGATATTCTTATCTTTCGCGATCTCCCACACAGCTTTAAGCATTACGTTCGGGCCGCAGGCATATATATAGGGTACAGGGTCGAGGGTTGAGGGCCGAGATAAAAGTTCTTTCAGCAAGTCAGTGACAAACCCTTTTCTGCCTTTCGACCCGTCATCGGTAGAAACTAAAACTTTTGCGCCTGCTTTTTTAAATTCTCCCTCGCATAGCACGTGAGATTTTTTCCGAGCTCCTAAGAGCACGTACTTATTACCTCTTAGGCTCTCTGCCAGGGCAACGAGAGGCGCCACCCCTATGCCTCCCGCGATTAAAATTGTCTTCGGTTTTTCCCGTCGGCCGCCTTCGGACTTCGGTAATTTAAATCCGTTTCCGAGCGGCGCTATCATATCGAGTAATTCGCCGGGCCCTTTCTTTGAAAGTAATTCCGTCCCCTCCCCAACGACTTCATACAAGAATTCTATGCCTCCCTTGAACTTCCTATGAAGGCCGAATGGCCTGCGAAGAAGAGGCGCTGTGGCGCCGGAGCATTTCACCTCGAGAAACTGCCCGGGCCTCATATTTTTCGCAAGATATGTAGACCCGACGCGCATCTTAAAGAAATCCGGCGCGACTTTTTCATTACCTAAAATTTTTACCTGCATCTGTCTCATTTTCACCTTAAAAGAACTTTAACTGCTTCTCGCCCGCATTCTCGCCTTCTTTTAATACCTTTATTTTACCATACTCGCCGTCATATCCGGGCGATATCTCTAAATTACCTTTACGGACGTTTAAGATACCGGGCGCTATCTTATGCGGGCACCTCTTGAGAAGCTCCTCCTCCGGAACATCTATAAGCACGTTTAACTCGCTCCCGAGGTTTTTTATTATAGTGAAATATTCTTTCTCTACCGTAAGCGTTTCAGGCCCTACCCCGAGGGCATCTCCTATTATCTCCGCAAGCGGCACGACCTTTTTAAAATCGGGGCTCGATTTAAGTAGATATCCGCTTTCCCTATCGGCAAGATCCTCCACGCGATGCATAACGCCTATGGTAAGGTTCTTGCCGCAGACAGGGCATTTATCATTCAGCCGCCTTGCCTCTTCGGGCGGTAGGGATGAGTCGCAGGCCCTGTGGCCGTCCCAGTGGTATTTGCCCTCCTCCGGGAAAAATTCTATCGTATAAAGAAGCCGCGAGGCGTCTTTCGTCTTAAGTATCTCTCTAATGGCTCTGTAATCTACCTTCTCTTTAAATACGTTCGCCTCACGCCCTATCTTAGAAGGTGAATGTGCGTCCGAATTTGACATAAGCGTAAATCGATCCAGTTTCGACCACCGCCAGTTCATCGCCGGGTCGCTCGAAAGCCCTGTCTCCATGGAAAATATCTTCGCCGTTTCGCTTTCGAAGCATTCTTCGGGTGAATCAAATCCGGAACGCGACCCGAATATACTGAAGTGCGGGGTCCACGCGTGGGCCGGCACTATCATTATTTCGGGCGATATCCTGAAAAGGCCCTTCGCCATTCTGTCGCATTCTATGCTAAGTATCGGCCGGCCGTCCGACTGCAGGTCCCCATAATCCGAAAGGAACGAATTTATCTCTTCCGCGACTTCAAGGCCGGGCGCTAAAATGATATTGTGAATTTTTCTCGTCCTGCCGGTCTTAAAGTATATATTCGATACTTCCGCGCTAAGGATGAAATCTATCCCGTCGCGGTTATAGACGCCGTTACCTGCCTTTTCAAGATTTGAGCTAAGCTCTTCTAGCCACTCCGGGTGGGTAAAATCGCCTGTGCCGAGCATCGATATGCCTTTTATCTTTGCCCACTTCACTAGCGACGCGACATCCATATCTTTGGATGTCGCGCGCGAATACTTAGAGTGGATGTGAAGATCGGCGATGTATCCCATTTCTAAGCCTTTCCGGCGCTTATCCTATGATGGCCTCGTCTTTCATAACGCACTTACCCGATACGAAAACCCAGGAGGCTTTACCTTTTAATCTCCAGTTAATGAAAGGGGAATTTTTCGATTTCGATTCGATCATATCCCGTTTGTATAGATATTCCTTCTCCGGGTCTATGATGACGATATCGGCTTCGGCCCCTTCCTTCAAAGAACCGCCTTTCGTCTTAAGAAGGCGCGCCGGGTTTACCGATAATTTTTCTATAAGCGCCTTCCATGTAATTATCTTTTTATCTATAAGCTCCGTTACGGACAGGCTCAATGCAGTCTCGAGCCCTATTATGCCGAACGGCGCGAAATCGAACTCAACATCCTTTTCAGAATCGGTATGCGGGGCATGGTCGGTCGCTATAGCGTCTATAGTCCCGTCGGATAATCCCTTCTTTATGGCCTCGACGTCTTCGGCGGTCCTGAGCGGAGGGTTCATCTTCGTATTGGTATCGTAGGTGGCCGAGCACGCGTCGGTGAGCGCGAAGTAGTGCGGAGCCGTCTCGGCGCTCACCTTCACGCCCTCCGCTTTTGCTTTCCGGATAATATCTACCGATTCTTTACAGCTTACATGAGCTATGTGTATAGTCGCCGATGCCTTCTTTGCAATATTTAAGTCTCTTTCTATGCGTTTATATTCGGATTCTCTCGGGATGCCCCGCAAACCCATCTTTGTGGCTATAAAACCTTTATTCATCACGCCGCCTTTAGAGAGTGAGGGGTCCTCGCAATGCTCTATCAAAAGGATCCCTTCTTTTTTTGCGCGCTTTAGCGCTTCTTCCAGGAGTTTTTCGTCCTCCAAAGATGTGCCGTCGTCCGATACCGCAACCACACCGGATTTTTTCATAGCGGCGATGTCTGCAAGCTCGCGCCCTTCGCGGCCCATTGTTATAGCGCCTATGACGAGGACGCTCGTAAGTGCGTCTCTATCTATTATACTTTTGAGTTTATCCGCTTTCTCGGCGCTATCCATTGCGGGGTCGGTATTCGGCATACAGGCAACCGCGGTGAATCCTCCGCGCACTGCACCGCGCGTCCCTGTCTTCACCGTCTCCTCATCCTCCCTGCCGGGTTCTCTCAGGTGCGTATGCATATCGATAAATCCGGGCGCGACTATTTTATTCGCGGCGTTTATGGTTTCGGCGCCTTCGGCTTTTATGTTTTTCGATACCTTTGCAACTTTTCCGCCGGAGATAAGTATATCGAGCG
>Ga0302251_1000596_pt1 | contig 30926 bp, 26 predicted proteins | sample AAG_RA_Gln_MG_FD_193534 | JGI IMG/M metagenome (GOLD analysis project Ga0302251, IMG submission 193534) | Enriched activated sludge microbial communities from anaerobic digester in WTTP, New Holstein, Wisconsin, United States - AAG_RA_Gln | ecosystem: Engineered > Bioreactor > Anaerobic >... | reverse complement strand
CCGAATCAACAACACCTTCATCATCCAATCATCCTCTTCTGTTATGCTCGCCGCTTCCAGATTATCTTCCCACTAATGGTATTGTAATGAACAAACTAACGCTGTCAACATTAAACGCCCCGAACAGCCGCTGCCTACGACAGTACAACTTGCTGAAGTGCCAAACCGGGTAAACGGATAAACCACTTGACCCCATCCCGGCCATGCCTTAGAGTATTATAGATTGGATTAAGACAACCGGCTCTTCCTTCACGGCCGATCCTGCCGGAGGATAAAACGGGAAAGTTTCTTGTCTGCCGCGGGACATTATATATAGACTATAATGTCCGTGAACGCGCCGTTTGAGGTATCGCCTTGCGCCGTCGGCGTTATATATGATAAAATATTTATCCCCAGCAAACCGAATCCATGATCTTACGGAATAAGATACTACTCATATCGTCCCTTTTTCTGCTCTTCATAAGCACGCAGGCCGCTTACGGGAAGCAACGGAACGGACATTGCCGTTTCATAGTATTCGGCGGCATGAAACTGGGGATGTCGGACAGCGGGGATTTCAAGAGGGCCGTGGATAAGATGAAGGAATTCCATCCCGATTTCGTTCTCTTTCTCGGGGATATGATCTCCGCGACCGCGGATGAAGACCCGGAACATCTCTGGAGGGAATTCGACAGGATCGGCAGGAGATTGTCCGCGCCCAAGTATACGGTGTACGGATACTCGTTCCCGCGGAACATCCCTCCCGATAAACAACGGATATTAGACCTGGAAACTTCCTACCTAAAAAGGAACAGGAAGAAATCCTATGCCTTCGTCCATAAAAACAACCTCTTCATCTGCCTCGATACTTATTCACAGTATCCCGCTTCCGGCGGAGACGACTATCAACACACCTTTGTATTCCTCAGCAGGCCTGCCGGGATGAAACAGGAAACCTTCTGGCAGGACACCATTCATCCTCGATTAGCGAAAAAAGTCGACTGTGTATTTGAACTCTCGTCTTCTTTTCCGGAAGTCAAGAATATAGGCGGAGTTCCCCATATAACCTCTTCCTTTTGCCCCCTCAATCAACCGGCCGATCCGGGGAATTTATTTCATTTTCTTCTCGTTGATATAAACGGGCCCTCTATTGAGGTGAAGATAGTGCCGATTGATCCGATCCCGCTCCCGTTGGATAACGGTTTTAATGAAAGAGAACCGAGGACTTTTTATAAAAACGATTTTTACAACGCCCGGTATCTGCTGACCACCCCCATCAGGGAACAACTCCTTCTTCCGCAACAAGTCATCGAAACCATGGAAATCAAGCCCGGAATGCGTATCGCGGACATCGGCGCGGGTAAAGGCTTTTTCACTTTCCGCCTTGCGCGGGCCCTGCATAATACCGGGATGGTATTCGCGACCGAGGTACATCCTGACCTTCTGGAATACATTTCCCGCAGGGCAAAAACGCAGAATCTCGATAATATAACTGCCGTCCTTGTGGGCCGGGACCGGTATGACGAATTTTATAAAAAGCACGAATTCGACATAATACTGCTGTGCGAAGTCTTCAATGATCTGCCGGAAAACGGGGATTATTTCGAGAAACTGGCTCTTTCGCTGAAAAAAGAGACGGGACGGTTGTATATCATTAACTTCAAAAATATTGCTCCTTTTCACAAAGTCGACTTCGGTGATTTCACCGGCGTCATAACTTTCTTGAAAGATGCAGGGGAAGACCACCCTGTTTTCATCAGACTTCATCCGCGCGTGCGGGAATACATCGTCGGAGATGGGACTTTTCCGGCGCCTCCCGGCATAGAAGAACTGCTTTTCGAAGATTGTAACCGCATGCTTCTGGACAAAGACCTTTTCAAAGAACTGCTTAACCACTATTCCCGCAAGTGGGACATCCTCCGCCCCATGGCGATGGCGTATCTTTGCCGTCCCCCGGACCGGGGACTGGTCCGCTGGCTCGCTTTGCGGATGGAAACATGCAAAGACTCTCCCGGCGGCTTTACGGAAACGCAAAAAAGGGAACTGCATACATTAAACAAGGCCGTTCTCTCCCGCCTCTTGGGCCTGGACAAAGTATCTTTTTTCAAAGGAGAAGGGATCGGCGTAATATTCAAAGATAAACAAGCGGTCATCGAGGAGCTCAGCAGAAGCGGTTTCACGTTCGTCCGCGAGCATGATTTTCTTTCCCAGTATTATTTTCTCGAGTTCAAAAAATAGAAAAACATTCCCCGCCGCGGAGCAGAGTTGTTCGCTTCCGCGCGGTTTTGGCGGCCTTGAGCCGTGAATAGGCCGCGGGTTCAACAGAGTTTTTATAACAAAACGCCGCGATATGTTATAATAATGATCATGTTACCCTCTTTCAGGAAATCATATGTGTTGTCTTCAGGAAGCGTTACCGCTCTTTTACTGTTTATTCTCTTTAGTCCCGTCCATGCGGAAAACATACACATTTCGAATATCGTTCTTCTTTCGCATAAACGGGACACCCCGGTACAAAAAGTGCAATTCGATATCGCCTGGAGCAAATCCTGGAGAAACAGCGATAATTTCGACGCGGCATGGGTTTTTATAAAATATTCCGCCGATAACGGGAAGACGTGGGAGCATGGAAACCTGGCCTGCGGCGGTGTAAACCCCGAAGGTTTCGAGAGAGGCGCCGGAACGGCCGTCGAGGTCATCGTCCCCGAAGACACCTGCGGAGCCTTTATTCAGCGTTCCGCACCGGGGAGAGGCGATCTAAATACCCGGAACATCATATTTCCTTTTTTATACCGCGGGAAGGCAACCGAGGACATGCGGTTGAAAATCAGACTCTTCGCCGTAGAAATGATTTATATCCCGGAAGGGGCCTTTTACGCCGGAGACCCCCGCGGCCCCTCAGGCCCGAGAAATTGCTTTTATACTTTCGGCAAGGATAACAACGCGGCATACCGTATCTGTTCGGAACAGCCTATCGGCATAGGCGCGGAACAAGGGAATCTCTATTATAACCGGGACACGGAATTTTCAGGAGACCGGTCGGGGCCTGTACCGGCGGCTTTTCCTAAAGGATACGCCGCTTTCTACCTGATGAAATACGAGGTTACTCAAGGACAATACCGCGACTTCCTAAATACACTGACCGCGCGCCAACAAAGACAACGCTGTCCCGTTACAAAAAACGGTTCATTCATGAACGGCAAAAAAGACGGTCCGCCGCGGCCGGAGTTCCGCAACGGGATACAAAACCGGAACGGGACATATGTATGCAATTTGACAAACGACGCGGTATTCGACGGCCGGGACGACGGAACCGATATCCCGTGCAACTGGGTAAACTGGGCGGACCTGGCGGCTTTTGCAGATTGGGCGGGCCTACGCCCCATGACTGAGCTGGAGTTAGAAAAGGCATGCCGCGGCCCGCGTAAACCGTCTCCGGATGAATATCCCTGGGGAACACCTCCCCCTTCACAGATCCAAGGGATCATTAATATGGGGACGCCTGAAGAACAAATATCGCCTGAAAACGCTGATTGCGCTTACGGAAACCATCAAAATGTACAGGGTCCGGTGAAAAGCGGGTTAAGCGCCGCGGGATACTGGGGAAACACGGAGTTGGCCGGAAATCTTTGGGAACGCGCAGTCACCGTAGGCACCCCTGAGGGAAGGAAATTCGACGGCAGACACGGCAACGGTCAATTAGACAAAGACGGTTTTGCTGATGTACAAAACTGGCCCGGAAAAGAAGAAACGGGTTCTGGTTTCCGTGGAGGATCCTGGCGTTCCGGCAGCTACGAATGCCTTATCGCGGAAAGAAGCGCCGCGGCTCACACCAATACCCACAAACATAACCGTTACATTACCCATGGGATCCGCTGTGCCAGGACGGCACCGGAATAACGACCGGAGTATGAAGACAAGACGTTTTTGCAGCATATTGCTTATCTGTTTCCTCTGGCTCCGGGCGGACAAACAATCTCTCCTCTACGCCGGAGAGAAGAAACCGGAGATCAGGTTTATAGCCATGGGGGCGCTGCGTCTGGGAACCGTCCCGGAAGAACGCTACGATAAAATAATCTCCCTGATACGCCGGAAGAACGCCGACTTTCTCCTGCTTGTAGGAGGAGGTATCGATATGGAAACGGGAAAACCGCCTGCCGGACTCTGGAAGAAGGTGGACAGTTTCACGGAGAAACTCGGTATCCCCGTGTATTGCACATACGGTCCCGCGCTGCGCGGAGATATACCGGCATCCAAAGAACAGACCGAATTGTACGATCGGGAGTTTCTGCGCCGTTTCCCGGGGAAATATTTCTCTTTTGAATATGAAAATAACCTGTTTATCTTTCTCGATACTTCCGACCCCGGTCTCTATGAAAAGAACGCGGCGTTTGACGATAAAACATCACAATATATCTTCCTCAAAAATGCCTTTTCCGGCAGCAACCAGCGCCTCAACATATTTATCGCTGCCACGCATTCACGCTGGAAAGAAGCCAACTCGGGATGGGGAGACGCAGTCCATCCGTTGATTAAAGGAAAAAACGCTTTTGTCTTCGGCGACCGCGCGAGCCGCCTGACGGCTGACCGTATCGAAGAAACAACTTATATCAGCCTCGGCTTTCAGCCCGGGGAGGAAAATATCCTTGACTGCTCGTTCCTTCATTTTCTGACAGTGAGAGCGGGGCCGGACGGCGTGTCGATATATGCCTCTGCCGAAGATGACATCCCTCTTCTGGAAAAGGCACCGGACAACGGACCGGATTACCCGGTCGACCCCCTCTTCACGCTGACATCACCGGACAGAGAAACCATTCTTGAACCCAGAAGGGTAATTGAAACCATGCGGATCAAACCCGGGGCCCGTATACTGGACACCGGTGCCGGGACCGGGTTCTGGACGTTCCGTTTCGCCGAGGCCCTGCACGGGACCGGGACCGTGTTCGCCACGGAAATCCAGCCGGATCTTATCAAGCATATACAAGACAAAGCGGCGGAAAAGAACTATAAAAATGTCGTTCCGGTGCTGGTCGCGCCCGGCCCGGCCGATCCCTTTTACACAAATCGTACTTTCGACATAATTTTTCTATGCGAATTGCTCAATGACATATCCTACCAGGAACCGCTCTTAAAAACCCTCCATTCCTGCCTTGAGAAGAAAACCGGACGCCTCTACGTCATAAATTACAACCCGGAAGCGGAATTTCACCGCGTAGATTTCGGAGATTATAAAAAAATACTCCGCGTTTTCCTGAAAGAAACACCGGAGTTCCCGATCCTCAAAAGAATGAACGCATCCATACGCGGACTGTTGAGAACGCACGCACAGATTGAGATCTCTCCCGGAGTAAAAGAACAGATATTCTCCGATTTCAACGCCATGCTTTCAGACCCCGCGTTATACCGGGAAATAATAGAATATTACTCCTCCCAAAATCCTCCTGCCCGCGCTTTTATCATCTCGAATTTATGCCGGACGGAACAAACCGGACTGGTCAAATGGCTCATCTCACATTTGGAGTCGGAATCTGCGTCTAATCTATCCCCCTGCCGGATTAATGACGCGAAAAAGATACACCTTTTGAATAAAATCCTGCTGTCGGATATTTTCGGATTTGAAAAAACTTCTTTTTTAAGCGGAGAAGATGTAGGGATCGGATATCCGGAGAAAAACGGCATCATAAAACGCATGAAAAAACTCGGTTATTCGTTCGTAAAAGAATACCCCTTTCTTTCTCAGTTCTATTTCCTGGAATTCAAGAGATGACCAAAGACAATCAAACACTCGATGAACTGAAAAACGGCGTCCTGCGGCACCGCACGATCAAGAATGCCCTTCTTTTCAGGGGGGACTGCCAGCAGAGTCTCTTCGCTCTCGCCCGCAAGGCACGGGAGGCCGCCTTCGCCTCCCGCTCCGTGGAGGTCCGCAGCGTGATTGAACTTTCAAATATCTGCCGCCGGAAATGCAAGTTCTGCAATATTCATAATTACGAAAAACACAAGAAGTACCTTATAGACTCTTCACGTTTCATCTCCATAGTGGACCACATTTACAAGAGAGGAAGGCGGGTACTGCTTTTGCAGTCCGGAGAGAACCCTTCCGAAAACTTCATAGACCTTACGGCCGGATATATCCGCCTGGCAAAGCGTAGATATCCCGGATTGAAGATAATTCTTTGTCTAGGAAACCTGGGGCTCCGTCAATACGGCAAACTCCGGTCGGCGGAAGCGGACAGGTACATCTTGAAGTTCGAGACCTCGAACGCTAAACTTTATTCTAAAGTCAAACCCGGGGATACTCTCCTCCGGCGGACCATCTGCATGCGCTACGTGGAAAGGACCGGTTTTTCTCTCGGGACCGGCAATATTGTGGGACTCCCCGGACAATCGTTAAACGATCTCGCGGACGACCTGCTCTTCCTCGGCAAGTTCAAATTGAGCATGGCTTCGGCCTCGGTATTCATCCCGGGAGAGGACAGCGCCTATCGGAATGAGCCGGCCGGGGATCTGGATATAACGCTGAACTATATAAGTTTAATGCGCATAATATATCCCCGCCTGATAATCCCTTCCACCAGCTCGATGGAAAAGCTGAGAAAAGGCGGCCAGTACCTGGGACTGATGGCGGGGGCGAATTCCGTGACTATCCATGACGGCACTCCGGAGGAACTAAAGAACAGTTTCCCCATTTATTCAGTCAACAGAATGACCCCTAATGAACCGCACATAAAAGCCATAGTCGAAAAGGCAGGCCTGACCCTGAGCAAAAAGGAACTGCCCCATGTCTAAAAGAACTTCGTTTTTCTCTCTCCCTGCCGCGGCGGCCGGGATATTTCTATCGTGCGTGGCGAACCCTGCGAGCGCAGGCGGGGATATCCGTTACGAGTACATCACCTTGGAATGCATGTCCCCCGGCTTGTGCAGGGCCCAAAAAGCCGGTCCGTCCCTCTCCGGATTTAAACCGGAATTCCTCATATTCAACGGCCGCCCCCCGGATAAAGACACCCGGAACCCCCGCCGGGCCCTGCCTTCGGAAACAGCTGCTCTCGTAGAAAATAACAGCCTGCCTTTCTATACGGTTGAAAGCGGCCGCGTAGACACTGCACTGCCTCCCCCACCCTGTTTCAATGCCGAACCGCCGATGACACGGATGAATATCATCGTCGCGGACAACACCGACGCTTCGTGCAAGCTGGAGAGCTTCCTGGGATCACCGCGGATCATAATGCTTTTCAGCGATCTCAATGCCAGATCCAGAGAAACGACTTTACCTCGAGGGGAAATCATCCGGGCATTAAAAATACGTCCGGGGATGAAAATCGTCGATGTGGGAGCGGGAAAAGGTTATTTCTCTCTGCGGATGTCCGAAGCCGTAGAGGCGGACGGGAAAATATTTTCTACCGATATCGACCCTGTGGCATTGAAACATTTACGCCGGGAAATACGCTTGAAGAAAACGGACAATATCCTGCCTGTTCTGGTCAAATCCGAAGGATTGGACTCGTTTTACACAGATCATATCTTCGACATAATCTTTATATGCGAAGTGCCTGGGCTCTTATCGGCGCAGAAAAATGAAGAATACTTCACGGATCTCCTTCCGTCTCTCAGAAAAGACACCGGCAGACTTTACGTCATTGAGATTAAAAACATACCTTCCCGCACAGAAACACTGAACAAAGCGGTGTCGTCCTGGGATTACGGTTCGCCTTTTTTCAAGCGCCTGCGGCCGGAAAACAGGAACTTCATGCAAAAACGGAGAAAAGGCGGACTTCCCGAGAAAAATGAACGTGAGATGGCCGAAGATATCAAGAAAATGGCCCGCGACGTCTCCTTCGCGAAAGAAATGCTCGCCTATCTGACGGACGGAGGGAAAACCCCCTTATTCTTTTTCGACATCATCCATGAACGCGAAATCATGCTCATACGGTATCTTCTGCCGCGCCTCTATAAAGACGGCGCCTTCAAAAAAAAATATGCGGTGCTCCCTTTAAAGAACAAACAACAGATCACCGCTCTCAACAAAACGCTCATGATATTGCTGCTTCGGCTCGGGCTGAACGACCTGACCTCAACGGGTAATTCCGGCCGCTCATCACTCAAGAAAATATCGGTCATATCGATGCTTAGCCGCTGCGGATATGAATTGACGAAAGAATACACGTTTCTTCCCGAACACTATTTTCTGGAATTCAAAAGAAAAAGATAGTTATACATAATATGAATACATCCTCTTTTCCATATCAGATATTAGGCTGCTCCCTCGCTCTTCTTTCCGCTTTTTTCTGGGCGCTCGGTTCTATTCTATTCCATGCGATCGGAGAAAAGGCTCCGGCCGCGGGCATGAACCTGATAAAATGCCTGCTGGGGTGCGCCTATATCGGGATACCGCTGCTGATTCTCGGCTTTCGGCGCATGGACACCCATTCCTTTCTGTTCCTGGGATTCAGCGGAATTCTCGGGATAGCGATGGGAGATACCTTCTTTTTTAAAGCGCTAAAAGATATCGGGCCTAAACCCACAATTATCCTGGGGACGCTCGGGCCGGTATTTACGATCATCCTCGCCTGCCTAATATTGCGCGAAAACATATCCTTGCCCGCCTGGCTCGGTATACTCTGCGTCCTGGCCGGGACCAACATTGTAGTCTGGGAATCCAGCCCGGAGGCTCCCGGTAAGAAACAATGGCTGCGGGGGATAATATTCGCGGCGCTCTCCGGGACCTGCACCGCCGCGGCCGTCATACTGGCTAAAATAGGGATCGAGAATACGGATACGCTGCAGGCTACATGGATACGACTCCTCTGGGCCGGCTCGGTTCTTCTAATAGGAGGGACGGCTACGGGGAAACTCCGTCATTGGGCCTTGCCTTTCAAAAACACAAAAATCCTGCTGCTCACGGGATTTACCGTATTCATAGTCATATTCGGAGGATTCTGGCTTTCTCTTGTTTCTCTCAAGTTTATCGGAGCCTCCATATCCACGATCCTCAACTTCACTACTCCCCTATTCATTCTTCCTCTGGCGGCTGTCTTCCTGAAACAAAAAACGACCCTTCTGGAAACAATAGGGTCGTTGCTCGCTATCACGGGTATTGCGCTGATCTTCTCCTCCCCCGGCTGATATCACGGCCGGCGGTCAATCATTATACGGATTCAGCTCCGCTTCGGAATAAGATTTCTTCGGAAACGGGATATAAGACGGATGAAAAAACTGGTGGCAGGCTTCGTCTGCAAAAAATCGGCCCCGTTCCGTCAGCGAGATTATCCTTTCATCCTCAAAAAGCAACCCGTGCTTCTTCAGGCGTTCGATCTTATTCTTGAACACCTCTTCTGCGTGGACACCGGTGCGGCTGAAGAAATACTTCTTATACACCAGCCTGTTTTTCAGCGGCAATATGATATTCCAGCGGATATTGTCGTCCCGGCTGCGCACCAATCCGCGGTTTAGAGGAAGCTTCCCCCGCCCGATAAGGGAATAATACTCATCGAAATCCTGCGTATTAAGCGCGAAACGGTCTCTTAGACTGCTGAAAGCCGTCAGGCCAAAACCGATCTGGTCGAACAACCCGCAACACTGGTCGCTTGCGTAATGCGAATAATTGTTCTTTGAACGGGTAAACACCCTGGTGAGGTTTTCCTTGTATCCGTTCAGGTTCAGGATGTCGATAGCCGCCTGCTTCATTACCAGGGTTTCCTCGGTGGAAGGGAAAATATCTTTTTCACGGTCGAATAAACTCCGGATGGTGCCCACATTATCACCGTAAGGGATTATCTTCAGACGGTAGTTATGCACCTCATCAACCCCCAAAGAAACAACTTTCTCCATTGTCTTAACCCACTTCTCCACAGTTAACCCCGGATACCCGTAAATAAATTCAATGCAAACCTGGAATCCGGCTTCCTGCGACCGGGCCACGGCAAGCGCGGCATCTTCGGCGGTATGATGCCGGTTCATCTTTTTCAGTATCCCGTCGTCGAAAGACTGCACGCCGATGGTCAAACGGTCCACCCCGTACGAACGGAGAAGTTGAAGCCGCCTGGGGCCGTCCTTATCTATAAGAGTAAGCGGATCGACGTCGTAATTAAACTGTGTACAACGGGAAAAGTCCACCCGCGATGTAAAAGCGGCAAGAAAACGCTCCAGTTGCCCGGGAGAAAGGAACGTTGGAGTTCCGCCTCCCACGAGTATCGAGCGGGCCTGGATCTTCCGCAGGCCCAGCCGGTTCATGTAGATATCCATTTCTTTTTCGAGAGCGCCGAGATAACGGTCCTTTTCTTCCGGCAGATCCCCTATTTTGTTCGGATAATGACAGAACGCGCAATATTTCGCGCAGAAAGGAATATGCACATACAAAACGAACAGATTATCGGCGGGATTAACATATCCCTCGAAGATTTCGTCTTCTCCCGCAGGAGGATACATGGTAATAGGAGGATAATGAACGGTGGGGAAGAAACTATCTTCCAAAGAAATGAACCCCGCTTCGCACAGTTCCCTAAAATCCCGTCTTCTTCGTTCCGCATTACCCAAGCAATCGCAAGAAGTCATATCTGCATACTCCTGTTTGCTGAATATTTAATGGTCCGCCCTTGGATAAGCTGGCTATTATTGCATATATCCCAGGCTTTTCATTTTTACGCCGAAATGTTCCCTGAAATCGGGAAGTATGCGGACCTCCCGCTCCCGCTCCTTTAACCGTTTACGCCAACTAAGTAGTTTTCTCTTTAACAACCGCTCCCGCATTACATCTTCTCCGTAGCGGTTGTTTTTCTCTTCCGGGTCCTTCTCCAAATCGAACAGCTCGTATTTATCCGCCCCTTCATCGTATATCAATTTCCAGCCTTTACCTCTTACGCAATATTTGGCTTTATTGCCGTCAATCCCGAACTCCTCCACGCGAAAATCACCGAGATAGCCGTAAGCGAACTCGCTCCCCCGGCCTCCGGACAGCAAAGGAACAAGACTCCTCCCCTCCATCCAACCCGGTCTGCCGCAGCCGGCGATGTCCAGCACCGTAGGAGCTATATCCAAAGAACTAACCTGGGTTGCCACGACCCTGCCGGAGGGAAGGCTTCCCTTGAACTTTAAGATCAACGGTATCCTCAACGCCTGATCATAGAGAGTGCTGCCGTGGGCAAAATAATACCCGTGCTCTCCGAATTCTTCGCCATGGTCGCTCAAGACCACTATGAGCGTATCGCTGTCAATACCCAATTTCTCGATATGCCTCAGTATAATACCCAGAAAATGGTCGGCGTAAGCGATCTCGGCATCATACTGAGAAACATAGAACTCTTTATCCGTTATTTCATCAATGGCTATGTAGCGCGGGATACCCATACGGCCTTCCGGACGGTAGACGATAGGGACCGTTTCCGACTTCTCCCGTCCTTTCCCGTCCAGAAACATACCTCTGAAAGGCTCAGGAGAAGAATACGGCGCATGAGGGAAATCTATGAAATGGATCCATAAAAAAGACTTCCCGTCTTTATGCTCATCCAGCCAACGCAAGTATTGCCGCATCTGTTCTTCAATGCCGAGATCTCCCGGGATAAGCGTATCAAAATCTTCCGAGAAACCGGGAAGCATTATATCAAACCATGCTCCGCCGGTCCCGGCGGTCGCAAATCCATTTTTTTTTAACACGGCGGGCAATGTCGGCAGTCCGCTTCTAAGCATGGCTCCAAAAGTATATACCGAATGACGATCGGGATAAACGGAAGTAAACAGCGAGGCAAGAGAAATCGGGGTCATGGCGGAAACGCTGACCGCCTGCGAAAAAAATACGCCCTCCCCTGCTAAAGCGTCGATATTGGGCGACGTGTGCCTGGCATATCCGGAGCACCCCAGATGGTCCCAGCGCAATGCATCAAAGCTGACCAGCAGTATGTGAGAAGGCCTTCTTTCGCCGCTGCTGAACAAAAAAAGACCGGCCGCTGCGACACATGCCGAAATAACCGCCGCTGCAGTTATCTTAACCGCCGATTTGCTTATCATCCTGCTCCCTCCAACCGCTTTTACAACGAGGAATTATAGCCTATTATAACGGAATGCTGTAGTGCGCTGTTAAATAAATTCTTTAAACAGCACTGCGGACTACCGGCGCTGACGCTTTGTATTTTATCATAAAAAATGACTTCAAAGGGAGAAAAGGTTTCGTTCTTGTAGGCCGGCAAAACGCGGCGGCGGTCAGAGACGAAGCCCCGCGTACCGCGCGGCACCGGGGCTGTGCGAGCAGCTTTAAAAAACAGGCGCCCGGCTGATATCAGCGGGGCGCCTGCCTAATCCCAACGCCAAACGGTACTATTTACCGAACAACACTTTTTCCGCCTCTTTACGGCAGGCGTCCATTACATAAGGGATAGCGCACACTTTCTCGGCTTCCTCGCTCAGGGACATGAGATCTCTGCGGGATATACTGCTCAGGCTGAAATTGCGCGAACCCGCCATCAGTTGTTGCAGCCCCACCTTGATGCGCTGGCTAAAAGTATATATCCCGACCGCGCCAAGAGGAATGTCCTTCATATCCTTGCCGTATTTCTCGGCGAGCTCCTCATAACAAACGAATATCTCATCCGGCTTGCTGCCGAACTCGGATACCGTGGGAGGCAAATTGCCGCCTTTAATCCACTCCTGGATATTTTTTCCCACGAAACCGGGGATCATCAAAGCACGGCCCATGCAGACCGCCTTGACGTACGGCGCGCCCATGGCAAGCACTTTGAAAACATGGTCCTCCATGGCGAACCCTCCGGCGATGGCGATATCGGGAACGCGCATCTTCTTTTTGCTCATTTTTTCGCAGAACTCATAGGCGAGCGACTGCAGGTAAAAAGTAGGAATACCCCACTCCTGCATCATTTTCCAGGGGCTCATACCGGTGCCGCCGGAAGCTCCGTCTATAGTCAACAGGTCGATCTTTGCCGCGGAACTGAATTTCAGGGCCTGGGCCAACTCCACCATCGAGTAAGCCCCTGTCTTCACGGTTATCCTTTTATAACCCAGATCGCGCAGGCGTTGAATCTCCTTCATAAAACCTTCCTCCGAAACAAACCCAAGCCTGGAATGCCGCTCGAATTCCTTGATCGCCCCGGCCTTAAAGGCCTGCTGTATAGCCGGGACTTCCGGGTCGGGAGTCACGATATAGCCCTTTTTCTTGAGTTGTATCGCGCGCTCCGGGGTTTTTACCTTGATCTCTCCGCCGATACACTTGGCCCCCTGTCCCCATTTAAGCTCGAGCGTCTCCAACTTGTGCTTTTTGCGCATATACTCGGCGACGCCTAACCGTGTGTCCTCGACGTTCATCTGCACAAGTATCTCTCCGTACCCGTCGTGAAAACGCTTATACAACTCTATACGCCTGTCCATATCCGGGGCGTTCACTATCTTGCCTTTGGCGTCCAACTCCAGCTTGGGATCGATACCGCAGACGTTCTCCCCGCAAACGATGGTGATGCCGGAGATCGCCGCCCCCACCGCGAAATGCTCCCAGTTTTTCCTGGCGATCTCGGTGGAACCGAGGGCCCCGGTAAAAATCGGAACGCGCATTTTTACTTTCCGGGCCCATCCGTATTCAGTCGTCGTGTCCACAGCCGGGAATATGGCGGTATCCGGACTTCCGCAGACTCCTTTAGGAAGGCCGTTTGCCCCTTGAGCGTAACCCTGAATGTTCAGATGCGAATAATCCACCGGATATTCTTTATCGCCTCCCGCGGTAATCTCTCCGAAAGGCCCGGGGTAAATTACCTCTCTGCCCCGAAAAGAAGATTTGAACACTTCACAGTTGCCCCGGCAGGAATCAAGACAACGTGAACAGAGGCCGGAACAGCTGACCACGTTTTTGGAACGGTTAAAAGTGCGCGTAGCGTCGTTTCCTCCCGCAGTGCTGAGATTCATATTTATTCTCCCTTTCTCCAGCCCGCTGGTTTGACGTATGCCGCGGCCGGCCAGCAGGGCTAAGAGATGCACACCGGACGCTTATTCTTCAATCGTTTGGGCATAAAAAAAAAGACGCCCGCCTGTATAGCGGACGTCTTTGTCCTTAACAATCAATATACACCCTTACGGATAATTGTCAATCAATTCGGCGCGCCGCATCCCCGGCCCTATCCATGAGCTTCTTTAACTGTTCCGGAACGGGCTGAACCTGTTATCTCCGGGAGAGGGTGCCGGCAACGGCGTCAAGCAGGCCGAAAATCCCTGCGGCTTTTTCTTCATCCAGACTGCCGAGGCCGCAGCTCGGGCTGACGATAAGCCTTTCCCTGACTTTCTCCGCATCCACTCCTTTGCGCCTGAACATCTCCACCCCGGAATCTATCTTTTCCAGCAGGGACTCCGGCGTCTCAACTCCGGTAAATTCCCTGGTAGGCGCGATACCCCAGCAAAGTATCCCCCCTTTATCGAGGAATGCCGAGATTTCGGACGCGTAAAGCACAATTCTATCCAGAAAATTGAAGGCGTCGAAGCTGATTATATCCATTCCGGCCGCTTCGGTAAGTATGGACCAGTCGGTATTGCCGCAGCAATGAACGCCGGTCAACGCTCCATGCGCCTTTATGTCCGAACACAGTTCGCTCATTACCTCCACCGCCTTCTGCCTGGTAACCGGTGTATAAGCGGAGCCGAAACAACCGAGATACGGTTCATCCACGAAAATAATCGTCTGTTTGCCGAATTCCTTCAGGAAGTCGATCTGCCATTTAGCCTTGCCCGCCAGGCCTTTGACCACGGCCTGCATCATTATTTCGTTATGCAGAAGGGCGGTCCCGTTTTCATCTGCGACCGAGGACGCGAAGGTGAAAGGACCGGTTATATGCCCCTTGAGGAAGTCCGCGCCTTTGGCGCCGTTCCTGCGCAGCCTGTCGCGGTAGGCATAGATCCCGGGGGCAAAATCAGGGGTAATGGCGAAATAAGCGTTGTCGCCTGATATCACCTTTTCGTAAAAAACCTCGAGTTCGCTTTCCGGAGCGGAAACGTCCATATAAACGCTTCCGTCCTTGAGTTTAAGACAAGGGAAATTCTGAAAGAACTGCGCCACCATCCCTTCGCATGCCCCTCTCTTGGGAAGCTGCGGCCAGAACGGCGCTCTCGGAGTGCGGCGAAAAATAAGCTCCAGCGCGGTCTCAGCGTCACGATAAGGCAGACTGCCTATGCCGGTAGCCAAACCTTTAAGAACCGCCGCGTCTCTCATCTCACCCTCCCCCCGCCGAACCCGCGGAACAAACCGCCGTTTCCTGCGCCTCTGGTCTTTTTGTCCCCGGTCACGCTACCGCAGACAGCGCATCTGTATTCATAAAGGCAGCCGTCGGGCAATACCAACAACAGCCTTTCTCTTACGGGCGTGGAACGCCCGCAGGAAGAGCAGAAAAGCCTGCCGGCATTAAGTTCTCGGAATTGTCCTTCGGGTTCGCGGCCGTTCATCACATTAAACCCGGGATATTCAGGCCCGTGATCTCCTTCATTTTCTGCGCCGCCAGGTCATGGGAATGCTTTATCGCGCGGTTATAAACATCCTTTAACGCCTTTTCCAGCCTGACCTTCTCCTCCGCAGGAAGCGTTTCACATCTGACGGTCACCGCCTCCACCTGCTGTGAACCGTTCATGCAAAGACGCACACTACCGTCCTGGCTTTCGGTGTCGAACACCGTTTTATCAAGGCTCTCCTTAATTTCCCTGGCCTTCTTCTGCATTTCCATTATGGATTTAAGTTTATCGAACATCTCTTCTCCTGTGTGAGCGCCTCGGGATTTAACCGGAGAGGCTTGCCTGTTGTTTTCCCTGCGAAACAGCCGGATCATTTACCCGGGGCGGCCGCAAGCAGCGACTTATACTCCTTGTAAGGGAACTCATTGGTCTGAAGCAAAATCCTTCCCTCCCGGTCTATCAGAGTGTAGGTAGGCACCCCGATCAACCGGTAGGTGTCCGCTACCGTCCCGTAGCCGTCCAGGAAGGAAGGGATGCTTATATGATTACGGCTGAGGAAACGCAAAACTTTCTCTTCGCTCTCCCCCACGTTGATGGGAATGACCTCAATCCCTTCCGCCGACATCTTTTCGTACTTATCATTCAGCATCTTCATCTGCCTGACGCAATACGGGCACCAGGTGGTCCAGAAGAAAAGCAGCACCGGCTTTACACCCCGGAAATAACTCATGGTGACCGTCTTGCCGGAAGTAGCAGTCAGGCTGAAATCTGACGCGCTGTCGAAAGCGAAAAGGCTGCCGGCGCAGAAAAACGATAACACCAGGACAGAGACGGCGAATATCCTTATTATTTTCATATTCTCCTCTTTTTATGCGCCGCTGTTTATCTCCGGGAGGATGACAACGGCGGTCATACTGCGACAGCTCAATTCAATCCTCTTATTATAAAATACACCCCGCCGGCGCACAACAATAAAGCGCAGGCTTTCTGTACAAACTCCAGCCATTTGCCGGACCTGGGCAGCCGGGAAAGGAAATAACCGGATGTCCCGCCGACAATGAACAGCAGGCTCATCCCGTACGAAAAGGTAAGCAGCAACAGCGCGCCGTACAGCACATTCCTGCGCGAAGCGAGATAGACCAGGATGGAACCGAGCACCGGAGTCACGCACGGACTGATCAGCAGCGCCGATCCGCAGCCGAGAAAGAAAGCCCCCAAAACCCCGCCGCGTCCTTTGTCCGTTGGGCGCACTCCGATAAACCGCTTTACAGGCAGTTTCAGGAGACCGGACATGAACACGCCGAAAATGAATATCAATAGTCCGGAGAGGACCGATATCCATGCGGAAGCGGCTAATCTTGCCATAGCCCTGCCGCCCAGCGAAGCCAGCACGCCCAGCAGGGCGTAAATGAAAGCGGTTCCGCCGGCGTAGGAGAAACTCAACAGAAAAGCCCTGCGGCGGGAAACACAGGAAGACGCCCCCACATAACCGATTATGACCGGCAAAAGCGGATATACGCAAGGAGTAAAACTCCAGAGCACCCCGCCGGCAAAAGCTATGACGAAATCAAACGGCGTTCCCGACAGATTCATTTATCCAGGAAAGATATTCTTTCGTCCCGGCGACAACGGGCAAAGCGATGATCTCCGGCACGGAATAACTGTGGCAGGCTCTGACCTCGCCGGCCAAGCGCGAAAACAAGGATTTCTTGGTTTTTATGACCAACAGGCATTCCCGGCAGTTGTTTACGCGCCCCTTCCAGCGGAAGAACGAGGATATCCCGGGTATAACGTTCGCACAGGCGGCCAGTTTTTTCTGCACCAGGCGGCGGGCTATCTTATCCGACTCTTTCTTACTGCAGGCGGTTACGAACACGGTGATATACATGGTCCATTCCCCTCAGGCTGACGGTCCGGCCGCGAGTTTCTTGACCAGTTCGGCGACCCTGCCCCCCAGCCTCAGGCATTCGTCCGCGGCGCGCTCGTCGCAGTTGCCCACGGCAACCGGGCCGTAATGGTCTCCTTTAGGATCGCCGTGTATGATCATACCATGCACGAGCAGAACATGCAAGATATCCAGGATGGTGCTTTCATTGCCTCCTGCGAGATTGCCGCTGGAAGCGAACGCAGCCCCGACTTTGCCGTCGAGCCTGCCGTGCAGCTTCACCGACTCGTCCACCAGCTTCTTTATTTCGGCGGCCATACTCCCGTAATAAACCGGCGACCCTATTATCACGCCGGAATAATCAATCAGTTGATCAACCTCCACGGATCCGGCGTCCCGAACGTCCGTCTCCACGCCGTAGTTACGCGCCCCCTCGGCCACCAGTTCCGCCATACGCCTGGTGGTGCCGCCCCGCGAATGATAAATCACTATTATCTTCTGCATACTCACCTCCCGGATACCGTGGTTTCCTCTATTTTGGCCGACCTTATCCTCCCGTATTGAGAACAAATGTCGAATACCAGTTCCGGATCATCGGTCCCCAGAGAGACGTGCATGCTTGATTCTCCGGGAACACCCGCCTCCCCCTGAAGAGACAACTCTATATCTTCTCCTATACCATCCAGCGCCCGGCGCAGTATATCTTCCGAGACGCACCCTACCCCAAGTATGAATTTCATCCTGAACTTCCTTAGAAGAAACATACGCCTCCTGCTACGACTGTTTAAGAATAATCACGGAAAGCATCCTGCCCGCGAGGTCTCCTTCCCTGCGGTAAGAAAAAAAGTCGCTCCCCAGGCACACGGTGCACAAACCACCGCTCCCATGTATATTTTCAGACCTCACGCCGCAGGCAAGCAACGCCTGTTTATTGAAACCGGAGAGATCGAAAAACGTATCCTCTCCGTCCATAACAACCGACCCGGGAAAGATCTCCCGGAACTCTCCCGAGACCCGGTAACAACATTGTCCTATGCAGGGCCCCAGCCATGCCGAGACCGCTTTCGGCCTGGTGCCGAATCTTTCCCGCATCAAGCGCAGGGTATTGCCGATTATCCCGTCGCGGCTCCCGCGCCACCCGGCGTGGACGGCCGCCGCCGCCGGCGCCGCGGGATCGAAAAGCAATACCGGCAGACAGTCGGCGGTAAGTATGCCGAGCGGCAATCCGGGAACGCGGGTAACCAGGGCGTCCGCCCGGGCCACGGAAGTCTCGAAAGACAAAGCCCCTTTGCCGGCGTCGGCGGCTGTGACCTCCACAGCCCTGCCGCCGTGCACCTGGTCGCAGCAGACCAGACGGCCGGGGACGGCGTCTATAGAGGCAAGAAAATTCCCGCGGTTAACCAGCACGTCCGCCTTATCTCCGTGCCGGAACGACATATTTACGCGTCCGCGGCCGAAAGCCAGGCCGATCCCGCACAACTCCTCAGACGTCATCTTCCTGCCTGTCCACAGAGGCGATCTTTTCCGCCAGTTTCTCGAGCTTTCTGGAACTCTCTTCGTATTTACGGCCCGCGTCCTGCAAATGCCTGCCCACGAGCTGATAATCATCCCGGAATTTGTTTATCTCGCCCGACAAAGAAGCTATAGTCTTTAATATGCGTTCCGCGTTCTCTTCCACGCGCAGACCTTTCAATCCCAGGCAGATTATCTGCAGGTAGGCGTAGAAAGTCAGCGGCGACACCGGATATACCCTGCGCGAGATCAAATAAGACAAGAGGTCTTCCGTGGCTATTATCTCGTAATAGACGTTCTCCGCAGGGATATACATAAAAGCGAAATCGTAGGTGTTCTCGGCCGGGAGGATGTATTTGGAAGCTATCTCGTCGGTCCTGTCCTTGACGTCGGAAACGAACTTCTTCTTCAGGGCCGCGCGCGCCTGTTCCTGCGGTTCAGCCGTCATCTTTTGAAAGTTCTCCAGGCTGAACTTGGCGTCCACCGGCAAAAGACGCTCCCCCAGCCTGATAACCGCGTCCACCGTGTCGGAGCTGCGGAAACGGTATTGCGCCTGGAAAAAATCGGGAGGCAGAACCTGGGAAAGCAGGTTTTCCAGGAAAGTCTCGGCGAACTTCCCCCTGAACTTGGGGGCCCGCAGCAGTTCCTGCAGACTGGATATGTCCCTGCCTATCTCGTATATCCTGCGGTTGACTTCTTCGACGCGGGCTAATTTATCCTGAACCCCGCCGAAAACTCCGAGAGTATCGCCTATGTTTTTATTCAAAGAATCTCCGCTCCTGCGCACCGCCTCGGCCATCGCGTCCATGCGGGAACTGATCTGAAAATAAAGTCGCAGTAGCACGAAAAACACCGCGAAAACCGCCAGTACCGACGCGATCACCAGAACTATGACCATTTCTCGTTCTCCCCTTTACGATACAGCCTCAACCTACGGCAGATATTCCCGTTTTATTCTTTTAACACTGCGAAAGATATTGGTCTTAACGTCCGGGCATACGCGCTCCGCCTGCGCTATGAAACGCCCCACAAGCGCCCGGTTAGTCTTTCCGCTGTGCGGGCACCGGCATTTCTGCGCCGGGATTTTGTAAGCGTCGGCAAAAGCTATTATCTCCTTCTCCTCAGCGTATGCCAGCGGCCGTATCAACGTCAACTTCCCGCCGAAGAGTTCCTGTTTAGGGCACATCGCCGAGATCTCCCCGTGGAAGAAGAAATTCAGAAGTATAGTCTGGACTATATCATCCTTGTGATGGCCCAGCGCGACCTTGGAACACCCGAGCCTGTCCGCCGCCTCGAACAACGCCTTGCGCCGGTTCCAGGAACACCAGAAACAGTTGATTTTCCCGCGGTCGCCGGAACGCAAGGCGTCAGATCTTTCTATATGGAACTCAACGCCGGCGCCGCGCAGATGACGTTCCAGCCTCGCCGGATTTACTCCCCCGTACCCCAAATCGACGTGCACCGCGATTATATCATATTTTATCGGAACAAACTTCCGCCTCTCCTGCATTATGCGCAAAAGGGCAAGGCTATCCTTGCCGCCGGAAACCGCCACCGCCACCCTGTCCCCGTCGTCAAGCATTCCGTAATCGGTGATCGCCTTGCCGACCTTTTTGGAGAGAAAATATGCCCGGCCGGAAAGATACGCCATTTATCTCCCGCCGGCCCTTGTGCCGCGGGCCGCCGCCAGAGCCAGGTATGCCTCTTTCAGCATATCGCAGGAAAGCAAAAGCAGCGCCGCCGACACAGCGACCAGGATATAAGCCTTCTGCCGCCAGAAAACAACCATCCCCGACCCGAGCGCGAAAACGGTGGTAACCGCCATAAATAACGCCGGCAATAACGTGTATAAAGACGGCCGGCCTTTTTGCAAAAGATAAACGGAAGCCGTCAACAACACCAGGGCGGCGATCAACTGGTTCGCCGCGCCGAACACCGGCCAGATCACCTGCCAGGAGCCGAAAGCCAGACAGGCCGCGGCCGCCGTGGAGATCGCGCCGGATACATATTTATTGTTCATTTTCTTCCTTTTCAAAGACTCGCCGAATATCTCCTCCGTAAGATAACGCGTGATCCTGGTGGCGCTGTCGAGCGTGGTCATCACGAAACTGTTCAAAAGAAAAACCGCTATGGTCGTCCCGGCCGCGGCGCCCACCAGAGGGGCAGTGAGATTACCGTAGCCTTTGCCGAAAGTCACTATCCAGCCGCTCTTCTGCGCCAGTTCAGGATAGACCATACCCTCCGGCCCGCCGCTCCAGAAAAGACCGGCGCAGACGGAAATTATGGCAAGCAGGGACATCGCCGCCTCCAGCAGCATTCCCCCGAAGGTTATACGCTTGGCGTCGCGTTTATGCGCCAACTGCTTGGAGGTCGTTCCGGACGAAACCAGCGCGTGGAAACCGGAAATGGCGCCGCAGGCGATCAGAACGAACATAGCCGGCCACAAGCCGGCGCTTCCGGCTGGAGCCTTAATATAGAAAGGAGCCGACATCTTCGGGTGAGAAACGAATACTCCCGCGTAACCCAAAAGCAGCCCCAGAAACAGCACAACCATGGAAAGATAGTCCCGCGGCTGCAACAGCAGGTTCACCGGGATCACAGAGGCGATATAGGCGTAAACGAGCAGCAGCGCCGTCCAGAACACCATGGCCTGGGGGAACGCCAGCCGCACCGGGAATATCTCCCCCGCGTAAATGGAGCCGGCCATAAGCAAAAGAGCGACTACCGTCGCCGGCAATTGTTTCACGTTCCAGCGGTAAACCATAAGACCCAGCAAGACGGCTATGGGGATGAGACCCAGGGTAGGTATGACGATCTCCGGTTGAACAACAAGAGTCTGGGCGGTAACGGCCGCGAAGACCGCCACGATAAGAACCAGGGCCAACCAGAGAAAAATTGAAAAAACCAGGCGGCAGCGGCGGTTTATCACCGCCTCGGAAACTTGCCCCACAGATTTCCCTTTGTGCCGCAGGGAAAGAATAAGCGCGGAATAATCGTGGATCCCTCCGATGAAGATCGAACCTAAAACCACCCACAGCGCGGCCGGCCCCCAGCCGAACATGGCGCAGGCCACCACCGGGCCGATTATCGGACCTGCCCCGGCTATCGAAGAAAAATGGTGGCCGAACAGAATGCTCCAGTGCTTTGCCGGCATATAATCCAGTCCGTCTCCGTATTTCACGGCGGGGGTCTCACGGCTGTGATCCACCCCCCATATTTTCTTCTCGCTGAAGGCGGCGTAATAACGGTAACCCGCCGCCAGCGCGCAGGTCCCGGCCAACAGTAACCATAACGAATTCATTTTTGCTCCCTAATGCCGGTTCAACATCTCCTGTTTTCCGCGGCTGTTCTTTCCATTATACTGCCGGGAAAGACAATTTTCACAAAAAATTTGATGAAACGCGGATTTATTTCCGACGGCGGCTCCTGTTCTCTATTATGGGCAGCACCGCGGATATCCCGCCGACTATCATATCCGCCTTATTCAGATATTCGGCGGGCAGGCTGGTGGAAACCGCCACGCAGAAGATTCCGGCTCCGGAAGCCGAGGCGATACCCAGAGGCGCGTTTTCCACCACCAGGCATTCCGCCGCCTTGAGACCGAGCAGGCGTAAAGCCGTTTTATAAGGTTCCGGATGCGGCTTACCGCGCCTGACTTTATCCCCGGTGACCATAACGTCGAAAAGCCGGCCGATCCCCGCCGGAAGCATGCGTTTTATCTCAATGCCCGGCGTGCCGCTGACCAGAGCCAGTTTGTAACCGCGCATCTTGAGCTCCCGCAATATCCGGAAAGCCCCGGGAAAGAATCTCATCCCCCTGGAATATCTACCGAAGATACGGCGGCGGCGGCGGAATACGCGCTCCAGCAGTTGACGGGACGGCTTTATATTATTCTGCGCCAGGAAATCACACGCGGATTTCTCCCAGCGCTCCCCTTCTCTGCAATAGACGTCCAGACAACCGGCCCTCACTCCGTAAGGGCGCAATGTTTCGAACCATGCTATGAAATGATACGGCATCGAGTCCACGATCACCCCGTCGAAGTCGAAAATCACCGCTTTTAAAGGGGTGCCCGCGGAACAAGGCTTGTTCTTGGATACGATCTTTTTACTCATAGGAATATCCGGGGCGGGGACATAAACGCCGGGCTCTTCCGGCAGGCTGTCTAAGGTTATTTCGGTTTATGCGCGGCCGGAACCGGCTATCATCTCTTTTATTACAGTGTTGAATTCATGTTTAACCAGTTCTTCCAGCGGCAGGGGCATTTTTAAAGACCAGTTCTGCGGCCCGACCGTGCCGGGCGTGTTCAAGCGGTAGCCATACGGATCTTCCCGTAATATACCGGCCGGATAGAACCAGTCCAGAAGGGTCTGCACGCAGAAAACCGCCCGGGAACGCAGATTCAACGCCAGAGCTTGTCTGGCGAGTCCGGGATCGGCTTTCTCGGTGGGAACGCCGCTTAAACCGAGCTGCGCCCAGAATTTGTCTTTTTCTCCGTAAGTATCGGCGTGCATTTTCAATATATCTCCGACTTCATTCATACTCCGTCCCAGCACCGAAGCAAGCGCGCCCGGATCTCTCATACCCTGAAGCCAGCGCAGCCTGCCGTGCCTCGAAAGAACCGGATCGAAAAGCAGTCCTTTTATATAACCGTAATCGATTCCTTTCTCGTAGCACTTGCGCATAAAAAGCCCTTCGTCCACCGTCCCCGCTTCATTCTCCCACCAGGCGGCGAAGTTGGTGGTATCGTGGGTGGATAACATTGTCACCGCCGGGAAACGCTGCTCTTCAGGCGGGAGAAAATCGTGGCGCGCGTCCCAGTCCTTAGACCAGCGCTGCACGTCGTTTCCCGGGATGCCGTAATCGCGCAGGGTCTCGGTGCATACCCGGGGTATCACGCCCAGGTCTTCCGCGCACAACAGCATATCCGTGTTCTCCAGCATTACGGATAGAATCTTCCTGCCGTGTTCTCCCCAGAAATTCTCGTCCGAAGGGTCGAAACTGCCGTGCAGCCCCTGGTTTTCCGGAGGGTCGCCGTAAGGAATACTCCATATCCTGAACAACCCCACCACGTGATCTACGCGCAGAAGATCGTAAAAATTCCGCGCGTAACGCAGCTTTTCCTTAAGATACCTGTACCCGTCGGCTTCGATCCTGCCCCAATCATAAACCGGCATGCCCCAGCGCTGCCCCTTGGCACAATACATATCCGGAGGGGCCCCGGCGGCCGAATCCAGCTTAAAAAATTCCGGGTGGGCCCAAACATCGGCGCTGTCGCGCGAAACCAGTATCGGCAGATCTCCTTTAAGCAACACACCCTTGTCAACGGCATATTTCTTGACCGCGGTCATCTGCTCAAAAAGACGCCATTGCAGCCATTCCTGGAACAGCATTTCCCCTCTATGTTCCCGTTCGAAACGCGACAGCGCCTCTTTATCGCGGCGGCGGTAAACGTCATCCCAGTCATGCCAGGCTTTGCCCTGGGAATAATACTTGAGGACCTTGAAAAGCGCGAAATCCTTCAGCCAGTACAAGTTATTCTCGCGAAAAGAAGAAAAAGAAGCGCCGGCAGTGTCCGCCTTGCCTTTTTCCAGGAACATCTCCCAGAGAAAAGAAAGCTTATCCCACTTCAGGTTATAATCCACGCGCGGCGCTTCCGCGGGGAATTTCTTCCGCAGGGCCCGGATATAGCCGGATGCTGAACGTCCGTCACCGGAAAAAGAATAATAGAACGGCTCAAGCGCGAAAGAACTTATGGAATCATACGGACAAAAAACGGCTCCCAGTTCATTCATCGGCAAAAGTTGCAGGATGCTGTTGCCGGTAAAAGAACACCAGTCAACAAGCAGGCGCAGATCGTTTATATCGCCTGCCCCTGCGCTCTGCGAGGAATAAAGCGAGAAAAGCGGGGCGAGCACTCCCGCCCTGCGCTTCACGCCTATCGCGCCCCATTTGGCTCCTGATGCCGAAGCCGCCAACGCCTTTTCTTCTAACGAGAAATCCATAGAATTCATCTCCGGGGACACGATACTTAATTCGGTAACGGGGACGGTAACGAAGCCCGTTTCGGCTTTCGGTCACGGGGACGTCTTAAAGCCGAAAAACGCAAGACGATTGACGATACGGGCATCGTAACCGGGAAACGACAAACCGAAAGTGAATACCGGCATTCAAAAATTCTGCGCTCCGATTAACAGAAACTCGCAGGATATTTACGCTATATATTATCCGAGGCGCAGACGAAGGTCAATATAAAATTCCCCTAAATTCCTATTCCGAAAGATAAAAAATAAATAACCGGCGATAAGACAAACAGGACCCGCGAGCCGAAGTCCAGAGAAAAATGTAATAGGCCGTTATCCTTTAAAACCGGTGTCTAAAACCGTGGATTGCGCTATTTTTTTCGGCCGGGGGCTTGAAATCCGGAAAGGCGTGTGGCATACTTGCCATAGAAGTGAAAAAACCAGTCGACATAAGGAGGTCGGCAGATAGCGAAAGCTATTGAGGTTTATCACCTCCAAAGAAGGCCCTCGAGTCGAAGGGCCTTCTTTGTTTTATACGGGAACCCGCTCCGGACCGCTGGACTTCATAGCCCGCTGTTGTTGGCCCTCTGGTTCTTAAACCGGCCGGAAAGGCCTTGGGCGGCGGGCTTCAGCGACAGTTCAGGGAACCGCCCGTCAGAAATCGTTCTAAAAAGACCTAAGCGGAGGGCCACCTTTGCGTTGAGCGGCTCAAGCAGTCCGCCCTGCCTTCCGATTTCCTCTATATTTATGCCGAATTCCGCCTCAAATCCTCCGGGGGGCAAAGAAAAGGGCACTGACCTGACCTTTATATCGCGAAAATCCACGCCGCCCATGAAATAATTGGTGAAAACGATCCCGGAGGGCGTATCTCCTGACTGCGCCTCGCAGGAACGCGTCTTCTTAAGCTCCTTCATATATTGCCGGTAAATAGCGGCGGAATGCTCAAATCCCGCTATCCGCAGGTCCTGCCCGCCGGCGCAGTACCCGATCCCGGGAAAACCTTCCGGCGCGCTCTCTTTATACGCCTTAGCCAAAACCAACCCTTTATAAACACAACGTAAAGACGCGTATTCCCTGCCCCGATTCACCCTTTTATTCAATTGCGGCAGAATGAGAACGGTAAAAAGTCCGTCGGCATACTCCTGTATCCCGCCCCGCGGCGCTTCGGCATTGCCGGGCGATTCCCGGCAGACGCGAAGACTGCATCTCAAGATACACGGAACTCCCTTTCTACTGTAAACGCACGCTTCGGCGGGTTCGATCCAGACCTTGTTCAACACGACTACATTATCCGGGACGCCCATCTCCGCGGCTTTTTTCCTTACCGCCTCCCAGAACAGGGCGCCTTCCGCAGAAACCGCGGGATTTATCAACTGCGCGATATCCTGTTTCAAACGAAGATCGCCTTGTAGCAGCACGCGGCCTGTAATAGTATCGGCGATCCCGGAATCAAGCACCCTGGCGGGTTCCAGGTAACTCAAATTGGCCCAGAATTTATCCTGCGGGAACTTTAAACCCGTCATAAAAGCGTCAAAACACACCGCGAGCGCTTTGCTTATCTCACTACTGCCGCGCTTCAGGCAAGCCTCATCCGCCTTCAGATAGAAATTGATACTTCGCTGTCCGCCTGCCCTGCCGGCTGAAAACGAAACGGAGACGAGATCGGCGTCAATCCCGCGAGATAACATATTAAAACGTTCTGGATCGCGCGCTCCGGCAAAAACCAGAAAAATGCAACAAACGGCCGCCGACAGCGCCGCCGCCATAACCCAGGCGAAGACCCGCTTCTTCGCTTTGCCGTTTAATAAAGAAGCCCCTCCCGGTCGAGAAGGGGCTTCTTTAAGACCTCTATTATCTTGTCCCATTACACTCCTATATCGGTCAGAGTCTGTTCAAGCCGTTTGACCGTGGCCGTTATGTTCTCCGAAGCCTCCAGTTTAACACCTGCCAACCCTTCGAACAACGCATCCATGTTCACCGGGGCGGATACCGCGGCGTTAGCCTGCTCCGATACACTGAAACCGATCGGCACGACCTTATCGGCTTCCAGTTGATTTACGAACTTCCACATATGCGCGTTCACACCCTGCCCGTAGAACTCATACACGGCTTTGGCTAAAGCAAACAGGGAGACTTCCGAGGCCCTGATCCTGCGCACCTGTTTGCCGGATATATTGCCGAGGGGATCTTTTTCCTCCGGGGAGACTATTATAATGGTATTCTCCGGCATTTCCTTGCTGCCGGTTTCCAGGAAACCGGCGAAGTCTGGAGCGGTTTTCACCGCCTGGTTCTTTACGATATCGTCGTCAAGCTGCACCAATTGAGCGACGGCCCCGGCATCTTTTCCGCAGATAACGAACTGAACTTTCCCTCTGCTCTCGTTAATAAGGTTCTCCATTCCTGTGAGAAATCCCGGTTTCAGGGCTTCACGGGAGGAAACGGCGATAACACGTCCGGCCCCGTTTATATCGCTTCTGAATACGTCTGCCAGGTATTCGTTGAACGCCCTGCCGCCGTTCTGAATAAAGGCTTCGGCCTTTACCTTGGAAAACTCCGCAACCCTTGTTTGCGCGTTCTTCCGGTCAATGCCCAGTTTTCCGGCAACCGCCTGGACGAATTCCCGAGAATACTCTTTGACGGCGTCTATACCGGTGTAAACCCTTTTAACCTGAAGCAACGGTCTGATAGCGGACATATTCTCCAGTCCATTAGCCAGCGCCGTCTGCAGCGCGCCTCCGGCGGTATCCACGAAGAACACGCCCGGATGGTCGCTGAATTTATGGCCGGTCTCCGATTCGAACTTATCTACCGCCTTCTGGGTATCTCCTCCGCCGAAGAACACTACCACTCCTCTTTCTACCCCCGCGTTCCATACCGCGTATAAAGTATCCTTAGTGGCAAACCATGTATTCTTGTCCCCGGAATCGAACATTCCGGTACCGCCGTTAAAAACGATACCGTCGCCTTTCTTCAAGGCATTGATCCTGGCAAGCAGCTTCGCCAGCGTTTTGGGCCCGATATCCACCTGCGCCTCATCGGCAGCGATGGTCTCTGCGGGATAGGCTTCTCCGGTAAGTTTCCCATCCATGCCCACTTTTTTAACCTGAAAATCCACCGGCAGCATTTTTCTTGCATCCGGGACCTTTGCCAGCTTATCTTTGCCGCTTGTCACCTTCTTCATTACCTTTTCATCGGAAGCCTTGGGCATCTTGGATTTGCCTAAAGCGACACCTTCCGGCTGCAAGGGATTGGAAAGGGCGCCCACTATCACCACCTCGTTGCCGGGCCTGAGGGCGAAATCCCCTACAGTATCCGCCTTGTCGAACTTGGCCCCGCCCATGATCCCGATCTGCTTTCCGCTGATATTATTGACATAAGCGGCGACTTTCTCCAAAGTCTTCACCATATTGTTGCCGGCTGCTATGTTGTCAACCGGAAAACCTTTGATCATCTCCACGGAAGCATCTTTAGGACGATGAGCCTTATCGAAAGCGGCGTTAATGTAAGCCACCTTCTCGGCCGTCTGCCCGGTCAGGGATATCAACTTCTCCGCGAAAGCCTCGCGCACCGCAGAGTCTTTCGCCTGTTCTTCGTTATAGAAACGGATGTTCTCGAAGACAAAAACTATTTTTTGGCCCGGTTTGATGCTGGCTTTTTCATTGGTAATGATCTCCTTCGCGAGATCAAGATTATCATTATAAATGCCGTCTTCGCCTATAGTCGGGGCCGGGAGCAGTACCACCTTGACATCAACGTGTTCCTTCTCCACCCTGTCCTTTAAAAGCCCGAAGATGCCGCTCTCATTTAAAGAAAACTCTTTTTGAAAAGCCAGCCCTTTCTTCGGTCTGCCGAAATGAGACATCACGTAAGCGAATGGCGCAGTGGATGAGATGAAGCCGTCTTCCAGGTCTCTCAGAAGATTATCCAGGCGTTTGGTCTTGAACCTACCCTGATCGTCCTGGGACAAATTTATATCTGCGCAGAAAAACACATCCTTTATCCCTTGCGCTGCGATCCTCTCTTTTAAAGCGTCCATCTTCTTGATGCCGGTGATTATCGTTTTTATGACACTGCCGCCGTCATTATCCACGCCATCCCCCAGAAGGGCGGCCCTGATATCTTCCACGGAGGCGCCGTCCGTGCGCAGATTATCGGTATCAACCGCGGCAAAAGCCGTGTGATGAGTTGTCATAAATAATAAAACTGCCGCCGGCAACAAACATATCCTGCATCTCAACGATCCCATTTCGACACCCCTTTCTTATTTTAAACCAGTTTTACTCATCAGCTATGTCTTCCTCGTAGTCATCGTTCACATCTATTGTCTGTTCCCTGAGCACGGAGAAATAAAGGGACGAATCGCTCTTGGAGGTGATAACGGGGGCCAGCACGACGTAAGAATACCCCCCGGTCTTCAACGCCCTGGTCATGCCGGGCGTATGAAAACCGCCGGTGATCAATACAGCCGCCTCTTCCCGCGATCCATCCATTTTCTTTTGCAGGTTTTTGACAAAAACCTTTTCCCTCGCGGCCCCCAATTTGTAGAACTCCTCAAGGATCCCGATATTCTCGTCCACGGCGTCGGCCGAAACCGCGGGTTCCGGAATATTGTATTTCGCGCATTTCTCGCCGATAAAACCCTGCCAGGAAGCAACGCTGAATTTCGCTTTATTGGCTTTGAAATACGCATACTCTTCCGGGGTCAATTCCAGTTCGAAGAAATGCCTCAATACGCGCGCCATCCCGTATATTTCATCCAGTTTGCGCTGGCTGTCATCGGTAAAAGATTCGCTCTTCAAGACTTCTTCCAGCGAGGATATATCCTTAATTAATTTTACCGGGCTTACCGCTTCGCTGCCGCAAACATAATCGATATATTTGGCAAGATTCGGATAATCTTTCTTGAGATCGATTGCCGGCTGTGCCGCCGACTTAAGATACGAATAATATTCTTTTGAAGGAAGTTTCCCGTCCTTGAAACTCTGTGTTTTGGCTATCAGCGCTCCGACCCGCTCATTATCCAGGCCCGCAGCCAAGGCTTTAATGAACACATTGCGCTCCGCTTCCGATGATTTCAAATCCATATTTTTCTCGATCGCGATAGTCCTGGTAAAAGCGGTAAACGCGGGGTAATTATCTAAAACAACCGCTTTCTTTGACGCATAAGCCGCCAAATAAGCGCAATAGTCGGCCAATTGCATCCCTTTCGACTCATAAGCCTCCTTCTTCTGTTCCAATTGCCGCAGTTCATCGCTATACAGAAAAGGCTTCAATTTGTTCAACGAAGAGATCGCCCTGTCCAGATGTTTAATCCCTTCTCCCCTTACCGCGTCTATCTTCCAGAACACATCCAGGTGAGCGTCATATAATCCTTCATCGTCTATTCCGTATAATTCTATATCGCTGTCGGAAACAATATCGAAATATTCCTCCCCGGAGATCCGGCCTTCCCGCAGGTAACGCTCGGCGACCTCCTGTCTTGTCTTCAGAGGCGCATATCCCCTTAAGGAAGAAAGCCCGACATAACCATAACCGCCCTCAACCATTATCAAACGCAATCCGTAATTCCGCGCAAGGTAATCGAGGACTTCCGCGGTATTCTTCTGCGCTTCGTAATTACAATGCGCGTCCTGAATACAAAAAACTATCCTGGGATCGGCGTTCTCAGTAGAACTTGCGTCAAACGCTTCTTTGATCAATACATTCTTGGAAGGGAATTTATAATCTTTTACGTGAAGCGCAGCTTGAGAGTTGAAGAGAGGAACAGCAATGAGGAGGCAAGTAAAGGCAATTACTTTGATTTTCTTTCCGCACCCGGTTCTGCTAATCATAAAAAAACGCCATAGGATAAATGTTAGGTTGCATATTTATTCCGTGGCGTAAAACTGGTAATTAGTATTTCAGGGATCGCGTGTCAGATTATTGTCTAAATATACCATCAAAAGGAATATGTTGTCAAGGCTTTTTAAGGGATAATAAAAGCCAGTATCCTGTGACCAAACAGGAACGAAACTATAGCTGCCAGAGAAAGAAACGGCCCGTAAGGAATTACGTGGCTCTTTTTAAAGACCAGGTTAATGATGCCCACAATAGCTCCCGGG
>Ga0302251_1000595_pt1 | contig 30978 bp, 21 predicted proteins | sample AAG_RA_Gln_MG_FD_193534 | JGI IMG/M metagenome (GOLD analysis project Ga0302251, IMG submission 193534) | Enriched activated sludge microbial communities from anaerobic digester in WTTP, New Holstein, Wisconsin, United States - AAG_RA_Gln | ecosystem: Engineered > Bioreactor > Anaerobic >... | reverse complement strand
ACCTGAAAATCGAGTATATCCAAAACATGCCTGGGTGGCGGAACTGGTAGACGCAAGGGACTTAAAATCCCTCGTTGCCTGGCAACGTGTCGGTTCGATTCCGACCCCAGGCACCAATAAAATCAAGAGGTTACAGCTTTTAAGGTTGTAACCTTTTTTATTGGATTTGGCCGATTGTAACTATTTTGTAACTGTACCGCTTGCAGCTCACTAAATTGCTGTCGTTTCCGAGCCGCTTCTTTAAGATCTTCCTGGGAAACAATATTATACCTATCGAAGACGCTTCTTGTCTTATGACCCGATATTGTCATGGCAACCCGCTCCGGAATGCCGGCTCTAACCATATTACGTACACCGCTACGTCTGAGGTCATGGAATAATAACCCTGGTTTACCAATCTCAGCGCAAGCCTTTGCCCAGGACATGCGAAAGTCGCATAATTTATTTCCATCAAACTGAAAAACATACAGGCAGTCCATACGTCTATTCCGGTAAAGTTCCTTCATTAATTCTCGGAGTTCCGGTTCCATATATAGTTCTCGCCCATCATTATTCTTTGTTTCGCCATGCTCCAGTCGGACAATGCCATCCTTAAGGTTGACTTGTTTCCACTGGAGATTCAAAATCTCTGATTTTCTCCAGCCGGTGAGATAGGCGAAGGTAACTACCGGTTTAAGATGGTCGGGAAGTACCTGTTGAAGTGCCAGATATTCTCCGTGTTCGATGAACCCTTTCCGTACATTGTTTTCCTTCAACATCGGAATATAGGGCACCTGGGCAACTTTCGGCGGCGTACACCGTGCAGCAAGATGGAACGCTTTTTTCAAAGCAGCCAATTCTCGATTGATGGTGGCGTTGGCTAATCCCTCAGACAAACGCCGCTCTATATATTTTTTTATCTTTGGCGTATTGACCTCAGTAACGCTCATACCCTCGAATTCCTTCCGCAGGTAATTGGCACATCTTTCTGCTTTCGCAACGGTTTTTCTACCATTGATTTTATAATCAGAGATATAATCATCCATGATATCGTCAAACTTGATCTTCTCAAAGCAGATGCTTGGCATCTTTCCCTGGGATATTTCGCCTTCCCGCATCTTGAGAATCCGTTTTGCCACTTCCATCTTGTCTGTATGAGTTGACTCAGCAAATTGTTTTCCATGCCTGTAATATTTAATCCAATATGTTTTTCCTCGCCTGTAAATACATCCCATATTTCACCTTCCTTCCTTGGAGGGTTGTCGTTTTACAAACTCGATATCGTAGCCGAGGTAGTCAGCAATTATTGTCACTTTCTTCACCGAATACTCTGCTTTTCCGTTCAGAAATTTTGACAGATGACCTTTGTCCAAACCAAGGTCTTTGCTGAGCCTGTAGGCCGATATCTTTTCCCTCTCCATGATGTCTTTAAGGCGATTCCCCATCATGGGGATATTCTTATCATATGGTTGCATATTACTCAACGCTAATTATAGACTGCTTTGTTTTTTTCTATAAATTTATCCAGATCGTTTATATCTAAATAAATTTTCCGGCACATCGGCTGTTTAACAACCGGAATAACCTGCTTCCAGATCAAATCACGCATTCCCCAAACAGACCGACCCAGGTATTCCGCGGCTTCTTTTAAAGTATAAAGCCGCTTGCCCAAGGGATTGTGTATCCTTTGTGCCTCTTTAAGTGACGTATCTGTAAGTGTTTTTCGTCCCATGTAACTAAATTGTAACCGCAAAATAATTTTATTAGTAACTAATGTGCTTAAGTCAGACCTGCTTTCACCATAGTCTGAGACTATGATTATTTTATAGGATCGAGCAGACCCATAGTTTACCGAGATTTTTCTACTGCATACCTGACAAACTTCAACCCACTGCGGTTTGTTCAAAAGGCAGGTCATAATTTGGCAACTCCCTTGCCTGTTCCCTTGAGATTTTTGTTTTTTCCTGTTGTTTATCAAGACAGTGAGCGATCATGGAAAATGCCTTCTCAGCAGTAGGATCATCGGTTGCGATATTTTCCAATAGGGAAATTACATATTCAGCAACAGAAATAGCGGATTCCGCTCCTGCCAATTTGGGTTGCGGTTCTGACTCTGGCTTTTTCTTTTCCTTATATGGGGTACCATAAAGATTTTTAATTGTTTTGGACAAAAGCCCTGCTGTAATATTGTCCTGTGCCGTCTCAGCGGCCTTTTGCCATACTTCCCGTTGTTGTTCGGGTTCAAGTTTAACCAGAGCGCGCGCTTGAGATTCAGGAATTTCTTTGTCGACAATTGTAGACAAATTTTCTTGGACCTGGGCAGCATCAATCAGTTGATATGCTCGGGAACGACTTATATCCCATGTATCCTTGCAGTATTCCTTAAAGGTTGTATATTTACCATTGTTCTTTAGTTTATAGAGTTCACGTTCATTGATTTCCGTCAATGCCCTGCCGGCTTCATATGCCGACGTCAGGTTCTTATTGATGATTGCTTCTAAATTTTTCAAATCTTCTATGTCTTGGGTGACTGTTAATTTCATTCAAAATTCCTCCTTCAAATTAAATTCATTTTTTTTGTTAAATTTTGTTTTCATTATTTCTTAATTTTACATGCAGGGCCCTGAGGTCACTTTGCAGAGTTCCTAATCTCGCTCGGGGGCCTGTTGGACCAGCTTCGATTTCGCTCCGTAATTTTTCGAAGAATTTTATTGGGTCTATCACCTTTATATGATCTGCCAGATAGAACGGTTCCGGCGGTGGCACCAAAGTTAAAAACCAATCAATAAGAGATTGTATATCTGAAGGCCATGAGTCAGCAGCTTCATTCAATCTATGTGGCTGCCCCACTGAAGATTGTTTATTCTGAGACTCAGCGCATTTATTTTTAGCTGGAATTTGGGGCAAATCAAGCAACACAGGACTAATTGTTTCAAAAAATGGGCTATCTTCATTCGGAGTGGAGCATGACGGATCTTTAGTCACAGAGGTGGTGGTCTTAATTTCGTATTTGATGCTCGTGCTAGCAGGGATGTTAGCAGCACCTCGATCAGTTAAGTCAACTGTATTTATTCGATTACTGTTAATTCTCTCTTTTATTATAGACATTAAATCCATGTTCAGAAAACTCCTTTTAAACGTCGGTCATGACGCATATGACGTATTTTCCCAGATGGATATTAACGGGAAATATTATGGTATTAGCAATACATGATATCCATGTTAAAAAATGCGTCATATGCGTCATTCATTTTCCTCTGAAGTGGATGCCAGACGTATCCCATAAATCAATCTGCTATTCGCCGTGCGATCAAGTTTTCCGCCAAGGCGCTGCATTCTCTTGGAGAAGTTAATCCGATTTAGCATCCGCTGGATTCCCGCATTAGCAGCCCAGTGCCTATAAGCGTTATACAACGTACCCGAAGGTACACTGGCTTCCGGTGCTATCAAGCAGCAATCATTGATAAATTGTGCGACCTGGTCGGCCTCTCGTCGCCATTCTTCTTTAGCCCTGATACAGGATTCGGGGATGGTAAACTGTCTGTGCTCGATTACGCCGGCAAATGCATTTAGTGCTAAATTTAGAATGCCTGGTAATTCCGCTGCTAATTTCCTTTTAAGATGCTTATCCTGCTCATGCTCTTGAAAAACATGATTAAATTCGACGATCAAGGCACGCCGGAATAAAGCTTCAGAAAAATCCCGAGTATGCGGCATGTGGTTAGTTCCAAACCAACACGTCGCGAAGGGTTGAAAATCAAAAGGTTTTTTAAATTTGTGCTCTGCTGTTGTCAGTTCTCCGGAGGCGATAGACTTCAATGCCGCATCAGCTACTTCGCCCCCTTCTTTTATCTCAGTTACTATATTCGCCAATTTACCGCACAGGTGTGCACGTTGGAACCGATTGTCCATCTGGTCAGGCTGCACAGCTGCTACTTGGTTCGGACCGATCAGCAGTCTGATTACTTCCAGCAGCACTGATTTTCCGTTTGCGCCGACACCGATAAGCAGAATGAATTTTTCATAGATGCAGGTTGTGGTCAGCGTGTAACCGATCATTTCGCAAATTAGAATGGATTTTTCGACGGCATCAAGATCACATTGGAATATTTCTGATAAAAACTGTTCAAATCTTGGCGCACGCGCTTCCGGATCATATTCCACCGGGATTAGGGTAGTACGGTAATGTTCTCGGATATGCGGGGTTAAGGTCCACTGGATGCCATTCCAGGCCAGTTCACCGTTAAGAACGGGGATCACCCCTGTGTCGGTGTCCCATATAATATCATCTTTAAAGGCGAGGGTACGAATAAGATCAAAAACGGAGGCAACCACGTTTTTCGTAATACCGCTTGTCCTACCGTCTAGATATTTAATTACGGCTCTTTTAATAACCTGGTCATCTAGTTCAAGCCAGACATGACCATTCCAAATTCGGAATATTTGAAGGTCGCTGACATATGTGAGATTCTCTTGGCCATATTGCGCCACGATGGCCTTGGCCACTTCTAAATGTAAGACTTTACCATTGGGTCCAACAACATCGGGAGCAGTATTTAAAGATTCATCACCGGAAATGACTTTTCGGGCATCATCCCATGTCTTATCCTTGCAGGAATCATGGAAACATTTGTAAATAAGCTTTCCGGAAGGCCTTTGAATAATCGCCGCATCTTTTCCGTGTCCTGCATTAAACAAGCACGTGTCCAGGCAAAACAGCGTACCTGCATCACTACTCCTTTTAATCGTAAAGGGAATATTATGACTTCTCAGGTATTCAGCAACATCAAAGCCATGATAAACATCTTGATCTTTTTCATTCCCTGATGAAGTGCCAGATGGGGTTTGTTTAAATTTTTCGGTTTTTTTGAGAAAATCATCAATCGTTATCATGATTGTTGATCTCCCAAAGTTTCAATATATGCCATCCGGTGAGGACGAGCTTCACATTTGCTACCCGCGGGAACAACGTCGCCTTTTCGGCTCGTAGTACCGTACAATTTCCATATTCGGGCAGGATTAAAAACCGATGTATCTATTTTGGCGTAATCATTATTAAATCTTAAGGCTAGATCATTCAGAATACCTTTGATTCGTCCTTTGTTGTCGTCATTGGCGGGAATATCAGGCAACCGAAATAATAAATGCCCGCCGTTTCCAGACATTGCCTTTATAGGTGCCGGCAAACCGATTTCACGCATAACGTGATCCGAAACATAACGACGTAGTTCTAACGCTGCCTGCAGTTCTAAGTCCGATGATGAAATTCCAGATGGGCGCACGGGATCAATGTCGACCGGCAACCACCTATAAGCGAGAACATCATTATCCGATGTTGTTAAATTAGACTGCTTAAGATGGTTATATGATCTTGCGATTAATCGGGGATCAATGACCTGATGAAGTGTAAAATAGGCTCCGGCATGATTCATCCCCTCGCTTTGTTTAAGTGCCCGGCAAAAGGCATTATGGTTATCGAAATAACCACTGATGATATATCGTCCATCGACTTTAACAATCCGCATCTCTATGACTTCTCCGGGATTGACAAACGTTTTCCAGACAGCTAGGTCGTTAAAAGTTAGCATCGGGTCGAGTCGACTCTTCATCAGTTTTTTTCTAGGCTCCTTTGTAAAATTTTTTACTATAATAACAATAAAACATTTAATGTTAGTGATGTAATTAAAAAAATTATAATTTTCTTATCGACTTAATAAAATCACCTTTAATTTGTTCAGCATTTTTCGCATCCGGTGTCCAGGGTCTTTGTAATGCTTCAATAAAAGAAAATGTGCTATTATCTGTTTGACCGGAATACAAGGTAGCTATAAAACCATTGTCAATTTCCTTTTTACAATCACAAGTAATTGGTGATTTTCGTATCGCATATGCAAAGCTTAAAAATAGTGTAAAAAACCTCTCTTTCTTAAAATCAGGAATCATGGTTTGTTTGGCTTGTTTATAAATACTTTCCAAGAGATCTTCACTATAAATAGATATGTCCAATACATCTTTATACATTTTTTCATAATGTTCAAATCCGAGCGCATAATCTTCACCAAACTTCATTTCTTCCAGGATTAAAAAAATATTCCGTATAAACCTGCCTGAAAACTCTGTAATATGAGAATCAATCATTTTCATATAGTCTGGTTCTGTCCGCCAGACCCGAAGCAAACCATATGATACACCTGATGCATCAGCAATTTCTTTGATCTTTAAAGATGTCATAGAAAGCAAAGTTGTTAGATATTTAACAGCTGAAAAACCGATCGGATCACCCTTTGCAGTTCCTTGCCTTGTCGGCTCAATATATTTACCTGCTTTTTCTTTTACATACTTGAGCAACAATGTTTCCATGAAAGTGCCTCACTATTAATATGTTAACATTGTAATGGCTGATGTTAGTTATGTCAAGTAATTTTTTTATTGTATATAAGTATTCTTGAAGAATACATAATCGTTTCTATCCGGTAAGAGGTTAATACAATATTTCTGTGATATTGATAAGTCAATTTAGCATGCAAGCAGGATGCTATATTTGGCCAGACAAAAAGAATTCTTTTCCGTAAGCCCCCGGTACACTCCCAAAGACGGAAATAGGGTGGCATGGGTCCCATTTCTCTGAACTATGATCGCAATCTACAGTACAAAAAGGGGACCCTGTCGCAAGTCCTTCTTAATCTCCTTTTCGATTTTCATTTATCAAATTTGTTACCGATTAAAAATTTGGAAAAATTTGGAAATCAACTTGCAGACAGGAATTAATAACTCTGTAACAACTCCAAAACCATTATAGTTTTAGTACTTTATCCGCCTGCTGGTTTAGCCAGGCCTTGACATCTTCTATCAGTGATTTTCTGAAATCTTCCGGTTCAAGGATTGTTATATTGGGTATCCATGATTTGATTATATGGCGGATGGCCTCGAAGTGCCCTACACGGAAGGTGACAATCAGCGATCCGTCCGGTCTTTCCTCCTTGATTTCCTGGGTCGGAAACATCTTCCGCCGTTTGAAATAATGGCTGACCTTATTATCAATCAGGACCGTAACTTCCAGGTTTGTCTCTACGGAGAACCAGATATTGGCGCTACCCCGAAGAATAGTGTCCAGATTATCCGGGATTGACTTAAAATCGGATTTCAATAACCGTAAATCTTTGATCCTGTCCAGGGCATAACGTTTGAGAATGCCCGTCGCAGGTTCATTGCCGATCAGGTACCAGAAGCCGTTGTAATAAACGACCCGGTAGGGTTCCAACTGAACGGGATGGGGTTTCTTGTTGCTGCAATACTCGAATCCCACCTGCTTTTTCTTCCGGATCGCCTTCAACAGGCGGTTTACACAGCTGATGTTCAGCGGAATGGCGTCGTCGATCTTCACGAACACCGGCATCGAGGCCACGTTGTCATACAAGCGGTCCAGTACATCGTCCGCCGCTTTCTGGAAAGGCTGCCCCAACTGGCCAACTATATTCTTCATGGCCACCATCAGCGCCAGCTCCGTATCATCGAAGACTTCCAGGTTTTTCACCAGATCCCGGCTCAGGCGATATGTGCCCTTTTTTTCCTCGTGCAGGGGAAAGCCGGATTCCTTTAAAAGCAGCAGGTCGCGCTGGATCGTCCGGGGCGTTGTCCGGAAATAATCGGCAAGCCACGCGCTGGAAACCTTCTCCTTCTCCATGAAAATCCGCAGTATCTGCCCCAGCCTGATCAACTTCGACTGTAATTTCTTCTCATGGGCCATAACCGCCTATCCCTCCTTCGATATTTTATGAATGTTTACCCGCGCAAATTATGAAAAATGGCTGTGGAGTCAAAATAATACGACACACGTCTGTCGTTGTTCCATTGAATTAACAGATACTGAAGAATACAGTCAAGTTAAAACAGTACATAAGGAGGGAAGCCATGCCACGATTGACCAATTTGGATGACATCATGTTCCCAGTGGAAGAACATCCGGTTTTCGTCAATATGTCCACTAAATCGAGCGAGCGCTGCCTGCCCGTACCGGATAAGAAAGCGCTGGTGAATGCCGGAAATGGTCGCGTCCTGGGTGTCGTGAGTCGGGGCTACCGGATGGTTCCAAACAGCAAGGCGCTGGACTGGGCATACCAGTGCTGCTGCCTTGCCTTTCCGGAAACCAAACCCAGTGAATGGCAGGTGACCGCCAGTGATGCGCCATATACCGGCAGCTATTGCTGCATCGACCTCATGCACAACACCACTGAGCTTGACTTTTCTCTGGTGTCCCCGCAAAGCCGCCCCGAAGCATTCGGCCCGTTTGTGCGGGTAACTAACAGCTACAATGGATTGCGGGCACTGACGTTCGATATCGGTTTATACCGTAAGGTCTGCAAAAACGGCATGATTGTTCCTGATGCCATCATACGTTTCAGTTATGCACACCTGTCCAGGGACATCGGCAAGGAGATCGCTTTCGAGATCGATCATGCACGTCTTGAAAAGGTAAAGACCGTTTTTAATGACTACATGGATGTTCTGCGTGGATGCGCCGTGCCGCGCGCCTATTTTCTGCCGCTGCTCCAAGGGGCGCTGCATATCAACGAACCCAAGAACATTACGACAGACCGGAAAATAACAGATGAATGGAAATCACTCTCCGGTCATCTGGGAGCCACGTGTTACCGATATATACAGGAGCTTGGAGAAAACGCCTATTCCGCGTTCAACGCAATCACCGACTTTGCATCACATCCTTCAGAAAACCGCTGCGTTTATCGGGACCGCCACAGCTACCAGAAGCTCGCGGGCGCATGGCTGAGCAGCTTTCATGATGAATGCCGTCAAAAGGATTTCAGCCTGTCCGAGTACCTGGGCAAACTTGCCGGAGACGGTGAGAAAAAGAATTGATACGAGGTCGGAAAGTGCAGCTATTTGCATTGCCGAGCACACATTAATTCTGGAATGATCACGATCAAGCCTTGAATAACTATGAGGATAGGTGTATGAAAGCATGCAGTAATTTTGGACAATCTATTCAGGAAGACAACAGCAAGAAGACGGCGGAGATTTTAGGCGGCCTCGTTGAGCAATCCATCAGAGACATTGATGATCATTGTATGTGTCAGGCCTGCAAGGAAGAAACGGGCATACTTACCCTGATGGGATTTGGTGAGTGAGGCTTGTTCTCAGACTTAAATAAATACAAATCAAGGCAATATTTAGAAGGATATAGATATTCATATATATGACCAGTAAAACAATGACTACAGAGCAGGAACTTATTAAAGGTAGTGCCGGTCGACATGAGACCTTTACACCGCGATATGGTTGGCTTAAAAAGGGATACGACCGATGTCTTGCCAATCAACACGTTTTCAATGATGAAAACTCCATTGAGCAGCTGGGTGTGGGCAAGAATATGGTTCGTTCAATCCGCTTTTGGTGTCTCCTTTTTCGTCTATTGGAGAATGATGAAAAACCGGGTTGTTTACGAACCACTGATTTTGGGAAACAATTATTGGATACAGAAAATGGATGGGACCCCTATTTAGAAGATCCCACGAGTCTCTGGTTGTTACATTGGCAGATATTTCGCGCCCCTTTTATGGCTGTTTCTTGGAATTTGGCCTTCTCGTACATCATGTTGCAAACCTTCACAGCACGTGAACTTACCAATGCCATCGATGCTAAAGCCAGAGAAATCGAGGGACTGTGCAATATCGCTAAAAGCTCTTTTGAAAGAGATGTTTCATGCATTCTGCGAATGTATGTGCCTGACAACCGTGAACAAGCAGAAATTCGCTGCCCTTTTACGGATCTTGGATTGATTGTGCCGGCAATTGAATCTCCCGAAAAAGATCGATACCGCTTTTCCTCTGACCCAAAACCAAATTTACCTGATTTAGTCTTTATGGCCGCTGTCTTTGATTATGCTTCACAATGGCATCCAGGTCAAAACAGTTTGCCACTTTCGCACATAACATTTGGTCCCATGTCGCCAGGTATGGCATTCCGGCTTTCGGAGTCCGAATGTGGGCAGAGGATAGAAAGCGTGTGTCGTCAAATTCATGGTGTCACATTTACGGAAACCAATGGCATTCGGCAGGTGCAATTTATTAGAACACCTTACGAATTAAATAAGGAATGCCTGGTGAAGTATTATGGAGGTAAGCGATGAGGCAACTTGATCTTTTACAATTGATAAAAATTGATCGATCGGTTGCCCGTTCTGTAAATCTTGACCGAGATGCCGATGATATATCTCTTTTGAATCGTTTTCAGATTACACCCGTCGCTTGCAATGCATTATCCAGACTGGCAGATGCAATAGATGGCGAATCCGTTAATGCGTGGTCCCTTACCGGCCCTTATGGCACAGGCAAAAGCGCGTTTTGTAATTTTCTGATTGCACTTTCATGCGCCAATCAGGAAACGCGCAAACTATGTTATAAAAAACTTGTTAATACCGATAAAAAGCTCTCTTCACGCCTGATAGCATTTTTAGAACTCGATAACGAAAATTCCCCTGCTATTGGCATCAGGGCTGTATCCCGTTATGAATCTTTGAACAGCACATTAGTGAGAGGTCTTTCAGCCGCTTTACGTTTAATACCCACGCGATCAAAGCGTGTCGAATGGGAACAACTTAAAAAGCAGGTAAATGTCTTGCTGGAAAAAGAGTGGCCTACAACAAGAAATGTTGTAGATGCTTTTACCGCATTAGCGGGAATCACTGGACGACCTGTTTTTGTGGTTGTAGACGAGTTTGGAAAGAATCTGGAGTTTCAGGCCCACCATGCAGAACGGGGTGATATTTTCGCTCTCCAAGCCCTTGCCGAGTCCAAGTCTATTTTTTTATGGGTATGTCTTCATCAAGCTTTTAGCTCCTATTCGGGAGCATTAAGCCGGGTTCAACGGGAGGAATGGCTGAAAATCCAAGGCCGGTTTGAGGATAGAGCATACATTGAACCGCCGACACGCAGTTTTGCCCTTATCCGAGATGCCATCACCATTGAGCCGACGCAGCCAACTCAAAAGAAGGCGTTAACTGATTGGTGTCAGACAATAACAAACGCAATGTCCAATATTAGTCTGGACGGTTTGCCGCAACTTGATGCGGAATCGGTCCAAGCACTTTATCCCTTCCATCCATTATCCGTTTATCTAATCGGTGAATTGACGCGACGCTTTGCTCAAAACGACAGAACCATCTTCTCTTTCCTTACAAGCGGTGAGGCTCATGCCTTTAGTGATTGCCTGAAACGGTTGGAATTGGAAGAGCAGGAGCAAATGCCGACAATCGGTTTAGATATGCTGTATGACTACTTCAATGAAACAGGCGCGATCCGACATGCAGACCGTTCGGAAAATCAACGATGGCTTGAGATAAATGCCATAATCGCCGCACAAAGCGATATAGAGCCAAGCAAAATCAGAATTTTAAAAACCGTAGGCGTATTGAATCTTTTATCGACATTACCTGGAATAGCTGCGACAGAAAAAATGCTTCACGCTGCATTGTGTAACGTCTCATCCGGCAGAAAGCACAAGACGACAGATCTTCTGCGGGATTTAGTAGAAAAGCGTATCTTGCTTTACCGGGAATATGCGCAGGAGTATCGGCTTTGGGAGGGCAGTGATTTTGACCTGGATCGAGAGGTGTTACAAGAGCGGGGAAGAGTCGCCCTAAGACCAATTGGCGAAATATTGGAAGAAATCGCCTCACGCGCCAACCTGGTAGCGGCACGTCATACCATTCAAACAGGAACATTTCGCGATTTTGCCGTGCGCTGGTGCACCGAGGATGATATGCCTACCATCAAAAAACAGCCCAGTTTTGAAAACGGGACCGATGGAACCATATGGCTTATGCTGGGGAAACAGCGTAAACCAGAGGGGCTCCTTGAAATTGCAGCAGAGAGCAATCCCGTGATTGTCGGGTACGCCCCCTGCCTAAACCAGGTTCGACAATTGATGTTGGAAGCAGCAGCGACACGGGCGGCTTGCAGTGCACCGCAATTGGAAAGGGATGGTGTGGCGCGTCGCGAAGCTCTTCATCGTGCGGCGCAGGCGGCACAGTCTTTGATTGTGTTTTTAGATAAGGCTTTTGCCCCAGGCACGGGTCAGGCAACATGGTATGCAAAGGGCGAAGTCCAAGTCATTAGACGACAAAGAGATCTTTCTGCGCTGGTATCTGATCTTTGTGATCATATTTATCAACAATGTCCCCGCATCAATAATGAAATGATTAATGTCGAGCACATATCCAGTATGGCGGCGGCTGCGCGCAATAGAGTCGGTGAAGCTCTAGCCAACAAATCTGCATGCGAAGACATTGGTTTGACGGGGTATGGGCCTGAAGTTGCCGTTTATCGCACGGTCATTAAAGAAACGGGCCTTCATTGTCAAAATGACGAAGGTGCGTGGGTGCTTGCAGCGCCCGATAAACGATTACAACCACAATTGGCAGCGGTATGGAATCTTTTTGATCAATTGCTAGAAGAAACCGATAAAACGGGCCAGAAAGTTCCGGTCAGGCAAATGCTTGATGCTCTAAAGCGTCCTCCCTTTGGCCTGCGTGAAGGGCCAGGACCGCTTTTATTGTCCCATTACTTGCTGGTCCACTCCGACGAAGTTGCCGTATATGAAGATAATGTATTCAAACCTTTTCTTGGTGATGCGGAAATTACATTACTCATGCGCCGTCCAGAGCTTTTCAGCTTACGATATTACAAACCATCGGGTGTCCGATCTGAGGTTATCCGCACATATTATCAAGTGATCAATACCGAGCTCAAACTCGCCCAGCAGGTCCGCAATCAAACCCTGCTGTCCGTGGTCGTGCCGCTTACGGAATTTATCAAGTCGCTTCCGGAGTACACAAGAACAACACGCGCACTGAGTGCCAATGCTCTTCGTCTGCGTAATGCGATTGCAAACGCCCGAGATCCGCAGCAGTTGCTTTTCCAGGATATTCCGCTTGCCCTGGGGTTTTCGCCGGTTGAATATAATGATGGTGATCAATCCCAAATATCTGACGCAACAGGCTTGCGAAAAGCATTATGGAACGCATTAACGGAACTGCGAGATGCTTTTGATATGTTCGTCAAGAAAATACGAGGACATTTTGTCCTAGTAATGACTGATCAGCCAACGGAATTGCGCTCATTCGAGCGGCTTCGCCAGGATCTCAGAAATCAAACCGAACCACTTGTAAAACTATGTCTGGATACCGATCTAAAGCCAATGCTTGCCATTCTGACTAGAGAAAAGGAAAATGATGATGACTGGTTGCGCCAGGTTTGTGCAATTGTAATGAAAAAACCTGTTCAAAGCTGGCAGGATGCGGACCTCGAACCTTTCATCGTTCGGCTCCAGGAATTGCATGAACGCATTTTACAGTTGCGAAAGTTAAAGAGACAATCGGACAAGCACAGTCGCAATGACGACACGTCACGTTTTATCGGCATGAGCCGCGACGACGGAAGCGTTGCGTGGAAAACCGTTGACATGAAAGTAAAGCACACAGACAAGATAAAGGACACATTAAAACATATTCAGAGTTGGGACAATGAAACACGCACAAATCTTCTGGTTGCCCTCCTGCAAACGATGGAGACAAAGGGGGATTTCAAATGAAGGAACGTCACCTGCTCGCCCTTTCCGGTGGTAAAGACAGCGCCGCCCTAGCCGTCTATATGAGAGAGAAATACGCCCATTTGCCTATGGAGTATGTGTTTATTGATAGCGGTTGCGAATTGCCTGAAACTTACGCCTACTTGGATAAGCTCAGGGCGATATTAGGGATTGAAATAATTACTATAGGCGGTGCCTCAAAAGAGGACAGAAAAGATTTTAAATGGTGGCTTAAGCAAAAACAATACTATTTACCATCGCCACGTAACAGATGGTGTACTGAGGTGCTGAAGTTAATCCCTTATTCAAAATGGCTACAAAAAGAATGTGGCGATGCAATAGTATACAGCTACGTTGGATTACGTGCAGACGAAAAACGTGAAAGAACAGGCTTCACCAAATGTCATGACCAATTGGTGCAAAATCACCCATTTGTCAATGATGGCCTGGTGTATAATGATATACAGATGATCCTCGAAAACTCTGGGATAGGTTTTCCCGACTACTATGAATGGCGCTCGCGTTCAGGCTGCTATTTCTGTTTTTATCAAACTAAACGGGAATGGATTTCTTTGTATCGCCGATACCCTGATCTTTTTTATTCCGCCGCATCAATGGAAAAAACGAATGAAAAGATAGGGAAGAGGTATTTATGGAACGAAGGAATTTCGTTAATTGAATTAATTGATAAGGCGGAGGAAATTGAATGCAACCAGGTTGATTTTGTACATGGTCAAAATAAGAATCCAAAATTAACATCATTACTCGAATCTGTAAATAGGACTGTGGAATCTTTAAGGCCTTGTGACTTCTTTAAGGAGGTTATCGAATGAGTTACTTGTCATTTGTAAAGGAAATTCAAGATCTGGGCTTTTCACAAGGAAAATATAAACCACATAAACATATAGCATTACTAGCTGCTATCCGGCTGCTCAAATTAAATCCTAAAAATGGATGTCGCGTCTATTATAATGATGAATACAAACAATTATTCTCGGAGCTGTTTATAAAATATGCGGGTAATGATGATAGAAACCGCCCATACACACCGTTTTTTCATCTGAAAAGTACCTCTTTTTGGAAATTGATACCAATTAAAGGCAAGGAAAATGATCTCCTTTCTCTTAGCAGTGTTGGTGGTCCTGGCCAATTAATGGAAGTAGTATTACATGCTGAAATCAGCGATAATTTCCTGAAAGAAATTACGGATGATGGCATATGCGATAAAATTGAATCTCTCATTATCGAGTGTTTAGAAAATAACATTGAAGAATCAAAAGACAGGCAAATTACGCAGGTTGAATCATTTGAACGTGTAACAGTTACATTAGAAAATAATGTTGCCCCAAATCCCTTCGTGGCCTACTTGAACAGCTTACATTCGCGTGATGCTGGCAATGAAAATGCGCTGGCAGAAGCGCAAGCATGCAATCCTAATTTCTCACGTATTTATGTCCGACATCCACTTGTGGACAACATCGTGAAATGCCTGACCGAAGACGAGGGAAAATCCGTCGTTCTGACCGGACACGCCGGTGACGGAAAGTCCACCATTGCCTTGGCAGTCTATAAACAATTAAAAAAGATAGCTGAACACGCTGTTTTATCCGTGCCGCTGCAGCGGCGTGAAGACATCGTTTTGCCAAACGGGATTTGTTTAGCCATTATTAAGGATTTTAGTGAATGGCAAACCAATGAGCGTGATCATTTGCTTGCCGAGGTCATGGCGAATAAAACCCGTGTGCTTTTTGTCACTAACACTGGTGCGCTATTGGATGCGTTCTGCGGATATGCCGCAAAGTCAGGATTGGGAAACCGCGCCGAATGGGAGCCTCGTATTCTGGAGGCAATGGACGCTGAGTCCAATAACTTCCTTTACGGTCCAGTACCATTTGTTTTTTTCAATATTGCCCTCTGTGACAATCTGGAATTGGCTCGCCAAATCTTTCAGCGGATGTTATCGAACGAGAACTGGGGTGCGTGTGAAAACCAGGCCTGTCGGGAACATTGCCCGATCTATCGAAATGTTGCCCTGTTTCAAGTGAATTCTTCAGTGGCTGATCGCCGACTATTTTTAGCTTATAGAAGAATGTACGAATACGGCACACGATTGACAATACGCCAGTTAACCGCGCACCTAGCGTATCTACTGACGGCTGGAATGGAATATGCTGATATTCGTCATTTTGCGGAACGCGAGGACAAACCGCTGATGTCGGAATTCCTCTTCTATAACCGATTTTTTGGTGATGACGGCCATACCGAAGATCAGGCTGCCGTTCGCATGCCTGTCATTCGTGAGGTTCGTGCCCAGGGATTCGGTGAACGTCCTTGCCCGGCAACTGAAAGGCACCTCTGGCTGTTGACGCATGGCGACAATTTCTCTCTGGGTGTGCCGTTGCTGGAAGAAGAATTTAGAAAGCTTCGGCGTTATGGTTCCCAGATGCAAATACAGGAAAATGGATTGACGCCAGATCAGGCCCGTGAACAAGTCCGTAGAATGCTATACTTTCTTCATGATCATAAGGATGCCGATCATGGCAACGCTTTCTTACGGCAGTTTCTTGGTTCTCTGGCCATTATCAAGTGGGAACACTGGCAAGATCCGTCTACGCGTCTATCCATGGATGAAGCAAGTCATTTCAAACAACGTGTGTTTCATGTCCTGCAAGAACAGTTTACCGGGGTGCGTTTGCCCGAAGTGGGCGGTCCCGGCCAGCAAAGCCATCTCTATATCACGCTGAGCCGACACAAGCAGGATATCAGACAAAGCGCACAAGTGGTGCTGGCACAAATCGATTTCTCCAATGAGTTTAAGATCGGTTTGAATGTCAGTGCGTCGAAGAGCCAACGCCGCGATCTTGTTCTGACCGGTCAGGGTCGTTTAAACGGGATATGCCTGACCTTGAGTTTGCCTTTCCTGGACTATGTCCTGGCGCGACATCAGGGCGAAGTCGGTGAAACGCTTCAGGCGGCTTATGCGGACCGTTTGGAACGTCTAAAAGCTGAGTTGATTAATCGTTGTCGAAGTCAAGAAGACGATGAAATGCTGTTAGTGCGGTTGCGCACAAACCACACTTTCCTGCGTCAACATTATGCGATAGCAGACGGAAAGCTGGAGGTGTCTAATGCTTGATCGATACCCAAATATTGACTTGGATTTGTTTGATAAAGACGCCAACCCAGCCGTCCGGCTTTTTGGTCGTCGTTTTTTTTCTGATCAGACCACACTGGAGCTGTTGGTAGAATTTCTTCTTGTGGCTGTATCTCCTAAGAAGGTCGGTGGTAGAAAATTTTCAAGTATGCTGCCGCCATTAGATTTATTGAAAGATCAATGGACGGACACGCTTGATTACGCACCGCGTGCACACCTAAACCTTAAACTCTTTTCCTTTTTTTGCGCTTCTAAACTGGATACCCGCCATGAAACGCACCGAAGTCAACTCGAACGGCTTGACGAAGAACTGCAAAGACGTATATCCGTTAATGATGACACGCCGGAGAATATTGTAAAAACGCTGGAGAATTTATTTCTTGGCTTTCATGGTGTTGGAATTCAACGAACATGGTGTGCCCAAAGCTTTATGCCGATTTGCCCTGGATTATTGGCATTGGAAACAATATGGAACGAAACTTACGCCGTAAAAAATCGTCCGGATTGCTGGGATGATTTAGTATCTCAGTACACTGCTTATTTTTCCGTTAATAAACACCGTTTTCTAGCTCGTGGTGGTGAGGTTTTGTATCTGCAACTTTGCAATGCAATAAACAGGGAACAGGGGGAAATAGAAGTGTGGTTAAATGAAAAAGGTCTTGCCGATTTTCTGACCCCTGATGAAAAGAATCCAATTTTATTACATGCGAATTTGGAAAACGCTCTCAATGACCTTATGAAGGAGACCCCCGCGACCGTATCTCAACTTGCAGAGTTTATTGATCGTGGCGTGGAAAAGGAAACAGCGCAACAGACAGACGAGGTTGCGAATAATCCGCGTTGGAGCAAGTGTGGATGGTGCCCGAAAGAAACATGGCCCGAAGGCTATCTTTTTGCGGTGGAGATCCTCCGCGTTTGTCGCGCGAAAATGGATTTGATGGACAAGCTGGAAATGCTGGAGTTGCTTTGCACCATGCATATTATACGCAGTCTTGCCGCGCAGGCGGCACGTTATCCACGCAACAGCACACCACAGATATGGCCGGCTTGTCGATTGGCTGTTTCTGATCCGGACGGAAATAACCGGACAGTGAAGCAGGTTTCCAGAGTGACCGTCCAGGCGGTATCAAAAACTATTTACGATGGTTTGCGTCATCCGGATATTTTTAATCAAACGCCAAAGAATCTTCGCAATAAACTCTATAACGAGGCGGACCGGCGTTACGGACACAAACTGTTCATCACGCTTGGCAAAAGAATAGGCCTGATTGTGCCGCGTCGTGGCGGGGGCATGCGATTCGTTTTGAATCCGCGCCTTCTGCGCTTGCTGATTGTTATCCTCCTGCCTGGCCGCCGGGTGACCTACGATGCTTTTAAGCTGGCAGCGGAATCCCATTTCGGACTGGCCTTTGACGAAGCGGCCATCGGGCGTGCCAATGCATGGGCAACGAAGGTGGACATAACATCATTCGGCGGCGCGACGGATGAGTGGTTAATCAAAATGTTACAGGAGTCCGGCGCCTTACGAAAGCTTTCCGACTCTTGTGCTCTGGTTGAAAATACTGCCGTACTTGATGATCAGGAGAAAATGAAATGAATTATTTTTCGCAATCGTCATTTGAAAACATCCGCAGCAAGGTGTTACGTCTGCGAGAAAAGGCGGCTTCACAGCGTCGTATCATTGTGACGACCTCGGCCTTCCCACCTGATGTAACACTGGACTTGGCTAAAATGCTGGACGATTTCATCGTGAAAGATGGCCGGGTCGTCTTGACATTTAAAGCAGCGAAAAACCTAGGCGATGATTGGCGAAAAATACCCGACCACAACCAGGTATGTAAAGAACTGGAGCAACGGAACTGGCTGGATGATACTGGAAATCTCACAAAATACAGGAGCGCGGCACCTCCGGAAAATGGGAAACTGGAACTGTGCGTGCTTGTCGGTGCAGATCAGGTCATGGATGCTTCAAGCCTGGCGGATTTTTACCGATGCGATCAGCGCAATATCTGGCAAGAACAAATGGGAGGAAGCTTTGAACCGTGGATTAGGGAAAGGCTAAATTTGGCGCATGTCGGATATGATGAAAAGAACATTTCTAACTTTAACACCATCCTGACCGCGCTTTCGGAACAAGGATGTGCAGATCTTTTCCAGATCGCCCGTCTTCTCCGCGCTCTTCCTTTAGAACAAAACGGTGCGCAGGATGGACGAACCGCAGAACTTATACTGCTCAGAGACTTGCGAGCATTCAACTTGCCAAGCTTTATCGGTTTTAAATTTGCCAAGAAAAAAAAGCTGACCCCCTATCTCGAAGCAGCAATTCGATTCTTCCGCTACGATCTATTCCTTGAGGAAAAAACGAAAAACAAAGCCCTTGATGCCATTGATTTACTGCTAAAGGAGAAAGCCAGGGAAATTAGCGAAAACGCCTTTTTTACACAGGATGAAAGAGGGACATTCCTTACAGACAGTGATTTTATAGAAGCGGTGCGCATCTATGTGCAAAATGAAGATGCGGCGGCACGGGACATGCTATTAGATAGTGATTTTATCGCTGTTCACGACAAGATTCTAAAATTTAGGGTTAAGGCAGAACCAGGCGAAACGAAAGAACCGCCGATACGAAAGCTCACCGGGGGGCCTGTGGAAGTCGTTCTGACGGCTCTATGGCAAACCCTTAGAGATTGCTGCACAGTCTTCGGTATGCCACGACCGGAGATCAAGAACATTGCCATTTATAGTGAGAAATTTAGACATGACAATGAAGGTTTGTCTGATGGCGGTCCCCTGACGGCAGCAGAGTTAGAGATAAATGCAAAGGAATATCTCCGTAAATTGGTCGGTGGTGTTGATCAGTATTTCTCAGAAAACTACCTTGATCATGCCGCTATATTCGGAGATGAATCAATAAATATAACATCCCAACTGTATCATGACCATATAGACTGTAGCCATGCCAGAACGGCGGAACCGTCACTCACATTTAGTGTAAAACTGGCCTTTCATGAAAATGAACAATTATTCATCAGGAAATATGCATGGCGCTTGCCGGAAACACAAACATATAGGATAGCAAAAGAGTTAATTGAGTGGGCGGCAGAAAGCATTGGAGCAAAGCATAAAAATCCGATCGTTTTACCTGCTTTCCATATTCCTTATCATGAGGAATTGATTCGCGCTAAGGATGATGATGAGTCCAGACGCGCATTGTTGCATGCCATCCGCGATGTTGCAGCGGACAGTACCAATCTGATTACAAAAGAGTGGAAAGAACAAAATGACCCATTGTTAACCTATCTCAGTGACTTGGCCATTGCCTATCGTAAGTTTATTGAAGTGGCAAAAACAGACGGACTGCATTCAGTTTTCCACAAAGGAAATGACGGTCAACCTGCTGCATGGGAGGTGCTTCGCAAGACATATGAATTAGCAGCGAGGGCATACTGTGGCGAAGATGAGCAATGCCGAAACAGTCCTATGGCGTCACTGCTTATGCGGGCCTTTCTCATTGTTGCATCACGAGGCAAGTATAATAATGCGTGGGTTGCAGATCCGTTTGAACGCTCGGGGATCGCTACTGTCTTACATCCTTCCGTTCTTGAAATGCTCTGTGATCAGGTTGGCTATCTTTTTGCCTGCTTCAATTATGCTGCAGCCCGTGAATGGAAGAATACAAGTATCAAGAAGCCATTTCACCTTTCTAAATGGCAGGATTACCTTGATCTTTCAACAATTCAGATGCCTCTCGGGGGATTAATTGGTGATGAGAATCTGATCGTGGATACACAGGTGCGCGGCCAGGAACTTATTCATTGTATTGGTTCTCCTGCTTCAGAAGAAGCCGCGCTGTCCACACGGCTACTGCTGCGTTACGAAGGCTTTGATGACGAAGATATAGCAGATGCCGAAATGTTTGCCGAAACACGCGAATCAAGGCTGCTGTCTAATATACTCAACGACTATCTGGCAATCCATCCGCATGCAAGAGACGGATTGAGCATAGCCGTTTATCGAAATACGGATATTCAGCCGGTCATCTCTGCGGTACATACCTTTCTGACTGAGTTGGCCGAAGGTGACACACCCTTGTTAGTTGAAAACAGACACCGCCCCTTTGCTATAGCCATAACTGTCTTTACGGAAGCGGGTGAGGACGTAGGTATAGCACGCTGGATTGAGCAATGGAAGGAACGCTGGGAAGCGGCTGAAACAGAAGAGAAATACGGCGCTTATCGTCATTGCCTCTTTTCAATTGCTCATCGCGTTGTTCCAACGCAAGATAGCAATCGCAAGGCGTTTGCCCGAATGATTCGAGAAGGTCTGGATGTCGATATCGCTGTTCTTTATGATTTCATTGGGGCCGGACTTAGGGGGAACGAATTTCAACGTGTTGAGCCCTATGACGTTCGCGAACGAACATTAAAATTCCCAATTATTGAGAAGTCATTCTGTACAGTGGACGATCCGCTGCTTCGTCTTAGGCGAGCTAGGGTTATCAGTAATCCTCAATTCCGTTTATCTTCACTTCACCTTGAAACCATGGCTCGTCTGAAAAGCAGTAATACGCCATCTGGTCAAGAACATGTCTTGATCGGCTACGGGGATTTTGCACCATGGCAGGAAGTGGTTGATGAACTTCACAAACATGCGGAATGGGTAGTCTGCATCGATCCCAGCATTGATGATAAATTAATTAAAATGAGACGCGATAATCCAAATGAAGAAAGGGAAATAATAGGATTTGGCTCTGGTGTCGGTCTGCATGGGGAGCTTAACTTCACTATTTCGACGGAACATTTTCGGCTTACGGATATTCGGTTTCGCATGGAAAGGGCCATATCGACGCTTTATCCCGGTTGGGAAGATAATACTTTAACTGCCGTTGCCGAGTCTGTCATCAGAGAGGCAAGAACATTATCCGGACTGTCGCTTGTTCGCGCTACCGGCGTAGGAACTTATTTACACGATTTCTTAGCCTACTCCCTAACGAGCAAGCTACTTTCTTCGGATGATGATTTACTCTGCAACCATTTAATATCACTTGATGCCTATCGGCATTGGTTCACAAAAGACGACCAATTGCGACCGGATCTTCTGTGGATAACTGCGCGTATTGAAAAAGATGGTCGTATCTTGCTGAACATGCGCCTTATTGAATGCAAAATGGCGCTTCAAAACAATGTTTATATAGAAAAGGCATCCCAACAGATCAAGAATGGTTTCGATACGCTAATTCCGGCGTTTATGCCGCGTTCTCCCAAAGGTGGCGATGACAGCCGTCCCGATCAGCGTTATTGGTGGCTTCAATTGCACAGATTAATTGCCAGCAAAGCTGGAATCAGTCGGCAACGCCAGGAAGCGGTTATGGCTGCTATGGAGCGGCTGGCGGACGGCGATTTCATTATCACCTGGCAGGGTGCCGTTTTGGCCTTCTGGACAGACAGTGATGGCGGAAATATTGAACATATCGGTAACGGAGCCTATGATGAAGCCAATATCGGATCTATACAATTTGGTATCCATAGCATGGGCCGAAATGCCGTGCATGAACTCTGTATGAGCGGAAAGAGGTTAAAACTAGAATGGCCAAATGAGGCCATTCAGTTCGGTAGTGTTTCCCAATGCACACAAGAAATGAAAGGTACAAAAAAGGGTGATGAAGCCGACATATTCAAGGTTACATCAACGCAAGAAGAAAAGCCGGCGATTACTCCCCGCGTTCCGAAGCACGATGAAGCTTCCAAAGATATGACTCCTGCTGAACTATCGCGTCATATTCCTGAGCGTATTCTGCTGGGAAAAACAGCCCTTGGAGGAAGAGATGTCTTTTGGGAGTTTGGTCACAGGGAATTGGCCAATCGTCATTTACTTGTCTTTGGAACCTCGGGGATGGGTAAGACCTATGCCATTCAATGTTTGCTTTGCGAAATGGGGCTCCAGCAACAGAATGTCCTGGTCATGGATTATACGAACGGCTTCCTGCCTAATCAACTTGAAGAAGAAACGAAACGAATTCTTGCCCCCGATCAGCATATCGTAAGGCAATCACCACTCCCAGTAAGTCCATTTAAATTACAAGTACAGGAAGTTGGCGGCGGTTTTGAAATACCAGAAACACTTGTGTCCGGTGCCAAACGCATTGCAGGTACATTCAGCCAAGTTTATGAAACAATGGGCGATCAACAATACTCTCTGCTTCTGGATGCCCTTATGGACTTAATCGAACAACGAGGAAGTGCTTCCACATTGGCAGGGCTTATGGATGTATTGGACTCTTTTATAAATGATGGACAGCATGACAAGTCAAAGGTTTTAACAACCATCAGCAAATTGAAACCCTTTGTTCTGGAAAAACCCTTCTCTGACCAAGCTGATGGATTGGATTGGCGTGGAATTTTCAGCGATAATGAGCACCGCTGTCATGTTTTTCAATTTGCCGGGATGGATGCCCTTTCGGCGCGGTTGGTAATCGAATTTACACTCTGGGACTTGAACGCCTTCGTGCGCGGAACGGGAAATAAGAATCTGCCTAAGGTGGTCGTGTTGGACGAAGCACAAAATCTCGATCTATCTGAACAATCACCGGTTGCCAAGTACCTGACTGAGGGACGTAAGTTTGGGCTTTCATTGATACTTGCAACGCAAACTATGAAGAATTTACAAGGGGATAAACTGAACCGTCTATTCCAAGCAGGACATAAGCTGTTTTTCCGGCCTGCTGATACTGAATTGCAGGAGCATGCCAAATTAATGGTCCAAAGCGTAGGGGGTACACAACAAGAATGGATTGCAAACCTTTCCAGCCTTGCTAAAGGGCAATGTTATTCGCTGGGACCTTCCCTGAACACTGCCAGCGGGAGATTAGAAACAAAAGCTTTTAAAGTTCAAATAACCTCATTAGGTGAAAGATTTGGTCACATCTAAAACACGCAAGAAAACAGTGAGTCGTTTGCCAAGAAATTTTCATAAATCCTTCATTCCCGAGCGTCGGTTTATTAATGCTTTGTTGAGATTTGCAGCAGGAAGAGGAACTGGAACAATTCAAGATATTGCCGATGCAACAGGCATTCCAACGGGTGTGTCCAGCGGAAAGGTAGCGCCGACTATGGACTATTGCCGCGCAATGGGATTGCTGACATTACCAGAGGTACGAAGTGCAATTAAAAGGCCTCAGTTAACGGCATTCGGTCGAGCCGTGCTCCTTGAAGATCCATACCTTAAAACAGAGATCACGCAGTGGTTGGCTCATTTGAATCTTTGTGGAGAAGAAAACGGTGCTGAAGTTTGGTATCAGACGTTTTGGAATGGTGCAGCACGTTTGGGGCCTGTTTTTGAAAGGAATAGTTTGGAAAACTGGCTCGCGAGTGTCTGTAATACTAAACCTGGTGGACTGATAGGGCCACTCATATCTATGTACCAAGAAGACGCCTCATTCGCAGTTTGTGGCGCCTTAACAGAGAACGGCAAACAGGTGTCCCGCCGTCAAATGGCAATTCGTTCCGAGTATGCTTGGGGATATTCCGCATGGTTACTGTCTGCTATGGAGCGTATTGCTCCACAAGGTGAACAGGTTACGATTCCGCAAGTTGAAAAAGCATGCGGGTGGCGCATATTAACCGACTGGACATCTGCAGATTCAGAACGCGCTCTCTCACTTGTTGAACGCAAAGGCGTGATCAGCATTGATCGCCATATGCAACCCTGGATACTAAGAGCGAAAGAACCCGCTACAGAGGCATGGCGGTTTCTCTTCAGCGACATGATTTAACAATAAAGGAACTGATACTATGGAAAAGCAGCTTGTCGAATTTGTCACCTACCGGGGGGACCGGCTCTTTGACGGAGCGGTTGACGTGTCGTGGTTAATTCAAGATCGAGAAAAGGCTAGATTAGCAGCAGGTGCCTTTGTCTTCCATGGACCAACATATCATGGCGTTGATCAACAGGACATCGGTACAGGACATGGTCACCGATTAATCGATACTTCAAATTTTGCGCTGCAAGTGATTCGGCACTGCAATGGTAAAGAAGAACGTCCTTTTACTTTGGCCATTGCCGGCTACGGCACCGGAAAATCTCATCTCGCTACGACACTTTCAGTATTGCTTTCAGAACCATCATCGGCATGCGCGCAGGATATATTATCAAATTTCGAAGTAGCAGATTCGGAGCTGCATTCAGCAGCACTGCGTGAGCTTGCTGACATGCAATCGCCTGCGCTCGTTGTATCATTGAATGGAATGGGGAACTTTGATCTGGCCGCGGAGTTTACTCGTCAGATCATGCATTTTCTTAATAAGGCTGAAATCGATGCCAGTGTGTTGGACGCATTGCGACCACGTTTCAAAACAGCTTCAAACCTGGTTCAACGCCTAACAGATAAGGAAATCGAAGAATTAACCAACGAATGCGGCTTAGCAAATGTCGCTGATGTTGTCATGCAGTTACAAGAACACGACGAGACGGTTTACTCTGCTGCCCATGCCTATCTATCCCGTTTGGGATTTCCGATTAGAGCCATCGGCGATGAAACAGTCAAAGATGTCATCGATACTGTTTGCAGGGAGTACATAGGTGAAGGTCGTCCATTCAGCCGTATGGTTGTGTTATTTGATGAGTTCGGCCGTTATGCTGAATTTGCGACTGTGCGGAGCCAAATCGCCGGAAGTGGTGTTCTTCAACAATTATTTGAAGGCATTCAAACCAACGCCGACAAGGCAACCTTCATAGGTTTCATCCAATTCGATTTGAATACTTATGTGCAGCGAATGGGACAGGAGTATCGAAATGAGATTTTGAGGGTTTCAACACGTTACCAATCTGCCGAAAAATCCTACCTTTCGATAAACCTTGAGACGTTATTGGCCAATTTATTAGAGAAAAAGGATCATGTTGCACTGGATAGACATTTCGAGTGTGAAGCAGAATATGACACGTCAGAATCCTTCATGAAATCCATAAACTCATGGTTCCCTCAATCATCTAACCATCGGTTGTGGGCCGACTCCAAAGAATTTCACCGCATTATTCGCAAAGGCTGCTGGCCTTTGGCACCATATGCAAGTTGGCTACTTTTCCATCTCGCCGCTGCTGGCCAGCATCTACAACAGCGATCAGCTTTGTCGCTCCTTAATGAAGCTTTTAAGCACTATAGCAATTCTGTGATCCCCGGATTCGGCTGGCAGCTTCATGCAACAGATATTTGGTCAGAGGATCTTGAAAGAGAACTTTTGATTGCTGAAGAAGGGGGTAATCGTGGAACGATAGCCCATGCCTATGCCAATGTCATTGCTAAAGTAGGGCAACATCTTGTTAAGGATGAAGAGAAATTACTCCGTGCGGTCGTGCTGGCATCAAAACTTGGTCTTGTCGCCCAAGACCGCAACAACGCAATCGATGCTTTGGCTGCCCTATCAGGATTATCAAGTCGTTTTGCTGAAAAATACCTCAAGTCGCTAGAAGACGAAAGAAATGTTCTGAGTTGGGACGATAGGTTCAATCAATTTGAAATCATTGGTGATACTGTATCTCGTCCACAGTTTCTTGCGTTCTTACGACAAAAGGTTACGGATAAATATGATGTGCGGAGCCGTGCACAACTCTTCCTGCGTCGTGCCGGTGAATTTTGTCCCGATGTGTTAAGAGATAGACTTTGCGATTTTTCAGATAAGCACAACATTTCAACAATGGAATGGTCCTTTGCATCAAAAATTGTGAATTTGAATGAACTACCCCGCATTCTTCAAGAGGCGGTAAAGGAATGGAAAATTTCTATCGCTGTTGATCAATCCCGTGGAACTATCATCTACTGCTATGTTGAGCCTGGAAATGATCTAGCACGAATACAAGCTCAAACAGTGACAATCTTAAAAAATTATGCACGTGACGAAAAACTTAAAGCGCTTCCCATCCTCGTTGTATTTCTTCATGATGGTGATGGTTTGGTTGGTCAATGTTTGGCAGAACTTACTGTATTGGATGAAGATCTGAATGAGCAAGATAGGACAAGATTTGGCAACCTTGTCGGGGCGCATCATCAAAAATGTCAGGATTTATTAAACTCAAGTTTGCAGGATCTGATTAAAGAAAAACAATACACTGTTTTCGGAAATATTGAAGTTATTTCTCAAAAACTGGATGGCGTCTGCTGTTCAATATTTGAAGCTGTATATCCCGAGATACTGCCATTTCCTTGCGATGGCTTTAGCACACGACAAGGCAATGCTGCTGAAACTTGTCACAGCCTGACTCTGGAGCTTATTCGCGGTAATCTTAGTTACAACGAAGTGATGGCTAAAGCTGTTCGAGATAAGAACCGAGCAAACGAGGTTCTAAATAAATGCTGGCAAATATTTTTAACGAATGGAGACGTAGGCCAAAGACCAACGCAGGAAAATGTTCGTGCGATATTTTCTGCTTGGGAAAACAGTTTAAGGGCACATGGCGGATCTATTCCGTTGACTGATTTGCTGATTATTGCATGTCGTCCGCCCTTTGGAGCAAACATTGCTTCCGCCGGTTTATTATTAGGCGTTTATCTCTGTGCGCGGCAGAAAATTTTCGTGGCAAGAGCAGGAGAGAGCCAATATGAATTATCTGAACTCAACGGCGATATGTTGTTCAGAGGGAAGTTTCTTGATCTAGGCAAGTTAAGTAGTATTCTGCTCCTTCCCAAGGAAGCAGAAGTCGGGTCAGAGTGGGATAACTTTCTAGACGAATGGGAATCTGCATTGGGTGTAAGTTACCAAGAGCAAATCAAATGTCTGGAACGAAGTACAGAATTGAAGACAAGGGTCAGCCCTCCGAGGGCACAAGTTTATAGGATCAGTCTATTAGAGACGAAAGCAAAAGAAGCTCGCGTGAAACTAGCGGCGATTGACACAAAAGTTAGCAATGCCTATGAACATATTGAATCGGCGGAAAGACGTGCTGATCTGCATGGTTTAACTTTCAGTGCTGTCAAGTTGAAAGAAGTCATCGCTCAGATGCAGGTAGATGAATTATATCCGCAAGGCGATATTGAACGCTATCAGCATGAAGTGGATCTAATATGTCAAAGGGTGATCCAGAATTTTAATTCATGGTTGGCGAGGCAAGCGCCGCGGGGCCGTACAATAAAAGACGCATCCGATTTTGAACGATTCATGCGGGAAACTGCTTTAAATCTAAAGAAACTAGGGTTGTCTGAACAAGAGAGTAAGGTAGATAGTCATACTGCAAACTCTATACGGCAAATCAATGCTCTTGCAACGGCGCAATCGCTTGCAGAAAATATTGAAGGATGGTTGACAGAGCATAATATTTCACGTGCCCAAAGGGTTGCTGATTTAAGAAACGACGCTGACACAGCAAAAGAAAATTTAAAAAAAGTTTCTGAAACACTAAGAATCATTTCTGTGCCATCTTTAGAAAACGCAAAGATCAAGCTCAATGATTTTATTAAATCGACCAAACAACGTGAAAAACAATTTACGGCACGTCTAAGTCGCATTTTAGATTCCGATTCCACTTTTGCTGTCAGTAAAATAGATGAACTAACCCAAGAAGTAGACGACTTGGAAAAAATATTTGAAAGGTGTGATTCCGATATCGATGAATTAAGATCGATGCGCCGTGCGTTGAACTTTTACAAAAATGCATCTATCCGACTTTACGACGGGAATCTATCGGAAGATGCTTTTGCAACCTTATGGTCGGAACTTAATGATAAATCCGGGGAAATATCGGATGATGAACCGCCATGGATGCCATGCGATGTCATGCCCTTACTACACAAAGATGCATTGAAAAAACGTGAGGAGTTAGGACTTCACTGGCTTACCGACATGGAGATGGAAGTTTCTGGAATCGCTGGACAAGATATTGCAACTGCTAGCAACCTCCATAGCAGACTCCAGCAAGTTCCTGGATATCTTACAAAGCCTCAACACAGACGGGCAAAAGAACTGCAAAACAATGTCGAAGCGCATCTAAATAAGCTAAAAGTAGAATGGCTTCTTGAAAAATACAGAGAATTGGATACTAAGTCACAATCTGTTTTCTTAAAAGCGATTGGTATTTAAAGATTGTAAGGGCAATATTGTAATATAAGTTTAAGAATTGCTTCTAATTGAAGAATGCATCGGTCCATAATAATCAACGTCCACTGGTTTTTTTTCTTAGGGAATACACTATGTGCATATTTATGATCTGGTTTGGCAATGTTGGTGGCGATGGTCCCTGCATTACGTAAAATACCTGTCCTTCCCGGTTTAGTAATTCTTGGTGACTTGAGCATTCAAGGGAACATCAAGCCTGTAAATACACTTGCCGAACAGTTGCAGATTGTAATGGGAAACGGTGCAAGACGTGCTCTGATCCCATGACTGCATGTCAAAAGTCAATGAACTAGCATTGAAGAGAGGACTATAAGGTGGAAAATAAGGAAATCCTTAAAGAAATCGAGAAGAAGATCGCAATCTGCAAAGAAAAAATTAATGCAAAAAACTCAGAAGAAGCAAAAATAATAATTTTAGATATAGAAAAGCTAATAGGGCAATATAGTTCAGAGAGTGATATTGAAAAAAGAATTATAAAAAATAGAATTTTAGAATTAGAGGGTTTGAAAGCCACTGGTATTATAGACCATGATAAAAAGAAACAAAGAAATCAAAATGCTTTCTATGGTAAGGTACCAATGATCGACCTTATCGATTGTGAAAAATGGATAAAGGATAATAAAGATGATTGGCAGAAAGAAATGGATCGTATTGATAACTTTGTCAAAAAATTTCCATTTGAAAATAATTCAATACAGATACCGAATTTAAAAAGTTATGCCATAGGAACTGGTAGGGGTTCATTTTGCTTAGAAGTAGAAATTGGTACACCAGGTAATATTGGGCAAAAAAGTTCACTCGCTTATCATATATACTGGTCAACTGAAGAGAATGCATTTATTGTGAGAGATGGTGTACATGGCAGAATGACTTCATTGAAGGAAGCAGGAAGTATTTATTCAGATTTAAAAGAAAATTTAGACAATATCTTAAAACTCGCTTATACAAACGAAATTAATTTAATTGAAAAAAACAGGCAAAATCTTAAATTACCAATATCTAACGTTTTACAAAAAATATTATTTATTTATTTCCCTGAAAAATTCATGGGATATTATTCGAAAGCATACATTTATAAAATAGCTGCAATGCTGGGAATTGGTAAAACTTTAGACGTTTTTCAGACAAACCATGAAATAGCGCAAAAAGTAAAACAAGAAATAAAAAATCCATTATTTTCAGAGAAAGATAAAACAGTTGGATTTACTATTTATCTTTGGCGCAAATGGGATAATTATCTAAAAAAGGTAGTAGACTGAAGAAGGTTCTATCATACTCAATACCTTGCCCGATTCAGCCTTTGCGCGTGGATAATCTTTTCCTCAAAATTCCGCTGTTCCTGTTTAGCTTCTCGCTCGATCTCTAGTGCGGCATTAACACCGGGAGTATCAAATTGTTCTTCATTGAGCCTTAAAAGCCATTTATCAATATGCTCCGGCTTGGCAATTGGCCGGCCAGCCGGGTCCCTCAAAATTGGCAGGCCGGCCTTTTCCCACCTTTGCAATGTTCGTTGAGAGCGGCCTAAATATTTTGAAATTTCTTTCCAGCCCTTTAACCAGCCTTGACATTCAGAGTCCATGTGATAGATCCTTTCTGCTATTCTTTTACGCTGCTGTGTCGCTATTTGGGTTTTTTAGTAGAGCACGGGATATGGGATAATGGCGACAATATAAACCAAAAATTTTCCTGTATACTTTAGAAAAAAATGTAACTAAAATGTAACTGTCTTAACTGAAAGTAAGCAAACAAAAACCAATATAAGCAAACTTGCTCTTTGTAAGATACCGATATATAAACATTTAAAAATGATGGAGAATCGCCTATTTCCAATAATCGACTTAAAATCCCTCGTTGCTTGGCAACGTGTCGGTTCGATTCCGACCCCAGCACCAATAAAATCAAGGAGTTATGCGCTTTAGCTAACTCCTTGATTTTTTTATTGCTATCCTGCGGCTACGCTTTGGAATGATTTTTCGTGATCTCTGGCGGCTATCAGGCGAAATATCAGGTTAAAATTATAAAGGAGTATTATGAAAAGATTACCTCTTCAGAAAAGATGGATGGCTGTTCACAAACATCAATTATCGATAGCGTTAACAATGGCAATCGGCATGATGAAATATACAAATGAATTCATGG
>Ga0302251_1000594_pt1 | contig 31012 bp, 21 predicted proteins | sample AAG_RA_Gln_MG_FD_193534 | JGI IMG/M metagenome (GOLD analysis project Ga0302251, IMG submission 193534) | Enriched activated sludge microbial communities from anaerobic digester in WTTP, New Holstein, Wisconsin, United States - AAG_RA_Gln | ecosystem: Engineered > Bioreactor > Anaerobic >... | reverse complement strand
AGTCTTTGATCATAAAAAACTCCTCACAGGTAATCATGGTGTATGTCCTCCCTCAAGGAAGAACCATACGCTATTAGTGGGGAATTTTCAACCGTTTATATTGAGTATTTTAGCACCGTTCTTTACAATTACTTTGAAATCAAATATTAAGTCTTATATGTTCAAAATATAAAAAGTGAAGTACAAATTGCGTACTTCACCCTTTCGTAAATACTTCAACTATTTGGATAGTAAATTGAACAGAATCTGTGCTATTTCAGCTCGAGTCATGAAATCTTCAGGATTTAAGTTATAATTGTACCCAACTACTATACCTGAATTGACAAACGTAACTATCGCTACTTCAGCCCAATCCGCTACTTGATCTGCATCATTGAAACTTGAAAGCTGCAGATTCATAAATGGAGTTGGCACTTCCCCCAGAATCTTGAGCATATTGTGCAAAATAACCATCATCTCTTGTCTGGTTATTTCAAGCTCAGGTTCGAAGAGGTTTTGTCCAGTGCCGTTAATTAATCCAAGTCTTTTCGCTGTCAACAGCTCGTCTGTGTAATAGGTGTTGCCAGCATCATCAAAGTTGCCTATTTGTTGGTTGCCACTTAGTTTTTCCAGATCAGGCGCATAAGCATTCATCAACATTACTACAAAATCAGCTCTGTTTAATTGAGTCTCTGGTTCAAATCTATTAGCGCCTGTGCCAGAAGTAATTCCACGAGCGACAACAAAGTCAACTGCATTTTTATACCAGGCTTGCTCTTTAACGTCTGTGAATGTTATAGGATTGTAGCCAATCACAAATTCTGAAAAATGATACGTTTCGAAAATAACTGATTTCAACTGCTCATCATAATTTCCAGTGACCAGTTGTAGAACTCCTTGATCTGAGAGGTAGTATAACACTATAGCTTCATGGTCTTCTCCAACTTTAGGTTCATATGGAATCACAACTGTGACGTGACCCTCACCAAAACTCGTAACTTTAGTTCCTCCCTTTGTGATTGTCAGTTCGTAGACTGGTCTGTCCTTGACTAAAAGCTTGTCTGCTTCTGAAAGCTCGTTGTCCATTACCGCACTAGCCGCTATGACGATTTCACCTTGCGTATTAACTGCATCTATAGCTTTTAGCGCATCATAGTCAAAAGTCATGGATATAAAAGGCGATGATAATTTGAAACTTGCCTCTGATGACATCAATAGTTCTTTTAAGTCCGTGGATTGAAGATTAAATTCAATGCCTTCAATATCACCATCTACTTCAACTATGACCTCAATTAAATCTCCTTTTTCGTTACCTCCAGTACCCTCAGCTTTATCCATAAGCGCATCCATGACGTCTGTCGAAATATCCGCAATTGCACTTCCATTATTTATTACAGATGAAATTTCAGCTGAGTTCACTGTGGATTGAAGGTTACTTCCCGTTGTTACTACTATTTCAGGTGCTGGTACAGCGACACTGCTGCCACCTTTGCTGCCACCACTGCTGGTTTTCTCCTTAACTGTTAAATTGACAATTGCCGTGTCAGTTCCCCCATGGCCATCGCTGATGGTATAGGTGAAACTGTCTGTGCCGGTATAGTTTGCATCCGGTGTGTAGGAAGCAGCTGAGGCTGTAAACGTCACAGTACCGTTTGAGGCTTCAGTCACATCAGTAACCACCAGCGTGTCGCCATCCAAATCAGTGTCATTTGCCAATACATTTATTGTATTGTTCACGCTGTCTTCATTGACCGTCGCCAGATCATTAGTAGCACTTGGCGCATCATTGACATTTGTTACTGTTACAGTGACAGTTGCCGTATCAGTTCCCCCATTGCCATCGCTGATGGTATAGGTGAAGCTGTCTGCGCCGGTATAATTTGCATCCGGTGTGTAGGAAGCAGTTGCGGCTGTAAACGTCACAGTACCGTTTGAGGCTTCAGTCACACCAGTAACCACCAGCGTGTCGCCATCCGAATCAGTGTCATTTGCCAATACATTAATTGTATTGTTGACGCTGTCCTCATTGACCGTCGCCAGATCATTAGTAGCATTTGGCGCATCATTGACATTTGTTACTGTTACAGTGACTGTTGCTGTGTCACTTCCCCCATTGCCATCGCTGATGGTATAGGTGAAGCTGTCTGTGCCGGCATAGTTTGCATCCGGGGTGTAGGAAGCAGCTGAGGCAGTAAACGTCACAGTACCGTTTGAGGCTTCAGTCACACCAGTAATCACCAGCGTGTCGCCATCCGAATCAGTGTCATTTGCCAATACATTAATTGTATTGTTCACGCTGTCTTCATTGACCGTCGCCAGATCATTAGTAGCATTTGGCGCATCATTGGCATTAGTTACTGTTACAGTGACAGTTGCCGTATCAGTTCCCCCATTGCCATCGCTGATGGTATAGGTGAAGCTGTCTGTGCCGGTATAGTTTGCATCCGGTGTGTAGGAAGCAGCTGAAGCTGTAAACGTCACAGTACCGTTTGAGGCTTCAGTCACACCAGTAACCACCAGCGTGTCGCCATCCAAATCAGTGTCATTTGCCAATACATTAATTGTATTGTTCACGCTGTCCTCATTGACCGTCGCCAGATCATTATTGGCTTTTGGCGCATCATTGACATTTGTTACTGTTACAGTGACAGTTGCCGTATCAGTTCCCCCATTGCCATCGCTGATGGTATAGGTGAAGCTGTCTGTGCCGGTATAGTTTGCATCCGGTGTGTAGGAAGCAGTTGTGGCTGTAAACGTCACAGTACCGTTTGAGGCTTCAGTCACACCAGTAACCACCAGTGTGTTGCCATCCGAATCAGTGTCATTTGCCAATACATTAATTGTATTGTTCACGCTGTCCTCATTGACAGATTCTGTATCATCAGCTGCTACCGGAGGATTATTCCCATTTAATACAGTAATAGTAACCGTTGCTGTATCAGTGCCTTCATTTCCATCACTGATTGTATAAGTGAAGCTGTCAACGCCATAGAACGCTTCATTCGGTGTATAAGTAACTTCCGTCTCTGTGAATCCAACGGTGCCGTATTCCCCTTGTGATACAGCCGTCACCGTCAACACATCATCGTCATCAATATCACTGTCATTAGATAAAACATCAATAACATTATCTGATGTATTCCAATTTACTTCAGCCGCGTCATCCACTGCTTCAGGAGGATCATTTTCATTGTTGACTCTGACAAAAACCACAGCTGAGTCACTTTCACCATTGCCGCCTATGACAGTATATTTGAAACTGTCAAACCCTTCATAATTAAGATCAGGTGTGTAAGAAATTGCGTTATCAGATATTACGACAGTGCCATTTGCTGCCACTGTCACCTCAGCTATTTCTAACGGATCGCCTTCTAAAACGATGTCGTTAAACAAAACGTCAATTAAATTCTCCACACTGTCTTCCTGAACTTCAACAGAGTCATTAACGGCAATTAAATTTGGAAGGTATGGAATTTGATTACTTCCTTGCCAAACTAAAAATGGATACGAATTACCCTCTTCGATATCCCAAATACCCCCAAAATCCCAGCCCACATAACTGCTTTGTTGAAGCATTGCGTCAGTGGTCAGGCCTTCACCACGGAGAGAATCGTTGATACCACTTGTTTCAACATCCCAATAGCTGGAGGTCACTGTTCCTTCCCTGATATCACCAAGTAAACCGCCAATGCTGTAAGGGCCAGCCGGACTACCGATTGAATAACTTCTTAATATGGTTGCGCCCAGGACTTCATCATCTGACGGATCGGTTTTATCATTTAACAGCACACCTTCAACACTTCCGACTAGACCACCGACACCGCCGCCGAGACCTAAAATGTTGCCAAGCGCGTAGCTGTCAAGGATTACTCCACCAGTACTCAAGTGTCCAACTAGTCCGCCGGTTAGTATTCTTCCATTTGAAACATCCCCGGTAGCAAAGCTTTGTTCGACAACAGAATAGTTACAGACAATACCAACCAGCCCTCCAACCCACGAACCGTTGCCAGTAACATCGCTTGTCGAGTAAGATCTTATGACATGAGAAAAATAATTGGTGTTTCCGATTAATCCGCCTACCTCCTGAGATGTAGCGAAAACTTCCCCAGTAGTATAGCAGTCCTCAACCACCGAAGCCTGGTTGGTGCTGCCAATCAAACCTCCAACTGCGCCTCTGCCAGAGACAGTGCCAGAAGCATGGCATCTTATGATAAGTGAACCAACATAAGAGTTTTTATCATATTTATCATAATCATCTCCACCAACAATTGTTCCATAAATAGAACCTGCGAGACCACCTTGATCCATTGCGTCACCTTTTACAGTTCCGTTTGTGAAGCAGTCCTGTACCGTGCTGGTATGGACAGCGCCAAACAAGCCACCGGTACGCAGTGATCCGCCGTCAACCCCATCGCCTTCAACATCAGCAATCGAACTGCAATTCTGAACGAGAGTGTTCTCTCTAATCGTTCCGACAAGGCCGCCTCCATTATGGCGCGTATATAACTCGCCACTGGTTTCTATATCAGACAGCGTCGACTTTCGAGTGTAACCGGCAAGAATACCAACATGTCTGAAACCCGATACAGAGGCATTTAAAATTTTAAGGTCATAAACCTCAGCATCATTTAAGTAGCCAAAGAGACCCTGACCGAAGCTATCATAAGATGGAGGGTCATCATTAACATTAGTTCCTTCATAATATCTATCAATAATTAAATCTGATATAGTGAAACCATTGCCATTAAATGAGCCTGTAAACGGAGTGCTTGAATTGTCTGCATCCCATTCACCCAGCCTTAAACCATCAATATCAGCTGGCACAAATACACCTATTGGCGACCAGCCTCCTGCAACGCCAACATAGGTATCATAGCCATCTGAAGTTTGATCAAGATCGTTCATAAGTATGTAATCCAAATCCAATCCATTTCTTACGTTGTCTAGCTCCTCCCAGGTGGTAATCTGAATTGGATCAGCCGCATAACCCGGAGCAGAAAAAAGTATCAAAAGACAAAACACCATCAACAATTTGTGACAATTATTTTTTAGCATTGATCTCACCCCTCTCAGATGTCTGAAACGCCATGCTTTCTATCTATACATAATTATTCTGAAATGAAAAAAACATTCAGTCCCTCATAACCCATTCCACCTTTTTATATGGCAGTTGATGTTTTTTTTGTGTACCCCGATATTTAATAATTTCTTAATTTTTTAGAATTTATACCCCATATATTTACATAATACACTTTAATCAATTTATAATTTTTTTATGCACAACATCATAATCAACCTCGTTAATCAGTTAACGAAGTTGCATAGTCACCGATCCAAAACTTATAGTATAAATACCCTTCAATCAGGCGGTACAAGACTATTGAGTTAAACCGCGGATGCTCATAACCATATTGTAACCAAAATTTCGACAATATATGTGTTGACATAACAACGCTTATAAATTAATATTATGTCAACATAAGAACTCAAGTAAGAAGTTGAACACTATCAATAAAATTGAATATATCAAATCCATCATCATAGTCTCTCATAATTTCAGCAAATAATTTCAACGTGCGTGAGCATCACATACAATAAAAACTTCTACTGATAAACGGCAAACCAATCGAAAGATTGGGACGCAAAACTAAAGGGCCTGTTAAATGGCAGCCAGTTACCCAAGGGAAGTTTTTGTATTGTGTTGAAATAGATACAGTATTTAACAGTGCAGCAGCAATAACGCAAGACCATATTTTTTGTTTATTGAAATGTGTGGAAAGGAGAAGCAATTCAAGCAAGCCTTTAACATGCTTATGGCCAAACCAGCAACACAGCTTTCGAATTGGGTCATTGAAGCATCTTTTATTTGAGTAGAATACTTACAGCCAAAGGAGACCGACATATGATTAAGTTTAAGAAAAAATTAGCACTGCTCTTGACAGGAGCACTGATCCTGGGAATAATGCCAAGCCTTGCCTATACGACTCAATATACTGGCAGTTACGACTATTCTGTTACGAGCGCCACAAATTTCAGCAAGAGAATGAACTATGTTAAAAAGGACTGGACTGCACCAGTGATTACGCTTAACGGCAGCAGTTATATCTCAATACTTGTTGGAGCATCCTATGTGGATGCTGGCGCGACTGCATATGACAGTGTCAGCGGACGAGTTACCGTCACAGCAACGAATAATGTCAACACACGTGTAGCAGGCAAGTATGTTGTCAAATATACTGCATCTGATGCTGCTGGAAATATTGCATACGCATATAGAACTGTAGAGGTGAAGGCGCCTGCTGTAACCCAGCCTGTCGTCACACAACCATCAACACCTACCAATCCTGCAACTTCTACTACTAATTCCACTACTGCCTCAACTTCCACCAGCACTTCTACTTCGACATCTACAGCAGGTCAGTCCAGCACTTTAGCTACCAGTACAATAGACGCCACCATGAAAAAAGTTTATCTAAGCAGTTTTTCCAATATCTCTGGAAGCCTTAAGGAATTCACCGGCAGTATTGGAGCAGGTTCCAGTATTCTTACACTTTCTACCTCTGCCCATGACTTCAAAATTGGTCATGGCATAGCCATAAAAGCTGCTGGAAATAACAAGGAAACCAATTATTGGCTGATCACGACTGTAAAAGCGGTTGATGGAAATAAGCTTACCCTTTCAACAAATGCTTCCACCTCTGCTTCCGGCGTCATGGTCCTTCATGATGATACTAAAGCAGTTAATAGTGCAATTTCCACAGGCAATGCAATCTATTACTTTGATATCCCACAAATGAATATCAAGGGGCTGAGCCTGAAAAGCAACGCCATATATGACGGCTTGGGTAAGTCGGTTCTCAATCTTCCCGTGATCTACTCCTCAGCGCCATGGGTTCAATCTATGGTGTCAGCTGAAGACCAAACAAATATTACCTTCAGGAACTTTACCCTGGATGGTGGTAAAACCAGAGGCGTTTATGCTAACGATCAGGTTGGTGTATCATTGCTGTTGGTCCTGGATTCAACGAAAATTAAAGTTCAAAACAACACTTTCCGAAACAACGGCTATATCTCTATCAATCTTCAGAGTAAAGTTAATGATATTCTGATCGAAAACAACACTATACTTAATACTGATATAGGCATAATGGCTATGCCTGAATGGCTTGGCAACCTCTATCTGGAGAATGCTGTTTTCCAAAATAACTACATGGACGGCGGAACCAGCGAAGGTATATCCATTGTTTCAGGCATGCGGGAAAATCCAGGCTACGCAAAAAATATAACCATTCATAAAAACGTTATCAAAAATAAACTCGCGAATGGTATTCAATACGGCAGCAGAACATCCAATATTGTGATCAGCGAGAATGATATTACCAAATGTAACAACGGCATCAGCTCCATAGATCCAAACCTGGAAAAGCGCGACAATATGACCTCAACAAATGCAGATATCATAAAAAACAAAGTTTACAACAACAAATGGTCCAACTTCGTTCTGGATGGCACAGATGTCTACGTGGCCAACAATGAGATCTCTGACGGCAACAATGTTTTAGTACTTGGCCGGCTCTTTATTGACAATGTCACTGTAGACAGCAACAAATTCAACAACACTAGCATTGCGTTGAGCCCCGCGATCCACATTTATAATCTTAAGAATGGAAATATCAAAAACAATGTCTTTGTCATTGGTTCAGCAAATAACTTCAATGCTGCTATTGGAACGGAAAATGGGAACGTCGTCTCTTTGTCCTTCACAGGTAACGATCTCGGCGGAATGAGAATACTTGATCTTTACAAGGTAACAACGCTTGCCTTGTTGGATCAAAAATACTAGTCAACTCGTTGACACACTAAATCTTTTAAATTTAAAGGGAGCACAGGTCATTTAAGAAATCGACTTGTGTTCCCTCTTTATTTTTGAAGATCCTTAAAATAGTAAAATGCATGAAAAATGCAGAGTGATGTTGATGAAAAAATACACGATTAGCTTTTTTATATTACTATTTGGGGTATAACTATAAAAAATTAACAAGGGGAATCGTCGTGACCGTTATGTCAGTGGAGGTGGTCATATGTCAAAAGGCTTTTTCGATTATCAGGACAACTTTGAAAAAATCCGGCTTGTAAAATCAGTTCCGTTCCAAGAAAACCCAGAGAGAATCAAAAGGAAGTTTACCATTGCCATCCCTACCTTCAAACGGCCTCTGCTACTTGAACAAGCTCTTGAAAGCGCACTCAGTCAAACAGACTTTGAAGACTTTGAGATCATAGTCGTGGATAATGATCCAGATGAAAATAATGTTCCTGCAGTGATCCTGAAGTACCAAAGAGACAATCTTTATTATTTTAAAAACGAGGCTAACGTCGGCTTATACAGCAACTGGAATCGATGCATCGAATTGGCAAGGGGAGACTATATATCTATTCTGAATGACGATGATTGGTTAAGCCCAAATTTTCTTTCTGAATGTCATAAGCACATGAAGTTAGGTGTGGATGGTCTTTTTTTTAAGTACAACACAGTCTTTCAAGGTGGATATTCTGAACGCGTCAAAGATCATAACAGCCATTTTCCAAAGCTGAAACAAATGCTTTCAAGACATTCAAAACGACTTACTCTATTTGATTTTTTCCTTGGCAATAAAAGCGCAGGCTCTCTTGGTGTGATGATGAACCGTGAACTTCTTATTGAACTTGGCGGTTATAATCCAGATTATTACCCATCAAGCGATTACGTACTTCACGCGAATTATTGCAGACATTTTAATGTGCTTCTGATTAACGAGACACTGAATTATTATAGGGTGGCGCAGAATGCCAGCGCTAATCAGGATACTCTGAAAATCTGGGAGTACCTTGATCATGACATCCGGCGTTATCTCATTGATCAGATTCGAAGGTACAGGCGTCTTTTAAATTTTATGAACACTGTACTTACGGACCTTCAGATTCAGGGCTTGATCGACACTTGGGGATATTTGACGGATACTGATATTAAGCCAGGCTTAATACATACCTTAATGAAAAAGTTTATTGGACTGAAATATGAATTGAACTATTAGCGAAAACCCGGAGGAGGGCTCTGAATGAAGTTGGTTATTTTAGCAGGCGGCTATGGCAGCAGACTGGGCAATTTGACCAATACCATTCCAAAACCCATGATACAAGTTGGCGGCAGACCACTGCTGTGGCACATCATGAAAATTTACTCGTACTATGGCATTAAGGAGTTTATCATATGCCTCGGATACAGAGGCGATGTAATCAAGGATTATTTTTTGCACTATGAATCACAGAACAGCGATTTCACCGTGAATCTCAAGGAAAAAAGTATTGAATATCACAGCAATCACTGTGAGGACGACTGGAAAATCACTTTGGTCGAGACAGGGATAGACTCCTTGAAAGGCGCCAGGCTTAAACGGATTGAGAGCTTTTTAGATGATGACATCAATTTGTTGACCTATGGAGACGGTGTCGCGGATATCAACATACTGGAGACTATTGAGTTTCACAAGAAGATGGGTAAAATTATTACAATTTCAGGTGTTCACCCCCCTGCCAGATTTGGGGAGTTGACTGCAGACGGTGATGTACTCACTGCCTTTGAAGAAAAGGCCCAGGCTTCACAAGGCATGATTAACGGTGGCTATATGGTTTTTAACAAGACGCTCATGAATTATCTTTCAACAGATCCTGCCTGTGATCTCGAAATTGGCACTTTAGATTCTTTGGCGGTTCAAGGTAAGGTTGCTGTCTTTCGTCATGAGGGTTTATGGGCTTGTGTTGACCATGAACGTGACTTGAACTACCTTGAAGCACTTTGGAGAAAAAATAACGCATTCTGGAAAAAATGGGATAAATAACTTCCCAGGTATTATATCGAAGAAAAATATGATTGATCAAACCATTCTTTATCATCACATAACCCTCATTACTTAAAGGACTGGTTAAACCATGAAAATATTGATGGTCAACAAATTCCTATTTCCAAATGGCGGCTCAGAAACCTATATTTTTAAACTTGGTGACTATCTAAAAGCCCATGGACACGAAGTCGAGTACTTTGGAATGGATCATGAACGTCGAATTGTTTCCAACTGTGCTGACGCTTACATTTCGAATCTGGACTTTCACTCTGGCAAGCTGGTTAAATTGGTCTATCCTTTTAAAATTATCTATTCACTTGAAGCCAAGAAGAAAATTAGATCTATACTTGAAGCGTTCGATCCAGAAGTGATCCATTTGAATAATTTTAATTTTCAGATCACCCCTTCCATACTTTATGAAATCAAGGCTTATGAGAGAAAAAACCAACAAAAAATCTCAATTGTTTATACAGCCCACGATTACCAGTTGATCTGTCCTAATCATATGATGAATGTCCCTTCCACGAGAGAAAACTGTGAACGGTGTCAAGAAGGCCACTACTGGAATTGCGTAAAATTGAAATGTATACACAATTCACTGACAAGAAGCCTGATTGGTGCCTTTGAGGGATACCTTTACAGACGGCTAGGAACATATAAGTTTATTGACCATGTGATCTGTCCTTCCAATTTTATGGAAGACAAAATCTCCGCTAATCCAGCTTTAAATGGCAAAACAATATCGCTTCATAACTTTATTGCTGAGTTTGAGGAAATCCAGTCAAATAAAGAGCAGTATGTGCTATATTTTGGCCGTTATTCTGTGGAGAAGGGTATTAAGACACTTCTTAATGCCTGTAAAGCCTTGCCACAGATCCCATTTGTCTTTGCTGGAACAGGACCAATGGAACAAGAACTTCGGGCCATGCCTAACGTTACAAACCTTGGATTTTTATCAGGAGCAGCATTGGATGACCTCATAAGGAAAGCCAGTTTCAGTATTTACCCCTCTGAATGGTACGAAAACTGTCCATTCTCCGTCATGGAGTCTCAAATTCTTGGGACACCTGTCATTGGCGCCAATATTGGTGGTATTCCTGAGTTGATTGAAGACGGTGTCACAGGTGAGTTGTTTACCAGCGGCGACTATAAGGCTCTGACGAGCTCTATAGAGCGTCTCTGGAATGACCAGGAATTATTATCTTCTTATAGAAAGAATTGCTTAAGCAAAAAATTCGCGACACTCCCTGAATATTGCGATCAACTGATGAAAATCTACCAAGCTTGATCTGCATTGAGACTTGTGGGGGCATATTATGACTAAGAGATCACTTTATGGTACTGTTATTGTCACCTATCGCTGCAACGCGCGCTGTAATATGTGCGACTGTTACAAATATCCAACAGAACCAAATGAAGAAATCACACTTGAGGTGATCAGAAAACTACCTGAAATGGCTTTCACAAATATAACAGGCGGTGAGCCTTTCGTACGCCAGGATTTGCCTGAAATAGTCGAAGCGCTTTATGAAAAAACGAACCGAATCGTTATCTCAACCAATGGCTTTTTCACTGACCGGATCCTGAACTTATGCAGAAGGTTCTCAAATGTCGGCATTCGCATCAGCATCGAGGGACTGGCTGAAACCAATGATCAGATTCGCGGGATCCCAAACGGGTTTGAACGTGGTTATCAGACGCTGAAAACACTGGTTGAAATGGGCCATAAAGACATTGGCTTGGCCATGACCATACAGGATATAAATTGTGAAGATCTGATCCCTCTCTACAAGCTCGCGGAGATGCATGGACTTGAATTCGCCACGTCTACTCTCCATAACTCCTTTTATTTTCATAAAGTGGACAATAAAATATCAGAACAATATCGGGTCTCTAAGAATATTGAACTGCTAATTAATGAGATGCTTAAAAGCAAATCACCAAAGCAATGGTTTCGTGCGTATTTCAATCATGGTCTGATCAATTACCTCTATGGAAATCCAAGACTGTTGCCATGCGATATGTCAAAAAACGGATTTTTCATTGATCCATACAGTGATGTTATTCCATGCAATGGAATGGCACAAAAAGCGGTTATGGGAAACCTGAAGGATCAGAGCTGGGAGGAACTTTGGAATTCTGAACGGGCCAATGAGATCAGAAAACAGACAAAATTCTGCGACAGGCGCTGTTGGATGGTCGGAAGTGCATCACCAGCGATGCATAAATACATTTGGGTGCCAGCCTGGTGGATTGTAAAGCATAAAGTCTTCATGAAAGGATCGTACAGTCTGGATGAGAACCTCTTTATAAAAAAACCGCAGGATCCCTATGTTTGAGTTGTTTAAATAGTAATACATGCAAAAGTAACAACGGCGCGTTTCCCATCGTGAATTATTTTCATATCACGATAGGATACGCGCCGTCTTTATTTAGGTATTGACAAGGTTTTCAGATATGTCCTGAAACCAGGATGTAACAAGTCTCTCTCAGATATAGTCAGCTCACCCTCGATTAAATGTAACGGCCACTTTATTGCCAAATCCTCGTCATTCCACAAGATTCCACTATCATGAGGCTTACTGTACCGATCGGTACACTTGTAGGTAATGACTGTTTCATCCTCAAGAGCCAGAAACCCATGCGCAAAGCCCCCAGGGATGTAGAGAATGCAATTATTCTTTTCATCCAAATCAAAGCCTGCCCAACGTCCTAATGTCGGTGAATTCACCCTGAGGTCTACAGCAACATCAAACGCGGCCCCCCGAGTCACACGTATTAGTTTTCCCTGTGGGAATTTAGACTGGAAATGAAGCCCCCTCAATGTTCCTTTGTGAGACATAGACTCAAACGTCTCATAGATCTCAATATCAATTCCATTTTTTAAGAACTCACCTTTTTCAAATTCTTTAATAAAATAGCCCCGCTCATCAAAATGACAATCTGGCTCAATCAAGATCAGACCCTCCAGAGAGGTCTTCATGAATAAAAAAGACATAGACTTCACCTCTTAATAGACTATGACGTCATATAGTATGATGCTTCAAATTTGAAATAGACATCTTATCTTCCTGAAGTTTATTGAAAGTTCGCGCCTATCGTTTCTCAATCCTCTACAAAATATGCTCTGATTTGCTCATCCATAATTCCATTTATATTAGAGTCTAAGGAATAAGCCTTTGACCATTCTATGGTTTTTTCCAAAGCAGTTTCAATATTCCATTTTGGTCTCCAGCCCAAGAGGCTTTTTATTTTTGAACAATCCAATCTTAATCGGCCAGTTTCATGAGGCCCATTGCTGGTTTCATAGTCAACCTTAACGCCTGCTCCCCACAATTCACAGAATAATTGAGCCAGGTCACCGGTAGTGATAATATCTTCCTCGTTCGGACCGACATTGTACTCCCCTTCAAATTGAAGATTCTCATATTGTGCTTTCGCGATTAAAAGATAGGCGCCAAGCGCCTCTAAAACGTGCTGATAAGGCCTTATGGAATCAGGATTTCTAACATGGATCATTTTGCTCCCAAGTGCTGCCCTGACACAGTCAGGAATGATTCTGTCTGCCGCAAAGTCGCCACCTCCGATCACATTGCCTGCTCGGGTGGTGGAAACACTGATTTCCTTAGCTCCCAGAAAGGATGCCTTATAGCAATGAGTAACCAGCTCAGAGCAGGATTTGCTGTTTGAATAGGGATCAAAACCATTCAGTGTATCATTTTCTCTGTATCCCCAGATCCATTCCTTGTTCTCGTAAACTTTGTCAGTTGTCACATTAACCACAGATTTGACCGTATCACATGCCCGGATGGCTTCAAAGAAATTGACTGTTCCCATAACGTTTGTCTCATAAGTTAAGCGCGGTTCTGCAAATGAGGCTCTTACAATAGGTTGAGCTGCCAAATGGATAGCGATTTCTGCCTGCGATTCCCTCATGCATTCCAAGAGACTTTGTAAATCTCTGACATCTCCTGTGACAGTTCTCATCCTCTTATCTGATTGAATCAAAGAAAATAGATTGGGTTGGGTAGGGGGATCAAGTGAATATCCTGTAATATTGGCCCCAGCGTTACTAAGAATTTTACACAGCCAAGCACCTTTGAAACCTGTATGCCCGGTTATAAACACACTTTTTCCCTTGTAAAATTCAAGCAATCCCATAATTAACCCTCCCCTGCTACCTTTTTGTGTCCAAATCCCTTTTGATCGCGCAATTGAGATTAACATCTCAATATATTAAGTGACTTCTATTCTGCCTCTATGCTTCAGTGAGTGATTAAGAAAAATGAACGTTCTTATTACCCTCGAATGATGTCCTCGATCTCCCTTGCAATATTATCAATGTCAAAAAGCGCATCAAATGTTTCTCTGAGATTTGCAGAGTTATAATCAAGCCCATTCATTTGCTCCAGCGTAGAATGAATAGCCTCACCGACACCCTCAGGTGTCATTTCATTGATAAAGAACCCATTTTTCCCTTCGATGACATATTCGTCAAAGCAGCCTACACGGTTAACAATAACAGGTTTATAATAGTAATTTGCGATTTGAATAGTTTGTGTCCCTGTCGCGTCTCGATAAGGCAAAATCACAGCCTTGGATTTCACTATGTATTCTGCCAATGCTCTGTTAGATATATAATCATCCAAAAAAGTAATACTTGGATCCTGTGCCGCTGCCTTTTTAACTTCTTCCTTCAACTCACCGCGACCGCCAATAATCATTATTCTTACAGATCTGCCAGTCGTGTGAAGGTATTGGTTAGCTTGAAGCAATAAATCCACACCTTTATAGGCTTCCAGTCTGCCATAAAAAATCAGGTCATATTCCTGCTCTGCATTATGAAGCTCTGCCACATGCCTCAAATCCTGAAATTCCATGACTGACATGCCGGGCAACCGTACCGAGACCAGCTTTGCCGCCTTAAATATTGGATGGATTTCAACTATCTCTGATTTTGCCTTTTCATAAGATAGAATACAGGTGGCTTTCCTCGCGTAAAACGGGTAGGCGAATCTCCTTATAAACCTGATGACCTTTTGTTCTCCCGAATGATGCTTAGGATCGTGAATGAAAACCGTCGTCTTTATTTTTCTCAATGTTGGGATCATCAAGTGAACAAGATTTGGCCATTCGCTGTCACTGTAAATAAATATTCCTTCAACGGTCTCCTGCTTGGCCAATTTTGCCAGTCTCATGTAAAAGCTCAAACAGTATAATTTGGAGGCTATTTTGCCCTTATTTCTGAAGTTCTCAAATACCAGACTATGGATCTCTGAATCAAATTCCTCAGATTTGCATAGTCCAGGAATGATGGCTATCAGCTCTTTTTTATTGTGGAAATGGTTGATCAATCCCACATAGCCATCCACAATGGCATTTCTGTTATTTGAAGCGCAAATTGTCATTATCACAGCATTAACCTCCCCAAACTAAACCTTGGGAATATCACACAAAGACATAAAACCCTCAACGCAATGTTTTCACCAAGCTGAGAACAGCATCAATTTCTCTTGCAGCCGCTTCATTGAATACTTGTGCGTAACTAAAGCCAGAATCTGCGATTCTTGCAAGCTGGACTTCATCCTTCATCAGACCAACAATGGCCTTCGCGCATTCTTCGGGCTCGTCCGCTACAATAAAATGAGTGTTACCGGCACAATCAAGCCCTTCAGCCCCGTTGGAAGAGGTGACAAGGGCCCTGTGGAAGGCCAGGGCTTCAACGTTTTTGATTTTTAAACCTGTTCCTTTTGAAATTGGATTGATCACAATGTCAGCCATGGCATATGCGGTCTCCAGTGTTTCAACAATACCAATCAATCTGATGCCAGCTCCCTCAACCTGTAGGTGATTACAGATACTGCCCGCTATAATGAGCTCTGCGTCACTAACTTCACGCCTGACCATAGGAAATATCTCTTCAATAAAATATTGAATCGTTACGATATTCAAATCATTGCCCGAGGCAAGGAATAGCATTGATCTCGGATTCGAAAGGGGTAATTTGCTGAGAACTGCTTGATGGCCAATGACACTCACCCGTCTCTTTCCCTCTATCAAATGCTCGAAGATCCTGCCTTCTTCCTCTTGGATTGCAATGATAACATCAGCACGAAGAAGCGCCCTTTTTTCGTCCTCTCCCGATACGGAAAACCACCTGTATGCCTTGTGATTTTGAATATAAAGCTTATAACGGTCTGTAAATCTATCATGAGTATCTAAAACTTTTAGCTTATCGCGCCCAAAGTGATCAAGAATTCTGCTGAGAAATATGTACTCTACCCAAAGAACATCATAATCCCTTACTCGATCCAGTTCCTTGACAAAGTTAACTGTCTTAGTGGAACAATAATCGTCTAATCCGTTGTTGATATAAAATGCAAATTGTCTATCCGTAAATTTCTTTAAAAATCGTCGTAAAATACTCAGAGGTGCTTCATTAAATTTGAATTCAATTGCATGATAGTGACTGTCACCAACAAACTGTCGATCCTTATCTGTGTCACCTGCCTCCATGATCACATTCAGAAAATCGACTTCATGACCGGCTAATTGAATAGCGTGGCAAAGACTTCTAACACGGGCTCTGTTGCCCTGATTGGAGGGGTGCATCGGACATGGCGAGATCATCAGAATCTTCACAGCTAAGCGCCCCCCTTTCATTCTCAAAAGCTTTTCGATACTCAAATTCCATAAAGACATAAATCAGGCCTACATAAAACAATGCCATTGTTTCCTGAAAAAAGAACACCATCATACTATTTATCAAAACTGCGCTGTTGCACAAAAGCGGGAAAAATACATCCCGGTTTTTCTTGTAGATCCGCCATGAGACCTGGAGCGATTTAAACATCAGTTGAAGCGAGACAAGACTCCCAAGCAAACCATACTGATACGTGTACCCAACAATTCCAACATCTACCACATAATGCCACAGCCCTCTTCCTGATACAAACATTGCTTTTGGAAAATCTATATTGAGGGATCCCCAGCCAAAAATCCAATGACCTTTAAGATTTTCTAAAAAAAATGTGACTGCATTCGAACGAATTTCCAAATTTCCGGAAACGGTGATAATTTCCTCAATAGTTTCAAAAATAAAATCCAGCCGAGGTATTTTCCCCATCAGATAAATGAAAATTAACAGACTGGATATTCCTAATGTTGACCATATCAGAAAGGCTACAATCCAGCGTCTCGGGATTCTCCTCTGAAGCATTGTCAGAGCTACTCCAATCAGCATCAGTGATGTCAGGGTAATAAACCGGCTTTGGGATATTAATAGAAAGGTACCTAGTTGAAGAAATAGTGCCAGACTGTATAGAAAGCGCTTAATTATTTGACCTTTTCCTTGATTGGCCAAAAGCTCGTTCATAGTGATAAAGGCACAAAAGAGCATAAACACAGTAAATTCCGTAAAACGAATATTTCCGTATCGATACCGGAAATCCGTAGATAGAAAAATTATTTTAGGATATAGCAAAGCCTGCAACATATAAATAAAACCAGCCAATATTGAACAGTAGATCAACAGCGTCTTGAATTTCTCATACCGCTTCAGATCCTCAATCAAAAAACTTCCAAAGAAGTAAATAAGGATCATGGCGGGCATCATGAGGTTATAGATGCCCTTGATGAGCGGTTGTCCTATTGTAAAATAGGCAGTAAAGACTGAAATGACTTGATAGCCTATAAACAGCATCATGCTGTTAAAAAGCAAAAACTTACTTCTTACTATTTTAGGCAGATATATGATAAACATAATAAGCAGAAAAAAACCCACAAGCTGTTTAAGATCGTAAATATAAACCAATTGTGATCGGTTAAAAATATAAAAGATATTTTCAACAACTAAAATTAAAGCTAAAAAGACCATTTCCCTGATTCTATGTGCCAGATGAAAAAAAAGTAACGTTGAAAGTCCAAAAAATGACAGGATTCCAAATAAACCGTCTAGCAGGAATAGCACATAGGAGATCATTAGAATCAGCGAGACAGCAAGCATTATGAAAAACGGTTTATAACGCCTTGACAGCCTTAATACTTTAGCGATGGTATATTCCATATGCATCAGGCTCCTTTCAGTGAGGATATGCCCTTAAGCACGATTTGAATCACCGATTTGTCAATTTGACCTGAAGCGAAATAAGCGATAAAGGTTGTCAATATATATAGGGTTCCATAAACAAAGAAATTGAGAATATCTCCGAGCGGCAGCAGTGTTGAGATCAAGCCAAAAATGGCAGCAATGGACCCTGAGGTAATTAGAATTTTTGCAAGGCGTTTAAATTCGAAAATGTCAGCCAGCTTTGTCTTCGTGAATCTTGTAACAGCAAATATTTCCATAAAATTTACAAAATATTGAATAACCACAGTTGCCACAGCGGCGCCAATCATCCCTAATATCCTTATTAAATAAAGACTTAGAATTAAATTGCCTACAATCCCCCAAAAGGAAATAATGGCAATATATTTTTTCTTATTAATCACCATCAATAAATGACAATAAATCGCGAAAGTAATCATATAGCGCAGAAGATAGACCCTCATGATCGGTATGGAATCCAAATAGCGCTCAGAAAAAACAAAGCTGACATAGCCTTTTGTGAAAATCATGAACAGCCACATGAAGGTAATGAGAATCAGAGCCGTATTAGTCGCAGCGCCTCTCCAAAGGCGCAGTCCATCTTTAAAAGACTTATCAGCGGTCTCCTTCGCAAGCTTTGGAAGTACGATCGAACCTACAGTAACTGTCAGCAATTGAACAATAGGAATGTTCATAGCCCCATTGTTGTATATGGCGTAGTCCTCAGTTGAGAAATTTGCAGAGACAATCATTTGATCAACATAGACATTCAAGGTTATCAGGATTAAGGAAACACCCATTGGAACTGAAAATCGAACCAATTCTTTCAGATATGGCCAGTTAAAATTGAAACTAAATTTTTCTTTCCTAAGGATAATAGTAAGCATCACCACGCTCTTTATCAGTTCAAATACCGCAATCTCAAGGATCAAGTAGAATTCGCTTTTTAACATCAGGATAATTAAAGCTGCAAAAGAATAATGAATTGAATAGGATATGACCTGAAGCTTTCCCATCAGAACAGCTTGGCCAGCTCCAAAGAAATAGCTTTCCAACAAGCTTTCAAATGCATAAATCAGAGTCAGCGCAGCGATCACTGGCATATAATCATTGAGGAGATCGTTGTTCATAAAATGGCTCAACGATCTCCTGGAAAGCAAAAGAACCAAAGATACCGGAAGGATAACCAGAATCTTAAAAACGAACATGTTAGTGATAAGCTGATTACGCTTGATTATGTCAATTATCCGATAGTTGTAGGAGATTGTCTCATTCAAACCTAGAAGCAGGATCAGATTGATGGTGTTCGCGACTAAAAGGGCTTGTCTATAGGTTCCATATTGATTTTCAGTAAGAAATCTGGATATGAACATGACAAAAACAAGTGCCAAAACGCTCTGATATGCCTTTCCAAACAAACTGAAAGCAGACTCCTTCAATAGTGTCATGATGCTCCCTACCTTCTGCAGCCTTGCCACAATATAATCGCTCTAAAGAGAATCACCTGTCGAACAATATTGCCGTAAGTACAACATTATTCTTGGAAGGCGATGCCAAGAAAACGTACATCCTGTACTTCAAAATTCGACACAACATGGCGAACCTTGCTACGACTGGAATTATTTGATGCCGCTAATATAACAGGACCTTTTTTAGCCAAACTGTTAAGAAGGCGTTCCTCTGTGCTGACACTAACTATCACCAGATCGTAAGTCTTTTCAATCTCATCAAGTAGTGTGTCAAACTTATTCATTGTCTCTAAATTGAAATTAATGCGATTATCCGTCCCAATCAATATGTCAAAAGAATAGGAGACGTTTCGAATCAGTTTTGACAATGGCTCATTCTGAAGCAGTGCCTTTATTAGCCTGTTTTCATGCCCATAACTATAAGTTAATATGCTGCTAAAAGGTTCTGATGGATTAACTGGAATAAACAAAGTTTTTTCAAATGTTTTTCCCATATAATGAGCCAGAGTCAAGGCAAAAGCCTCATTCTTGCCTGTATCATCACAGGTAAGCACAGTGCAAAATCTCTGTCTGAATTGCTCAGTATCATTGAGGATGTTCTGCCAAACTTTATGATAATCCTCATTATTCATGGTATTCAGAAGATGCATGATGTTTCTCTTTTTCATGTTGTATTTCGAATAACTCAGCACCTTTTTCCCAGTAATGATTTCAGCCTCAATATAGGTCTTGAGCTCCCCGTTTACTAGAAACTTAACGAGTATAACGCTCATTCCAATGAATGCTCCCATAATCGCGCCTAGAAGGATCAGCATGACCTTATTAGGCGCGACTGGCTCTTCAGACAAATATGAGCTATCCACGTTTTCTACTGTTGAAATGTGAACGATTTTTGCCGATTCCCGGGATAGGATAAGTTCAATTCGCTTTGAAACACTCATGGCAAACTCAGCATTCGAGCTGTCATACCCCACTTTAAAAAAAGTGGAGTCCGTTTTGATTTCTATGTATAAATTCTCAAGGTATTCTTCCATAGTCAGATCGTCAATATTAATTCCCACTCCTGGCACAGCCTTGACCTCATTAAAAAAACTTCGGCTCCCAATAAGCTGTTCAATATCTAAAAGCAGAAGATTATAGAATTGAAATTCATTAATGGTGAAGAATGCACTGTTCAACTCAGATTTATTCAAGTAATAGGTTGCGCTCACTCTATAGACAGGAGATAGGTTCGCGATCAGCATCACCACCATGGCTATACCCAAAACAATTGACACTCCAGCAATCCAAAGATTCTTGAAAAAGTACAGGAAATCATTCGCCCAATTTCTGTCCTCGTATGACTTTTCCATAGCTGCCCTCCTATCAGATCCGCTGCTATAATCTCAGATTAGAACACTGATTTATAAACGCTCTCCGTATCTGTTGCTACAGCATCCCAAGAAAATTTCTCTTTGATGTAATTAATAGTTTCCTGATCATCATAACCTTTTTTTGAGGTCAGAAGACTTTCCAGACAATCCCGTAAATCCTCTGCATCTCTACTCCTGAAGGTATAGCCATGGTCGCTCAATACCGCTTTGTTTTCCTCAATATCACTGGTCAGACAAAGCGTACCGTAACTCATAGCTTCCAGGAGAGAAATTGGAAGGCCTTCAACCGTTGAGGGCAGCACATAGAGATACGCATGTCCGAACAGAGCTTCCAGAAGCTCACCTTCCACAAATCCCGTGAATAGAATTTTAGGGTTGCCCTCCGCCTGAAGATTCACTTCCCTCAAATACTGATCAGAATGGCTGGCCCCACCAGCGATTACCAACTTCTTATCTGTCTTCAGGCCATTAAACGCCTCAATTAACAAATGCAGACCTTTTTCCGGAACAATTCTGCTCAGAAAAAGTATGTAGGATTCCTCTTCCAGCCCGAATTTCTCAAGCAGGATTTCTGCCGATGGTTTTGGCTTCACATAAACCCCATTCGGAATAAACACAGGTACTTTACTGTACTTCTCTTCAAAGTATGGAAGAAGTGTCTCACTTACACTGATTGTCTGATTGGCAAACCGCACGCCTACCTGTTCACCCAGCTTTAAAATCAGCTTTGTAAATCTTCCCCATTTTTCCCTCTTCCAATCCAGACCGTGTACTGTACAAATCACTTTACGGCCAAAGAGTCTGGGAAGAAATGCAAATAAGGATGGTCCAAGCGCGTGGAAATGAACGATCTCTACCCCTGATTTCAAGGCATGTATAGTTGCGGATGCTGTATAGCTAATGGTGTCAAAATGCTTTGTGTTCACACTTGAGATATGTACGATTTTCATACCCTTATAGTCTTCCAAGATCTCGCTGCAATAATCACCTCTAACGTAAATTATAAGTTCATGCCCAAATTGGGCGAGCCGACATCCAATTTCCTCCACATGTACTTCGATCCCTCCCGCGCGAGAGGGCATTCCCTTTTGACCAATCATGGCAATTTTCAATCACATAACCCCCTTAGAGGTAATCCAGAATTTAGAATCGTTTAAAATGGGTACAATAGTCTTAGAATTGAATACTCATAAGGTGTTTGTTTTCTCATTTATACCCTTTGTCACAAACTTCATAATCATAAATCAGGAATAAATAACCCGTTATTTCCAGTAATTGGTCGCGTTTTCCATCTGCTTCAAGCGGAAGACCATTTTTATTAGAAGGATCTAAATACTGAGTGTCTTCCACAATCGTAACACAATACGCACTCTTGATTTATATTGCAGTTTGTGCGAGGTGATCCTATGCTGCGTTGGAGAAGAAAAATTAGATATATGGCCTATATCATATTAGATATTCTTACCATTCTATGCGCACTTTTGCTGTTCAAATCTCTATTCAGAGGTTCATCTGCGTCCTTGGATGAATTGAGTTCACTTGAGTTTATAGGACTGTGGAGCCTTGTGTCCATTTTATATGTCACTCTCTATTATTTGACTAACTTGTATGAAATTATTATCGAAGCAGAAGGAAAATTCACTGGAAGAATACTGTTGAAAACGGCCGCATGCAGCGGCGTCTCGGTCCTTCTAATTCACATTTCAACGGTTGCCCTCAAGGCGCCCATTACTTATAAATGCGTCGTGCTCCTAGTAGCCTTAATATTTATCCTTCAAACGATTTCCAGAGCAGTGCTTAAATATGTTGAATTTGGAAAAAGCGAAGCTATTCAAACCAGGAATATTTTGGTCATTGGAGCCTCGGACGCAGGCAGAAAATATGTTTCAGAAATACAAAAACACAGCTATTTAAACCTTAATATTATTGGATACATAAAGATCCTCGACTCTGATGCTTATGACGACCTTAAGGACTTGGGGACGCTGGAACACCTGGACCAGATCACCTCCATGCAAGTCGTTGACGAACTGGCAGTGGTTAAGCCGCTATCCTTTGATCCGAGGCTGAAAGAAAAGCTTAATCAGTGCCAGTGCACAGGTATAACCATTACTATGGTATTGGAGCTTCAAAATACTGATTTCACAAAAGCAGACGTGGCTATGATAGGGAAAATTCCAGTTCTAAAATTTCACTTGGTCAGTCTCAATGAAGGACAACTATTTCTGAAAAGACTTCTTGACGTTTCAGGTGCCTTGATTGGCATGCTGCTGTTCGGATTTGCGTTTATGATCTTTGCGCCTTTGATCAAGCTGGAATCACCCGGACCTGTCATCTTCAGGCAAGAGAGAGTAGGTAAAAACGGGAGAGTCTTCACCATGTGGAAATTCAGGTCCATGGTCAATGACGCAGAATCCCACAAGAATGAGTTGATGGATAGTAATGAAATGAACGGCCATATTTTCAAAATCAAAAATGATCCACGCGTTACAAGAGTGGGTGCCTTTCTCAGAAAGAGCAGCATTGATGAGCTTCCTCAGTTCTTCAATGTTCTGAGGGGCGATATGTCCCTGGTAGGAACAAGACCGCCAACAGTAGATGAATTTAGGGCATATGAGTCCACCCAACGCTGCAGGTTGAGTATCACGCCTGGTTTGACGGGGATCTGGCAGATCAGCGGGAGATCGGATATCAAAGACTTCGAGGAAATCGTCAAGATGGATATAGAGTATATCTCGAACTGGTCTTTGCTTCTGGACTTGCACGTCATCTTTAAAACCTTTGGCGTCGTCCTGAACGGAAGAGGCTCCAGCTAAACTGTCCAATACACAGCACCTATTCAAAAAAGGAGTTGTCAAAATGATTCAGCATCATCCTGACAACTCCTTGACCATATCATCGATCAGATACCTGCTCTTTTCACCGGCTGCTAATTTTCAAACAAATAATACTTTTAATCCATGAAGCCAGGAATTTTGAGCCATAACCCGGATGAATCGTCATCACCTGCGTACAAAAAAGATTCTCCGTCAGCCATAAATGTAATACCGGCGGCGACATAGCCATCATCATCGTCTTTAATAATTGGAGCAAATAAAGGTTTAAGCGCTGGAACTGAGAAGTGCATGACTAGATCCATCTCCCCGTCGTAGTTGACGTCCTCCATGTGCCATCTGAGTGGTTCAACCTCCATATTGCCTGCAGGGCCAAACAGGATTGAATCAGGATCAATTTCATCGACTTCAAAATCACCGTTTCCACTGAGAAGCGCTACCGGAAGGACACCTCTGCTGTTAAAGTTAACAGCATTTGGGCAGCTGCCAGGTTTGACATCAACGAATACCTCGCCGGCAGCAAAAGCAAAGCCCATAAGTAAAGTCATCAACGTCAGGGACAGGATCATCAAAATTGTGAGCTTTCTTTCAAAGTGATTGTTACATAACATAACTTTTCCCTCCTTTGTTCCTAATTGGAGCTTAATAATTAGTCTTATAACGAGCGCAGTATCCTGCAGCAATGGAATGTTTCGAGCTTATCCGCTACATTTCCACCTCCTGGTCATAAAGATATATTGACCGCTCCATACCTAACTTTGAATTATTCAAGAGAAGCCGTTTCTCGAAGAATTTTGACAGAATTGTTTTGGATACATAATTCTATCCCGCCAAAGTGTGACGCGCCTAGAAATATTTGGTGTTTCATTATTCGAGTCATTTATACCCAAATCGTCAAAAATATAATTTTAAATTTGACGATTCCGAAAACTATTTTATGTTAACTCCAAGGGCGACTCTTACTCATAAAGTTGGATTGAACCACAGAGAAACACTTTTCAAATTTCATTTCTAGGTTTGACAGAGAATCCCGTTGACCTGCACAAAAAAGAGGCAGGAATCGCTCCGCCTCTTTGAATGAAACTAATAGAACCACTTAGATTAAGTTGGCCTAATGCATTGTCATTTATTGGATTCTTGTATTACAGAATCGAGAATCACATGGCTCATCATTTCAAGCATCTCTTGATTCAAGCCTGGATAGACCCCCACCCAAAAGCTGTTATTCATGATAAAATCCGTATTCTTGAGCTCACTGACCAATCTGAATCCTTGGTTGCTTTGTCTAAGTTGATCAAAGCAAGGGTGCCTGATGAGATTGCCGCTAAACAACATTCGAGTCTGAACGCCTCGTGCTTCAATGTTCTTTATGATCACCTCTCTATTCAGCCCAGCTTCCGGTCTCAGGGTCATCATAAAACCAAACCAGGAAGGTGATGAGCCTTCAAAAGCCTCCGGCAGAATAACTCGATCGCTGATTATGCTCAGCGCGTCCTTCAAATATTGCCAATTTTCGCGGCGGCGTTTTACAAAATCAGGCAGCTTTTTGATTTGAGCGCAGCCAATCGCGCCTTGCATATCCGTTGCTTTGAGATTGTATCCGAAATGGGTGTAAACATATTTGTGATCATACCCTTTCGGTAATTCTCCATATTGCTTATCAAAACGATGTCCGCAGAGATTATCCATTCCAGGCTTGCACTGGCAGTCTCTGCCCCAGTCTCTCATGGACATCAGGATTTTTGCCAGAAGGTCATTATTGGTATAAACCGCCCCGCCTTCTCCCATGGTTATATGATGAGGCGGATAGAAGCTTGAGGTGGCCAAGTCCCCAAAAGTGCCTGTTAATTTATCCTCATTTCCAATTGATAAGATAGTGCCAAGCGCATCACAATTATCCTCTATCAACCACAGCTGATGCGCGTCACAAAATGCTCTGACAGCTTCAACGTTAAATGGATTACCAAGCGTGTGGGCAATCATGACGGCCTTTGTACGATTGCTTAATGCTAAATTTAACTGCTTAACATCTATATTGTATTGTGGAATAGTAACATCCACGAAAACCGGAACAGCGCCATATTGAATTATGGGTGCTATGGTTGTAGGAAAAGCCGCGGCGACCGTTATAATTTCATCTCCGCGTCTTATGGCTTTTTCTCCAAGCAAAGGCGACGTAAGCGACATGAAGGCCAATAAATTAGCAGACGATCCTGAATTAACCAAAAAGCAATGGTGAACGCCCAAATAATTCGCGAACATCTGCTCGAACTTGTCAGTATAACTGCCGCCGGTCAACCAGAAATCTAAAGCGCTATTGACGAGCATCATCAACTCCTCTTCGTCATAGACTCTTCCTGCGTAGACGATCCGATCACCAGTTTGATATGCTTTTTGATGATGATTCTCATAATATGTCTTAACAAGCTGCAGAATCTCATCTCTGTCTCTTGCTTCTTCTCTCGTCATGACGCATCCTCTCCATCCTATTAACTGCAAACGCTGTCTCAAATCTTACAAAGCTAGATGCACGTAAATCATCTTCAAGTTAAATATAAATATACCCAGAAATTTTGCAGTTTCTCTTTGCACTGAATTTATCTGCTTTTTATACAGATTCTGTCGCCGAAAAACAAACTTTGGACAGATTGGAGGTCATTATGAAGATCATCATATTAGCAGGCGGATGCGGCGCGAGACTATGGCCACTCAGCCGCACACATTATCCAAAACAATTCATTAAATTTCATGGAAAATCCAAATCTTTGTTTCAGGATACCTTTGAAAGAAGTCTGATGTTAGCATCTCCTGACGATATCTATGTCGTGACGAATGAAAATTATAAATTTTTGGTGATGGGCGCAGTTGAAGAATTAGGCGTAAAATTTGCTGAGGAACAAATTCTGGTTGAACCTGTTCCAAAAAATACTTTACCTGCGATCTATGCTGGCGTTCAGGAAATCACAAAAACAGGACATGAGATTGTCGTTGTTTTTCCATCTGACCACATCATCTCGAATGGAAATTCCTTTGCAATGTTGATCAATGAATCACTCCCACTTGCACGAGACTCCATAATAACTTTTGGCATCACACCTGACCATCCTCATACTGGTTATGGCTATATTGCACCAGGAGAACCGAAAGAAAACGGTTTTCTGGTTAAAACATTTAAGGAAAAGCCCGATCTCGAAACAGCTATAAAATATATTAATGATGGATATTATTGGAATGCCGGTATCTTCATGTTTCATACCGGTCTCTTCATCGAAGAGGTTAAGCGTTACGCACCTGAAATCCATTTGGCGTTTACAGAAGGCGGAAGCCTCAAAGACATCTTCTCTAAGATTCAGAACCCTATATCAATGGATTATGGGATTATGGAAAAAAGCTCCAGAATCTCTGTTGTACCCGCGGCGATTGATTGGAATGATTTGGGTAGCTTTGATGCATTTTATGATGTCTTCGAGAAGGATTCTTCAGGCAATATTTCTAATCAAAAGACAATTTCCATCAATGCTACGGACAATCTGATTTATTCTGAACCTGGCAAGCTCGTCGCAGCGGTCGGTGTGGATGATTTAATCATCATAGACAAAAGAGATGCATTGTTGATTTGTAAAAAAGATCAATCCCAAAAAGTGAAGGACGTTGTTGAAATCCTGAAATTGCAGGATGATCCAAGGACCGAATATCATATTGAGGATTATCGTCCGTGGGGCCATTACAGAATCCTTGAAGAAGAAAAAGATACCTTCAAAATTAAAAGAATTACGGTTCATCAAGGTAAAAAATTGAGCTACCAGCTTCATCACCACAGAAGCGAGCACTGGGTCGTCGTCCGCGGCATGGCTCGCGTGACAATTGATGACGAGGTGAAATTCGTGTGTGCCGGCGAAAGTATTTTCATGAAACCTGGACAGCGGCACCGATTGGAGAATCCTGGCAGGATTCCGCTTGAAATTATTGAGGTTCAAATGGGCGAATATTTGGAAGAGGATGATATCGTAAGATTCGATGATGAATATGGCAGAAAATGATTATACAAAATATTGGTGCAGCGGAAGTCGGAACATCGACCTCCACTGCGCCAATTTCTGTTCTTTTCTATTCTATTCTTGGCAAGTTCGCCCCATCTCTTCTTTTAAATTACAAAGTAATCTGCCAAAAGTCCAAATATAAGTGACAATGGCGACGCCCCAAACCACATGGATGTGGCGTTTGAAGAATTTTTTGTAGTTCAGACCGAACAGTACACCTATTGCGATCAGACAGGTTTTTAGGATGGCGAAGTCGACGACATTATACCTATTGACCGCGTTCATAGCTTTATCGATGAACTCTTTCATGGTTCATTTACCTCCCTTTTGGAACTGAGCTTTCTGTCTCATTCATACCAACATTCAGATGCGTTCAATCGGGAATTTCAGAACAGAAACTCGGTGTCAGACGCCCGGTTTCATCTAGAAAGCCCCCGGCTCGACTAAGTACCATCTGTAATGCGTTATGGTTTCAAATCCCAGCCTACTGTAGACCGGTTCGCCGGCAATGGAAGCTTGAAGTACCACGACCTCAGCCCCGAGCTCGAATCCCGCATTGGTTGCGACTGCCGTCATCAGCGCGCCCAACCCCTTGCCCCGCTCATCCGCAGCCGTTCCCACATAGTAGATGCCCGCAGCTTCCCCGCTGAAAACCATTGTCGCCGCTGCTATTGGCCGATGGTCCCTATACGCCACCCACGCCCCCACAGACTCCCCTGTCAGAATCCGCTCATGGCTGAACATTTCCCTGGTGACCTCCGCTGGTTTGTTGAAGGCGTCCCTTACATCGACCTCATAATCTTCAATCTCTGTTTCGCAAGCGACTTTTCTGATCACAACACCCTCCGGGGTCTTTGGCAGTTCGATTGGTTTTTCGGTCAACATACCCGTTGATCCTGGAATTCTTAGGGGTGTGTACCCTTTTTCCTTCAGATAGGCTTCAAGCGGAAGGTCAGCGTGGTCTCTGACCCAAATGACGAAGCCTCTGCGATCTTTTGAGAAAAAATCCTTTGCCTCGTTGAACAGCGTTTCGGGATCTGTCTGTTCCAGGCAAAGTGCGCCATTTAGGTGACCGTCCATGCTGTCGATGCCGAGGTTGAATAGGATGTATGTTTCTGCTTCTTTAGACACCCCATGAAGTGAGTGTTTATTCCTGTGAAGAATGGAGTCTGAAAGGTTTTGGTCAGCCAACTTAAGTTTGAGATTCAGGTCATTGTTTGACACGTTCATCCCTCCAATATGGAAGAAGGTGTAAGATGCCTTCTTCTTGACAATAGTCAAACGCATTTCTTTATCCAATTTTAATGTCACTGAAGCTTTATGCCGGGTATACATATAATGCATACTTGGTGTTAATTCAGCCAGGAACTTTCTCAGAAAACAACATCTCCTGGTGGAGCGTCAACACTACCGGCCAAGTATGGTCGGTTTTTTTATGAAAGGGTGAAGAAAATGACTACCAAAAAGAAGTCACCATGGACACTTCTTTCGACATTAATTTTTGTCTTTTGCCTGCTGCTGGCAGCAGCTCCTGCAAGCGCGGCTGAAACTGTCAATTCACAGTCCTCAGAGGTTTCTTTGGAAGTGTTGTTGAACAAAATCACCGCTCTTGAAAATGAGGTTAAGACCCTACAGGAAACCATTACTATCTTGGAGTTCAGACTTGATGCTGTTGATAATCCGGAAGTCCCAACATCTCTGGTCGGCAGGTATGACGCCTTGCTAAAAGGTGTTACCAGGGAACTCGTGGACGGGCGTGATACCTTGCGCTTTTCCGGGATGAACGTACAAATTGTCAATGGACTGGGTGAAACCACAAACCTGGATAAACTAGGTCTTGGGAACTTGATCATTGGCTACAACAAGAGCAGGATGACGGTTATGCCGCCGCTTAAACCTGAACTTGACCTGAGAGCTGGCTCTCACAATCTGATCCTGGGTGATTACAACAACTATGGAGAAAATACCTTTGGAGGTATAGTTGCAGGTTCATACAACCAGATTGGCGCGCCTTATGCCTCCGTATTGGGCGGAGAATCCAATAAAGCAATCGAAGCTTTTGCTTCCATTTTAGGCGGTAATGGCAATACTGCTTCCGGGAAAGCCTCCACCATTTCAGGTGGCGCTTCCAACACGGCTAAAGGAAGCTTTTCCAACGTTTCCGGCGGATTTTCCAACCTTTCGAGCGGGCAATATGCCCAGGTTTCCGGCGGTAATAAGAATAGTGCCAGCGGCCTCTTTGCCTCAATCCTTGGAGGCTACAACAATACTGCCAGCGGTGCCCGCGCGTCAGTCTCAGGCGGCCAAAGCAACCTGGCAACCGGTGCTAACGCCTCTGTCACAGGCGGAACCAATAATCTGGCAAGCGGCGCGAATGCCTCTGTTTCAGGCGGGGATCAAAATGCAGCCAGTGGCGTCAGCGCCTCTGTCACGGGTGGCTTGAGCAATAATGCAAGCGAGGTAAACGCTTCAGTTTCCGGTGGACTTAAAAACAATGCTTCCGGAATTGAGTCCTCCGTTTCCGGCGGCGTAGGCAATACGGCCAGCGGTGTCGGCGCTACAGTATCCGGCGGGCAGAACAATATTGCCAGCGGCGCCCACGCTTCGGTTTCTGGCGGAGATACTAATACTGCCAGCTACCGCGATGCTTCTATCCTCGGCGGATATAAAAACACCGCCAGCGGCTTGGCTTCAACCATCTCCGGCGGTGGTACCAACAAATCCACCGGTACAGGGACCTCTATCCTTGGCGGCGCCAATAATACCGCCAGCGGGATAGGCGCAGCTGTTTTAGGCGGTGAACTTCAAAATGCACTTGGATGGTATTCTATCGAGCCATTGACAGAATAACGGTGATGGAAGGCGAGGTTGGAAACTCGGTGTCAGACACCCGGTTTCAAGACAACCGGTTTCAGTGAGAAACTCGGTGTCTGACACCCAGTTTCAACTTACCCTCAACTGATACACTTCTAATTAAAGCTTTTGAGACGCCTGGTTTTGTCATGTTCAATAGTTTTGAAATCTCGTTTTTATTATATCCCTTACCATATGCTAAATCGATGAATTCTTTCCTCTTGATTAAATATCCGCGCACACCCGTGACTTCAGTCGTGGGTTATCGGCGCCTTGTGTATAGTTATGAATTAAACTGAAAGCGTTCAAAATGCTTTGTTGCAGCATGGACATATGTTATAATTGTATTGAGGTGGTGCGCAGTGTCAAAAGCAAAAAAAGGTCGAGGTTATGTCTACTCCATTCAGTATCATATTGTCTGGTGTGTCAAGTATAGACGAAAAGTTCTGACTGGCGCTGTAGAAGAAAAACTCAAAGAAATCCTTTTTAAAATAGCGGAT
>Ga0302251_1000588_pt1 | contig 31510 bp, 23 predicted proteins | sample AAG_RA_Gln_MG_FD_193534 | JGI IMG/M metagenome (GOLD analysis project Ga0302251, IMG submission 193534) | Enriched activated sludge microbial communities from anaerobic digester in WTTP, New Holstein, Wisconsin, United States - AAG_RA_Gln | ecosystem: Engineered > Bioreactor > Anaerobic >... | reverse complement strand
TGAAAAGGTGAAGCGGTTAGCTGGCTGGAATTGGATTCGCCAAGCAGTCATTGGTATGTCTCAGAAAAATACGGTGTCTCAATAGACGATTGGTATAACTTTTTACGGCTACTGCCCCAACTGTCAGGGAGATCCGGGCCCCACAGGCTCGGCTGCGCGCTGATCGGTGTGTAGAGTAGAGCTGATCAAGGAGGCAATCAGATGAGTGACGAAAGCAAGTGCCCGGTCACGGGCAAAACCTCCGCCCACCCGGTGGGCCGAGGCACGGCGAACCAAGAGTGGTGGCCGGACCAGTTGAACCTCAGGATCCTGCATCAACACTCGCCGCTGAGCAACCCACTGGGCGAGGATTTCAACTATGCTGAAGAGTTCAAAAAACTCGACCTGGCGGCCCTGAAGAAGGACCTCTATGCGCTGATGACCGACTCGCAGGACTGGTGGCCGGCCGACTACGGCCACTACGGCGGGCTGTTCATCCGCATGGCGTGGCACAGCGCCGGCACCTACCGCATGGGCGACGGCCGCGGGGGCGGGGGAACCGGCAACCAGCGCTTTGCGCCCCTCAACAGCTGGCCCGACAACGTCAACCTCGACAAGGCGCGCCGGCTGCTCTGGCCGATCAAGCAAAAGTACGGCCGCCAGATCTCATGGGCCGACCTGCTGATCCTCGCCGGCAACTGCGCGCTCGAGTCGATGGGATTCAAGACCTTGGGTTTCGGCGGCGGGCGCGAGGACATCTGGGAGCCGGAAGAGGACATCTACTGGGGGACCGAGAGCGAGTGGCTGGGCGACAAGCGCTACTCCGGCGACCGGGAACTCGAGAACCCTCTCGCCGCCGTGCAGATGGGCCTGATCTATGTGAACCCCGAAGGCCCGAACGGCAATCCGGATCCGGTGGCGTCCGGCCGTGACGTCCGCGAGACCTTTGCGCGCATGGCCATGAACGACGAGGAGACCGTCGCGCTCATTGCCGGCGGGCATACCTTTGGCAAATGCCACGGCGCCGGCCCGGCGACCCACGTGGGGCCTGAGCCCGAGGGCGCCCCCATCGAAGCGCAGGGCCTGGGCTGGAGGAGCAGCTTCCGCAGCGGCAAAGGCGGCGATGCGATCAGCAGCGGCCTCGAGGGTGCCTGGAAGCCGAGACCGACCCAATGGGATATGGGCTATCTGACCGTGATGTTTAAATACGAGTGGGAGCTGGTCAAGAGCCCGGCCGGCGCGTACCAGTGGCTGGCCAAGGATGTCGCCGCAGAGGACATGGTGGTCGATGCGCACGACCCATCCAAGAAGCATCGGCCAATGATGACCACGGCGGATCTCGCCCTGCGTTTCGACCCGATCTATGAGCCGATCGCGCGGCGCTATCTGCAGAACCCCGAGGTATTTGCGGACGCCTTCGCCCGGGCCTGGTTCAAGCTGACCCACCGCGACATGGGTCCCCGCTCGCGCTATCTCGGCCCGGAGGTCCCGGCAGAGGAGCTGATCTGGCAAGATCCGCTGCCCGCGGTCGACCATGCGCTGATCGACGAGAAGGACATCGCCGACCTGAAGCGCAAGATCCTGGCCTCGGGCCTGACGATCTCGCAGCTGGTCTCTACCGCCTGGGCCTCGGCGTCCACCTTCCGCGGCTCCGACAAGCGCGGCGGCGCGAACGGGGCGCGCATTCGCCTGGCGCCGCAGAAGGATTGGGAAGTGAACCAGCCGGCCCAACTGGCGGCCGTCCTGCAGATCCTGGAGCGGATCCAAAAAGAGTTCAACAGCGCGCAGTCCGGCGGAAAAAAGGTATCGCTCGCCGACCTGATCGTCCTGGGCGGCTGCGCCGGCGTCGAGCAGGCGGCCAGAAATGCCGGCCACGACGTGACAGTGCCCTTTACGCCCGGGCGCACCGATGCGTCGCCGGAGCAGACGGACGTGGCTTCGTTCGCCGTGCTCGAGCCGGCTGCCGACGGGTTCCGCAACTATCAGAAAACCCGCTACGCCGTGCGGCCCGAGGAGCTGCTGGTCGATCGGGCGCAACTGCTGACCCTGACGGCGCCAGAGATGACCGTTCTCGTCGGTGGTATGCGCGTCCTGAATACCAACGTCGGGCAGTCCCCCCACGGTGTCTTTACCAAGCGGCCGGAGGCGCTGACGAACGACTTTTTCGTGAACTTGCTCGATATGGGCACCGCGTGGCAGGCGGCCGCGGGAGCGGACGGCCTGTTCGAGGGGCGCGGTCGCGCCACCGGCGAACTCAGATGGACCGGCACCCGCGTCGACCTCATCTTTGGTTCCAACTCCCAGCTCCGCGCCATCGCCGAGGTCTATGCATGCGACGACTCCCAGGAAAAGTTTGTCCATGACTTTGTGGCAGCCTGGAACAAGGTGATGAACCTGGATCGCTTCGATCTCGCCTGATCGTAGGCTCTCCCACGGCCGTTTCGTTTGCCCGTCGTCGGGCAAGCCGGGGCATTTTCGACGCTTGCCCAGCGGGCCGCTTGATTTTCAGCGGTTCAGCAAAGCCCTGAATTCCGAGGGCACGCTGCCGCTGTGCGACCAAAGTCCTAGCCGCTCTGCCCTGGCTGCCCTATACTGAACTCGCTGCTTGTAGATGGCAAGACAAGGCCGCGACGGTATCGAGCGGCCATTTGAACGGGAAAATCTGAGGAGAACGAGATGAAGATCCTACGCGTTGCCGAAGCCCCCCTGGCCCCCAACCCCCACGGCGTGGAGGTGCGGCGGCTCCAGGAAACACCGCACGTGATGGCCTCCTTGGTCACCTTGCAGCCCGGCGAGTCGCTGAAACGGCACGTCACCCCCGTCGACGTCTTCTTCTACGTGCTGGAAGGGCACGGCATCGTCGAGATCGGTGAGGAGCGCGCCGAGGTGGAGCCGCACATGGTCGTCGACAGCCCGGCTCGCATCCCCCACCGGCTGCGCAACGAGGGGACCGCGACGTTCCGCTTCCTCGTCGTCAAGACGCCCCGCCCCACCGAGAACACCCAGATACTGTAAGGAGGAGCCATGGCGACACAGCAGGTCGTCTTTACCCTGGTCACCTTTCTGCACGATCTCTTTACCGTCGTCTGGATCGGCGGGCTCTTCACCCTGATCCTGACCGTTTTGCCGGCCGCGAAAAAGGTCTGGGGGCCGGGCCCCCAGGTCAAGCAGCTGCTGGACGCGATTCAGAAGCGCCTGAGCCCGCTGGTCTATGGGAGCATTGTGGGCCTGGCCCTGACAGGCCTGCTACTGGCCCGGCGCAACCCCGCCTTCGGCGGCCTCTTCTCCTTCGCCAATCCCTACGCGGCCGGCCTGGCGGCCAAGCACCTGTTGATGCTGGCGATGGTGGCCGTCACCCTCGTCCGCAGTGTGGCCCTGCGTCCGCGCGGCCTGCCGCGGGGTCCGCGGCCGGAAAAGCTCTCGCTGGCCCTCCTGCTGGTCAATGGGGCCCTCGGCCTTGTCGTGCTGTTCCTGAGCGCGCTCACCGCGGCCCTGGCGGCCGGCCCACCGGCGGCCTAGCGCGTCTGCCGGCCATCATCTCCCTGCCTCGCCTCCCCGTCTGGTTGTTTTCCCCCGCCGGCTGTGGTATACTCCCCGTGGAACACGCGCGAGGCCATACCATTCGTGGGGCAAGAGACCATGGGCGCCAAGGTGCTGGTCGTAGAGGACGAGCGCACCCTGTTAGAGACGCTGGAGTACAACCTGGCCCGCCAGGGCTACGAGGTTTCCACGGCGGCCAATGGCCGGACGGCCGTGGAACTCGCCCGGAGCGAACGCCCCGACGTGATCGTCCTCGACGTGATGCTGCCGGGCCTCGACGGCTTCGAGGTCTGCCGCATCCTGCGCCGGGAGATGAACGTGCCGATCCTCATGCTCACCGCCCGGGTGGACGAGGTGGACCGGGTTGTGGGCCTGGAAGTGGGCGCCGACGACTATGTGACCAAGCCGTTCAGCATGCGCGAGTTCCTCGCCCGCGTCAAGGCGCTCCTGCGGCGGGTACGACTCATCCGGGAGGAGCTGGCCGCCGGGGCCGAGGTCCCGCCGGCCGGCCGGGTAACCTTGGGTGACCTCACCCTGGACCTGGGGCGGGGTGAGGTGCAGCGGGGCGGCGCGGTGCTGCGCCTCAAACCCAAGGAGTACGATCTGCTGGTCTTTCTGGCCCGCAACCGCGGGATGGCGCTGTCGCGCGACCTGATCCTGGAACGGGTCTGGGGCTGGGACTATGCGGGGGAGACGCGCACGGTAGACGTGCACGTCCGTTGGCTGCGGGGCAAGATCGAGCCCGACCCGGCGGCCCCCACGCGCATCGTCACCGTGCGGGGGATCGGGTATCGTTTCGAAGGCTGATGGCCCGCCGCCGCGGCTTGGCCGTACAGGAGGTTCGGTGAGGCGCCGAATCAGCCCCTTGCCCCTCTACCTGACCCTTTCTTTCAGCGCCGACTTTTTGTTCTGGCTGATCTTTACGATCAACGCCATCTACCACGTGACGGTCGTCCGGCTCACCCCATTCCAACTGGTAATCGTCGGGACGATCCTGGAAGCGACCACCTTTATCAGCGAAGTGCCGACCGGCGTCCTGGCCGACGTCAAGAGCCGGCGCCTCTCGATCGTCATCGGCTATGCGGTGATGGGGGTGGGATTCATCCTCGAGGGCGCGCTGCCGTTTTTCTGGAGCGTGGCGCTGGCCCAGGTGGTGTGGGGCCTGGGCTATACCTTTACGAGCGGCGCAACCCAGGCCTGGATCGTGGACGAGATCGGCGTCGATCGCGCGGGCCAGGCCTTTGTGCGCGGGGCGCAGATGGCGCGCCTCGGCACCCTGGCAGCCATCCCGTTCAGCGTGCTGCTGGGGCTCGTCGCCACGGCGCTGCCCATCGTCGTCGGCGGCGGGCTGATGATCGTGCTGGCCGGTTTCCTGGCCCTGACGATGACCGAGGCCGGCTTCAGGCCAACGCCGCCCGAGGCCCGCACGACCTGGGGCATGATGCTCCAAACGGTGCGCAGCGCGCGCGGGCTGGTCCGGCGGCAGCCGATCCTACTCCCGATGCTGGCGATCGCCTTTTGCGGCGGCCTGTACAGCGAGGGACTCGACCGGCTGTGGACGGCCCACCTGCTGGAAAACTTTGCCCTACCCTGGCTCGACGTGCTGAAGCCGGCCGTCTGGTTTGGGGCCATCCGGGCGGTGGAGGTACTGGGCGGCATCGCCGCCACCGAGCTCGTACGCCGGCGGAGCGAAGCGCGCGGCACCGTCGGGCTGACCCGCTTGCTGATGCTCAACGCCGGCCTGACCGTCTTGGCCCTGGCCGGCTTCGCGCTGGTGCGAAATGTATGGGGGGCGCTGGCACTGTTCTGGGCGGTGGGGATGCTGCGTGCGGTCGCCAGCCCGCTCTACGACACCTGGTTCAACCAACGGATCGACGATTCCCAGGTACGCGCGACGATGTTTTCCGTCGCCAGCCAGATGAACGCCATCGGGCAGGTCGCCGGCGGGCCGGCCGTCGGCGCGGTGGGCAACCGCTCCCTCCGCGCGGCCCTGGCCGTGTCGGCGCTGCTGCTGTCGCCGGTGCTGCCGTTGTACGGGATCACGCGGCGAAAAGAAGGGACGCCCTGACGGGTCCCCTTGCGTCCGTCCGCCCTTTGAGCTATACTACACCTCAGTTGTATGCTCCACACATGCGCGGTATCCATGTTCGACAAGAAAGCTTTTCGCTACACCCTGTTCGCCCTACTCACAAGGAGTCGATCATGAACGACACCCCTGCACCTGCCGCCGCCAAGGTCCCGACCTGCGCGGAATGCCCCATCCGGAAAAAGGCCGAGGCGAAACCGAACACCCTCCTGGCCCGCCTGTGGCGCTGGCACACCACCTGGTGTCCCGGCTGGAAGGCCTACCAAAAGTACCTGGCCGAGCTCAAGTAGCGCGGCGCCGCCCGAGGAGGTGCCTATGCCGCAAGCCAGGACTGGCGCTGTATCCGCGACCGCGCCGCCGGCGCGCTCCCCCAACGTGCCGCTGCGCCGCAATCTTGCGGCGATCTATCTCGTGTCCCTGCTCATCGCCGCCCTTACGGTGGCCGCGTCCGTCGCCGGCATCGTGTGGCGCACGGCCGTCTACCCGACGGAAGAGCTGCGCGGCTCGTTCGTGGCCAACGACGTGGTCAACCTCGCGCTCGGAGTCCCGCTCCTGCTGGGCTCCATCGTGCTGACGTGGCGCGGCCGGCTCCTCGGGCTGCTCTTTTGGCCCGGCGCGCTGCTCTATGTCCTGTACAACGAGATTGCCTATCTCTTGGCGCTGCCGCTCAGCGGGGTCTGGCCCCTGCATCTCGCGCTGGTCGCGTTGGCCGCGTACACCGTCATCGGCCTGGTCGCCGCGATCGACGGGCCGGCGGTGCAGCAGCGGCTGACCGGGGCCGTGCCCACACGGTTGACGGGAGGCATCCTGGCCGGCCTGGGCCTCTTGTTCCTCGGGTTGGCCGTCAACAACCTGCTGGGCGCGATCCTCGGCGGAGCGCCGTTGACCGAGGCGGCGCTCGGCACCCAGGTGGCAGACGCGCTCGTCGTCCCGACCTGGATCATCGGAGGGCTCATGCTCTGGCGGCGCACGGAGCTGGGGTATGTGGCCGGCCTGGGGCTGCTCTTCCAGGCCAGCATGTTGTTCATCGGGCTGATCGCCTTCCTGCTGCTGCGGCCGCTGCTGTCCACGGTGCCCTTTGACCTGGGCGAAATCGTGGTGGTCGCGGTCATGGGGCTGATCTGCTTTGTCCCCTTGGCCCTGTTTGTGCGCGGTGTGGCCAGGAGGGCCAGGTGAAAGCGCTTGGTCGTGCGGCCTTGATCGCACGCCGGTTTTCCATCACCCAGGCTGGAATTTCGCCGGCCGCTGGCGCGGCGGAACGGGCCCCATCTTGACAAGCGGGACACAGTTCGCTTCGGGCTCGCAGTATCCATTTCCAAGCGTTCGGAGGTAGCGCATGAAAACCCTCGTAGTCTACGATTCGGCCTATGGCAACACGGAAAAGATCGCCCAGGCGATCGGCAGCGCCCTGGGGGCCCCGCCCGACGTCGAGGTCCGCCGCGTTGGCGACGCGCAGATCGGGCAGCTGGCCGGCCTGCGGCTGCTCGTCGTCGGCTCCCCGACCCAAAAGTTCACCATGCTGCCGGCCGCCGCGGATTTTCTCAAGCGCATCCCGCCGAACGGACTGCACGGCATCCGCGTGGCGGCCTTTGACACCCGCATCGACGTGGAGAAAAGCGGCCCGGCCTTTTTGCGCCTGATGGTCAGCTGGTTTGGCTACGCGGCGGAAAAGATCGCCGCCCGGCTGCGGAAAAAGGGCGGGGTCGAGGCCGGCCCGCCGGGAACCTTTTTCGTCAAGGCGACCACCGGCCCCCTGGCCGAGGGGGAGCTGGAACGGGCCGCGGCGTGGGCCGGGCAGATCGCCGCGGGCTAGCCAGTCGCGGATGCGAGCCGGGGAGCACCCTGGCCGGGGCGGCCCTGGCCCAAGCGGAAGGCGGCGTCACCGGAGGGCTCCTGCCATCGCCCGACTGACCCAGTCTACCCGAGAGTTGCCCCCGTCGCTTCTGGCGTCGGGGGGATTTGGCGATGGGCCGTAGATAGCGTGCTACAGATTTACGCCAGCAACCGCCGTTCCACAATCGGGGCACGCTTCCGAGTGCAGGTCGTTGGCGACCATCGCGAACCCGCGCCGCACGATCAGGGTGCGGCTGCATACGGGGCAGAGCGTATCCAACGAACCACGCGTCGGCACGTTGCCGATATAGATGTACCGTAGCCCCTCCTCCTTCCCGATATCGCGGGCCTTTTCCAGGATAGAGAGCGGGGTCTCCCCGGGGGTACGCATGCGATACGCGGGGACGAAGCGAGTCACATGCCAGGGGGTCTCAACCCCCAACTGGGCCACGAAGCGCGCTGTTTCGCGCAACTCGGCAGGGTCATCATTGACATTCGGCACGACGAGGGTCGCGATTTCCAACCAGACTCCCTGTCGTTTGATGGTGGCGATGCTGTCCAGCACCGGCTGCAGCCGCGCCCCCATGTGCTGGCGGTAGGTCTCGTCGCGGAATGATTGGAGTCCCACATTGGCCGCGTCCAGGTAGGGGGACAGCTGTTCCAGCATCTCTGGGGTCATGTAGCCGTTGGTCATATAGATATTGGCCAGGCCGGCCTCGTGGGCCAGACGGGCCGTGTCGTAGGTGAACTCGAAGTCAACCGTCGGCTCGCCGTACGTGTACGTGATGCTGTGGCACCCGGCCTGGCGAGCCCGGGCGACGACCTGTTCGGGGCGCGCTTCCTCACCACCGGGGAAAGCGTGCGCCCCGGGCCGTGGCGAGAGGCCGGCGGTTGGACACCATGAACAGCGAAAGTTGCACCCGGGCGTGGCAAGCGAATAGGTCTTGGAACCAGGATGAAAGTGAAAGAGCGGACTCTTCTCTACCAGGTCGATCTGCGGGGGGCCGGCCTGACCGTAGACGAGCGAGTAGAGTGTGCCGTCCCGGTTCTCGCGCACCTGGCAGACGCCGGCCTGGCCCGCGGCGATCGTACACAGATGCGCACAGAGGTAGCAGCTTACCCTTTGTCCTGCCAGCTTGTGGTAGAGCAAGGCTTCTCTCATCTTTCCTGTCCTGCCGGAGTCGCTCGTAGCGGGGTCATAGAAGCCCCAGCCAGCCTGCCACGGCGCGGCCCCACTGCCACAAGGTGCGCTGTACCTCCCCGCTGGGGAGGCGAACCGCTTCAGGCCCTGCAGCTTGGCGCAGGGCCAGCAATGCGGCCCGCTGGCGGGCTCGTACCGTCCGTGCCGGTCGGGAGCGCTCGCCGGGCGTAGCAGCAACGTGCGGCGCGGCTGTCCGGCGGCCGGCGTAGCGAGGCCGGGACAGCAGCGTGGTGATCGTGGAGTGTTCGGACAAGGCCATCGTCTTGCTCCTGCCGGTCGTCCCAGCGGCTGGAGAACCCGGGGCCGGAGCCCGCGAGTTCCGCGTTGCCGATCATGGTATGCGTCCATAGATATCATAAGGCCTGGGCGGACTGCTGGTATCGGGCGAGTGGCTGATTTCTATTCCGCCATGTGGCTGAGGATAGCCACACGCGGCCGGCGGCAATGGCCAGGATGGCCATCACGATGCCGAGTTCGGTGAAGCGCACCCCAGCAGATTGCGTTCGACCTGCGGGACCGATCGCTGGGGAAAACAAGCCGCGGCGCCGGACGGACAAGCGCCGGGATGCGGCGACTCTCCTCATCCCCGGTCGGCGTACTGCCAGCAGGAGTCCCCCCCCTGGGGTCAGCATACACGCCCCCCCCGGTGCGTCTGGCACCTGGGGGGGGCGCCTACTCCGGGTGGTGGATGTTTCCCTTTGTCAGCAAGATGGACAACCGCTGGAGCGCGTGACCAGGTTGTGCTGGAGGGCAAAGGAGGCCGCTTCGACGCGATTGGTAACCCCGAGCTTGGAGAGGATATTGCTGACGTGCGTCTTGACGGTGGCCCGGCCAAGGACCAGGCGTTCGGCGATTTGGGTGTTGTTGAGTCCCTCGGCCAGCAGTTGCAGGATCTCGCGCTCGCGCCCCGTCAGCTCATAGTCCGAGACCACCGGCCGGCCGGCCACCTCCATCAGGCTGCGAAACGCCTCCGGCGCCAGCGTCGGTTTGCCCTTGGCCGCGGCGCGGATGGCGTTGGCCAGGTCGTCGATGGAAATGTTCTTCAGGAGGTAGCCGATCGCGCCGGCCCGCAGGGCGTGCTCGACGAGCTGATCTTCGGCGAAGCTGGTCAGCGCAATCACCTGGATCTGGGGGTTGGCCTGGCGGATGGCCTGGGTCGCGGCGACGCCATCCATCTCGGGCATCACCAGGTCCATCAGCACGACGTCGGGCTTGACCCGGGAACAGAGGCGGACCGCCTCCACACCATTGGCGGCCTCGCCGGCCAACTCCAGGTCGGGGAATGACTCCAGAAAAACAGACAGCCCACTGCGCACCATGTCGTGATCGTCCACGATGACCACACGAATCGGCTCAGGCATTGCTACCTCCTTCTTGGTTGGCCGGCCAGGCCACCAGGACTTCAGTCCCGACTCCCTCCTGGCTGGAAACCTGCAGCGTGGCGCCGATCGCTTCGGCGCGCTCGCGCAGGATGCCCAGTCCCAGCCGGTCGGGCGGGATGTGCCGCGGGTTAAACCCCCGGCCGTTATCCCGGACGCGCACTTCGACCCACGAACCCAGGTCGCGCAGGCTGATCTCGACCTTGGTGGCCCGGGCATGCTTGCTGATGTTGTTCAGCGCTTCCTGGGCGATGCGGTACAGAGCGATTTGCACATTGGGGGGGTACGAACGCTTGCTGTCGACAGCCAGCGTCACCTGAACGCGGCTGCGGCTGGTAAAGGCATCCACGAGCTGCTGCAAGAGATCGGGTATCTTGCCCTCGGCCAGGGCGGTCGGGCGCAACTCCAGCAGGAGGGTACGCATTTCGGACAGGGCCCCCCGGGTCAACTGCTGCAGCTGCTCCAGCCCCTGCCGCACACGCTCCGGTTTGCGCTCCCACAGGCGGGGCAGAGACTCGGCAATGACGCTGGCCGAGAAGAGGGTCTGGCTGACGGCGTCGTGCAGCTCGCGCGCCAGGCGGCTGCGTTCGCCGAGCACCGCCGTCTCACGAGCCCGGTTGTGCAGATGGATGTTTTCCAGGGCGATGGCCGCCGCCGCGGCCAGCGTCTCGAGCAGGATCAGGCTCTCGGCATCGAAACCGCCTTCTTTCTGTCGCACCACCTCCAGAACGCCAAGGACCTCCTCGTGTGCCGTCATCGCTGCCGCCAGGACGGCACCGGAAGGGAACACGTGGGGGGCATCCACACGGGCCATGAAGCGGGCATCCTCGCGGGTGTTGTTGACGAGGACACTCTGGCGCTGTTGGCCGACCCAGCCCGCTAGCCCCTCGCCCAGATGCGCGCGCATTCCCAGGTCACACTGGTCGACCCCCACGTACGATGCCGCTTGACAGACCAGGTCGCCCACCTGGACCGGGTCACGGAGCCAGACGATGCTGCCGTCGGCCGGAAAGACTTCGCGCGCGGCGCGCGAGATCCGGTCGAGGAGGGTGGAAAGCTCAAGGGCTGCCCCCAACTCCTGGCTGAGCTGGTTGAGCAGGCGCAGGTTGCGGTTGCGCCGCTCCAGCTTCTCTGCCTGCTGCGCCAGCTCGGCATTGACCTGCTCCAACTGCTTCTGGGCAGCCCGCAGCTCGCTGACGTCGGTCAGGGTGGCGACCGCGCCCAACTGGTGCCCTTGCGCCCCGCAGATGGGAGCCGCACTGATCAGCACCATCTGCGGAGGCTCGTCTGGGTCGACTGCCCAAGACAGGGCCGAGTTCCGTACCGTGTGTCCCTGGAGGGCCTGATAGGAAGGCCACTGCTCGACGTGGGTCAGCGGTGCGCCGTCGGCCAAGCGTACCCCCAGGCCGCTGACGCGCTCGGCCATGGGCCGGGCGATATCCCCCTCCTCATATCCCAGCAGCTCCCGAGCCGGCGCATTGATATTGACGATCTCGCCTTGGAGCCCATAGACCACTACTCCATCGGCGATGGAGGCAAAGACCGCATCAAGTTCCCCGGCCCGGCGCTCGACATCGGTTCGGGCCTGGATGTGACGCAGCCCCAGGGAAGCGACCGTGGCCAACTGGGTCAGGAGGAGCTCGTCCTCAGGCGTGAAATCACCTTGCCGCTTGTCCGACGCCATGATGAGGCCCATCGGCTGGTCTTCCAGGCCAAAGAGCGGTGTCCCAAGCAGTCCGCGCAACGGGATGTGCCCGGTGGGCAGCCCCCACCAGTCCAGGTGTTGTTCCAGTTCGTCGACCGACAGGCGGAGCGGAGCCCTCTGCTCGATGAGCCGCATATAGATACCGCCTCGTTCGATGACAAAGCTCTCGCCCGGCGGACAGGGCTGAACTCCTTCGACACGCGAGGTGGCGCCGACCTGGAAGACACCCTGTTGATAGCCATGTCCGGCGATGCAGATGCCGGCCCCCACCAACTCGCAGGCGGCATCGACCACGCTCTGCAGGAGACCCGGTATGGTTGTCTCCGCGAGCACCCGCTGGGAGATTTGGAGCAGGGTCGTGAGACGGCCCGCGCGCTGTTCGCGCTCTTGCTCGAGCCCTTTGCGCTCGGTGATGTCGTCAAAGACGGTGGCAAACTGGCCCGGCTCCAGGGCAAACACCGAGATACGAAAGTGCTTTTCCATCGGCGGAAAGTACGCCTCAAAGTGTACCGGCTGCCCCGAGGTTGCCACCTGGGCATAGGTCTCGAGATAAGGGGGCTCCCCTGAACCGTAGAACGTGGAAGCGAGCTGGCCAACCACCCGCGCCCGGGGCAGTCCGGTGATGCGCTCGTAGGCCGGGTTAACGTCCAGGAGTATGTAGTCAGCCGCCTGCCCCTGCGCGTCATAGATGATCTCGTGCAGTGCGACGCCCTCGATCATCGACGTGTAGAGACCGCGGAACCTCTCTTCGCTTGCGCGCAGCAATTCTTCGGCCCGTTTGCGCTCGGTGATGTCGTGCACCATGCCCACCGAGCGCGCAATTCTGCCGCTGTTATCCCGCTGGTGCTCACACTTCTCATGGACGATGCGGACCTCGCCGGTCAGCTTGTGGACCACTCGATGCTCGAGTTCATAGGTATCGCGGCTCTCGCGCACCGAGTCGAAATAGGCCGCATCGACTGCCGCACGGTCATCCGGGTGCACGTGCTCCAAGAAGGCTTCGTACGTTGCCTCGAATTCGAGCGGCTGGAGGCCAAAGATACGATAGACCTCCTCCGACCACACCAGCTTATTACTTGCCAGGTCGAGTTCCCAGCTTCCGAGGTGGGCAATCTCCTGCGCCCGGGCTAGACGCTCCTCGCTCGCCCGCAGCGTCTCTTCGGCCCGCCGCCGCGCGGTCAGGTCGTGGGTGACGCCCAGGACTTCCTGAACCTGGCCCTGCTCATCGAGCAGGGGCACGCAGGTGATCTGGAGCGCACGCCGGTTGCCTTCGGCAAGCGGCAGGTCGGCCTCCAGGTACTGGACCTCCCCAGTCTCTAGCGCCGCCCGCAGCGTGGGCAGCCAGACCTCGCAAACCTCTGCCGGCCAGATTTCATCATCCCGTTTGCCGATGTAGCTGGACGGGACGCGCCCAGTCACCGCTCTCGTCGCGGTGTTGATGTACTGGATTCGGAGGTCGCGGTCATAAATGACCAGGACGTCAGGCATGTTCTCGATCGCACCCCGAAAACGCTTCTCGCTTGCCGCCAGATCCGCCGTGCGTTCGACCACGCGGCGCTCCAGCGTCTCGTTCGCTTCTCGCAGGGCCCGCTCGGCCCGGTTGCGCTCGGTGATGTCGAGGCCCATTTCCAGGATCAGGTAGGATCCATCCGCGTCGGCAAAAGGAAAGTCGTAGACGTCATACTCGCGGTTGTCCGGCCCGGTCCATTCCCAGTGGTGCGGCGCCCCGGTATCCAGCACCCGGTACGTCTCACACCCCTCGCAGGGTGCGTCGCGGTGAAAGAGAAAGTCGTAGCAGCGCCGGCCTTGGGACTCGCCGAACCGTTCGCGGAAGACACGGTTGGCAAAGGTGGCGTGGTATTCTGGTGTCAGGAGGACCACATAGGCCGGCAGCGTTTCCAACACATCGTTGAAGCGCTGCCGCTCGGCTACGGCGGCCGCCTCGGCCCGCTGGTGCTCGGCGATTTCCTGCTCGAGTGCGCGATTGGCCTCTCGGAGTTCGGCCGTTCGTTCCGCGACGCGGAACTCGAGCAACTCCTTGGCTTTCCGCAGGGCCTCCTGGGACTGTTTGCGTTCGGTGATGTCTGCGACGGTGACCACCACGCTGATGCCGGGGACCGCTAAGGGGGCGGCGCCCACGCTGACCCAGAAGGGGTCTCTCCCTTCCTCAACGATGCCGATCTCGACATCCTGGATGGCGCGCTGCTCCCGAAAGACACGTGCGCTGGGCAGATCCTCGACAGACATTGGGCTTCTGTCGGGCCGGATGTACCGGCGTCCCGCGTAGGCGCCGGCCAGAAGCCCATCGTGCGGCATCCGAAGAATCCTAGCCAGCGCCGGGTTCGCATCTACGACCCGGCGCTGCTCGTCCATGAGGGAGACGCCGACGGGCAAAGCATCAAAGATCTGCCTGAACTTGGCCTCGGACTGGCGCAGCGTCTCCTCATCCAGCCTGCGCTGCGTGACATCCCGTGCGTAGAGGTTCACATAGCCCGCCGTGGCAATCGGGATAATATCGACAGAATAGACCCGCTCACCCACCTCGGTATCCACCGTCCGCGCCGACTGGGCGACCAACACTTGCGCGATCACCTCGCGCCAGTACTGGGGAACGGGCTCGCCGACGGCGCGGCCCCACGCCCGCAGCATCGGCAAGCTGGCCAGATTGGCATAGAGCAACACCCCATCCTGGGCCACGCGCAGCACCGGGTTGGGATTCTCCTCTGGAAAGCGCGCCATGACCTGGAGCGCTATCTCCGCCTGCCGGCGGTCGGTGATGTCGATGCCCGCAGCGGCCAGGTGCTCGGCGGCTCCCTGCGCGTCGGCCGGGTCGGCGGCCGTATCCAGGATGGCAGCGGCAAAGTCACGCTCCGTGTGCCACGCCTCCTCGGCGCTAGTGCGCCGGGCGACTTCCTCCTGCAGCGCGGCGTTGGCCCGGTTGCTCTCTGCGGTGCGTTGTTCTACCCGCTGTTCCAGCCTGGCGTGCGCGCGGTGCAGCGCCGAGTCGGCCTCGCGGCACTCCACGGAGGAAACCAGCATCTCGGCCAGGGAATCGAGGAGGGCCTGCTCTTCGGCTAGGAAGGGGCCTGCCCCGCCAGCCGGCACCGGCTCCCGGTAGCAGACCTCGACGACGAGGTTGCCTCGCCGCGACGTGGGTCGCTCCGCCCGCTGTGCGCAGGGTGTCGCCCCAAAGCGCGGGGAAGTGTACTCCCGTCCATCCAGCGTGATCCGCGCGGCGGCTCTCTCGGGGTCGCGCCAGCCTGACGGCAGGAGCGCGGCAATCTCCGCCAGCAGCTCGGGCAGCGGCCGGTCTTCCTGGAGCCGGCGCGAAACCCCCTGCAGCAGGGTCAGCTCCTTGACCCGTTCCCGCAGCGTGGACAGGGCCTCCTCCCGTTCCGCTTCGGCTTGCCTGCGCGCGCTGATATCCAGGGCCAACCCCAGGCACCCGACAATCTGCCCCGCGGCGTCGCGCAGCGGCTCGACGTGGGCCTGGAAGGTGCGGCCGGCCTGCCCTACATCCAGGCTGCCAGGCCGGCCCGCCAGGGCCTCGCGGTGGGCGGCCAGGAGGCGGGCAATAGGGCCGCTGCCCAGCGGCAAGTCGGGCAGATTGGTGCCCACCAGCGGGTCGGGCAGTCCCAATGCCGACAGGGTGGCCCCGGCCGCCGATGTCACGCGCAGGTCTTGGTCGACCGTCCAGACGATGGCCGGCAGCTGCTCCAGGAGCAGGCGCTGGCGGGACTCGCTCTGGCGCAGCGCTTCCTGGGCGCGCTGAAGCAGGACCGGCGTGGCAGTGCCCGCCTCCGGCACGGCGTCGATCTGCTGCGCCGTCAGAGTCTGGATGGTCTGCTCGGCCTCGGCAAGCCGTCGGCGCAGCTCGGCCTGCTCCGCGTCACGTGAGGCCCTGGGGGTACGTTTTCGATTGCTCATGACATTTCTCCCCCTCTCTACAGAGCCATCTGGGGCAAGCCCAGGGCGTGCAGCACGCCGGCCGTGTTGCTGAGGTCGCCGACGCCCTTGCCGCGCCGGCAGTCCCCGTCGCGCTGGCCGGGCCCGCCGCAGACCAGCGTGGCATGGCCGCGCGGCAGCCCCCCGCAGATGTCGAATCCGGCAATGCCGGTAACGGCCTTTTCCAACGCGGGGGAACCTTGGGAGCGCGCACTCATAGCGTTTTCTCCTCAATATCCTCCGTCGAGGCGGTCCCGTGTGGCCCCCCGCCCAGAAGGACTCTCCCGAAAATTGTATCATAAAAGAGCAGCGACGGCAAGGATTGCCGGGCGCTGCGCGCGCCACCCTGGTAGAGGCGACGGCTGCGTCGCTCTACCAGGGTCGGACCCCACAACAATGGGGGGCGTCCTGCCTATCAGGTTATACCAGCGGGCATCGGCGCACATCGGCCAACTGGCCGATTGCGCCTCCGCCATGTGGCGGAGAGACGGGGTAGACTCGGCTCCCTATCTGTAGAGTAGGAACAGCAAAGGGCCTCCCTTGGGGGCGCATCATCGTACTCCGCCTTTGCGGCCGGCGCCAAACCCTGGTGTCTACTCCTTACCGGCCTCGCCAGATTCCTCGTGATCCCCGCCCCCCATACTCTGGCGAAACCCGCGGATCGTCTTGCCGATGGCCTGGCCCAGCTGCGGCAGCTTGCTGGGGCCAAAGATGAGCAGGGCAATGGTCAACAGGATAATCAGCTCGGGTGCACCAAACTGTCGAAACATACTACACCTCCAAGGCAACGAATGAACTCCACTACGGTATCATCCTCAGTCCACGTGAATGATCTCTACCGGACAGCCGTCGGCCGCCCGGCGGGCGCAGTCGCCCAGGTCGGCAGGGATCTCGCCCTGGCCCGGGTCGTCGTCGATGCGGTACCTTTGCAACACCGCGCTGAACCCGTCGGCGTGTTCCTCGAACACCTCGGGGCATTCCTGCCAACAGGCAGTGCAGCTGATGCAATCGTCACGCTCGATCTGTACCTTCATGATGCGTGTCCTTGACAACTTGCGGCTACTGCGCGGGCAGGTGCTCCAGACGCAGGCCGCCCAGCTCGACCGTCACCAGGCTGCCCTGGCGGATGGCGTTCTGGGCGTTGGCAAAGAGCAGGTAGTAGATGCGCCCCGTCTCCAAAGACTTGTACTCGGGGCGGATGTGCCGGGTGAGCGCGACGCCGGTGTCCTCGACGATCAGCTGGGGTCGGTTGGCCTCCTCCAACAGGAAGGCGGCCTTTTCCGCATCGACCACCCGGAAGCGCATGTCGATCAACCCGCCCTCGGCCGTTACGCCGAGCATAAGCACCTCGATGCCGTTCTGTTCGCTGAACTCGGCCGGCGAGGCAACACGTGCGGGTGCCGGCTGCGGGTTGGGCTGGTCCGTGGTTTCGACACGGACCGGGACAAAGAAGAGCGTGACGACAAGCACGGCCGCGATCCCCAGAACGGCCAGGAACAAGATCGCCCCCAGGATGATCCACAGGGTGGTGGGCCGCCTTCTTGGTGCTACACTCGTGTTGCTAGTCATTGTCTGTCTCCACTTTCTTGAGCGGGGGGACCTGGCGAAGGACCTTCGCCAGGTCCCCCCTTGGCCACTACCGCGTGACCAGTGGCAGGTAGGTACTAAAGATGGCCCGGATGGAGGTGAACTCGTCGAGGTACTCGACGCCGGTCATCCCATCCAGGAGGCCGGTCGACGGTCCCAGGCGGACTTCCTCCAGCAGGTAGCCCATCGTGTCCAGGTTGACCAGGGAGTGCGCCTGAACCCCGTCTACAAGCAGGAACGCTGTCGTGGCCGGATCGGAGGTCCACATCACCTCGACCCGGTGGGCAGCATTGTCGACCTCATACCAGGGGCCAAAGACCAACCCCTCGGTCGTGCGTACCCACAGGCGGAGCTCGTAGCCGCCGCCGGCGTTGTGCTCGTACTGGACGCCAAAGATGGGGATATTCCGCCCATCGTACGCGGCCAGAATGTCATGGTGGCCACCGGCCGTGTCGGTCCCGTTCGGATTGAAGTAGAAGAAGGCCCAGTAACGGCCCTCCAAGTGCGGAGTGGTGTCCACCACATAGGCCGGGGCAGTGCCATTCACCGCGGCGGCCAGTCCCAGGGTAGTGCCGCTCATGGCGGCGTCGGGCACCACGCTCACCGCGCCGATGGCCTGGCTCCAGGCGTTGGTATTGCCCGCCTCAAAGCCATCGGCAAAGATGGCGTTGGCACCACGGCCGCGTACCGTGAGGATAATGGACGCCGTCGGCCCCCAGTTGCCGGCCTCATCCTGCCCGCGGACGAGCAGGGTGTGGTCTCCGGGGCGCCAGCCGATGACGCTGATGGCGGCAAAGAGCTGTTCCGAAGGGCTGTCAAAGGCGCTGTCCGCGGCATACACGGGCGTCCCCATGCCGGCGCCCGGGTCCGGCCCTTCGAACCACTCGGCGGCAGCGAGGTTGGAGGCGGGAGCGCCGCCCGGGTTGGCCGAATCGAACAGCGTGCCGGTCAGGGTCACACCGGAGGACCCACCCGTGGGGTTCGGCTGGACGTCGAGTGCGGTCACGTCGGGACCGATCTTGTCGATGATGAGGGTGGTCGAGCCGGTCGGTCCCCAGTTGCCCGCAACATCCTTTCCATGCAGGTAGAGGGTGTGCGGCCCAGGGTCGAGCTGGCGGATCGTCAGCAGCGGGATGTGCACGTAGCCCAGCTCGCTCATCTCATCCCAGACGCCGTCGTTGGCAACCAGGGGAAAACCGGAGCCATCGGCGCCGACGCTGTCGATAAAGCCTTCGGCCTGTACCATCCAGGAGTTGGCGCCGGCCACCAGCGGGTCGCTGAAGAGCCCTTCCAGCCGCACTGAAAGGAGGCTGGGGAGGATGGGCCGGTAGCCGTTGTTGGGCGTGGGCCAGACGACAATGTTGCTGACCGCGGGCCCGGTCTTGTCCAACACCAGGGTGGTCGTGCCCGGCATGCCCCAGTTCCCCAGCGAGTCGAGCGCGTCGATGTAGATGACGTGCAGTCCTTCGGCCAGGGCCGCCACATCGGTTACCGCGATCGTCGCCGTCAGGCTGGACACCGGGGCAACGATGTTGAGGGACATCGGCATGCCCATGCCGGGCATGACCATCGTGTCGATGGAGTACTCGGCCTGTACCACGTTGGCCGGCCCTGCCGGCCGGGCGTCGCCGGTGGCCTGGATCGCGACGGCCGAGGTGCCGTTGGATGGGTTGGGGGTCAGATACTGGTTGGTGATCATCGGGCCGTCGGTGGCCAGGTGAAAGGAAGCGGAGCCGACCGGGCCCCAGTTGCCCAGGGCATCCTGACCGCGGAGGTAGTAGATATACACACCTGCAGGCAGTCCTGCCAGCACCGCTGGCGGGATGTGGGTAGTGACGGTCACCATCATCGCCGGGCTGACGGCCAGGGAGACCCCCGTGCCCGGCGCGCCGACCGTGTCGGTAAAGTATTCGGCCGCCACCACAGCGGCGCCGCCGGTGTCCATCTCGCTCAGCATCGCCGTCAGGGTGATGCCAAAGGCGCCGGCGGTCACGTGCGGCTCGATCATGGCGTCGCTGACGAGCGGCCCGAGGGTGTCCGGGCCGGGAGGTCCGGCCGGGACCTCCAGAAAGGTCAACAGCCCGCCAAAGGCGACGGCGTTGCCCGGCAGGAGCTGCCCGCCGTTGTGGACGCGCCCGCTGGTCTCGTAGAGAGCATAGCGCATCCCGGAGGGAACGCTCAGCGGCATGGTGACCAAAAAGTCGAGGGACTCGCCCGCGGCGATGGTCTCGGCCACCACGCTGTAGGCGTAGGGGAGCTGCCGGCCGTCGCGGCCCAGGAGCGTCTGGTGCAGCCCCAGGATGCCCAGCGAGCGGAACTGCACGCCGAGATTGAGCTGGCGCAGCAGGACCCGCCGCCCGGAGTCGGTGGCGATAGGGGCGGTGTCGGGGTAGCCCGCGCCGTTCAGCAGCCAGTACTGCGGGGCAAATTCGACCATGTTGAACCCCACCGGATCGGCGTTCAAGGCCGGGTCGATCTCGCTCAACACGAGCAGGGACTCGTCGTCAAAGGCGGTGGCGGGATCGTTGTAGACCCAGGTGGGCTGGCCGGCCGGCCGCACGATGAGGGCGCCGTACAGACCCATAGCGACCTGGCGGGCGCCGTTCGCCGTCAGCCCGGCTTCGTACGAATAGGTGCCCGGGTTGGCAGCGACAAAGGTGTAGGTGGCGGTGCCGCCGGGGGCGATCCCTACCAGGTCGGGGACGATGTCCTGGCCGGGAAAGGCCAACGCGGTCGTCTCGGCCAACTCGTTGTGTAGGATGACGGAGACGGTCTCCGCCTGGTTGACGATGAGGGCTGGGCCGGGCAGCTGGGCTGTGCCGGTGACCTGGTCGGTGTAGCCCCAGATCGATACGGCGGTGGCGTCGGGCAGCGTCAGCGTGCCCGTGCGGGCCCACAGCTCGCAGGTGCGCGTGCCCGGCGCGGTTTCAGTGCAGGTTGTGGCCGGCAGCGCGGCCTGCGTGGTGCGGCCGGCCGGCGCCGCCTGGGCCACCCGGCTGGAGAGGAGCGGCCCGAGGCCCAGAAGCCCGAGCAGCAAGAACAAGGCCAAAGAAAAGTGCAGCAGTTTTCGCGTCGTCGTTTTCATCGTTTATTCCATCCTTTCCTGCGCACTGGCGCGCTTAGGGGCACATGTTGGGCGCGGGCGGATCTACCCGGATAAAGGTAGCCATCCCGGCCATCGGCACGTCCCAGGCAACGATCTGGTGCAAGGCATGGTTGTGGGCGATGATATAGTACTCGCCACACTGGTTGAGGGTCATCATGCCCGGGGGCATGCTTCCCATCATCCCCAGGTAGGGGCTGCCGCTCCACCACATCCCAAAGACCATATCCTGGACCGCCGGGATGGGATCGGGGATTGGGTTGGTCATCTCGTTCCACTGGTTGGCGTCGTGCCAGGTGAAGAGGGTATCGATCGTCTGGCCGGGGCCGACGACGTCGGTGAACTTTTCATAGGACGTATCCTCCCCCAGGGGTCCTTTGAGCAGCCGGCCGTCACGGGCGATCACCCGAAAGTGATTGCCATGGGGGTGGAAAGGGTAATCGTCCGTGCCGACGCTCAGGTAGCGCACCAGCACCGGGTAGGGGTTGGTGGTGGCGTCGTAGGGATAGGTGCGGATCAGGCCACCGTAGGGCTGGTTCGGCAGCCAGGAAGCGTGGTTCGGGGCCAGGGTGTCGGGAAGGCCGCGGCCGTTGATCAGCCAATAGCGGGGATGGTAGGTGTCCATGTCAAAGGGCAGACCCTGGGAGACGGCATGGTTCAGGAGGGGATCGATCTCGGACAAAAAGAGCATGAACTCGGCGTCCGGGTTGAACTGGGTGTCGGCCGAGTTGTAGACAAAGTTGGCCCCCAGCGCCGGCCGCACGATCAGCGCGCCGGCCAGGCCCATCTTGACCTGGCGGACCGGGTCGGTGCCGCTGTAGTAGAGGTAGGTCCCCGGTTCCCCGGCGACGAAACTGTAGGTGACGCTGCCGCCATTGGCGGCGGCCGGCTTCACCAGCGAGGTCAGGGTCCCCAACCCGTCCAAGACCGCCTGCGCGGGGGCGCCGTCGGCCAGCACGTCCTGCTGGCCGGGAAAGACGATGGAGACGTCAGCCGGCAGCGTGTTGTGCAGCACCACCGTGACGGTGGCTCCCTGGTCGACGCAGAGGACCGGCCCGGGGTACTGGAATCCGTGGACGCCGCCGGGGGCATAGCCCCACATCGGGACGATGTTGCCGTCGGTCAGGCTGATCGAACCGGCCTTGGCCGTCAGGGTAAAGGTGTTGCTGGGGTTGGTGGTGCAGACCAAGCCGCTGCTCCCCGTCATGGGGGGCATAGCCTGGACCGCCGCGGGAGCGCTGACGCCGAGACCGGCCAGGAGCAGCGCCGCGGCCAGGACCAAGATCAAACTGCGCTTCAGGAGCTTGCGAGTAATGGGACGCATTGTGCTTCCTCCTTTCAAGGACTAGGACCTTTCTTTCCAACGACAGCCCACTTGCGTGTGTGACGCGTTACGCTTGAAATACAAAGGTCGTTAGGTGTTGGGCCGCGTCTGCGGCGGCAGGGTGCCGGCGGGAAAGATGCGCACTTCGGTCATCTGCCCGCCGTAGCCAGCGCCGCCGGCGTTGCTCAGATGGTCATAGTTGCGGTTGTAGAACAGATAGTTGGTCTGGGTGCTCACGCTGGGCGCGGTAAAGATGGTGTCCACGCTCTCGCCAGGACCGATGGGGATGGAGTTGGTATGGTATGAGAGGTCGCTGCCGTCGCGCCCGCGCAGCAAGGTGGCATCCTTGCCGACGATGTGCAGGTCCAACCCGGGCAGGGCCATAGTCTGCAGCTTAAAGCCCAGGTTGATGATGCGCAGCAGCACGCGGTCGCCGGCATTGGCCTGGATCAGCGAGGAGATGGGCTGGTACTGCAGCTCGGGGAAGCCGGCCGGGGCGATCAGGTCGCCCGTTATCGGGTCGGTTTCGCCGCCGTTGGGAGCTAGCGTGTGGGGGTAGACCCGTCCGTTCAACAGGAAAAAGTCGGGCTCGTAGTCGCTCCAGTCGGTCTCCTGGATGTGGGCACCGTTCCAGTGCTGGTGGGCCCAGATCTCGGTCAGGAGCAGGACGAACTCGCGGTCATAGGCAGTGGAGCGCGGGTCACCCGGCAGGACGCCGTCGTTATAGACGTACTTGCCGGCGGGGATGCCCAGGCCGGGGTTGCCGGCGTTCTGGGCCGGCCGGACAAAGACCGAACCGGTCATGCCCATGTGCACGTGCTCGGTATCCTCAAAGTGACAGTGGTACATGTAGGTGCCCGGGTCGCGCAATCGGTAAAAGTAGGTGAACGAGGCTCCAGCCGGCACGCCGATCGAGTCCATGGGCGAGCCGTCGTAGTAGGGGATCTGGTTGCGGAAGCCGTGCCAGTGCACGGTGTGGGCGTCGATCAGGTCGGGGCGCACCACAAAGCCCGGGTTGGTCAGCTTGATACGAAAGTCCTGGCCCTCGTCGGCATAGATGGGCGAGGCCGAGATCTGGACTTTGCCGGTCTGCTGGGCGATTTGCTCGGGCGCCAACGCGGTGACGTCGCGCAGACCAAAGACATAGGTGGTAAAGGGTGCCGGTGCCCAGGGATCCGGATGCCAGGGAGGAAGGGCCGGCGCGGGCGGCAGATAGACCCAGCCGTCGGTCCCAATCAGGTGGACGTTGGCCGGGGCCTGGTCTGGCGCGCCCAGGCGGGACGCCCGGGCCGCTGACTCGACGGCCGCCGGCCGCAGCAGCGTGCCGGCCTTGCTCAGCAGCCCGGCGCCGGCCGCGGCGACCGCCAGTCCCCCGCCCAGCCGCAGAAAATCGCGGCGCGAAAAACGCTTCGGGGAATCGTTTGTAGCCATGGTTGCTCTCCTTTGTGTCTTGGCGCTGCCGGGGAGGGATGGCCGCAGCCACCCCTCCCCGGGCAGCCGTTACTTGGTCAGGATCGGGATATAGATCGGCCGGAACTCTTGGAAGCGCAGCACCCCCAGGGCCGACCCCGGGAGGACGACCGCGATGCTGTTGGACGGGCCGACCTCGTCGGCGCTCATATCAAAGGCCAGGCCGAGCGGGCGGTAGTCGCCGTCGACGTCGTGGTTCGGCGCGGACGTGCCTGCTTGGCTGCCCGTGCCGCCGTCAATGGCGGGGGAGCCCGCCAGCAGGTGATAGTCGCCCATCAGCGTCGGCGGCAGGTCCAGGGCGACGATGAGCACACCCACAAAGTTGGGGTTGCCGCGCCACGGCAGGGTCGCGATAGTGGTGGTGTACTCCGCTACCACGGCCGGATTCACGCCGACGACGTTGCTGGGGTCGGGGACGGTACCGTCGGCCACCTGCATCAGCGAGTAGGTCGGCTCCAGCAAGTAGTTCGACTGGCCGACGCCCATATCCCAGTGGTTGATCGGGTTGGGGTCCTCGGGCAGGCCGATCCCGGCCACGCCTCCACCGGCCCAGGCGCCGGCGCGGTTGTCCCAAAAGACGTTGTTGAAGAGAAGCGGATCGCTGTAGACCGGTGCGTCGGGCGGCAGGGTGGCCTGCAAGAGCGTGCTGTTGAGCGAGGTCGACAGGCCGGCCGGGGCCGGGTCGCCGTTGCTCGTCAGGGCCGTGGCGGTGGTCAGGTTGCGCATGATCGTGTTGTTATAGATGCGCACGTCCGGCGCGTCGTTCAGCGCGATGCCGCCGCCCTCGTGGGTGGAGATGTTGTTGGCGATGATGTTGTTATAGACCCGGAACCGGTAGTTTCCGGCCATCAGGAAGCGCAGGCCGCCGCCATCGTCGTTGCCCAGGTTGGCCTGGATGATGTTGTCATAGATGTCCACCGGGCCGGCGCCGGGCGAGAGCGTTCCGGGGTCCACCGGCATCTCGCCGGCGATCATGATCCCGCCGCCCTCGTCGTAGGAGCGGTTAAAGTAGATGCGGTTGTTGTGGATGCGGCCGCCCGGGCTGTAGCCGTAGTGGCTGATGGCCCCGCCGTACTCGGCCGAAAAGTTGCCGCAGAAGTGGTTCCAACCCACCTCGTAGCCGTCGGCCCCGCGGAAGATGCCCAGGGCACCGGCCAGGTTGACGCCGCCGTTGGCCAGAATCTGGTTGTTGACGATGCGGATGGCGTCGTTCTCGTTGTTGCCCCAGTCCGGCGTGCCGATGCGGATGGCGCCGTAGGTGCCGCCGTTGCTGCGGATGATGTTGTTGCTGATCTGGAAATAGCGGGCGTAACCGTTGACGTAAAAAGCCCCACCCTGGGCCTCGACCGGCCCCTGTGGTGGGCCGCCGCCGCCCGGGATGGTGGGAACGCCCTGCTGGTCGCCGTGCTCGATGATAAAGCCGTCCACGGCGACGCGGAAGGCGGCGTTGAACTCGCCCTGCTCGGCCAGCACATAGATCACCTGGCCTTCCGAGACCTGCTGATTGCCGTCCCAGTCGAGTCCCTCGACAAAGACGCGCCAGTTCTCGGAATAGTCCGTGTCGCCGGTCATCGCCCGGCCATCGAGCACCGATCCGGGGACGTACGTCGTGTCGCTATAGATCCCACCGGGGCCGACGCCCTGCAGCTTGACCCGATCATAGATCACCGGGTTCTCAAAGTAGACGCCGTAGGGGTTCCATTGCGCGGGCTCGCCCGGGTAGACGACGACCAGGGCGTTGCGCGGCTGGCCCGCCGCGGCGTCCAGGGCGCCCTGAATGGTGGTATAGGCCTGTGTCGGCCCGACCTCGAAAAGAAGTGGGTTGTAGCTGGGCCCCAAGATGTGGTAGGTCAGCCCGTTGGTAAGCGGCTGGCCGTTGTCGCGGGTGACCATCAACTGATACGGACCCGCGGGCAGCCCCGCCGGCACGGTGGCCACGATCTGGCGGTCGCTCCAGGAGACGATGGGCAGGGCGAGTGCGTTCAGGGTGACCTTGCCCGTGCCCTGCACCGGCTCAAAGCCCAGGCCGGTGATCGTCAGCGTCGCGCCGGCGTTGGCGTAGGCGTAGGGCCGGTCCACCGCAAAGAGCTGCGGCGTGGTATCGTCGACCGTGCACAGCGCCGGGCGGGTGACATTGGAGGTGGGGTCCACGATCGAGACCCCGTTCTGCGTCGGGGCCAGGTCGGCGGGGATGATCACCCCCGGGTAGAGCTCGAACGAGGCCCCGATGGTGCGGTACTGTGGGTTATAGTTCGCGTTGATGTGCCCAATCTGCCCCGGATCGTTGCCCACGTGGTAGTAGACGTTTGGCGCGGCTCCCGAGGGAGAAGGCACATTGAACGTGCTCGTCGAGGGCAGCAGCACCTCATAGACGCCGTTGGGGTCGGACTGGACGGTGATAATCATGCGGTTCATAAAGTCATAGATACCAACCGGGGAGTTGGGGATGCCTGCCTTTTCGCCGAAGAAGAGCTCTTCGGGGTTGATGGAGAGGGTCAGGTCGTCGATGATATAGCCAAACCAGCGGCCCGGGATCGGCACCGGGGTGAAGAGGTTGAACATCGGCGCGATCGATTTCTGGTCGGCCAGGTTGGCCAGCTTGACGTTGCACAGCGGCATCTCCATGCCCTCGTAGGGGCTGCCGCCAACCTCGGCAAAGGCGGGGTTGTAGACAGCATCCGGCCCGTCGGTCCCTACCCCGGCCACGTCGACGACGTGCAGGGGTCCGGCGCACTCCGACGGCGGAACATCCGGCGCCTGGGGGTAGTAGGAGTCACCGGCAAAGACGTTGATGTCCTCCTCGCGGACGATCTGGTAGAGCGGCCGGCCGTAGGCGTCGTTGGGGATAACGACCTCGACCAGGTAGTCGCCCGCCGGGATCGGCATGGGCTCGGGCAGTGGGTTGCCGTTGGTGTCGGTCAGGATGTCGCCAAAACCCCAGTTGCCATCCACCGCGGCAAAGCCGGCCTCGAACTGCATGCCTGTCAGCGGGGCTTCCAGACAGTCATAGCCGCCGGTCGCCGGCGGCATGACAAACTGGTCGATGGGGTTGCCGTCTACGTCGCGCACCTGGCAGTTCTGCGGCCGCGCCCACTGCTCGTTCAGCGTCCAGTTCAGGAGCGGACCCTTGGTATACGCGCCGTCGGGATCCTTGGCAAAGGTCCCGTCGGTCATCCGGACCGTGGCGTAGAGGTTGATGCGCAGCCCCGGGATACCCGGCTGCCAGGGCTCCACCCCGGCGTGGCGGGCATCCAGCTCGTTGCGGGTCGAGTCATAGGTCACCGACCCCACGATGCCGCCGTTGGTGCCGACCCCATAGGGCAGCACGCCCCAGTCCAGCCGGCCACTCTGGCCGATAATCGGAAGGACGTTGATGTCCACGCCGTTGCCCAGGACGGTAGTCGGCTCGGGCTGATTCTCGGCCTGGAAGGTGATGCCAGTGGTGTGGTAGCGGTCGTTGTAAGCTTCCACCACGATCCACTGGGTCAGGGGGTAGACGTTGTCGATGAGGTAGTACCCCATGGCGTCGGTCATGGCCTCGATACCGCCGCGGTCAATGGATGAATTTTCCCGCCGCTTGACGGCGACGAGATAGTCGGGCACGCCCGGTTCGTCCGGGTCGCGCTTGCCGTTCTGGTTCTCGTCCAGGAATACATGGCCCTCGAGACGGGCGAACCAGCCGGTGAGCATGGGGTGGCCGATATCTACCATCTGGCCGTCGCGCACACTGACGTTGATCAGGTCGAGGATGTGGCGCTGTGGCCCATCCCAGTAGGTCAGCAGATAGTCACCGTCGGGCACATTGTCGATGACAAAGTGCCCATCGGCATCGCCCTGGCCAACCCACACGGCGACGTCGCCGGCATGCAGGTCGTTGAGGGCGATCCAGGGGTTGGCGATCGGATGGGTGATCTTGGCCCCGGAGAGGCCGCCCCATTGTCCACCGTAGTAGGGCAGGCCGCCGTAAAAGGGCACGTAGACGGCGGCAGCGACGATCGTCCCCTCGATCCCCCCGGTGACGGCAGGGTTGTTCAGAGTATCCGTCGGCCGGACAAAACCATCGATGGTCCAGGGGAAGGGCTCGCCGGCTACCATGAACTCGTTGTCCAGGCCGGTGCCGCCCTCCAGCAGCCAGGTGTCCCAGCCGCGGCCGCCCTCCAGAGTGGTCGTCTGGATCCAGACGGTGCCCGTGGGCGGGGTTACGGTGACGTCGAAGCGGTTCGGGGAGACGTTGGGGATGGTGATATCGCCATTGGCGTCGCTCACGCATTCTCCGCCGGTGCCGGGGATCGGGATCGGATTGCCCTCGGGGTCATAGATGATCTGGCCGTTGCCATCGCGTTCGTACTCGGTGCAGATGGGGTTGCCAAAGACGTCGGTGGTAACCGGACCCAGAAGGTCGGCCACGACGGCCTTGAAACCCGCCAGCCCGTGCTCTCCCGGCGCGTCGAACTGGCCGTTGGTCATAATGTCCTCAAAGACCCGGATGCGGATCGTCGCGGACGGTAGGGGCAGCGGCTGGGCCTCCACCACAACCAGCCCGGGGTCCGCCAGCGGCACCGTAAAGTGCGCGCCGTCGATCTTGAAGCCCCCGGCCAGCACCGAGATCAGGTAGCTGCCGGCCGGCAGGACGATGCCGGTGGTTTCGTTGAGGATTGTCTGGTCCCCCTGCGTAACGATGGGGGCGTAGCCCTGCTGGGCCTGAATAGACGGCCAGGGGCAACTGGCAGGGTAGTTGGCGTTGGGCACCGTGTTGGCCGGCGGATCCAGGTAGGGGTAGCAGTCGGGGAACGCGGGCCATGTCGGATCGCCGACATTGTCCTCGTTGATGATAAACTGGTAGGTCGTGACGGGATCGCCCTTGACGACCCCGCTGAGTGGTTCCGTGCGCGCGGCGACCACCCGGAGAAACAGGGTGGTCGTTACCTGGCTGGGAACGTCGGCCAGAGACTGGAAGATGGTCGATGGAACCGCCGCGGCCGAAAGCGGCGCCGCCGCCGGACGCGCCGGCACCACCGCCGCGGCCTGGGCCGGCTGCGCGGTCGGCAGCGGGAACACGCCGACCAACGTCAGCAGTACCAGGACCAGCATCAGCCGGTAGTGCAGCGGACCGGTCTTTCGGGGAGCTCGTGCAAACATAGCAACCTCCTCTCGGTTCAGTGCAACGTTGTTCTTCTGCGGACCCAGAGTCCACGTATGAGGATGAATAGAACGATGGGCATGCGGGAGTGGGGTCTCGATCGTCATCGCGCGATCTCGCGCACAAACTGGCGAACGTGAAAATCCCATTCGCGGGTTTCCAAATCGACTGTTGTCTTTTTTCCCTCGGTGCGGGCTGTAATCGTCACATGACCACCTCCTCCGGTCAAGTCGACACGACAGGGGTCCTGGCGGCACACCTCAAGCCCCAGGCCCCCCGGGCCGAAATGCGAAATCGCTCTCTGAAGCACCTCCGCGGAGGGGAGCCGCGTCTCTGTGCTATAGTTCGCCATAGCAATCACCTCCATCAGGTAACAGGCCCATCATACCGTGGGGGGGGGCGTGGCGCGACCGGCACCTGGGGGATTGCACCCACTGCGGGGGGGGGAGATTTTTCTCCACCAGTTGGTCGAGCCGTCCCGTGGTGAGCGGCCCGCCATTCCTGCAGCTCCCGGGGGAACCGGCCGCGAGGCGCCACGATCGCACGCTTCGTCGTGGGCGTCAAGCCTTCGACTTGCACTTTTGCCCAGCCTCTGCTATAGTCTATTGCCAGGACCTGTCCAATGACTCACTGCGCGCAAGCCGCCGCGCGATGGAGGTGCACGATGGTCCAGATCGTCCTGGTGCGCCACGGCCAGACCGAGTGGAATCGGGTGGAACGTTTCCGCGGGCGGGCCGACGTGCCGCTGAACGCGGCCGGCCTGGCCCAGGCCGAGGCGGCCGGCCGGCGCATCGCCGCCGCGTGGCAGCCGGCCGCCGTTTACGCCAGCCCCCTCTCCCGGGCCGTCCGGACGGCCGAGGCGATCGCCCGGCCCCTGAACCTGTTGGTGCTGGTGGCCCCCGGCCTGGTGGACATCGACTACGGCCAGTGGCAGGGGCTGACGCCCGACGAGGCCCGCCAACGCTGGCCGGAGATGGTGCACGCCTGGTACGAAGCGCCCCACCGGGCGCGCATCCCGGGCGGTGAGACGCTGGCCGCGCTGCAGACGCGGGCCATGGCGGCCGTCCGGGAGCTGGCCGCCGGTCACGAGGGCCAGACTATCGTCCTGGTGAGCCATACCGTGGTCAACCGCGTCATCCTGCTGGGCGTCCTGGGCGCCGGCCTCGAGCGCTTCTGGGGGCTGGGCCAGGACACCGCCGCGCTCAACGTCCTGGAAGTCGCGGGCGAGCGCCTGACCCTCGTCACCATGAACGACACCTGTCACCTGGCGAGCCTTGGCGAGTAGGTCGACTTTTCGCGGGAGGTTCGAGATGTCCCCTCTGATTGGGCACGGCCGGCTCCGTGGCGTTCTCTTGCTGCTGGGCCTGCTCCTGGCGGCAGCAGCTCCCTGCGCCGGGGCGCGGCGCTCCCCGGGCACCCTCCAGGCCCCCACCCTCAAGTGGCAGCGCGGCGGCTGCTACGATTCCTGGTGCGAGACAGGCTGGTACTCTTCGCCGGCCGTCGCGGACCTGGACGGCGATGCCCGCCCCGAGGTCGTCGGCGCCGCCTACTCGCTCTGGGCGCTCAACGGCGAGGACGGTACCATCCAGTGGAGCGCCGACCCGCCCGGCGGGCGCATCTGGCCCGGCGTGGTCGTCGCCGACCTGGAGGGCGATGGCGACCTGGAGGTTGCCGTCGGCCAGGGCAGCGGCTACCTGACCGTCTACGACCACGCCGGCGGTCCCCTCTGGAGCCGCCAGCCCGACACCTTGGAGCTGCGCGGCCTCTCCGTCTACGACCTGGACGCCGACGGCGCGCTCGAGATCGTCGTCACCGCCACCGGGGACGAGGTCAACACCTGGGTCTATGAGCACGACGGCACGCTGCGCGCGGGCTGGCCGCAGCTCGCGAACGACAGCGGCTATGCCGCCGGCGTCTACAACGACAACGCCGCCCTCGGCGACCTGGACGGCGACGGGTACGGCGAAGTCGTCGTGCCCTCGGACGTCCACTACATCTGCGCCTATGAGCGGGACGGCACCCAGATCCCGGCCCATCCCATCTACGAGGGCCGGGGCTGGGGCCAGGTGGGCGTGTGGGAGAGCCTGGTCCCCGAGCTGCGGGGCTGGGGGGAGTGCGACGGCGTGCGGCAGGAGAGCTATCGCACCAACTTTGCGGAGGGGCCGGCCAACATTGTCGACGTCGACGGCAACGGCACCATGGAGGTCGTGGCCACGGGCAACGTCTACGACTGTTTTGCCGGCTATCCTCCCAGCCGCTACATCGGCGTCTATCTCTTGAACGCCGACCGCAGCCGCTTCAACAGCGGCGGCTACGACTGGCAGACCGTCCCGGTGGACACCGGCGCCCCGCTGGTCGAAGACTATGGCGTCATCGAGTCGGCCGAAGCAAACCCGGTGACCGCCGACCTGGACGGCGACGGCACGCTCGAAATCCTCTTCGCCTCCTACGACGGCCGGCTCCACGCCTTTTGGTTGGACAAGACCGAGCATGGCAACTGGCCCTACTCGGTCTATGACCCCGGCGAGGGCGTCTACCGCTTTGCCTCGGAGCCGGCCGTGGCCGACCTGGACAACGACGGCCAGGGCGAGGTGATCTTTGCTTCCTGGGTAGAAAAGGGGACCAACCGGAGCGGCAAGCTCCACATCCTCGATTCCCAGGGCCACCCGCTGCACGAGGTCGACCTGCCGGCCGCCTTCAGTGGCGATTGGAACGGCGCCCTGGCGGCCCCCACCCTGGCCGAAATCGACGGCGATCCCGACCTGGAGGTCGTGTTGAACACGGCCCACTCCGGCCTGGTCGCCTACGACCTGCCGGGCACGGCCGGCGCCCGCGTCCTCTGGGGCACCGGCCGCGGCAGCTACTGGCGCAACGGCAGCGTGCCGGCCGAAGGGGAGCTGACGGCCGCCCTGAGCGTCTTTCCCCGCGCGCCGGCCCCCGGCGGCCGGCTCGACTATACCCTCGTGCTCCGCAATTCCGGCCGCATCCTCTCCGGCGCGGGCGTCATCAACGTCCTGCCGGACGAGATGGCGGCCCTGGACTTTGTGTGGGCTTCGTCCGGCCAATATGGCGCGGCCGGCAGCATCATCACCTGGACGGTGTTAAAGGCCACGCTCTTTGATGGAAATCCTCCCAGTTCCGGCCAGATTGGATAGTGGGCCACCAGGTAGGGGTGGGACGTGGAGGTTGGACGGCCACACTGTTTGCTACGTAGGGAA
>Ga0302251_1000586_pt1 | contig 31557 bp, 28 predicted proteins | sample AAG_RA_Gln_MG_FD_193534 | JGI IMG/M metagenome (GOLD analysis project Ga0302251, IMG submission 193534) | Enriched activated sludge microbial communities from anaerobic digester in WTTP, New Holstein, Wisconsin, United States - AAG_RA_Gln | ecosystem: Engineered > Bioreactor > Anaerobic >... | reverse complement strand
GACTCGGAGTATAAAGGGATGTGTGAGAATGAAGGTTCATATTGAAGAAGAGGACAAATTGCTGAGTGGGCTCTATTATCAAATTGGAAAGCAATATGCTGAGCATATTTCAAAAGAGTTGGAGGATATGGATGAGGCAGTGAATCAACTGGATTATCCAGACGGACTGAATGCATGGTTTCAAGAATTTCTTCAAGAAAATGAAAAGAAAGAACAAAGCGTTAGAAGAAGAAAACAATTGAATGGATTTTCAAGGAGATCAGCGATCATTCTAATCGTTATCATTTCAGGGTTTGCTTTGACGACGCTGAGTGTCGAGGCATTCCGACTTCGGCTCTTTAATTTTGTGACGGAGATTACTGATCAGTACACTAAAATTGATATTAGGGAAAATAGTGAACCTCAAGAAGAGAATATTGAATTGCATCTGGAGAACGCTTTCTATCCTGAATATATGACTGGAGATTATACCTTATCAGAGAGTCAGGAATTTGGAAATATGAGGATTGTGCATTTTTCAAATAATGAAGGTAAAGTAATTGAGATTGCACAATCGCCCATCGGCACGAGCTTTCAGGTGGACACGGAGAATGCAATTACATCTGAAGTCGAGATCAACAATGTAAAAGGCATATTAGTTGTGAAAGGTAATGTGCGCTCTTTAATTTGGACAATAGATCAGACCGCGCTTTATATTATTGGAGAATTAAAAGAAACTGAAATTATCAAAATTGCAGAAAATATTACATTTAAAGAAAAAACTGAAAAATAGTTGGTTTTAAGTGTAACAAAGCCACCTCCATTATCGTTATATTGTATGAAAGGAGGTGAAGACGATGAGGAAATCAATTTCATACAAGAAATTGTTCTTCTCAATACTCATGTTACTGGTGGTTGTTACAACCTTTCCGGCATACGCAGGAAAAATAACGCAGAATGATCAACCAGAGAGTTATCCAATCATTCAACCCTACTTTACAAACATAACGATCTTTCAGAATTATTTTGAGATCTCAGCAGTAGGAAAAGCAAGTGTTTCATCATATTTGACCGGTAGAGAAATTGATGAAGTACGCGTAGATGCAAATTTACAGCAGTATAAAAGTGGCAGTTGGACAACCATAAAGAGTTGGACAGCGACCTCATTTGGTACAAACGCAGGACTGAATGGTACTTATTATGTGGCAAAAGGCTATAGTTATAGACTGATTTCAAGCGGTAAAGTATATAGAAATGGGATTGTTATTGAGCAAACATCATATACCAGTGAAACGAAAAATTATTGAGGAGGATAAAAATGAGGAAATTTATAACCATTATATTAATGATGTTAATAAGCGTAACGTCAGTAACTTATGCAGATCTGAATAAGGAAACGACGAAAATAAACCTAAACGGATTAATAGTTGAAATACCTCATAGTAAGAATTCAATATCTGTAGAATATTTCAAAAATGATATAGAATCCTATGTTGTCGTGAGAGATATTGTCAATAATGATGAAATTTATAAATTTGGTGAAATTAATGAAACAATACAGTTGTTAGGAACCTATTCAACCGTTACTGTTTATGAAGAAATTAGTGCTGCCGGCGCTAAAGCAAGACTTTACACAAAATTATCAGTCTACAATGATGGGTCATTCAGACAGATCAACTCAGTCATTGATACATGGTGGGCTGAATATAACAGTGGGGCTTGGAGTTTAAGTGATGAGCACTGCAGCACAATATCAAGATCTGGTACTTATCCAACAGGATCAATTGAAACATCGGGAAATGCTACTGTCACAGTAGAAACAAATAGTCAGGTGACAGGTTCATTTTCAATTGAGGCGCTGAAAATTGCTGGATTCACACTGGAATTTGTTTCAGGATCTACATATTACTATAGAAAACCAATATCTTCGAGTTATATATATTCACTATATTGAGAATTGATCATGAGAAAAAATTTTTTGTTGATTTTGTTGATTTTAAGTTCTCTAATTATGTTATATAGTATCGATAATAATTATAGAAATAGAATAATAATTCGATTTAATACAGATGACAATGGCATGATGACCATTAGAAAGCAATCTGAAGTTATAGGTATAATGTCTGATTTATGTAAAGCTCAGACTCATAATAATGAGGATGAGGTATTTCAATTGCCAAAAACTGATTTTTGGATAGAATCAAGGGATGTAAGAATTAATTACACAATATGGAAATTGCCCACTAAATTAGTAATATTTAACGAGAATAGCAGACAATATTTCAAGCTATATTTTAATGAAAGCAAATATCTATATAATCTCTTAAAATGATATGAATAATGCAAGGCTTAGTTTGTCATGCTTTTCAGGATTGTCAAAGTTAAATATTTTGGAAAGACCGTAATTACAAATTAGTATAAATTAATCAGCCTCCAGTGCCGTAATCGTGCAAATACCTTTGCGGCTGTGGAGGTGAACTTTATACTCAAAATTTTCTAATATCCAGTCATCCTTATACATGAATCTGGAGAATGCATTCTACCCTGAATATATGCCAGGGGATTATACGTTGACAGAGAGTCAGGAATTTGGAACTATGAGGATTTTGCATTTTTCAAATAAAGAAGGTAAAGTTATTGAGATCGCACAATCGCCCATCGGCACGAGCTTTCAGGTGGATACAGAGAATGCAATTACATCTGAAGTCGAGATCAACAACGTTAAAGGCATATTAGTTGTGAAAGGCAATTTGCGCTCTTTAATTTGGACAATAGATCAGACCGCGCTTTATATTATTGGGGAAATAAACGAAGCTGAAATTATCAAAATTGCAGAAAATATTACATTTAAAGAAAAAAATGAAAAATAGTTGGTTTTGAGTGTAACAAAACCACCTCCATTATCGTTATATTGTACGAAAGGAGGTGAAGACGATGAGCAAATCAATTGTATACAAGAAATTGTTCTTCTCAATACTCATGGTACTGGTGGTTGTTACAACCTTTCCGGCATACGCAGGAAAAATAACGCAGAATGATCAACCAGAAAGTTATCCAATCATTCAACCCTACTTTACAAACATAACTATCTTTCAGAATTATTTTGAGATCTCAACAGTAGGAAAAGTAAGTGTTTCATCATATTTGACCGGTAGAGAAATTGATGAAGCACGTGTAGATGCAAGTTTACAGCAATACAAAAATGGCAGTTGGACAACCATAAAGAGTTGGACAGCGACCTCATTTGGTACAAACGCAGGACTGAATGGTACTTATTATGTGGCAAAAGGCTATAGTTATAGACTCATTTCAAGCGGTAAAGTATATAGAAATGGGATTGTTATTGAGCAAACATCATATACCAGTGAATCTAAAAATTATTTTTGAAGGAGTTGTGAACATTGAAAAAGCTCACTTTAATATTCTTGATGTTTATTTTAGTAATTTCAAACGCTACATTTGCAAGTAATAATTATAAATATAGGGAAGAAATGGTTGAGGGTAAAGTGATGAAAATTGACAAAATTGAAGATAAATCGAATAAAATAACCACAGTTGAATATGGTGATTTCATTGTAAAAAGTGTTTATAGTAAGAGTGAATTGAAAGTCACAACATATTTACTAGATAAAACTAATTTGAAAAATAGCAACTATGATGATTTGGATAACTACCAACTTATAAAAGTTGTTGACTATGCTGACTTATCTGATGAAGTTTTCGTTAAGGATAGTTTAACTTACACTCCTTTTTCGGGAAGCTTCTATTCTCAAAGTTTATTTTTTGATCACAAAGCAACTATTTACAATGTAGATGGGTTAGGTACAAGGATGTATGATTTGGATATCCCAAGATATTCTTTGGTTCGAACTCCATATGTAACTAGCAATGGGATTTATCCGCTAAATAAAATATTCGAAAAGTCAAATGCTATGTAATCTGATTTATTATCTGCAAATTTATATAGCGAAAGCACTATTAATGCTGCTTTGGGATTCATGCCTGGCTTTAGCTTAGCTACTGCAGTTACTGATGTCATAGAATCTTACTGGTATAACGAATATACAAAAGATGCTTGGATAGCACTTGTTATCGCGGGCATAGAATCCATTCCAGGAATGGGTCCTGTTCTGTCTGTAGCAGAAACGTCATCTTATGCTGCTTTAGCTGGCGCTAAACTTGTAAATGCACGCTCATCTTATTTTCAAGTCGTCAATTATATGAATCAATTGTGATTATTTTTTAAGAAGATTCTCAGTCTCACTTCAAAAAATCACATAAGGTGGAATCCAACTATTTATTTCTTTTGAGAAAGAATCCACTAATGCGTTCATCTGAAACCACAATCCCAAACAATTAGTTTGGCATACAACCAAACTAATTGTTTGACATTGATAAGAATTATTTTAAATGATACATTTGATTACCTAATATAAATATTGTGCTTCATTATGAATACGTTCATTATAATATGTTGTTAATTATAGCTTATGAAATTTTAAATGCGAATATGAATGTTTGACCCAATGTTTGCAGTTTATTGGTAATCAAATGAGCAAGGGGTTCGATAAAAATTGAAAATTTAATTTTGATCAGTTTACTTACATGTGGAGAAATAATGCAATTATAAGGTGGTTAAGTCATGAGAAAAATTCTAATATTATCGATTGTTGTTTTGGCAGTTGGAATTAGTGCAGCAATTGCGAATAGTAATATTCTGCACAGGGAAGAAGTAGTAGACAATAAAATTATGTCGATTGATAAAGAGGAAAATTCAAGTGAAGTCATAACTACTGTTGACTATGGCGACAATATCGTAAAAACAATACTTAAGAAGGATGAACAGAAGGTTTATACTTATATTTTAAATAAAAAGGAGTTCGAACCTCACGAATATCTTGATTTGAATAATTATACTTTTGTAGATGTAAAAGATTATTCAAATCTTGAGGTAATTACTGAAGATCCGGAGAAATGATGATCTGATTTTTCTCAAAAGTCATATACTGAGTTTATTGGTTGGATTCGTGATACCAATTTTATTGGATCATTTGTTCAATCTTTTCCCGCAATGATTGCACACGCTAGGAAACAAGTAATTTTGACTAAGTGGATAAAATCTCATACCGCAAAACGGACAGTGATAAGCATAATACCTTACGAATATTACGATCGGAATGAAAAAAGCCATAAAAAATCCAATCACCACCGGCACCAAAGATCTCAATGCTCTATTAGAATCCGCCATGAAAATAAAGATTCCAAGAAGTGGCATGATGAAAATCGCCAGACCAAGAAGCAGGCTATGAAGCTTTTTGGCAAGTTTGTAACGTTTCAATAACTTTAAGTCCCTATTTGCCATGGGATGTTCCTCCTGTAATTCTGATATGATCAATATACTATGATGTAACTGGCCAAAATGGATAGTTTCAGCACTTCGGTTTAATATTCCGAGATTTAAACATTGGGTAGTTTGATTGGGAATTTTCAATTACAATGATTTTTCTTGTGCAACTGAACGCGGTCAAACACCTTTTTCTCAATAATCGGTGGATGATGATCTGTAACCAGGTATTGACACTCTTGCCCAAGGTTTTTTCTCTGTTTGCCATCATAATAATTATCAACAATTGTCTTCTGTAATAAAACTTTCCCGACGTATTTCTCGTTGCTCAGTATTTTACTCAAAGATTCTGGTCCCCAACGAGAAGAACCTCTTGGTGATTTGATCCCTTGATTTTCAAGTTGTTTTGCTATTTGTCGCAGACTGCAGCCGCTTTGACGAAGATGATAAATCATTTTTACAATAAATGCCTCGGCGTCGTTAATGATGAGCTTTCCATCTAGATCATGGCAGTAGCCATAACATTTTCTGTTTCTGTATTTTGAATTTTCGTTTTCAAAACTGCGCTTTATTCCCCAACGAATATTTTGGCTTTTATGCAGACTTTCTTCCTGGCTGATCGCTGACAAAATGGTTATAAGCTGCTCGGATTTTGAATTTGACAGATAGAGCTTCTCAATTTCAAAATAGACATCAACGCCAAGGCGCTTTAACTCACGATAACAATTCAACAGATCCAATATGTCCCTACCTAATCTGCTGATTGATTTTGTCAGAATCAGATCGATTTTACCTTGTCGGCAGTCCGACATTAATAGTTGAAATTGACTTCTTTTAGCGATATTTCTGCCAGTGCACTGATCTGCATAAACACCAGTTAATATCCAATTCTCATGCTCATGGATGTAGGTTTCATAATATGCCTTTTGCATTGTTAAGCTGTCTTGTTGTTCATCATGCTTCGTACTCACACGACAATAAGCGGCTACACGCTGATTCTCTCGCCTTTTGCTTGGCAAGATGACTTTATGAATTGATTTCATTTTGAATAAGACTTTCTGATTTCCTGAACCCGATCATATAATTTACGATCAATGATAGCTGGGTAATCGTCATCTCCCACGTAACGTTCATAGGATAGGATATTGGCAATTGTTTGAGTGCCCCATTTGGGTTTGTTATAAGGTGAGGGGATACCATGTGACTCAAGCTTTTCCGCTATATTCCTGATGCTGAATCCTTCTGTATAGTATTCGAATAATAGCTTTACGGCTAAAGCTTGAGCTTGGTGGATTTCAATCTGATTGGCAGGACCCCGGTTGTAGCCGAATGCGATACGTTTTTGATATTTATCGGACATATAAAGTCAGCTCCTTGTAATAGCGGGTAAAACAAAGTGGACAGATTCTTGGTAGAATATACAATCATTCTACCAGAAATCTGTCCACTTATCTTGGAAACACCCACAACAATTGATAAAATGCACCCTCCCTTTCAAATGTTCAACGATTTGAAGTAAGGGGAGGGTGCATTTTTGTTTTGAGGGGTGCAAAATGGGAATTGTGCCCAGTTGGGCTTATTTTTGATTTTTTGGGCCGAAATTCATGCGTATATGGATTATTCGTGTCCTAACTAATTACATTATTCTATATTATGCTCGATATCTCGGCGATGCCTCATATAACTTGACTTATTGCCTTACCTGAGCGATTACTACGTGTAGCGGTATGGTAATTTTTTATGTTTACAAGGAGGTGAAAAGTCATGAGGAAACCTATCGTTACAGAGATTGCTAAAAAGAAAATACCTATGCCGCTTCCGAGCCTGACTAGAGTTTGTGCATATGTACGAGTTTCAACACCGAGTGAAGAACAGTTAGATTCTTTACGGAATCAGACAGAGTATTACCATCGGAGGTTTTATTCCCCTTTGTATTCATTTGTAGGGGTGTTTTCTGATGCAGGTATTTCAGGTGGAAATGTCAATCGTCCTGGTTTTCAGGAAATGCTCAATCGGGCAAGATCAGGTGAGATTGATCTGATCTTCACGAAATCCATATCACGATTTGCGCGAAATACACTGGTGCTGCTTGAGGTCGTTCGTGAACTTAAAGACATCGGCGTTGGTGTGGTTTTCGAAGAGCAGAATATCAACACTCTCAGTTCAGAAGGGGAGATGATGCTAACTATCATTGGCGCATTTGCTGAAGAAGAGCTCAAATCGACAATTCAGAACAATAAATTGTCATGGAGAAATAGATTTAAGCGCGGAAATGTAAAAATAAGTGCAAATCGACTCGTAGGGTATCGCAATAATGATAAAGGCCAGCTCGAAATCGATGAACATCAAGCATGGATAATCCGTGAAGTGTATGGAAGATATCTATGTGGTAAGTCAATAAATGACATAGTGAGAGAATTTCGCGAAGAAGGGATGCCAACCTTTAGTAAAAATATTTGGGGGAAAGACAAAATTAAACGAATACTCTCCAATGAAAAGTATTGTGGTGATCTTTTAATGCAAAAGTCATACGTCAATGAAAATGGAAAGGAAGTAAAGAATATAGGACAACTTCCCAAGTACTTTGTGAAGGATCATCATCCAGCGATCATATCCAGGGAGGACTGGGAAAAGGTTCAGGAGATGAGAAAAGCGCGAAGCAACCGGTATCCATTCTCAAAACTCCTCAAATGCCCGCATTGTGGGTCTTCTCTCTACCATACGACAAATCACAGGGGATTAGTTTACTGGAGCTGTGGCAGGTTTAGAGATTATAAAAAATCCACTTGTATTGGTATTAATGTGCCTGAGAAAAAAATACTTGAGATTCACAAGGTAACGCCAATTACACAACCCATGGTTATTATGGAGGTGAAATCACAAGATGGTTCAAAAGGGAAGTCCAAAAAAAATTACAGTCTTATACCCGTTAACGAATATAGAAAGGAAGAATGAGAGCGTTAAGAAGCGCGTTGCTGCATATTGTAGAGTTTCGTCACATAGTGACGAACAACTAGATAGCTACTTTGCTCAGATATCTTATTACGAGTCTATGATCAAAAGCAATTCGGCATACGACTTTGCAGGGATTTATGCTGATGAGGGTATTTCGGGCACAAGTATCAAGAATAGAGATTCTTTTATGCGCATGCTCCGGGATGCAAGAGATGGTCATATTGACATGATCATTACCAAAAACATTTCGAGGTTTGGAAGAAATACACTGGACTGTTTAAAGTCTATAAGGGAGCTAAGAATGCTCAATGTGGATGTCTATTTTGAAAAAGAGAATCTACATTCTCTAGCAAAAGAAGGTGAACTGCTCCTTTCGCTTCTGGCGGCACTTGCGCAGCAGGAAATCATTTCTCACTCTGAGAATGTCAAATGGGGTAAACGAAGAAAGTTTGAAAAGGGTGATATCGGATCAATTGCGTGGCACAATATAACCGGATATTCAAAGAATAAAAAGGGTGAAGTTGTCATTATTGAAGAACAAGCGGCCATTATACGAAGGATTTATAAAGAATTTCTTGCAGGAAATGGCACCAATAGAATTGCTGATAAGCTTAATGAAGAAAAAATACCGCTGATACGAGGTAAAAAATGGATGACGTCACATATTCAAGTGCTGCTGACTCATGAGAAGTATTCAGGTGATACTTTATTTCAGCGCCAAATAACACCTGATCCTATGAATAAAAGGCAAGTGAAGAATCAGGGCCAGGTACCTCAATATTATTGTAAAGACAGTCATCCTGCTATTGTCGATAAAGAAATTTGGGATTGTGTACAATTAGAAATTGAGTTGCGCAAAAGTTATTGTGAAGAGCATTCTGTGACCCGATATCAAAGTTTCAAATACAAAGATACACTACCACTTACAGGGAAAATAATATGTGGACATTGCAATCATTCATTTGTTATCAAGGTTTCAAATCGATTGATAGATAAAGGAACAGCTTATTATGAGTGTTCAATGAATAGAACCGGATATCGGCAGCCGAAGAAAGCTGGATGCGACTGTATTAATCAAACGAGATTAAACCGTGATGATCCTAAGCAAATCTTCGTAGATGCCTGGAACCATCTCGTAGAAAATAAAGAGCTGTATGAAGCCGAATGGCTAGGGGTTATTGAACGGAGAGATATTTTAAAGGCTTATCGAGCAAAAGAGCTGATGAGGCTGGTAGGAGAAGTCGGAGTTATTGAAGAGCTTTCATACGAGTTAATGATTCAGGTCTTAAGTCATATTGAGGTGGGGGTAGATGGGCAGATCAGAGTGATTTTTCTATCGGGAACAGAAGTTGTGGCAACTACTCCTTAAAGTTCGATTTAGGGAATAGTTACTTTATTACTTAGATTGCATTTGTTATAAGAGCATAATCCCTATAATTGATTACTTTATATCATCTTTCGAAAATAGACTCCACCTTGTGCGATCTGTAATTTAGTTAAGAATACATAAAAGTTCAAAGGGAATTTGATATGTTAGGATTGTATTGAAGTGATTAATGAAATAGCAGGCTGATGAGGTCTGCTTATTTGTTTTTCTTTTTTAATCAATTAGTCGATTAAGTAGTTAATGTATTGTGTTTACCATTGGAATTAAAAGCACCCCAAATACAAACCGATTGGAAAATATTTATTTAACTCTTATTGGAATTTAAAATTTTAGTGAACACATCCTCGAAATCAGATCAAGGCAAAAGCTTGGCCATTTAACTTAGCAAGTGCTTTTATTAAGTTGTTCACCGAACTGAAGAAAAATTCATTGGATATTTAGAATTGGCTGGTTTTCGTTATTTACATGAGTTGTTACCAACTGCTGGTTTTTATGGGAGAAATACTAAATTCCTTGTATTTATTGTGATAGAAAAATCGCTTAAAAGTTTTTATTATCAATGGTTTTAACTTCGCTCAGCAAATCCTTAATAGCGTTAATGTATACGAGCTTTTCATGTTTATTTGTAAGACTAGTTTAATCGGACTTACTTCCGAAGTATACGTTGGAAGAAAAAAACTCAATTCTAGTGAATTCAAGATCTGTCCCCACTAGACTAACGGCCGTTCTATCCAGAGATAAATTGTCCAATACATATAAGAATTTTTTATTGCCATAGATGATTCAATGAAATCACTATTACTGTTTCTTACTTCGCAATAACGGATTTGAACACTGGGGATTTAGTGTTATTTTGAATTATAATGCTCCTTGATTGATTAAATAGATTATCACGGGTTCCTAAATATCACATCACCTTTCTGACTTTATCTGAACAGATATTCAAGTGAGTATTGACAATAAAATGAGTTTATAGTATGGTTTTATATATGAACAGTTGCTCAAATGTTCCGATTAAGGAGAAGTGGTTGTTATGGCTAACAGAGAACAACAAGTTGAGAGATGTGATTGCGAAGCAATTCATGAAACAGTGGTGAATCAAGTAAAATGCAGAATGCCACAGGATGATGTGCTTTTTGATCTTGCAGAATTATTTAAAGTATTTGGAGATTCCACGAGAATCAGAATTTTATGGGCGCTAGAAGAATCAGAAATGTGCGTTTGCGACATTTCATGTTTACTAAATATGACTCAATCTGCAATCTCGCACCAGCTAAAAGTTCTAAAGCTAGCTAAACTTGTTAAAAATAGACGGGACGGGAAAATTGTATATTATTCTTTAGTTGATGAGCATGTAAAGCTCATACTAAATCAAGGTATGATCCATAATAATGAAAAGTGATCTAATTTAAAAATATGTGTGATAAGGAGGAATGCATTTTGAAAGCGACCACTGTAGAGCTAGTTTTAGAAGGACTTGACTGTGCATCATGTGCTGAAAAAATAAACGAAAAAGTAATGAAGCTTAATAATGTTAATGAATCATCGCTAAATTTTGTTACAAAAATTTTGAAAATTGAGCTGGTAAGCATAGATTCAAAAAATCAAGTTGTTGAAAGTGCAACAAAAATTGTGAGAAAGCTAGAACCAGGTGTAACTGTATCAGAAAAAGTAGATTTGAAATATACAAAAAAAGTATTGTTGCTTGAGGGTCTTGACTGTGCAAATTGTGCACTAAAAATTGAAAACAAAGTAAACCAACTTGAGGGGGTAAAGAATGCAAGCGTTGATTTTACTACTGGCAAGCTTGTTTTAGAGTCAAACAGTAGAGATATTGTTAATATAATTGAAACAACTAAGGCTTTGATAAAGAAAATTGAACCAGATGTAATTGTAAAAGATGAATCAGACAAATTAGTAAAAGGGCACGAACATGCTGATGGTGAAAGTGCGAAGCAGTTATTAAAGCTCGCTATTAGCGGAATCCTTTTTGCTGTGGCTTTGGTTTTCTCGCTTCCAAATCAATTGGAGTTTCTGTTGTATATTATTGCGTATCTGATAGCAGGTGGTGAGGTAGTGCTGCGTGCTATAAAAGATATAAGGAATGGACAGCTCTTTGATGAAAATTTTCTTATGTCAATTGCTACCATCGGTGCGTTTGCTATTGGTGAATACCCTGAAGGTGTAGCGGTAATGCTGTTCTATCAAGTTGGTGAATTTTTTCAAAATATGGCTGTGAATCGGTCGAGAAAATCTATCGCCGATCTTATGGATATAAGGCCTGATTACGCAAACTTGAAGGTTGGAAATGAGTTAAAAAAAGTTGCGCCAGATGATGTAAAAATTGGAGAATTTATAGTTGTAAAACCAGGAGAAAAAATTCCGCTTGATGGTTCTATAGTAGCGGGAATGTCAATGGTAGATACATCTGCTTTGACAGGAGAGTCAGTTCCGCGTGAAGTAGAAGCGGGCTCCGAGGTATACGGTGGATTCATCAATAAAAATGGACTTTTGACAATAGAGGTAAAAAAAGAGTTTGGTGAATCGACAGTTTCAAAAATATTACAGTTGGTGGAAAACGCAAGTAGTAAGAAAGCTCCTACGGAGCAGTTTATAACAAAATTTGCAAGAATTTATACACCATTTGTAGTAATTGCAGCTCTTGCATTAGCCTTGATTCCCCCATTGGTTATAGATGGTGCAACATTTTCTGAGTGGATATATAGAGCTCTAGTTTTCCTTGTAATATCTTGCCCTTGCGCTTTGGTTATATCAATTCCTCTAGGGTTCTTTGGAGGAATTGGCGGAGCGTCAAAGAATGGTATTCTCATAAAAGGTGGCAACTATCTAGAAGCTCTAAATAATGTGGACACTGTGGTGTTCGATAAGACTGGAACTTTGACAAAAGGAGTATTTAAAGTAACAGAGATAAATCCTATTAATGGAATATCAAAAGAAGAACTCCTCGAGAGTGCAGCTCATGCTGAAAACTATTCCAATCATCCTATTGCCCAATCTATTATGAAAGCATATGGGAAGGAAATTGACAAAAACGGCATAAATGGTCATGAGGAAATTCCTGGTTTGGGAATTAAAGTTAATGTAAATGGCCGGGAAATACTAGCAGGAAACGCAAGTCTTTTGACTAATAAAAAAATAGCTTTTGACTTGAATGATGATGTTGGCACTATTGTTTATATCGCGATAGATGGACTATACGCTGGATCAATAGTCATTTCAGATGAAATTAAACAGGACTCTAAAAATCTTATTAGAGGGCTAAAGGAAATTGGAGTAAAGAAGACAGTAATGCTAACGGGAGATAATAAGAAAGTTGGCGACAAGGTCGGTGAGCAACTTGGATTAGATGTTGTTTATTCGGAACTGCTTCCAGATCAAAAAGTTGAAAAGTTAGAGCTGCTTTATAAAGAAAAAGCAACAAAAGGATGCACTGTTTTTGTAGGGGATGGTATAAACGATGCCCCAGTTCTTGCAAGAGCAGATGTTGGAGTTGCAATGGGTGGACTTGGATCTGATGCAGCTATTGAAGCGGCTGATGTTGTACTCATGACTGACGAACCAAGTAAGCTAATTAGTGCAATTAAGATCTCGAAGAGGACCAGAAGCATTGTACTTCAGAACATATCCTTAGCTTTTATTGTGAAAGGAGTTGTTCTAGTATTGGGTGCAGGTGGACTTGCAACAATGTGGGAGGCAGTCTTCGCGGACGTAGGTGTCGCAATAATTGCGGTTCTAAATGCAATGAGAGTAATGAATACCAAGAATTTATAAGATGCCAGAAGTTATTTGAATATAATTATTTGTATAATCAATAGATTTCATATTAGAGTCAGCAACAAAGTAAAATGATAAGCAACATTTCATTTTGATTTGCTGCTGATTCTAGTGTGTTTAATGAAGTGTATATATTAATTTGACTTCTCACACAATATCTAGATTTATTTGTAAATTGGATAATAACTTTTACAAAAAAACCTTAAATAGAATAAAGACTACAAATTTGGAAACGTAAAGATAAATGAACGCATGTACAGTGGGGGGCTAGATTTGAAATTCAAAACATTATTGATGATAGTTTGTTCTTTAGTACTTGTGTCAGCAACAGTGACAGCTGGCTACACTCAAGATGGTTTGAGTAGTCAGAGTAAATTAAATCAATTAAATCAACAGATTAACAAGATAAAAAGCAAATTAACTGAGAATAAGAAGAAAGAAAAGAGCATTTCTAATCAGATTGAAAATATCAATAATAAAATCGAACTAACAAAAAGCGAAATGGCGGAAATTAGCCTTCGAATAGTTGGAACAGAAGAAAAAATACTTCAAATTCAACAAGAATTACAAGAGACAGAGAATAAGATAGCGATGAAGAATGATGTACTAGGCACTCGATTAAGAGTGATGTATAAAAACGGAAATGTAAGTTATTTGCAGGTTTTGCTTGATTCCACAAACTTTACAGACATGCTGACAAGACTGGACATGATTAAATTGATAGTTGATCACGACAGGGAATTGTTGGAATTTATGAAAGAAAAGAGAGAGGGGATAGTTGACAGTAAAAAACAGCTTGAAAACCAACAAAATACTTTGATAGAAATGGTAAATGCGATGGAGAGAGAGCAATCAGAGTTGGAATTAAATCAAGGTGAACTAGCAAAGATCAAAAAAGATATTTTGACAGATAACAAAAAACTTGAACAGCAAGAAGATGAACTAAACCGGTATGCAAAAGAGATAGCCTCTGAAATAAGAAAGCTTCAATCGAATGATATATACAAAGGTGGAAAATTTGCATGGCCTGCACCAGGATATAGTCGTATTACGTCTCCATTTGGATATCGAATTCATCCAATTTTGAAGACTAAAAAGCTACATACAGGGATGGATGTTGCTGTGCCAACAGGAGGCAAAATTGTAGCTGCTGAGGCAGGAAAAGTCATTTTTTCAGGATGGAAGGGGGGATATGGGAAAACAGTTATGGTTGATCATGGTAGTGGAATTGTCACCCTATATCCGCACAATTCGGAGTTAGTCGTTAAAACTGGTGACAAGGTAAAAAGAGAACAGCTAGTAGCTAAAGCCGGAAGTACCGGACTGTCAACTGGACCGCATCTCCACTTTGAAGTAAGAAAAAATGGTGAATTTGTCGATCCGTCACCTTGGTTAAAATGAAATCATCTAGACCCAAACGGCTTTGTAGCACACTTATTCCTAACTAATGATGACGACTTGGAATTCTCGGATAGCAATTATTAAATGGTAAATTGATAACACTAAAATATTTTTTCTTTTTTTATGTCACAACGTGGCAAATTTAAAGAATGTCATTTTATCTGGAGTATATAGTTGTTTAATAGAAATCCACTTGTTAATTCGCCGTTACTGTCTTCGACGTCAATTTTATCATTAGCACGAACTAAAAATATTTAAGAACCTTTTACATGGTTAGGTTAAGAATAAGATAACTTCAACAAATATGGGCTTGATTTGCTTCATGAAATGAGTTAATCATTCCCCTAATTATCTTTAGTAAAATCAATTCAAATATCGCTAATGTATTATATTGTTTTAATGTCTAATTAAATGAAAGATACATTTTGTTTCGAGATAATTATAATTTGGAAGGGGCAAATTGAAAGTGAAGAACAATTTAAAAATTATCATTACCCTAATTGTGCTTGGCAGCTTGTTTACTGCGATTATTTATTTTGGCGCAGGCACCTCCGGACTGACAGGCGGTGGAACTACTGTGGCAACAGTCGGTTCGGAAAAGATCACTAAAGACGAACTGTACAATTATTTGGTTAAGCAGGGCGGTGAACAAGTTGTCGATGCATTGATTTCAGAGAAGATTATCAAGCTGGAGGCGCAAAAAAATAACATCAAGGTTGAAACATCTGAGATTGACGAGGAGGTCGCGACCTACGAAGAAATGTATGGTGGCAAAGAATTATTAGAGGCTGCTCTTGCATCAAGTTCATTTGACATGGATTACCTGAGGGGTAATATTGAGAAAAACCTCACGATCAAAAAACTTCTAGAACCAACCATTGAGATCACTGAGGCTGAGATTTTGGATTATTTCACTAAAAACAAAACTTCCTTTGATCAACAGGAGCAGGTCAGCGCACGACATATTCTTGTTGAGACGTTAGAAACTGCTAAAGAGGTATTAGATAAATTGAATGCTGGGGAATCTTTTGAGACCCTTGTGGGTGAATATTCTATTGATACATCAACTAAGGAGAACGGTGGGAAGTTGGGATTGTTTGGTCGTGGCAAAATGGCTCCTGAGTTTGAGCAAGCAGCTTTTGCAGCGCAGATTGGCAAGTTGGTAGGTCCTGTAAAAACCGATTTTGGTTATCACGTTCTCATAGTGGATGAGAAGAAAGAAGCGATCGAAGCAACTCTTGAAAGCAAAAAGGACGAAGTTCGAGATGTCCTACTTAATCAAAAAATTCAGTCTCAAGGATCATCTTGGTTGGAAGAGAAGTTTAAGGAATATGACATCAATATAACCTTATAATGAGAAGTGAAAGACTCTTAAACAGTATTGACTTTTTTCATAGATAAGCATAAGAAATGCTTGAAAGTGAAGACGAAGGCAATAGAGTTAAACTTGATCGTAAATATTGGTGGTATGTATTCTAATACGCTCACTAATTCGGATAATAAATTGGTACATATTTTGAAAATTTGAGAGTATGCTATCATGCATGGGTTGATATTCAACATGCAAATTTTCGATATGATGGATATAATCGTACGATTTCACCTTAGAAAACTTTTCATTCTTTATAACAAAAAAATCAATACTCAAAACAATTATTATAATGAATAAGCTTTGTGTATAGACAAAAAATGAAGATAGTATAAAGATAAAAAAATCGCTGAAACGGCATTTATAGCGTTTCAGCGATTTTACCTCATTTTAGTCTTTTAACTCCAAAAGATAGCGAATTTTGGGTTGTGAAAACATAAAAAGAATTATCCGGTTTCAATTAGAAATGTTAACTAAATCAATAACTTTTAAGTGTCGTGAAGTCGACAGCGTTCTTTATCATATTGACGGTTTTACCTGCGGTTAGATAAGCACTGTCATAAGTAGTGTCGATCGTAATCCACTTGTCATCGGAGCTTAAGTAAACTTCATTCCACGCGTGGTATATTGTGATGTACTTGCTATAGCCCATATTGATTTTAGCAGGTATATCAATACTTCTCAGCATGGCGGCCATGACTGCGGAGTAATCGTAACATATGCCGGCATTCGCTGCGAGAACAGCATCCACATCAGGCACATATCCACTTTGTACTGTCTTTGCACGATTGTAATCATATTTGATATTCCTGGTAATATAGGTATACACCGCTTTGATTTTCTCTTCGTCGGTTTTGGCGTTCTCGGTCAACTTCTTTGCGAGTGCGACTACTTCATTATTCGTAGAAAACTTGACGATTGGATTGGAGGTCAAAAACGGTTCAAAACTTTGGATACCAGATGCGCTTATAGTAAGGGTATCCAAGCGCGTGTAGCTGGTGCCTGAAACGTTCTTGAGTAGAGCGATGGTGTATGTGCCGTCGCCCATCTGAAGCGGGATGGATTCATCCGCGAGGGACTGCACATCATAGTAGTACTTGGTGTCGCCTTTTTGAACGAGGACTTTCAATTTAGCAGTCGTGTTGACGTTGACTTTAAGTTCAACAACGCCGTCTGCGGCTTTGGCACTATTCACAGTCCAGTCAGATGGAGCGGCAAAGGAAGCTGCCGGTGCGGCCAAGACAGTCGCTGCCACGATCATAGACAGAAGTTTTTTTAACACAAAAAACTCTCCTTTCGGTAGCTGGCTGCCATTTTACAGGCCCTTTAGCTTTGCGTCCCAGCCTTTCGACTGGTTTGCCTTTATCGGTGGAAAGTAATCTAACCCACCATATAGAATTGTGAGTTCATTTTATCACAATCATCTGATAATTACAAGTGAGTGAGAATGGCAAAATGTTTTGAGGACTGTAACAAAGTTATGGGGTATGGTTTGTAGATGGGAAGTATCTGTAGAACCTGTTATTCAATTTGTTGTGATTAAATACATACATTTTAAGAGGCGAAATGAGCGTTATTACCTTAAAATATAAGTCTAATATATGGATTTGAAATTTCAGATAGGCGTCATTTCGATATTATGTTAAACTATAAAGGATGTATTTTCTTCGAAACTGAAAAGCGGGGGCAGAAATACTTTGGGGTGAAACTGCGTAAATGGTTGGATAAATTCATTCATCATACGCGTCAACTAACCGCGTTAGCCTAAAAAGAGGAGGAAATTATGAACTTGAGGAAAAGAATTGCTGCATTAACCATTACGCTGATACTTTCTACAGTGGCATTTCAGACTACATACGCCTATACAAATGGCGTTGTTTTAAAGCAGGGTTTAAGAAGTCAAGACGTATCAGATTTACAGAACGATTTGAAACAACTCGGTTATTTTGCTGTTGAACCAACTGGTTATTTTGGTACTATAACGAAGTCATCCGTCGCCAGCTTTCAAAAAGCCTATGGTTTGACGGTGGATGGTGTTGCTGGTGCGAAAACTATTGGCAAACTCACCAGTCTTTTAAGTGCTGATAAGCCGATTTCCAGGGGTGGCATCTCTCGAGTAGATGCAATTGGTACAAAAAATGTGCAAAAATTGCCGTGGTATGGCGAAGTTGAGAACATTTACGCCAGAGGTGATGTCGCTACAGTTATTGATGTTGAAACAGGAATGAAAATGCAAATCAAACGTACATATGGTGGAAACCATGCTGATGTAGAAACGTTGACCAAAGAGGATACAAATATTTTGAAGAAGGCTGTAGGTGGCGTTTGGAACTGGACCAGGCGCCCGGTAATTGTCGAAATTGATGGGTATAGAATAGCAGGATCTATGACGGCAATGCCGCATGCTGGTAGAGATGACAAGCCCGCGACGGTAGTTGTTGATAATAGAAGCGGAGGATATGGGACTGGGAATAATCTGGATGCGGTTAAAGGGAATGGAATGGATGGGCAATTTGACATTCATTTTTTGAACAGTCGGACGCACTCCACAAATAAGGTTGACACAAAGCACCAGGATGCAATTAAGAGAGCATTTGAGTCAGGGATGTAGTTGAAAAACAATTTGAGGGGAGAGTGCAGGTAGAGGACTTGTAAAGAGAAATCTCATGTTAGCATCATTTCCCAATAATTTTGAGTGTGTTAAGTTAGTAGTGAGAAGTTATTGATCATGTAGGAAACTAAACCATATTGAAAACAGAAATGCAAAAATACCATGTAATTTTGAAATGGAGTCTTTGAGCATTAGAATACTTTTTAATGTGCACCAAATTAGACCATTTTTACCGATATGTGAAATTTGGATATCCCGAGCGAACTATTGAAAACAAGACGTTTCAATTGATTTAATGTGATATTTTAATTTTTTTCCGTAGTTTGATTTTGTAATAATTTTGGAAATGTTTTTATGGTACCATAATTTAGTAACTGAAAAAACATCTGATTCCGATCTCGAGTATCTAAAATCTAAAGAACGTAGGAGTGAATTATGCAGCTGAAACAGTTCAAGAAATGGATTAAAATGTGTTTCGAATCTGGTAAAGCTAAGCTGTGCCATAAATCGGATAAAACATTGAAAAAACATGACAGACCTGTTGTTTCCCCTGCAGATTTCGATAATCGCGTCGATTTCTTCAAACGCAACCGCTGTGCTTTTACTTTGTCTTCGGCGGTACTTGTTGTTTTAATTTCAAGTGTATTTACACTGGGTACTGGCACTTTTACATCTGATCAATTTAAGATTTTTCAAACTTCAAAAGCAAATGTTGCAGAAGTGCGATCACCCAAGCAGGTAATGCTTGCATCGAACTTTGAAGATGTCAGTTTAACTAAAAAGACACCATTGATCCAGGAAGGACTCGAGAAATCAACGGTACAAATTGAGGAGATCGTGGAAAATTCGGTGAGTTTTGACTCGCCTGCTTTGGAAGGCTATACTGTCAAAATTAACAAAGTAGAGTATGGCTTTTTTAAGACAGAGAGTGAGGCGCAAAGCGTGATCGATACGCTGATGTCAACTTACGCGACAGACAAAGATATAGTAGAAGCTTACTTTAAAGAAACTGTAGAAGTGGCTTCAACAAGAAAAGAAGCTGGACTATTCAAAGAGTTCAGCTTGCCAGAAAGGTCAGTAGATTACATCAAGAGAGGTACAAACAAAAAAAAGATCCACGTCGTTAATTCGGGCGAAAACTTCTGGACTATTTCCCAAAAGTATCTGATTGCAGTGGAAGATCTCGAGAAAGCTAATCCCAATATCACGCCAGAAAAACTTCAAGTAGGCACAGAAATTAACTTGATAGTTCCAACTTCACTTTTAACAGTAAGAACGGTAGAAAAAACGGTATATCAAGAACCAATTCCTCATGATACGGCTTATCAAGATGATTCGTCAAAATTTAAAGGTGACAGCTTCGTAATTACTTCTGGTTCAAATGGTGAACGAGAAGTCGTTGCAAAAGTCATAAGAGAAAATGGAGTCGAGATCAAAAGAGAAATAATCAGTGAAAAGGTCATCCTGGAGCCTACAACTAAAGTTGTTGCTAAGGGGACTAAAGAACGACCACCTTCAATAGGCTCGGGTGTATTAGCAAAACCTATTTCCCGTGGCACAATAACATCTCCATTTGGCACACGTTGGGGTAGACGACATACTGGCATTGATGTTGGACTTCCTACGGGTTCGTCGATTAAAGCTGCAGATGGCGGGACGGTTATATATTCAGGTTATGATAGTGGTTACGGATATGCCATACGAATCAGTCACGGAGATGGTATGGTCACATTATACGCACACAATTCAAAACTTTTGGTAAAAAAGGGCGACAAGGTCTACAAGGATCAAAAAATTGCATTGAGTGGAAATTCTGGTAGAAGTACAGGACCGCATCTTCATTTCGAAGTTAGAGTTGATGGTGTTCCAAAAAATCCTTTAAACTATATAAAAATGTAATAAATTAATGTATGATTTCTAAATTATGATACAGACCTTGTAAAGTGGACACTTAATAAGTACCTTTATAAGGTCATTTTTATTTGGCTCGTTTTGGATCGTTACTTGTAAGACTTTACATCATTTTGGGAGCTTTAGCCTTTGTTCAATGTATATTGCTTAATCCAGTCTACAACTGTGGTTTAAATCATAATTCACCAAATGCCCCAAAAAAAGAATTAAGCCGATAGTCGAAAGATCATACGACTATCGGCTTAATTCTTACTTCTCAAATGTGAAAGTGGCGCTTGTCAGACCAAATGCTCTTGACATAACTTTCCACCTCGTTCTTCTAATTTACGAGATATCAGACGCATTCATTCGCCATTCCTGAGGAGTCCACTTAATGACGGCTGCAGAACCTCGGGCGTGGTCCCTGATCCTTCGGATCCATTCCAGCTCATGGCTGCCCTTGGCTTTCAACAAGGTGTTTGAGGTCTCAGCTGCATAAAGCGAGGCGTTGATAACCCACCAATTTGTATAGATGCCAGCGCGTTTTAAATCCTCTTCGAGACGTTTAGCTTCATAAAACGGTGTCGCTTCTGCAAGGCTGACAATCACGACCTCTGTTTCATGAGGGTCACGAAGTCTAGGCAGGAGTCTTTTGACCGATTCTGGGATATCCCCCTGGGAACGCTGAATCTCACGATGATAGCTTTGTGTCGCATCGAGCAGCAGTAGTGTATGTCCGGTCGGCGCTGTATCAACGACCACAATCTCATGTGATGCTTTGTCCACAATTTCGGCGAAAGCTCTGAAAACCGCAATCTCTTGAGTGCAAGGCGATCTAAGGTCTTCTTCAATGTATGCCAAGTCCTCTTCGGACATTTCGTCACGCGCCTTGCTTAAAACCTCTTCACGGTATTTATCAAGCTCAATTTTTTCATCAATATGACTCATAGTAAGACCGGCACGCTCCTGCGCCACCCATTTCAAATGCGCCGCTGGATCCGTTGTAGTCAAATGGACCTTTTTTCCTTGCTCCAGAAGACCGTGGGCAATCTTGGCTGCAATGGAAGTCTTGCCAACACCGCCTTTTCCCATAGTGAAAATGACCTTCTTGTTTTTCGTAACCAAATCCTGGATGACATTCTCTAAATTCAATAAATCCTCAACTCTGTCTGTCGCTGCCTCGAAAACAGAATCCTCAGCTCTCAAAAACGCTCTGACTTTTTCGACACCAGTGACGTTATACGCTCTTAAAGGGATCTGACTTTGATCCAAGCTCCGGAGCAGTTCAGGCATTGTGCCCAGTGCGTCGCGTTGAAGTTCAAAGAGTTTTTGAGACATAGCGTCGTCATACTCTGACAGCATTCCATTAAGAATTAAGATTTGATTCTCTACACCAATCTCCTTCAACTCTCGGGATGCTCGCTCAGCCTCATTCAGTGGCGCTGTTTCAGGTCTGGCGACGAGCACCAGTGTCGTCTTGTTCTGATCTGATAGTGTTTCCATTGCGCTACGGTAGATCTCCTTTTTGTCCTCAAGACCAGACAGTTGCCCAAGACAGGAAGCGCCATGGGTGTTCTCACTGATAAAGTTGCTCCAGGCGGATGGCAGCTGCAGCATTCTCAGTGTATGACCGGTTGGTGCTGTATCAAAGAGAATATGATCGTAAGTGTCTTGTATTTCAGTGTCCGTCAACAAATTGGAAAATTCATTGAACGCTGCAATTTCAACAGTGCATGAACCAGAAAGCTGTTCCGCCATGGAGTCAATCACTGCTTCCGGCAGCTTGCCTCTGTAGGGACCTATAACCCGCTCTTTATAGTCTTCTGCCGCTTGCAGTGGGTCTAAGTTCGCGACTACGAGATTCGGAACTTCTTCAAGGGTCGTCCAAGTGTTTGTGATTTCAATGTCAAAGACATCCTGGAGATTCGAAGCCGGGTCTGTGCTGACGAGGAGAATTTTTTTGCCACCATCGGCTAAATGCACTGCAGTGGCGCAAGCGGTCGATGTCTTTCCAACGCCGCCTTTTCCTGTAAAGAAAATATATTTAGAATAAGTTAAACTCTCCGGATTAAACAATTTCATAGTAGGATCGCTTCCTTTCAGGTGGTAAACGGTTCGTTTTATTTAAATAGATATCAGCGTAACCGAAGCGTAGTCATACATTATGGCGGTGAATAGGTTTAGCAGCAACCGCTGTTTGGATCACAACCGCCGACATTTTTTAGCCTAAAACCTCGGAGCGGTCGCTTGACCGAAGTGGCTGCTACGTTCAACGTAAGCTTCACGTCAAGTTTTTCTTTAAGTTCCGCATTGCTGAGGTAGCGGCCAGTCTCGACAATTTCACCCTGAATCAGAGTTACAGGCAGCACCTCAACTCCTTTTGACATTAGTAGTTTATTGACTGCAGTATTTTCAATAAAAGCCTGAGGATTGCTCGAGAGATTGAATCGCTCTGTTTTAATGCCGGCTTTTTCAAGCTGTTGGACTACAGAAGACATTCTGAGTAGCTCAGGGTCAACTGACACGCCGCAAATTCCCGTTGGGCAGCACATTGCAGGTTCGTAAACAACAAAAGTTTTCATTATAATGTCTCCTTTTAAAGTGTGATTGTAGGTGAAGCGCATAGTTCTGCCTGGGTTTTTCCGCTGTTAAGGCGCTCCAGATCCGCGATGAACTGCGGCTCCTTGTTTAGTTGTTCCTTAAGATGCTGATAAAGATACGAATTATGATCGACGAATTCCGGATTCATAGAATAATAAACCCACTGTGCTTTCTTGGAATAACCTACAATGCCAGCTGATTTCAACTTGTTTAGGTGTCTCGAGACGTTTGTCTGGCTCATGGATAAAACCGCCTCAATTTCACAGACACACAACTCACGCAGCAGAAGAAGATTCAAAATTCGTAAGCGGCTCTCATCACTTAGTGCTTTATAGATCTCAGTCACTTTTCACAAACCCCTTTAATTAAAAAGTTCATTCATGCATTCTTATATTCGTGTATTCAAATATAAGAATAATGGTTTCAGCAAAGAATGTCAAGTTTCATTAATTAATTAAAGTGTTATCATGGTGCACTGACTCATGAATCCATTGGGGATAAGTTGAAAAATACAGTCAACAGATATTTTAAAAGAGCATTTATGAGATGATGATTTTCTAAGAAAAATCGATAACTGGTACTCGCCATTTCGCTAGTGTGCCATAGAATATATAACGTTGTAATATTAATAAATTTAAGTGTGAAAGATACTGATCATAGTACAACACAAAGCAAATGCCCATAATTAAAAAAGAATGAGTATTTTGGTATTTTTAAGTGTTTGATCCCAAATATGCCATAACATGTTCACACGAGTCCTTTATAAATAGTGGACAGATATCGACAGTTCAATCAGATCATGCAAATTAGTGTAATCGAATCTAGTAAGATCATTTTGGACTCCGGTTGCATCACTAAAATTCTTAAGTGAATTGCTATTTGTACGAATTCATTTAAGGTTATGCTTTAATATTACTTTTAGACATATTAGGCTAAATCATATTGAGATATTTGTCGAAAAAAGTCGAGTGACATTCAAATAATGGGTTGACGCTCCGAAAAGTATATGTAATACTAATTAAGTGAAAAAGATAATCATTATCAATTGCATTGGAGGGTTAACATGAAATTATTTGGAGCAATAATACTTACATCACTTACCATACTCAGCGCCCTGTTTCTTGGAGGATGTGCACCAGCGACAGAGCCGACTGAGCCCGCGCAACCTGCAGCTATGGCGCCAACTGAGACACAAATCGTAAATTTATACACAGACCGCCACTATGATTCAGATGATCTGCTCTACCAGAGCTTTACAGAAGAGACCGGCATCCAGGTCAATGTTGTCAAAGGTAAATCGGATGAGCTGATAGAGCGTCTCAAGACAGAGGGTGCAGATACTGAGGCGGACTTGTTTATTACCGCGGATGTCGGTCGACTATACAGAGCCGAGAGCGCTGGACTTCTTCAGCCCATCGAAAGCGAATTGCTCAGCACCAACATTCCTAAAAATTTGAGAGACCCGGACGGAAACTGGTTTGGCCTTACGAAGCGTGCCCGTGTGATTGTTTACGCAAAGGACCGCGTTAATCCTGACGAGCTCTCCACTTATGAAAACTTAACGGATTCAAAATGGCAGGGACGCATTCTCGTTCGAGGCGCGGACAGCATTTACAATCAAACTTTGCTTGCGTCATTGATCGAAATCATGGGTGAAGCAGAAGCCAAAATCTGGGCTGAAGGGATTGTTCGAAACCTCGCCAGAGAGCCAAAAGGCGGTGACCGGGATCAGGCAAAGGCTATTGCTGCTGGCGAAGGTGACATTGCCATAATGAACACATATTATTTGGGACTCATGTTGAATGGCACAGATCCTGAAGAAAGAAAAGTTGTAGAGGGCTTAGGCGTCTTTTTCCCGGATCAAGAGGGAAATGGCACCCATATTAATGTTTCCGGCGGCGGGGTAGTCAATGGTTCAAAAAATAAGGACAATGCAGTTAAACTCCTCGAATTTTTAGCAAGTGAAAAAGCGCAAACCTCTTATGCTGAGGCGAACTATGAGTACCCAGTGCTCAGCGGCATACCGGCAGCTGACTTCCTGAATACACTGGGCACCTTTAAAGAACAATCCCTTGATCTTTCGAGACTGGGCGAGTTAAATGCGGAGGCTGTCAGGCTGCTCGCAGAAGCAGGCTGGAAGTAATGTCTTTTGGTCAAGACAGGAGAAAGGTTGGCGCTGTCAAAGCGCTGGCCTTTCTCTCTCTCATTTTGATCAGTCTGCCCGTGCTGGCTATACTGTTCAAAATTGAACTGGCAGCGACGCCGGAGTGGCTGCATTTCAAGGAATTTTTACTCAAGGATACGGTTTACAACACTGTCTATCTCATAGTGTTTTCCCTGTTCTTTTCAGCAGTGCTGGGTGTCCTGGCGGCAGTTTCAGTGGCTCTTTTTGATTTCCCCTTGAAGCGGTTTTTCAAGTGGTTTTTCTATATGCCATTGGCCATACCGCCCTATATAGCCGCCTACGTATTCGCAGGCATGACAGGTTATACTGGGGTCATCCAGCGAACCCTAAGGACTTTTGAAATTCCATTCAAATCGGAGCATCTGGATCTTATGAATCTCAGGGGTGCTGTGCTGATTTATTCGATTACACTGTTTCCCTATGTATACGGACCTGTACGCGCATTTTTAGAACATCACTCAGGAGGGATGATCGAAGTTTCCCGCGTTCATGGCCATTCACCCGTAAAGATTTTTCTGAAAGTGATCCTCCCGTTAGCGCGGATGCCGATGGTCGGCGGACTCACCCTCATCATGATGGAAATTTTGGGTGACTACGGTGTGGTGCGCTACTTCAACATTCGCACAGTGAGTTCGGCGATCTTCAGTTCCTGGTTTGGATCCGGAACAACTATAGTGGCGCTGCGCCTGTCCTTTTATATGATGCTGTTGATTGTGGCATTTCAAGGCTTTGAAAGCTTCAACCGAGGCCGAAGGCGCTATCACCTGTCTGGTCAACAGCCTAGATTATTGGAGCCCATACCCTTAAAGGGGTTATTACGCTGCGGCGTAACGATGGGACTCTTCGTGGTTTCTCTCGTCGTGTTCTTTATCCCGGTGGGACAGATGGCTGTCTGGTCAGTGAAGTCCTATAGTTTAGTGAGGTTGGATCAACTCGTTCAAATTATTTACAACACCTTATTCTATAGTCTCCTTGCCAGCTTGATCATTTTGGCTATCAATTTGCTGATCGTACAAGTGCGGCGCTGGCAGTTCGATCAAAAAGGCAAGCTTATGGATCAAGTGGTTCAGATGGGGTACGCTATTCCCGGCGCCATCATTGCCATTGGTGCCATGGTCATTTTCGTGGGATTGGATCAGTGGCTCTATCCGGTCTACGTTTTGTTCAATCCCGAATCCAAAAAACTTTTATTAAGTACGAGCACCGTGCTACTGGTCTATGCTTTTGTCGTGCGTTATATGGCTGCAGGTTATAACAGTGTGCACTCCGGGTTTTCGAAAATAGGCATTAAATATAGCGAAGCTGCATCAACCCTCAGGAAAGGAAGATTTTATACGCTGGTGAAAGTTGAGTTGCCTATGGTTAAAACGTCACTTATATCCGGATTTTTGCTGACCTTTATCGATATTTTAAAAGAACTGCCACTAACGTTACTGCTGAGGCCATATAATTTTAATACACTGGCCAGCCGTGCTTATGAGTACGCTAACGACGAACGCATTATGGAGGCTTCTGTGCCAGCACTGATGATTATCTCTCTCAGTGTCGCAGCGCTAATGATCTTTGCAGGTATTCATCAGAAAAAATTTAGAAGGATCCAGGAAGAGGTGAAGCTATGAATTTGTCTATAGAGCAGCTAAATTTTCAGTATAAAAACTCAAGGGAACGAATTTTTGAGAATTTTACACTAAGCGTTCAGGAAGGGCAGATTCTCGCGATTCTTGGAAAGAGTGGGAGTGGAAAAAGCACCTTGCTCAGGATCATTGCGGGACTGGAAGAGAACGCTAGAGGGACTATTCGTATTGGTGAAAAACTTGTGCAGAGCCGGGATGTTTTCGTTCCTGTTGAGAAAAGAAAAGTAGGCTTTGTGTTCCAGGATTACGCTTTATTCCCATTTATGACGGTTTCTCAAAATATTGCTTTTGGAATGAGGGTCAAAGATAAGAGAAAGCTGGAATCGCTTTTCAGCCTGGCTCAGCTTGAAGGACTGGAGAAACGCTACCCCCATGAACTCAGTGGAGGGCAGCAGCAGCGAACCGCCTTGGCACGAGCCCTGGCAGGAGAACCGGATTTGCTGCTGATGGATGAGCCGTTCAGCAATTTGGACAGCGCCTTGGTCATGGATTTAAGGATGGATTTGAAGAGAATTATTAAGAGTCAAAGATTGACAACCCTCTTGGTGACCCATGATTCGGAAGATGCGTTAGCACTTGCGGATCAAACCTTGATGTTGTGAGACTCGAGGATCTAAGTTTTTGGCAGAAATCAGTATTCTAAATATTTACAAACCACTCACTACGTGATTCAGCTCTAAAATAGATCCGGTCTTTATGCAGTGAGTGGATTTTAGTTGATTAAGTCAATGAAATCCATTGATGAATTCAAAAAGAATTTTACATTTTAAGATTTCATATAAAGATGAAAAGTCGATATGACTTACATACTTTGTAAAATGATTAGTAATTTTTTGATGCTGCTTTTCAAAATGAATTGATTAAATGTATTTCAAGTAAAAATGTTAATTAATATTCAATATAATTTTTTTTAAAAGACACACCTAAAATCAGATGAATATACGAATGTATTAATAGGAATGTCTATCAGGAGTGTTAATAATGGAAGAAAAAGATACAGTAGATTTACTTGTTAAAAAAGCAAAAAACGACTTTTTAGCTCGAGAGAAGTTGTTTCATGAGTATAGACCTCAAATCAAGTTTATCGCTTCGAGCATTTGCAAGCGAAATCTTAGTTGGGATAATGATGATGAACTTAGTATCAGTCTTATTGCTTTTAATGATGCAATTGATACTTATGATAAATCAAAAGGAATGAAGTTTATTAGTTATGCTAGAATGTTAATTCATAATAGATTAGTTGATTATTTTCGCAGCGAATCCCGATTCGTTCACGAATCCTTAGATTTAGTTGGCGAGGATCAGGAAGTAAATGAATTTGAAAAAACGCAGGCATTTGATGAGTATAGAAAAAAACAAGAAAATGATAATTTAAGTGAGACTATGGCTATATTTGACTCGAGTCTTTTGGAGTATGGTATCTCTTTAGAAGATTTAGTAAAAATATCACCAAAACATAGAGATACTAGACAAAAACTTATGAGAGTAGCTCAGTCTTTAGTCGATGAACCAATTTTATTATCGAAATTAAAACAAAATAAGAAGCTGCCTATAAAAGAGTTAAAAATATATACAGGGCTTAGCCTAAGGGTTTTGGAAAAGGGAAGAAAATATATCATAGCATTAACGATGATATTGAGTGACGATAGCTATTCTGAAATAAAAAATTTCATTAACTTTCCAAAAACTGAAGGTGGTAATATATTATGAAAACATCACAGGCAAAAGTTTTAAAAATAGATAAAAAATATGCTGTAGTTGTAACTAATGATGGAGAGTTTATTCGAACACATCTACCAAAGGATAATATATTGGTGGGAGATATAATTGAAGTTCCCAACAAAAAGCAGATTGATTATAAGAGATTTAATCCCTATGCTGCTATAGCTGCCATACTTCTTATTGCTATAAGTTTGGGATTTTTTAACTCTGTCCTAACCCATCCAGCTTATGCATCTGTAGCATTAGATATAACGAATAGCAGTATAGAAATAACTGTTGATCAGAAAAATGCAATCGTGAAGGCGGTATCTAAAAGTGAACAAGGTAAAATGATTTTAAAAGATCTAGATATAAAAGGAATGGATATTTACAGTGGAATTAACTTAATAACAAATAAAGCTGTAAACTTAGGCTACTTTAGTCCTGAAGAAAAAAATCTTGCTATAGCAACTGTTGTTCCGGCGCAAGATAAAGAAAGTCAAAAAAATATTGATTTAGAAAGGCTAATGACCATTATTCATGATGAGATGCTTAAATATAAATATGATGGCTATGTAATTGTAAATGAAGGGAATACCGAGATTATGAAAAGAGCACATGACAAAAATCTTTCAGTAAATAAATATATGCTACAGGAAAAATCAAAGGAGTATAATATAAATCTGCCAGATCAAACAATCAGAAATAAATCAACTACAGATATAATGAAAGAATACAATTTAGATATGCAAAAAATATCGCCGGATAACTGGTGTGAAATCTATGAGAATAATTCTAGTTATCCCAATGGAAATAATCAAATTAATAGAAATAGTTGGGATGTGCAGCCTAATGCACCTGAGAATGAACCAGTTTTAGAAGAGAATCAAGAACCGCAAGATAGTACAAATTATACACCTGATAGTCATCGAAATGACTGGATGGACGATAATAAAGATCAATGGCAAAATCACCAAAACAATTGGATGGATAAAAATCAAAATCAGTTTATGAATAATATGTGGAGAAACAACTAGCGATAATTTTTTCAAGCATATAGGGTAGCTGAGGTTATCCTATATTTTTTGAATTATTCACTCAATAACTGAAAGCATAAAATATTTTTTGATACCCACCTAAAGCTAGTATCTTCTACGAATGAGTTAGTAGATAGTAAAAGAAAATTCATTTTCAAAATAGTCCATGGAGGGGGTAGGGGCAGATAATAATCGATTTAAAAGGAATTCTGAAATAATAAAAAAATTTAGACAAATCTAAATGACATTAGAAAATACGAGGAGGAATATAATATGAAAAGTATGAAATATTTAATAGCCTGAAAAATTAGCAATTCTAACAAAAACAGCGGTTTAAATAATTTCAGATGAACTACAACCTTTTCTAATAATACAAGTATTACAGTAGACATTAAAGATAAGGCAATGGAGGCACAATCAATAACTCTAAAAAAAATAGTTTCAACTAATAATTTTAAAATACAAGGAGGTTTACTTAATGAGAAAGTTAATAAGTTTATCAATAATAGCTGTTTTAATTTTATCCATGGGTACTTTGGCATTTGCAGCAGAGGATAATAATGCACAAAGTGAGATTCCAAGCTGGTATAAGGATATGATTAAATGGCGAGAAGAGCAAATACAAAATGCACAACAAAATGGAACCATAACAAATGAACAAGCTCAATACTGGATTGCGTCCAATGATTACATGCGATGGTTTAATAACCCAAATGGATTTGATAATCAAAGTTGGATGGGTTATGGAGGAGCATACGGTAGCGGGTATGTTCCATCAGTGACTCAAAACTATGTTCCAAGTAGGATGAACACATATTGTCATGGCGTGGGTTGGTAATAGCAAAAACAGTATGTGGTCAATAATTACATGGATTTTTAATAGTAATTCTCCATGAAGTAATAGGTTAAAACAAAGTACTTAGATAGTCAACAAAGTGACTTGGCGGATTATTAAAGCCTTAAAAGGATGAAGTACCAAAGACTATGCGAAATATCCAGCATGAAATGCATTAGACAAAGTAACATACACTGATTAAGGTTCTTAAATTATGAGGTTAAATCGTCAAAGCCTTACTTGGTAATATAGTAATCGAAATGAACGTTACTACTATTGGTCAAAGCTCGTTAGCTATGAAGGGCACTTGCCAAGTCATGAATCAAACTAATAGTAATTCATTAAGCCCCCCTTTATAAGCCACTAGCCAGTCATCTTGACAAAACTAGTGGCTTTTTTTCTACCCCTCTACCTCCATCCCATCCTTAAAACAAAACCTCAAGCCCCCATCCTCCTTTACCACCACCTTCTGGGTCGTCAGAGTCCAGAGCCTCTCATCAAACTCATCAAGCACCCGACCACAGCCTTCAATATCCCGAATAAACCCTTTAAGTGTATGGCCACGACTCTGCCTCTCGCTCTTCATATCTTCAAGTGCCGTAACCCTCTCAGTTGCTTTCTCATGCCGCGCCACGTAAGCCTCATGCTGTTTTTCCCACTCGTCTTGACTCATGGCTTTATGAGCGTTTTCGTAAATAGCTTTATTCGATTCTTCGACTACGACCGTGATTGTCTCATGTAGTTTATCGATTTCCTCGTCGATCTTCGTGTTGTCGGCAAGATGTTCAATTGCGATTTCACAGTTCTTGATGAGCTCTTCCTTAACTCCGAAG
>Ga0302251_1000585_pt1 | contig 31613 bp, 30 predicted proteins | sample AAG_RA_Gln_MG_FD_193534 | JGI IMG/M metagenome (GOLD analysis project Ga0302251, IMG submission 193534) | Enriched activated sludge microbial communities from anaerobic digester in WTTP, New Holstein, Wisconsin, United States - AAG_RA_Gln | ecosystem: Engineered > Bioreactor > Anaerobic >... | reverse complement strand
AGCGACGTCTACGCGATGGGCGGGAAACCGCTTGTTGCTCTTAACGTGGTATGTTTTCCGACGTCGTGCGAGCCGATAGAGACGCTCAAGGAGATACTGCGCGGCGGCGCCGCCAAGGTGACGGAGGCCGGCGCGATGCTCGCGGGAGGGCACAGCGTGCAGGACGACGAGCCCAAGTACGGCCTCGTGGTCTTCGGCGAGGTAGAGATCGGCAGGATGTGGCCCGTGGCGAAGGCGCGCCCGAATGACGCGCTGATTCTGACCAAACCGATCGGCACGGGCATCGCGGTCACCGCGATAAAAGCCGGGCTTTTCCCGCGCCGCGACACGGAGGCCGCGGTGAGGAGCATGTCCGCGTTAAACGCGGTGCCGTGCGCACTGTCGGACGAGACGCGAGGCCTGGTTCACGCGTGCACCGACGTGACGGGATTCGGGCTTGCGGGGCACGCCCTTGACCTCACGTACGACGGGGTCTCCGTCGAGATCGATATCTCGGCGCTTCCCGTGCTTCCGGGCGTCAAGGAGATGGCCGACATGGGGCTCATCCCGGCCGGCACTTACACTAACAGGGATTATTTAGGCCGCAGGGTCGAAAACGGCACCAAGATAGGGCGATTTGCCGACGACCTCGCGTTCGACCCGCAGACATCAGGCGGGCTGCTGATCGCGATACCGGAGGAGCATGCCGACGATATGCTTAACGAGCTGCGCGGAGCCGGTTTCTGCGACGCGTCGCGAATAGGCAGGTTTACCGAGGGAAACGGCACTTTGAAGCTCGTGTGAGGCGCGCGGCGTTTGCCGCGTGCCTCACCCAAGTCTGTTGGCCCTTACGGCAAGCCCCGCGCCTATCGCCAGAAAGAGCGCGTTTGCTATCCAGGCCGCGACGAGGGGCGGCAGGTAGCCGGCCTCTCCAAGCGACTGCGTGAAAGACATGACTACGTAGTAGACGAACACTATTATGACGCTTATCCCAAGCCCGACGCCTGACCCAGTGCGCTGAGGCCTGCTTCCCATAGCGGCTCCGACAAGCGCGAGCACTATGCACGCGAACGGAACGGAAACCCTGAGGTGGAGTATCATTCGAAGTTTGCCCGTGTCCATGCCGCGCTTTTCGTTGAGCTTTATCATGCCGTAAAGCTCGCGCATGGACATCTGGTCAGGATCGTCCGAGGCCATCGCTATCTGGGCCGGGTTCAGGTCAAGGGCAAGCGCCTGCCTGTCGAACTTGAACATAAGGCTGACCTCGCCCGACTCTTTTATCTCAAAAACCTTGCCGTCCTCTATCCACCACGCCCCGTCATGCCACGTGCCGGATTTCGCTGATATTATGCGTACAAGGCTGCCCTTCTCGAACTCCTGCACGACGATTTCCTTCATGCCGCCGGACGCTATCGCCATCTGGTTTATGTATATGACGCGTTTGAGCTCGCCGTGGCTCTCTTCCTTGAAGAAGACTTTCTCCTTGAGCACGGGGGGGGCTTCCTTGAACACCTCGTAGGCCATGACGTTGGCCGCGGCCCTCTCGCTGAGCGGGACCACAGTCTCGTTGACGAAGAACGCCGCTATGGATATTATGACCGACGCCATTATGACGGGGCGCACTATGCGGCCGAAAGACAGTCCGGCTGATTTGAGCGCGACTATCTCGGAGTTGGCCGACATTTTGCCGAACCCCAGCAGCGCGGCCAAAAGGCAGCTCATCGGTATGGTGAACGACACAAGCCTCGGCAGATAGTAGAGGAACAGGCGTATGACCACGCCTACCGAAACACCCCTCTGTATGACGAGGTCCGCTATCTTAAAAAGCAGGCTGCCGGCCACAAGTATTATCGTAAAGGCGACCATGCCGAAGAAGAAGGGGCCAGAGAGCTCCTTCAGTATGAAGCGGTCAAGCAGTCTGAACCTGCAGGAGGCAAGGTTTACCTTCAAATTCTTCCCCCGTTCACCTCAAGTATGTATTCGGCGCACTCACGCACGGCTCCGTGCCCGCCGGGCTTGGACGAGACCCAGCCGGCGGCCGCCCTGACCTCGCTCACGGCGTCGGCCACGGCCATCCCCAGGCCGGCCCACCTCACGCACTCAAGGTCTGGCAGGTCGTCGCCCGCAAACGCGGTCTCGCACCTCGCGACGCCAAACTCTTTCGCTACCCTCACAAGGTCTGTCAGTTTGTCAGCGGTTCCGTTTATGCAGGACGTCACGCGCAGGTCATCCGCCCTCTGGCGCGTGGCGGGCGAGTACCTGCCGCTTATCAGGACGACTTTGACTCCGGCCTGCATCAGCATTACTATGCCGTATCCGTCGCGTATGTCAAACCTCTTGTACTCGCCTCCGCTGCCGTCCATGTATACCCCGCCGTCGGTCAGCGTGCCGTCCACGTCAAGCGCGAAGAGTTTAATCAACTTCGGCGTCCCCCGTCTTCTCATCCGCGGCGTCCGCGGCTTTCTTCGCGCGGCCAGCGCGCGGAGCCAGCCCGCGGATGGCGGCGGAAGCAAACGAAAGTATCGCCCTGGCCGCCTCGTCTTCGCCGTAGAGCCGTTCCACTTCCTTAAGGCCATCCCTTGTGGTGAGGCCCGAGTCGTAGATTATCCTGTACATCTCGCGAATGCGCATGCGCGTGACCGAGTCGAAGCCGCGGCGCCTGAGCCCGATCCTGTTTATGTCGTAGACGCTAAGCGGCGCGCCGGCCGCAAGGCAAAAAGGCGGCACGTCCTGCACCACACGCGACATGCCGCCTATCATACAGTAAGCGCCTATATGCACGAACTGGTGAAAGCCAGAGAGCCCGCCTATCACGGCGTAGTCCCCGACTCTGACATGGCCGGAAAGACCGGCCTTGTTGGCTATGGTGCACTCCCTGCCGACGGTCACGTTATGCGCCAAGTGCACGCCCTCCATTATGAAGCAGCCCTCTCCGACCGAGGTGGACTCGCCCTCGCCGACCGCCCTGTTTACCGTTACGAACTCGCGGCATACGACCCTGTCGCCTATCCTGGCCCACGTGGTCTCTCCTTTGTAGCTTAAGTCCTGCGGCACGCCGCCTATGACAGCGTGCTCGTGGAACGTACAGCCGTTGCCGATCTCCGTGTAGTCGCAGACGCGAACAAACGCTTTGAGCACCGTGCCGTCGCCTATTTTTGTCCTGGCGTCTACTATGCAGTATGGGCCTATGGTTACGTCGTCCCCTATGGCCGCGTCTCTTGAAACTATCGCTGTCGGGTGTATGCGGACGGCCATTTAGTCTTCCTCGCTTTTGTTAAGCGTCAGGCCCGACAGTATCGTAAAGCCCATTATGCCCTCTACGGCTGTCTCCCCGTCCACGGTGGCCACGAAGGAGAACCGCCCCACGTTGCCGCGCCTTTTGACGAGCCTCGCGACCGTCCTCAGCTGGTCTCCGGGCTTCACGGGACGGCGGAACTTGGCCCTCTCTATCGAGGTGAGGTAGACGAGGCGTCTCGCGTTGTCCTGAAACTCGGGCTGCAGCTTTATGAGTATCGCGCCTACCTGCCCCATTGCCTCAAGTACCAGTACGCCCGGCATGACCGGTTCGTCGGGGAAATGCCCCTGAAAGAACGGCTCGTTTATCGAGACGTTCTTGATGCCAATCACCTGCTTCACTTCATCCGTGTTTATTATCTCCTCGATCCTGTCGACGAGCAGGAACGGATACCTGTGCGGCAGGAATTCCATTATCTTGTTGATATCCATAGCCACTGACATAGCGCTGTTTGCCCCCTGTTTTATTTTTATTTTAAGCGGCAGGCGCGGCCTGAAAGAGCCTCTTAAGCCTGTCGGCCAGCTTGCCGTGTATCCCGTGTCCCGCGCACACGCATATGTAGTGCGCGATCGGTATCGGCCCCGCGAGCAGAAGGTCTCCGATAAGGTCTGTCACCTTGTGCGTCACGGGCTCAAGCGGAAAACGCAGCCCTCCGTCGTTCAGCAGGGCATCCTCGCCAAACACGAGCGCGTTGTCAAGCGACCCGCCGAGCGCAAGGCCGTGTTTCTTCAGGTAATCGAGCTCGCTGATCAGGCAGAACGTCCTGGCTTCGGATATCACGTCCGCGAACGTATCCGCGTTTATCTCATAGGTCGCCCTCTGCGTCCCGACAAGCGTGCCGGGGTAGTCTATGACGTAGGTGACGCGCGTCTCGCGCGACGGGACAGCCGCTATGAAGCGGCCCGACCCGGGCTCGTCGATGGTTATCGGAAACGCAAGCGCCCTCTTAGCCGCCCTTTCACCCGTCTCGCATATGCCGGCTGCGGCCATAGCCTCCACGAACGGACGCGCGCTGCCGTCGCCTATCGGGACCTCTTCGCCGTCAAGCTCTATCAGGGCGGAGTCGATCTCCATGCCCGCTATTGAAGCAAGCAGGTGCTCGGCGGTCCTCACAGCAGTGCCGTCCGGCAGCCTAAATCCGGTCAGCCTGCTGTCCTCCTCGACCACTGCCGATGTGAGCGGAAATATACCGGATGCGGTCCTGAACGACACTGTTCCGTCAAACGACGGCTCTATCGAAACACGCGCGAACTTGCCGGAGTGCAGCCCGACTCCCTCGACGCAAACGGGCCCTTTAAGCGTGCGCATCACTGCTTCCCCGATTCAAGTTCGGCTATCTTTGCCTTGAGATCGCGGATCGTCCTGTGCATTTCGGGAAGCTCGAGCATCAGCGCCTGAATGCGCATCTCAAGGCGGTGGTCCTTTGCGGGAAAGCCAGAGACCACGCGACCAGGAGGTATATCGCCTATGACGCCGGCGCGCCCGGCCACGGTTGCGCCGTCGCCTATCACGGCGTGGTTCCCGGCCGCTGACTGGCCGGCCATTATGACGCCGTTCCCGACCGTCGAGCTTCCGGCGATGCCGCACTGGGATATTATCATGCAGTACTCTCCGATGCGGCAGTTGTGGGCTATCTTGACATGCGAATCTATCTTCGTGCCGCGCAGCACGCGCGTTTCTCCGAATGTGGCCCGGTCTACGCTCGTGCACGATCCTATCTCAACGTCGTCCTCAATCGTCACGGTCCCTATCTGCGGGATGCGCAGAAGCACCGTCTTCGGATCCGGCATAAATCCAAACCCGTCGCAGCCTATGACCGCGTTGGCGTGTATGAGACAGTTCCTGCCTATTGAAACGCTGTCATATATCACTGCGCCGGGCTCTACCCTCGTGCCGCTTCCTATCCTGACGCCCGAGCCTATCCAGACATGCCCGTCCAACACGCAGCCATCCCCTATCACGGCGCCATGTGATATGACGCAGAGGGGCCCTACGTATACGCCGTCTCCGATCACGGCGCTGTCGTCGATCACGGCAGTCTCGTGTATAAAGCCGCACGCCTTAGGCACTTCCGGCCCCGACGAGCTGAAAAAGTTAAGCAAATCCACGAGTGAGCGCCTCGGGTCGTCAGTCTCTACGCCAAAGCAGCCCTCGGGCATCCACCCGCGCTTAGTGAGCAAAACGGCTCCCGGCTTGACTCGCCTGAGGAACTTCTTCTCCCAGAGCGGGGATATGGAGCCCGGCGTATGGTTTTCAGGCTCTGTCACGGACGCCACGACGTAGTCCGCGTCCCCCTTGAGCTCCCCGCCAAGCATCCGCGCAAGATCTTTAAGTTTTAGTGTCTTTGCCATATCGCGCAATTCTCCTTGTTTGAAATCTTTTTACAGGTTGCCTATCATCCGCAGGCTCCACGAGTCGTCGTCGCGCGAATCATAGTGAGCCTCAAACGATATGTACTCCGTAGCCTTCCATCCGATCGCGAAGTTCGTCTCGTCGCCGTACGCGCGCAGCCAGGCGTAGGGCTTGTGCAGCCGCGGATCTATGGCGATCTTCGCCCAGACCTCGTCGTCAAGCGTGGACCACTCCGCGCCAAACCACACCCCGCGCCACGGGGCCCACCTCAAACCGAATCGGCCCTCGGTGTCCCAGTCCTGCAGCTCAACTATCGCCTCTCCGTAAAGCTCCATATCCCACTTTGGGAATATCTGAGCCTTGCGCCCAAGGTGCAGGCCAAGCTCGCCGGACCTGTCCTGCGTGCCCGCGTAGACCGCGGCCCAGGCGCTTAGCGTGTAGTGGCGGCTCTCGACTCTCACGTCCATGCGCGATATCTGAGCGGCCGAAAACGACGCCTCCGGCACCGACGATGTCCTCGCGACAATGTTCCTTTCACAGAGGAAATCCTCGGCCCACCTGACTATGTCGGCCGAGTGCCTGTCCGCCCACTCGACGGGTATGCCGATGAACGGCGCGAACCTGGCCAGGAGGCTCTCCTTCAGCTCGCCGTGCAGCAGCATCGGCAGGGAGTTTGAGACGAACCTCGGGCTTATAGCAAGCACAAGCGGCATCTTGGGCGCAAACGATACCCTCAGCGTGGCGGCGCCGCTTCCTGAAACAACGACTATAGACGGTTTCCACCCCGGAAGAGCGATGTCCGTAATCTTAATTATCTCGTCCATGAGAGCTGAGTCGCTCCACGCGAGCGACGAGAGCGGCACACCGTCTGCCAGGCTTTGGATCTCGTCCTCCATTTTGCTCGCGTCCTGCCTGAACCAGCCGTCAGCAGGGCTTTGAAGCTGGGGGAAGACGAGCTCCGTCCTCCATCGCTGACGCTCGTCGTTCAAAGTGAGGAGGACGGTTATGACGCCTGACGACACAGAGACGGACGATGTTTTGTAGCCCGCGAACAGCTTGTCCGAGACTATGCCGACGATACGCGCTACCTCGCTCTCATCCCTGTTTTCGGGAAGTTTTTCAGCGACCGCCCCCAGGCTTTTTTCGGCAAGCCCTTGCTGCCATGAGGGAAGTCCCTCAACTGTCACAGTGTAGGCACAGGCGCATGCCGCCTGTGCCAATAGGACAGCCGCGGCAAGCCCCGCGGCTGTCCCGCGTATGAGAATGTCAAATAGTATCCCTCTAGAAGAGCTCCCCGAAGCCAAAACAGAACCTGTCCTCTTCCTCGCCGCTTGCGTAGTCGAGCCTCAGGTTGCCTAACGGCGTGTTGAGCCTGACGCCGAAGCCCGGCGCGGAGCCCATGTCGCTGCCGAAGCTCACGTCTTCGGTCTTGCGCCACGCCCTTCCCACGTCGTAGAAGGCGACTATGCTGAACGCCTTCTCAAGCGGTATGCGCAGCTCGAAGTTGCCGAGGAACATGTCCTCGCCGTGGAAGTATTCGTCGTCGTAACCGCGCAGCGTCGTATCCCCTCCTACTGTGTAGAGTTCCTCGTACGGGACGTCGCTTGACGACGAGCCGATTATTATGCGCGCCGCGAAGAGCACCGGCCTGTCCATCTCGCTGCCGAACGACGTCTCAAGGACGTTTTTAAGGAACTTGTCCACCGGGATGTATACCTTGGCCTCAAGCCAGTACTTGTAGTAGTCGTAGTCCTTGTCGCTTACCTCGGCCTGGCCGTAGAGCAGGCTCACCGTCTCCACGTCCCCCTTTGAGTACGGCAGGTACTCGTCGAGGTTGAGCCTGCGAAGCGACGCGGTGACTGAGTAGTACGTGCCGTCTCCCAGGTCGTCGAGTATAGTCGTATCTTTGTCTATCCACGTGCTGCCCCAGCTGTCCTTCGTGCTGCCGTCGGTCGGGTCGTTCTCGACCTCGTGCCAGTCAAACGTGAGATACCAGTTGTAGAGAGAGTCGTCCTTGAACTTGCGCCCGAAGCCTACGAACGCCCCCGTCTTGTCCCTGTCGTACTTGAACTCCTTGAATTTATTGTCGGAGTAGTCCGTGTAGTTGTAGTAGAGGTCGTCCCACGCCCTCTTGTAGGCTCCGACCTTCCACGCAGTGACCTTGCCGCTCATGTACGGCTGCTCGTAGGTGAGCCAGTACTCCTCCCTGTCGCCTAAGTCGAACCCGATGCTCAGCTTGAGGCCGCGCCCCGCTATGTTGAAGTTGTCATAGCTCAGGCCGCCTCCGAAGCCGCTTTGCGTTCCGTACGCTATGTTGAAGCCAAGCTTTCCTGTGCGCGCTTCCTCGACCGTTATGACTATTATCACGTCGTTTCCGTTCTCGTCCGGCTCGAAGTTCACGTTGACGTCGCTGAAGAAGCCGAGCCCCTGCAGTCTGTTGAGGGTTAAGCGCAGTTTGTTGGAGTTGAATATCTCGCCCTCTTTTATCTTGAGGTAACGCCTGACGATGTAGCCCTTGGTTATCTTGTTGCCCTGTATGACTATCTGGCTCACCTTTGGCTCGACTATTATCACGTTTATGTCGCTGCCGTCGATCTTGACGTCCGCTACGCTGGCCATCACGTATCCGTCAGCCTGATATTTTTCCTTTATCCTCTGGATGTCGTTCCTGAAGAAGTTTCTGTTGAATATCATGCCGGGCTGCGTGAAGATTATCTTGCTGAGCTGGTCTGACGTGTATATTGTGTTGCCCGTGAATTTTATCGACCCGACGGTCGGGTTTTCCTTGACGAGGAACGTGACCTTGACGCCGTCCTTGACGTCAGTGACCCTGTAGTCCGTCGCCATGAAGAACCCCAGTTCGAAGATGGCCTCCGCGTCCTTGCGCAGCTTCTCCTCGTCGACAGGCTCCCCCACTTTCGAGGATATCACGCTCATTATGTGCTCTGTCACGACCGCCGAGTTGCCGGCGACCTCTATCTCCTTTATTGCGGGCCCCTTAAGCTCCGGCATATCAGGCTTCGAGGCCGGCGCGCCGTTTGGCGGCATGTTCTCATGAACTTCGTCCTGCGCGGCAGGCCCGGTTTGGTCCGGCGAAACCGCGTCGCCCGATATCGAAGCCGCGTCAGGCGGCGAAAGCTCGGGCGCGGACGCCTGCGCGAAGGCTGCCTGGACTGAAAAGAGCATTATTAAAAGCAGCAGGGCTGCTTTGATTCTGAAACGAAAGGACACCGACACCACTCCTTTGGTGAATACAAGCGCACATCAGGCACTAATGCGTTGTTTTCATTTTATTACCTTTATTACGGGATCTTTTCCGTGCAGAGCCCTTTCTCCTGCCTGCACCAGGGCGAGCATCTCCTCCGGAGCAAGGTTTTCGTCCTGCGCGGCTGCGGCCGCAGGTTCGCCCTGAACTCGCGGCTGCGCGAGCTTAGCGGTCATATTGCGGGCCTTCGGTTTTGCGGCAAACATTATAGCAGATGGGTTATTGTTGTTCAAATCAGACCTCAGCGCCTTGATGAGCCGATCTTCCTCATCCGTGACCCAGCTTAGGTGCTCGTCGCTCACATCGGGCAAAACAGGCGCGGACCGCGCTTCAAAAGGTCTGTCTGAATCCACGGCTATAGGCGCGCACAGGGCAAACAGCATCAAAATCGAAAGCAGCGCGCTCCTTAAGCTTATACCGACGGATCCGCTTAAGAATAAGCCGCGGCGCGGCATATCTTGCGCGGCAAGCAGCGACGCTATGTCCTCGCGCACGTTCTTCACCTCAGCCGCCAGACAGTCCGCCTCTGCTATCGCAAAGTCCCATCTGCGGTTCTCGCACGCGCACGCCAGCCTGTCAAGCCAGCGTCTGAGCCTTGCTATCTTCTTTTCCATAACGGGCACACCCCCTGATGTCGGCGTCTTTTAGGAAGCTCTATATTTATCACCCGTCATATGCCAGTTGTGGCCTCTTTCGCGTCTGCGCCGAGCCATTTGCGCAGCTTCGCGACCGCCTTTCTTTTTATCCTGTAAACGTGGCTCACGTCTATGTCTATCTCTTTCGCGACCTCCTTCGCGCTCCTTTCGCCCAAGACAAGCGCGCTTACTATGTCAGACTCCCTGCCGCTCAGGCGCGTCAGCGCGGACGCGATATCTATGGTCCACTCGGCGCGGTCGGCCTCGCTCATGACCGACGAGACCGCCCTCATATCCTCCGCCTCGCATACCGCCTCGTCGGCCGGAATGGGGGCCTTGGCCTCGACGCGCTGCAGGAAGTTGATCATGCGTCCCCTTATTTTATAGTATGCGTACGTCGAGAAGTGGGTCTTTCTGCCTGTGTCGAAGGCGTCAACCGCGGTTATGAGCGCGACCATGCCTTCCTGGACCAGGTCCGGGTATGTGTTGTAAGGGACCTTAAGTTTTTTGGCAAGCCAGTAGACCATCGGCCTGTAAGCTAAAATCAGAGCCTCCCTCGCGCCTTCGTCGCCCGCGGAACATTTAACCCACAGGTCAGCCTCTTGCCCGTTAAAAGCTTCTCTTTCGGTGCTCTCGTTAACGTTAACGTCGTCCTTCAATGTCCCGTCCCCGCTTGAGTTTTATTTGATGTGAAAAAACGGCCCGGCCAAACCCCTATCCACGCCATTCTACCACACCGTGAGCGCGCGGCGCTACGAAAAGAGCTTTAAATTTCAAACGATGTACGAGAGGCCGTGCCCGGGCGCTTCGAGGTCTCCGGCAGGCAGCGCCTTATAAACCTTGAACGATTCCTCCTTAAGCGGCCGAAATGCGACGTCCGCGTAAAAAGGTGCAGTTCAGCGGCGCGGCGAACCCATTGATTTATCAGCGAGCAGATCTCAAGCGGCATATGAAACAGGCCCGCTTTAATGAACTATGTCCGCCGGCGAGTTTTCGCTTCCGACGCCCTGTATTGCAGACAGCTTTTGACGAACTCCCCGGCCAACGTGGGATTGCCGGCGAAATGCAGGTGCAGATACGAGGCCAGGACGCTGCCGCTCGAGAAACCGGCTTCGTACTTTTCGCCGCCGCGATTTTTCATGAACAGAAACGCGTTTGGAAAGTTCTCCCCTTCAACGTCCATGGATGAAAAGTGAAACTCGTGTCCCCGTATGACGGCGCCTCTGCCGCATAGCACGTTGTCCCTCAGCGCCGTTGCCTCAACATAGCCCACCGTCCTCAATTTATCGTTCATTTTGCATACGGCCGACGCGACGCCCGCCATCCGATGCAAACGCCCCTCAAAATCAACAATCCCTCGCGTCAGATACATGAAGCCCCCGCACTCGGCGTAAATCGGCATTCCCGCCGCGGCGGCCGCCGCGACCGACTCAAGCATTGAGCGGTTGGCGGACAAACGAGACGCGAACATCTCCGGAAATCCTCCGCCGAAGATAATTCCGTCGGCCTCAGGAACGGCGATATCTGTAAGCGGGCTGAAAAAGACTATCTCCGCCCCGGCTTTTTCAAGTTCGGCCAGACTTTCGGGATAATAAAACGAGAAAGCCCTGTCCTTCGCAACCGCGATTCTGACTTTTGGAGCGGCGAAAACCCTTTGTCCGTCAGTTCTGGCAATCGCGGCCGCTTTATCTGCGGCGTTGAGCAGAAAATCAAGATCGACGCACTTTTCAATGATTGCCGCGAGCGTGTCAAGCCGCCCTTTGTCTTCGTTCTCTTCCTCAGGCAGCAGGCCAAGATGCCGTTCTGCCACAGAAACGGAGCCGTCGCGCGGCACCGCGCCCGCGACAGGCATGCCTGCGCGCTTCATGGCTTCTGTGATAATGCAGCGGTGGCTGTCCGAACCCAACCTGTTGAGGAGCACTCCCGCGATGTCGATGTCCTTATCATATTCGCGAAATCCCACAGCCAAAGCCGCGGCGCTCTCGCCCATTGCTTTTGCGTCTATCACGAGCATCACCGGCACGCCAAGTTCTTTGGCTATTTCAGCCGAGCTGCCGGCGCCATTTTTACCGCCGTCGTAAAGTCCCATGGCGCCTTCGGCTATGGCAATGTCGGCATCCATCGCTGTCTCGGCGAAGATTCTTTTCATCACATCAGTGCCCGTCAGCCATGTGTCCAGGTTGTGAGCCGGCCTGCCGCTCGCGGCCGTCAGATAGCCTGGATCGATGTAATCCGGACCGACTTTGTACGCCTGGACCTTGAGGCCGCGCTTCTTGAGCGCGGCCAGTATGCCGCAGGTGATGGTGGTTTTGCCGGAGCCGCTTTGCGGCGCCGCCATAAGCAGCGCGGGAATGTGTTTTTCTCTCATAATTTTATCTTAGCCCGCGGGATATTCATGATGTCGTTAACCAGAAATTCAACGTCTATGTTCCGTAAAAACGCGGCGGCAATGATGTCGTAGGCCTCGTCTTCAGCCTTTGAGGAATCTGCCGCGGGCCGTTCGGGCAAGCCCTTTGCCCTTCTGATTTTGTTGAGCCATACGTTTCTGAATCCGTCGTTATGGAATGCGTTGTGCAGATAAGAACCGGCTGAGCGCAGTTCCGCGTCAGCGGCCCCGTCCGGTCTGCCGTTCAGTTCAAAGAGATGTTCGAAGCCTTTATGGTTCTCCAATATTCTGGTTTCTCCAAAATGTATCTCATAACCGTTCGCTGAAACAGATGGTTTAATGGCATGATGAATCGTTTTGCCTGCGCACCTGCAGGTCGTTTTCTCGTCAGCGAATGTCGTGACTACGGGCAGCAGGCCAAGGCCGTCTACGCGAGGAAGTTTGCCGTTGTCTTTGTAGTTTTCGTCGATGATTTCCACCCCCATCATCTGGTAGCCGCCGCATAGGCCGTAGACGTACCCGCCGTTTTTGCCGAAGGAACGTATCTTGGCGGCGAGGCCGGAATCCAGCAGATATTTCATGTCAGGCACGGTGCTTTTGGTGCCCGGCAGCACTATGGCATCGAGCTCAGTGAAATCGGTGCGAGCGTCTATTGTTTTGATTCTGACGTCTTTTTCGAAGCGAAAGGCCTCTATATCCGTGTGGTTGGAGACTCGCGGAAACTTGACGACGCCGATTGTTACGCCGCTGTTCCCCGGATCTTCCTTACGCAGCCAGTTGACGCTGAGCGCGTCTTCTCCCTCGATGACTGCGTCGTCAAGCCATGGCATTACTCCGAGGACCTTGACGCCAGTATGTTTTTCGGTTAATTCTGCCGCGTCATTGAAAAGCGACATGTCGCCGCGGAATTTGTTGAAGATGATGCCTTTGACCCGTTTCCTGTCCTCGCCGAGCAGCTCAAGCGTGCCGACAATGGATGCGATGGCTCCGCCTCTATCCACGTCTGCAACCAGTACGACCGGTACGTCAGCTTCCCTGGCTACGCACATATTGACTATCTCGCACTCGTTGAGGTTTATCTCGGCCGGGCTGCCGGCTCCCTCGCAGACTATAAGGTCAAAGTTGTCCGCGATGTGCTTCAGAGCTTCGCGCACTGTTTTGATGCCCGTGGTCATCGTGAAGTTTTTATAATAGTTTTTATCACATGGCGCGTCGAACACCCTGCCCATAAGAACGATCTCAGACGAGGTGTCCATCCGTGGCTTCAGCAGGATGGGATTCATAAATACCTGCGGCTCCAGCCTCGCGGCTTCGGCCTGTACTCCCTGGGCGCGTCCCATTTCAAGCCCGTCCGCCGTGACGCAGGAATTGTTGGACATGTTCTGCGATTTGAATGGACAGACGCGCAGCCCCATATCAGAAAATACGCGGCAGAGCGCCGTGACGATGAAACTTTTGCCGCTGTCGCTGGCAGTGCCCTGTATCATTACTCCGTTCATGCGCAGCTCACGCTCCTAATACTCAATTCCTTCGCGGGCCGGCACTCCCCGCGAAAAATAATGTTTGACTGACTTCATGTTAGTAACCAGGTCCGCACGCTCTATAAGCTCCCCGGGAGCATCGCGGCCCGTCATAACAATTTCAGCGGCGCCTGCCGCTCCGTCGAGCAGCGCCAGTACCTCATCCACGGACACACAGCCGCATGCGATAGCAGCCATAATCTCATCAAGCACAAGCAAGTCGGTATTATCCGCCAGGAGCCTGCGCGCTTCCGCCAGCAGCGGGCAGGGGTTATCACAAATTCCGCCCGTTCTGCCGCCGGGACACAGCATGATCTGTAGTCCGACCCTTTCCGCCTCGGCGTGCTCTCCGCACTTTTTATTTTTGCGGAACTGCAGCACACGGACGGTCAGCGAGCTGCCAAGGGCTCTGAAACAGAGCCCTAACGCCGCGGTGGTCTTGCCCTTGCCATTACCCGTATATATCTGGATGCGGCCGTTCTCCATGACCGATCCTAAAAACCCTTCCGGGCTGCGATTTCTTTGATGCAGCCGAGCATATATTCTATATCGGATTCCGTGTGAGCGGCTGACAGAAACATCGCTTCAAACTGCGAGGGAGCCGTCATGATTCCGCGTTCGAGCAGGCCGTTGAAATAGCGGGCGAAGCGCTTCGTGTCGCATGTTTTGGCTTTATCATAGTTTTTTATTTCGCCTTTTGCGAAAAATACCGTGCCAAGCGATGACAGTCCCTGAACCGAGGCCGGAACGCCGGCCTTGTCGAATATATTTGCAGCGCTTTTTCTGAAATAAGCGCCAAGTTTTTCAAGACGCGTATATATATCAGGCCGCGACTTGAGCGTTTTCAGCGTCGCTAAGCCGGCCGCCATGGCTATCGGATTGCCCGATAACGTGCCCGCCTGATAGACCGGCCCCAGAGGCGCCACGCGCTCCATGACGCCGCGCCTGCCGCCGTAAGCGCCGACAGGAAGACCACCGCCAATAATCTTGCCAAAGACCGATAGGTCGGCGGTCACGCCATAGAAGCCGGCCGCGCAGTGAATGCCAAGCCTGAAGCCTGTGATGACCTCGTCGAAGATCAGCAGCGCGCCGTACCTCTTTGTTATGTCGCGCAGCGTCAGCAGAAATCCTTCTTCGGGCAATACTACGCCCATATTGGCGCCGACGGGCTCGACTATTACGGCCGCGATGCCGTCCCCGTGAAGCTCAAATATTTTTCTAAGCCCTTCCGCGTCGTTGTAGGCGCAGGTGAGCGTAGACGCCGCCGCGGCCTTTGTGACGCCGGCGCTGTCCGGTCGTCCTGCGGTGGCAAGTCCGGACCCAGCCTTGACGAGCATGCTGTCCGCGTGTCCATGGTAGCAGCCTTCGAATTTAACGATCAGTTCCCTGCCGGTGAAACCTCTGGCGAGCCTGAGAGCGCTGAGCACCGCTTCAGTGCCGGAAGAGACCATGCGCACCATTTCTACGCCCGGCACGAGTGAACAGACGAGCTCCGCCATCTCTGCCTCCGCTTCTGTGGGCAGTCCATAACTTGTGCCTTTTTCGGCGGCTTTGACGACCGCCTCGACTACCGGCTCAAAGGCATGGCCGAGGATCAGCGGGCCCCATGAACAGATGTAGTCCGTGTAACGTTGCCCATCCGCATCCCAGATGTATGCGCCTTTAGCTCTGTTTATGAACAGCGGCGTCCTGCCGACGCTCCCAAATGCCCTCACCGGGCTGTTCACTCCGCCGGGGATGACTTTCTCCGCTCTTGCGAAAAGTTCCTGAGACTTGTCGCTCATAGTCTTCCTTCCTTTATCCACTTAGCCAGTTCCGGCGCAAAATAAGTAATTATGATGTCGGCTCCGCCGCGCGCAAGACAAATCGCCGTTTCGGAAATCACTCGTTCTTCGTCGAGCCAGCCATTGGCCGCCGCCGCCTTGATCATTGAATATTCACCGCTCACACAGTAAGCGCCGACAAGCACAGGGCTTTCTTCCTTGACGGCGCGCAGCACGTCAAGATAAGGCAGGCCGGGCTTCACCATAATAATATCGGCGCCTTCCTCAACGTCTAATCTGGCCTCTTTGAGAGCCTCGCGCACGTTGCGGGGATCCATCTGATAACTGCGGCGGTCTCCAAAAGCCGGCACAGAACCTGCGGCTTCGCGGAAAGGGCCGTAGAAGGCGGACGCATATTTGACGGCATAGGAGAATATTATTTTATCCTGCATGCCCGCGTCGTCCAGCGCCTTGCGAATGGCCGACACTCGGCTGTCCATCATATCCGAAGGGGCTACGACGTCTGCACCGGCGGCGGCCTGGGACACCGCTGTTTTGGCAAGCAGGGCCAACGTGGGGTCGTTGTCGACAGTTTCACCTTTAAGCACGCCGCAGTGCCCGTGTGATGTGTATTCGCACATGCATACGTCGCCCATGAATATCATCTCAGGGAAATTCTTTTTGCCGATTCTGAACGCCTGCTGCACTACGCCGTTTTCGGCATAGGCCTGGCTTCCCATCTCGTCTTTGTGCTCAGGGATGCCAAAAAGCAGCACGGAACCCACCCCGTCTTTAGCCAGCTCTTCAAGCCTGCGCGGGAAGGTATCGGGGCTGTACCGCTTCTGCCCCGGCATCGCGGGTATATCTTCAATGATGTTATGTCCTTCTCGGACGAATACAGGGTAAACAAACATTGAGGGGGAGAGCCTTGTCTCCGCCGTCATATTGCGGATGGCCACGTTTTCCCTCAGTCTTCTCGGTCTTACTATCATAACATCGTCTCCTCAATTGATTTTACTAAATCCTCAAGGGTGGCTTTTGCTGCCACTCTGATGTCCTCGAATCCTGCTTTTGCCGCCGCGTCGGCCGTCTGTCTGCCGATGCAGCAGGCATACTTCACCTTCAGTTCCGGGAATGCTGCTTTAAATCCGCGCACTGTGGAAGCGCTGGTGAAAACTGCCGCGTCAGCATCTTTAGGCTTAATGAGCGGTTTTTCATATAAGGTTTCGTAGACGGCACACTCGCAGAAGTCGGCCCCGCCCGCTTTAAGTTTTTCCGCAAGATCCGCAAAGACATCTTTAGCGCGCAGAAGCATGATCTTGCGCCCGGCTGCCAGGCGCAGCAGACCGTCGGCCAGATGTATGCCGTCGTAGACTTCAGGTACATAATCCACGCGCAGTCCATGCCCCTCCAGAGCTTTCGCCGTCGTTGGACCGACCGCGGCAAGGCGTGCCGCGCCAAGCGAGCGAACGTCTCTTCCTTCTTTGCCCAGCAGTTCAAAGAAACTCTCCACACCGGCGACACTCGTAAAGCATACCCAGGCGCAGCCTTCAAACGACGGCAGCCGCACGTCGAGGGTGAGCGTCCTGATCGTCGGCAGCTCAACGACTTCAGCGCCCCTGTCCCTCAGCATTTTCGACAAAATTCCCGCCCGCTCCCGCGGTCTTGTGACAACAACTTTGAGACCCGCAAGCGGCAGGTATTTCTTCCAGTCAAATCTTGCCCCGAGTCCGGCTACGGCGCCGACCAATATTACAGAGGGCGATTTCAGCCGTGATCTGACGCAGTCATTTTCCAATCCGCCCAAAGTGGAATCTATGCGCCTTTGCCTCGCAGTGGTGCCGTTTTCAACTGCGGCGGCAGGCGTAACGGCGTTCATGCCGTTGGAGATCAAGGCTTTACATATCTCCGGAACAGACGATGCGCCCATGAGAAACACCAGCGTACCGCCAATTTTAGAGAGCGCCGCATAGTTCAGTCCGGCGACGCCGCCTTCGCGCGTATGGGCAGTTATGATATGAACGGCTGCCGCAAGCCCTCTGTGTGTGACCGGAATACCAGCTGCCGCTGGAGCCGCCGCAGCCGATGAGATTCCAGGCACCACCTCGAATGGTATGCCGTGCTCAAGCAGCGTTTCTATCTCCTCGCCGCCGCGGCCAAAAACAAATGGATCGCCGCCCTTAAGCCTTACGACTTTCCTGCCGGCCAGAGCCTCTTCAACTAGTATTTCTTCTATCTCACTCTGCGGCACCGCATGGCAGCCGCCTTCCTTACCGACGTCAATTACGCGCGCCGAACGCGGAATAATCGCAAGCACGCCATCGCCGACCAGCCTGTCAAACACGACTGAATCCGCGTCCAGCAGCACCTCTTGGCCGCGCAGAGTCAAAAGGCCTAAATCGCCCGGGCCGGCGCCAACCAACCAAACCTTGCCGACGCTCATGCCTCTTCCGTTCCTTCCCGAAGCGCGGCCGCGAGCCTCTTGCCTATTTCCGCGGCTTCCCCGGCAGCGCCGCTCATTCTCCCTTTTCTGTAAATGCCCGCGGCTTCGTCCGCGTAAAACCCGCGCAGCAGAAGTCGTCTTCCCTCTATCTCAGCGTACGCCCCCACCGGCGCCGTGCAGCCTCCGCCCAGCGCGTCCGAAAAACTTCTCTCGGCCGCGGCGCAGATCTCCGACTTTTTGTCTCTGACCGCATCGAGGTATTCATAAGCCTCGCCAACCCGCCCCTGACAGGCCATGATTCCCTGTCCCGGCGAAGGCGTCATTTCGTCGGCGGTGTAATACCTAAAGATGCGCTCCGCGAGCCCAAGCCTTTTAAGCCCGGCCGCCGCCAAAATAAGCGACAAGAACTGCCCCTCATCGAGTTTCCTGAGCCGCGTCTGCACGTTGCCGCGCACAGGTTCCACACCTATATCGGGAACGAGTTTCCCGAACTGCAGCCTTCTGCGGGCCGAAGAACAACCGACTGAGGCCCCGTTTCTCGGCAGGACTCCTTCTTTTGGCGGCACCAGCGCATCGCGTGGGTCCTCCCTGTGCGAAAGGGCGACTATCGCGAGGCCTTCGCCCTGCTTTGACGGCATATCCTTGAAGCTGTGGACGGCCACGTCGATATCGCCGTTTCTCAGAGCGTCTTCCAGCTCTTTCGTGAAAAGCCCCTTGATGCCGAAAGCCTGGGCGGAATCTGAGAACGGTCTCATGTCTCTGTCGCCCGATGTATCCATCGTCACTAACTCGGCGCGGATATCCGGGTGAGCGCGAGTGACAGCGTCCATCACAAGCTGTGTCTGTATTAGCGCGAGACGGCTTTTTCTGCTGCCGAAACGTATAATCCTTGTCACGGTTTTTCGCCCTCTTTGTTATTTAAATTTCGTTTGCATCCCTCGACCCAGGAAGGCCAGACTTCCCGCAGCCTGTCCGCCATGTTCCTGACAAGCCTCGGAGAAAAACCCCCGCTTGATATCGAAACTGCAGCGTCGCCCTCTGAAATGAGGGACGGAAAGAGGAACGTGCATTCGGACGCTGCGTCCGCTACGCTGACGGGGATGCCGAGGTTTCTGGCCCTGACGCCTATTTCACTGTTGACATTTCTGTCGTCAGTGGCCGCTACCGCGATATAAGCTCCTTCAAGGTCTCTCTCTTCCCATTTTTTTGCCGCGACTTCAAATCCTTCGTCCGTAAATTCCTTTCTGAAAACAGGGCTCACTACCTTTACGGCGGCTCCGCATTTCTTCAGAATCCTGGCCCGGCGCAGCGCCACTGTCCCGCCTCCGGCAATCACAGCGAGTTTCCCGTACAAATCAATCCACATTGGGAAAAATGGGACCGGCGGAAGTTCAAGCTGCTTCCTTGCCCATCTGACCGCATATTCCACGCTGCAGCCGGCATACTCGTCTTTTCTTCTGACCAATATAACAGTTGCGCCGGCCGCTGCCGCGGCGTTGATTTTCTCCCGGGCGCCGCCCGCAGGTCCGCCGTCCTTGGTTACGAGGATCGACGCGTTGGTCATTTTTATCAAAGCTTCGTTCATCTCCTGACTGAACGGCCCCTGCATGGCTATTATGTGCCCCGCGTCGAAGCCAAGCTCCGCGCAGCGGGAAATGACCTCGGGCAGCGGCAGTACCCTCGCGAAGAGCCGTTTTTTATAACCTGTAATGCCGGTAAATTTATTGAGCTCTTTACTGCCGACCGTCAGCAGAACGTTTCCGCCCGCCTCATTGATGAATCTCGCCGCCTCTTCACAGGAAGAAACGGCTTTTACATTGGCGCACCCGGAGCAAGGGGTGCTTTCGCGCAGTACGCGCAGAAGCGGCGTGCCGCCGCTTCCGCAGGCCAGCTTAATATTCCTGCTCGCTTCCGCCGCATAAGGATGGGTGGCGTCGACTACGCAGGTGAAACCGTTGTCCCTTATGAATTCCGCCATATCGGACGCGTCCATGCGGCCAACGATTGTTTGAACGCCGCTCAGGTTTTCCAAGAGTTTGGCTCCGTAATCAGTAGCGACAGAGCAAACGGCGGGTATTCCGCTTTCGAGTAGTTCCCTGGCCTCTGACGTGCCGCCGAAAACAAGCAGTCTGCCCCTCATCGCGCCGCCTCGTACCCTCTCGGCGTCACCATGCGGCCGGCAATCAGTTTCGTAGAGGAATTTCCGATTATCACGGTGCAGAGCATATCTATGGGCTCATCGATGATTTTTGCAAGAGTCGTCACGCCGAGCGACTCGTCATTACGCCCGGCGTTTCTAACCCAGCCGGCCGGATTTTCTCCGTCTCTGTTTCTCATAATGATTTCCGCCGCTTTGCGAAGATTATCGGGACGTCCCGCGCTGGCAGGATTATAAAGGCAGATGATGAAATCCGCCGCCGAAGCGGCTTCAAGCCTCTTTTCTATTGCGGGCCATGGGGTCAGCAGATCGCTCAGGCTGATTACCGCGAAGTCGTGCGCAAGAGGCGCGCCAAGAACTGCCGCGGCTGCGCTCGCAGCCGTCATGCCCGGAATTATCTCAACATAAGTTCCGCCATTTGCTATTTCCAACATGATTCCCGCCATGCCGTATACGCCGGGGTCGCCGCTTGATACAAGACCGACGGTCTTGCCGTTAAGCGACATCCTGAGCGCCTCACGGCAACGTTCCGCCTCCCCCCGCATGGGATAAGAGACGAGATCCGCGCGCCCGCTGTAGATCGGCCGCAGCAGTTCTATATATGTCTTATAGCCGAAGATCACATCGCATTTCGCGAGTGCCGCGACAGCGCGGCCGGTAATCTGATCCCCGCCGCCCGGACCTAGCCCTACCACGTATATCATCCTCTCACCGCCTTCGCTAAAGCACCGTAACAGTCTGCGGCAAGATCGATATCGACTTCGTTTTTCATCTTGAACAGCAGCTTGCCCATCATCTTTTTCGTCGCTTCCTCCAGCTTTTTCGTATCGGTATCGTTTTGGGGAGACAGCTCGCAGACAAGTTCCTGGGCCGCGTAGGAACAGACCTCGTCGATCAGCGGCATACAGTTGTGGATCTTAAGCCAGCCGTAAAAATAAGCCGTATCTTCCTTAATGGCCGCGTTAATGTCTCTGAGCAGTTCCGGGGCAAGACGGCGGCCGCCCATCGCGTCAATATCCAGCAGCTCGACCCCGGGTATGTCCCCGACTGCAGGTTCTACATCATGAGGTACGGCCAGGTCCAAGATCAGGACCCTCCTGCCGTCGTTGGCAAACCTATCCGCCGTCAGCACGTAATGCGGGCTGGCCGTGGCGCTGATGACGATGTCGGAAAGCCCGGCCGCCTTGTATCTATCGTCATAAGGAACGAAGTTCATATCTTTTAGCGGCAGAAATTCCTCTTGCTTGCGTCTGCGCAGCGTCATGCTCACGGAAGCTCCGCCCTTTTGCAGCAGTTCGGCGCAGAGTTGGCCAATGACCCCGCTGCCAATTACGAGGGCGCTGCGGCCTCTGAGCGGCTTAAACAGAGTCTCCGCCATGCCGCAAGCGATTTTAGCAATAGAAGTGTCGCGAGGCGTTTCCTTGAACACGGTGCGCACCTTCTTGCCTGTCGTTATCGCGGTGCCAAACAGCTTGTTCAGCACCGGACCGGAACATTTCATGGACTGCGACAGAGCAAGCGCGTCTTTCATCTGCGTGAGTATCTGTTCGTCCAGCGGCACCTGGGAACGCAGCCCCGCTGCAATTTCAAATATACGGCTGACTGCTTCCCGCCCCGAAAGAGAGAATAGTTTTCCATTGCCGCGCGCCTCCCGCAGCAGCTCAGCCGGATCCACATCAGACACCAGACACAGTTCGGTCCTGTTGCAGGTGGAAAGCAGCACGAGTTCCGACGCCTTACGGCCGGCGCGTGTCAGAAAATCCGCCGCCTCCGAGGGTGTGAACGAAAACCTTTCCCTTTCCTTCACCGGCGCTGATTCGTAGTCAATTCCGGCGATCCTGATCAAGGCATACTCCTCCCGTCGCACCTGGCAAGCGCCAGGGTCACGCCGCAATAGGCTGTCTTGCCGCGTACAAGCCGGCCCTGCGCCTTAAGAACCGCGGCTCTTTCGCATACGCTGTCCGCGCCGGTTATTTCCAGTACCTTCTCTGATGCCGTAAAAGTTCCTCTCGCCTTATTCAGCTCAGCGGCCGTATAAGTGACAAACTCCGCTCCCAGACGAACAGCAAGCTCTTCTATTGCCGGTTCGTCCTTTTTGATATCTATCGACGCTACCGCGCGGATAGATTTTACCGAAACACCTGTAGCGGCAAGAAAATCCGCCGCGGCGGCCATAAGCAATCCTGGATCGGTGTCCTTCCTGCATCCGACTCCAAGCACAAGATTTCTGGGCCGCAGCCACAGTGTCACAGGCCATGGAGCGGGCTGAAGCCGGTCCGTTACGGCGACGCCGATCTTTTCACCCGCTATCGCGGCGGCTGAGATTTTTTTGGCCCTGTATAAATCTTCGATCGCACAGTCGTGCCTTACCGCCCATTCGTCGACGGCAGGCAGACCATGAACGTCGGTGGAAGTCGTGATTACTGCGTTGCCGCCTGTGATTGCAGCAATTTTCCGCGCCAATTCGTTGGCGCCGCCCATGTGGCCGGAAAGAAGCGCGATCACATCCCTGCCTGCGTCGTCCAGCGCGACTACAGCCGGATCCAGCATCTTACTTTTGAGGCATGGAGCAATGGCCCTCACCGCGATGCCACAGGCGCAGACGAAAACGATGGCGCCAGAATCCGCAAATCTGTATTTTGTCCACTCCGAGAGGGGCTCCTTAATTTCAAGGACGCCCGCTCTTGCGTGGCCTTTAGAGGCCCAGGCTGTGCCGCCCAGACTGTCTGCGATTTTTGCGGCCAAGACGGCGCCTTCGTCTGAGAAAGCTATCACAGACATATCAGTCATTTCGACGCCTCCCTGAACGCATGTGAGAAAGATGCATCGTAAAGCTTCGAGAGGTCGTAATCATCGCCAAGAAAATCGCCTACCAGCAGGAGGGCCGTGTTTTTGATCCCAGCAGCCTCTGCCTGAGCTGCGATTGTACCGACAGTTCCGCGCAGAACCATTTCTTCAGGCCAGGAAGCCTTATAGACGATTGCCGCTTTCGTGTCCGGCGCATAACAATCCTCGTCAGTCAACGCCTTGCAGCTCTCTTTCAGAAGACCTGATGACAGAAAGAGCGCCATTGACGCCCTGTGCCTGGCCAGCAGAGAAAGCTTCTCGCGCTCAGGGACCAGAGTACGGCCTTCCATTCTGGTGATAATGACGGTCTGGCTCACACCAGGCAGAGTATATTCGACCCTGGCCGCCGCGGCGGCGGCGCAGAAAGAGCTGACGCCTGGGACCACATCGAATTCAATGCCAAGTTTCTTGAGCCCGTCCATCTGTTCCCTGACGGCGCCGTAGAGAGACGGGTCGCCCGTGTGCAGACGCACGGTCGTTACGCCTTTTTTCTCTCCGGCAGCAAGCTTTTCCAGCACCTGTTCCAGCGTCATTGAGGCGCTGTCGTATATCTCACAGCCGGTCGGCGTCATTTCGAGCAGTTCAGGGTTAACGAGAGAACCCGCGTAGACAACCATTCCGGCTCTTTGCAGCAATTCGGCCCCGCGCAAGGTGATAAGATCCGGTGCTCCGGGTCCGGCTCCGACAAAATGTATCATTGGAGAACAGCTCCTTTTTCGCTTGTGTTTTTAGTTACAGCAGAGAACAGCGTTACGGGGTTCTGCGCCGCCATAATGACGCTGCCGCCTATTTTTTTAGCGCTGCCGACTGCTATCTGATTAGCCTCTGTGCCTTCGAAGCGTTCGTCTGCGAGCAGTTCCGCGGCAATCGCGTATGTCTTAAGCGTCACTGCTGAGATCACGATTCTGACGCCTCCGCCCAGCCCCGCGATATAATCCAATATTTTGGGCAGTTCGTCTCCGCTTCCTCCGATAAAAACATGCGTAGGCGCAGGAAGCGACTGAATCACTTCGGTTGCGTCGCCGGCGATGGTTTTGACGTTGTGAAGATGGAATTTGCGGACGTTTTTCTCTATCAGTTCTGCCGCCTCGGCTTTTCGCTCTACCGCGAAGACAGTGCCGTCCCGGCACTGCATGGCCGACGCGACGGAGACGGAGCCGGTCCCGGCCCCGATGTCCCAGAGCACAGAGTCGGGCGCGAGTTCGAGCATGCCGATTATCGCAGACCTCACGCACTCTCTTGTCATGGGCACGTCGGAGCGCAGGAAATCCTTGTCTCGCGGGTACGTATTTACGAGCCGCCAGGGTTGACTGTTGACCGTAAGCACAACAGAAAGAGCGTCAAATTCTTTGCGGGCAAGTTCCGCCGCGGCGCCTCTGGTTATTGTCTGGCCGCCGTAGCTGAGGCGTTCGCCGACCGTCACAGCGACTCCGCCAAGGCCGCTGCCGGCCAGCAGCCTGCAAAGCCATTGCGGCGTTTTATCGGGTCCGCAGAGGAAGACAGCGCGTTCGTTTTTATCGACAGCGTCGAGAATGCGGGCTTCGCAGATATCTCTGCCGTGCACGGAAAGTATGACCGCATCGTCCCATTTCTCTTTGACTGCGGCGCACAGATATTGTATTGAGCTGACGCCAGGCACCTCCATGACTTCGGCTGTATCGCCGAATCGTTTGACAAGCAGCGGCGCCAGACTGCAGATGCCCGTATCGCCGGACACAAGTACCGAGACCGACCCGACGGCGAGTTTCTCCTCTATTCTCTTGAATGTCTCTTCAAAGCGTTCCAGCCTGATTATATTGTGTCCCGACGCCAGGCAAAGGTGCCGCTCAGCCGCGACAACGCAATCGGCCGCTTTTATGGCCTCCGCCGCTGCAAATGTCTGGTGAGCCTGGCCGCCGGGACCGACGCCTACGATGTACAGCTTATTTTTCATTTTTAAGTTCCTCCGCAAATTTCAGCGCGCCTTTGCTGCAGCCGAGGATTCGTGCCTCATTGTCCAGATATGCGGCTTCGGCCTGCAGAGCTCCGAAGGAACGGTCAGAGCAGCGTTTAGCCGTAATGTCCGCGAGTACGGTCCAAACCTCGTCCAGCAGATATTCGTTGACCAGCTTCATGGCGTTTTCCGTCGTACGGCAGTTATAAAGCCTTTCGACCTGTTCCGCCGAAGCTCCGGCTATTGCCGCCTGGGTGCATAAAGCTTCCAGCCTGCCGTCCCCGGTCCTGTTATGTGTGTTGAACGTGCCTGACGCCACCTTGAGCAGTTTGCCCGGATGGCCGCAGAGCAGCACTTTTTTAAATTTCAGCCTCGCTGCCTCGTCCAGCACATAGCCAAGATAATTGCCGGTCTGCACCACGCAGCGGCCCTGTATATCCCAAGCCTTTCTGAAAATATCCTCGCCGGTCCGACCGAAAACAAGCGCGATAAGCCAGCGTCCGGCCGCAGCATGAGTATTTAGTTCCAAAGTGAGGGAATCCCAGATCGCTTCTTCGTTCATTGGCTTCACGATGCCGCTCGTTCCGAGTATCGAAATGCCTCCCGTGACTCCCAGCCGCGGGTTAAACGTCTTTTTTGCGATCTGTTCTCCGCCTGGAACAGAAATAATGACCTTTGCCATCCTGTCGCCGATAACTTCCCGCAAAGCGTCAGTTATCATTTTGCGCGGGGCCGGATTGACGGCAGGCTCTTTGGGCGGCACTTTCAGCCCCGGCAGAGTGACGGTGCCTACGCCTTCTCCGGCCGCAAACGTCACGGGACCTTCTGTATCGCAGACCTCAACGGATACCCTTACAGTTGCTCCGTTCGTAATGTCCCGGTCATCTCCCGCGTCCTTGACGACGCCGCAGGAGCCATCCGCGAAGCAGAACGGTTCGAGAGTCAGAACCCTCCCCTGCGGTGTGACAACGGATACATAAGCCGGGCATTTGCCCGTCTGCGCGAGAATCGCCGCCGCTTTGGCCGCCGCCGCGGCGCAGGAGCCGGTAGAAATTCCTTCCCTGAGCGCCATTTTTCAGTTGATGCCGTACAGCAGCGCGTTGACGATTGCGCAGGCTACAGCGGAGCCGCCTTTGCGCCCCATGGCCGCGATATAGGGAACGTTCGTTTTCACAAGCCGTTCCTTCGACTCTATGACGTTCACAAAACCGACCGGCACTCCAATCACAAGCCGGGGCCGCGCCTTTCCTTCGTCTATCAGCTCACAGAGTCGTATCAGAGCTGTCGGCGCGTTGCCGATGGCGAAAATCGCCTCCGGCGTCCGCTTCACGGCCTCTTCAATGCTGACGACAGCTCTTGTCACTCCGCGGGCCTTTGCGGCTTCGCGGACGCAGATGTCGGACATCCTGCAGACGGCTTCGACGCCGAAGCGGGAGGCCGCGAGCATGTTGACGCCGGCCGCCGCCATTTTAGTGTCGGTGACAAGCGTACAGCCAGAAGACAGAGCTTCCCTTGCGGCATCAACAGCGTTCTCAGAGAAGCGCAGATTGTCTTTGAAATCAAAATCCGCCGTAGCGTGGATGACACGCATCACAACCGGCAGTTCTCCCTCACTGCCGTTCCACTTCCCCATTTCGCGTTTGATCGTTTTCATGCTCTCCTGTTCGATTTCTTCAGGTCTCATTACCCTGCGCCCCCTTTTAAAAAAATAACGGTATGGCCGCAAGCAGCATTGTCAATATTGAAAACGGAGCCATCGTGCCAAAGTTAAGCCAAAGCATTTTGTTCGCGAGTCCGCCGGGAAACAGGCCGAAGTAATAGCCCGCATTCGTGCGGATAAGCCTGGTGAGAATGCCAAGGCCGTTGCCGACCAGCAGAGCGAACACGGCCTCGGAGTTCGTAAGTTCGTGAGCGGCCACGCTGCCGCCCGCTAAAGCGAGAGCCGACGACATATTCGCGATGGACGCGGCCGCCACAGCCAGCCCCGCTACAGGGAAAAACCCGCCGCCAAGCAGCAATCCCTCCAACAGGCTCTCAGCCCAGGGGACAAACGTGAAGGCCGCCGCGTAGAATATCCAGGCCAGCGGCAGAGTCTGCAGCAGTTTCTTGCCTAGTTTGAAAGAACGTGCAGCGGCCACGGGAGCTCCAAGGCCTGCCGCCGGCAGTTCATCATGTTCGCCGTTTTTGTATATAAATATCAGCAACAAAAATCTGGCCGCCGGCCGTAACAACAAAATGGCCGCAAAGATGGCCCCGGGAATTTTCGCCAGGCTGATCGCCAACAGCAGAGTAGAAGGCCATCTGTGAAGATAGGCTGGAAACGACAGCATCAATGTCCCCCACTTGGCCGTCCGCTCGGATATTCTGCCCTCGTATAAAGCAGATGCCAGCAGCGCTGCCCCTGTCTTGGCGGAACCGAGGCTGACCGTCAGCGCCATGCCAAGGATATGACCGACTCCGGCTTTGCTCAGGTATGGCAGCAAGCGCTTCATCAGCTTGTCCGCCAAACCGCTGCGGATCACAGCCACACCGATTGCGAGGCCGAACAGTATGTCGAAGGAGAGCCGCATCTCATCCTTCAAAAGAGAGGTCCAGTCAATAGCGGTCAGCGCCATAGCAACAGTATGGACAAATACTCACGAGCCTGCTCCAGAGCCTCTTCGCCGTGAAGGATCTTTTCATCGGACAAACCGCCTCTGTCGACGCGCAGAATCTTTCTCCACGGCCCAGCATCAGAAACAATCTTTTTTAATCTGTCCCGCAGCGCGCCGGGCTTGAAGACCGCGGCCGAATCAGCTGCCGCGAGCGCCTTGCTTATGTTTTCCGCCGGCGCAGTACCAGGGATGATCGTGAGAATTTCTTCTCCCATAGCTAAAAAAACGTCCGAACGGGCGGCGGCAAAGGAACAGGCTGAAATTCCCGGAACCAGGCTCAGTTTTAATCCGGGCGCCAGCTGTTTCCAGACATCGTACAGATAGGCGCCTGACGCGTACAAAGAGGCGTCGCCGATCACGGGCAGCACTGCTGTTTCAGCGTGCTGCCAGATGGGGCGCAGTTCTTCAAGCTGTTTTTTCAGCGAACCGTCGCGAACCGAGGCGTCATTTACCATCGGGAACAGGATCGGCAGAACTTTCAGATCTTTAAGATGCGTTCTCACTACCTGTTCTGCCACGCCAGGCCTGCCATCCGCCGAATGAGGCATCAGCACCAAATCCGCAGCCTTGATAGTCTCCAGCGCCCCGAGCGTTATATTACCCGCGTCACCGGGGCCAACTCCCACTACGATAAATTTCAATCCAATCACTCCGTATAGAGAATTTTTATCAGCATAGCGCCGCCGCGTTCAAGTCCGAGCAGTGAAGGACGGCTTAGCAGTGATTCAGGCATAAAGGCCAGCTTGGCGTTTTTGAGCGCCGCGAACCATCTGCGCTTTTTCACGCTCTCTTCGTCGGCCGCGTTCATCGGCCCCTGCTGGACAATGTAAACATTGATGTTCCCGGCGGATTCGAGTATTCTTTCAAGCCCCCAGGGCGCGATGGCGCTGCCTCTCCCGATGGGCTTAGCCCCTTTGGAAATATTGACGCCGCCCGCCAGCTCGACCATATGAGCCGCCCATGAGTCGCCTGTGCAGGTAGCCAATCCCTTCTCCGCAGCTTCCACGAATACGTTCGCCGGTTTGTTTTTCTTGTGCCTGACTGCCTCCGCAGCTATACTCTCTTTCAATTTTTCAAATTTTGCCGCCGCTTTATCCGAGTCGGCGCCGACCAGAGGCGCTAAGTTCTTTATGTAGCCGCCGAACTCGTCCCATTTCGGCGGATCGATTACGAGCACCCTTATTCCAGCGCGTTCCAGCGTGGTTCTGAGATTGGGATTTTCGCGGTCAGCCAGGCCTCTCGTGAGCACTAAATCCGGCTTCAGAGCCAGAATCTCCTCGGGTCCGGCGTTCATCGCCAGATGAGGCAGTTTGGCTGCCGCTTCGCAATTGTCGTTTTTTGAGACGCCCACAAGTTTTGCCGCAGCCCCCAGCGCAACGATGTTGTCCGTGTGCCCCGTGTAAAGGGACACGACGCGCTGATATGAGGCTTGCGCCGGAATGGCCGTAAAACCGCCCATCATCAGCAGGAGCGCTAAAAACGCTTTGAATCTTTTAATGGATGCCATGCCGTTTCCCCCTTGGATGAAACGTAACGTTCGATTTTCGTGCCATAGAGAGGCTCAAGCACTCTTTCGTCCAGCTTGCGCGAGTTGCCGCAGGCTGTAATGGAACCATCTTTTAAAGCTATGTATTCATCTGAAAACGGGATTGAAATGTTGATGTCGTGCGCCGCAACGACAACGCTCCTGCCCTCGTCGGCCAACCGCCTCAGCACCGAGAAGACCCTCACGGACTGGCTGGGGTCTAGAGCGGAGGTCGGTTCGTCGAGCAGGAAAATCTCCGGCTGCTGAGCTAAAGCCATGGCGAAAAGCACCCTCTGTCTTTCGCCGCCGGACAGTTCGTCTATCCTGCGAAAGAGCAAATGCGTTACGCCAGCCGCTTCCGCCGAGGACTCTATCACTTCGTCGTCTTCGGCCGAGACCGGCTGCAGAAGTCCGTGATATGGCAGCCTGCCAAACGAGATGACCTCATACACAGGAAAGGACAACTTCACGTTAACCTGCTGAGACACAACGCCTACAATCCGGCCGAACTCTTTTCTGGTAATGGAACTTACTTCGCGTTCTTTGAGCCTCAGCTGCCCGCTGTAACGGCTGAAACCGCACAGGGTGCGCAGCAGTGTGCTCTTGCCGCTGCCGTTTGGGCCGATCAGAGCCGTGATTTTTCCAGCTTTGATGGCTCCCGAGAGTTTTTTAAGCACCATTTTGCCGCCGTAGCCTGAGGACATCGAGCTGAACTCGAAAATATCGTTCATCGCGCGGTTCGCCTTCCCAAGAAGAGTATCCGGCAGAAGAACGGTCCGCCCACCAGCGCCGTCACAACGCCGACAGGCAGCTCGCCCAGCAGCTGCGCCGCTCCGTCCGCAATCGCCAGCAGCGCGCCTCCGGCTATGAAACTGAAGACCAGCAGCTGCCTATGCGAAGGACCGATCAGCAAACGCAGGATGTGAGGAGTTACAAGGCCCACGAAGCCGATTATGCCGAAAGAACTGACCGCCAGGGCGGTCGCCACGGAAGAAGAGCAAAGAAGGAGCAGGCGCAGCTTCTTTTCATCAATACCAAGGGCTTCTGCGCGACCGTCGCCGAGAGAGACCGCATCCAACTGTCTGCCGTAAACAAAAGCAGGGCCAAAGACTGCTGCCGCCCCCAACCACGCCATGGCCGCGGACAGAGGCGCGGCGCCTGTCAAGCTGCCCATAAGCCATAATACGATGGCTCCCAGTTTGTCGTCGGCGATGGATTTAAGAAAAGTGACTCCCGCCGAAAGCATCGCGTTCGTAACGATACCCGCAAGCACTATATAGACGCTGCTTCCTCCGCCGCCCTTCCAGGCGATCATATTGACGAGCCAGAGAGAAGCCATGGCTCCCAGAAAGGCCATAGGCATGATTGAAAAAGTGCCGAGGAAAAATCCCAGCGTACCGCCAAATGCCGCCCCGGCGGCAATACCGAGGGTATAGGGCTCAGCCAGAGGGTTAACCAGCACGCCCTGGAGCACAGCCCCGGATACTGCCAGCAGGCCGCCGGTTCCGACAGCGGCGAGAAACCGCGGCAGCCGCACCGACCTAACTACGATCGCCTCCGGTGTCGCCTTGTCAGCCGCAGACAGCGAAGGCGAGAGCAATTCCGCGACTCGCGCGGGAGGAATGTTCCACTCCCCCTGCGCGATCCGCCAGACGGCCGCGACGGCCAGCAAAACGCAGAGACATACGCCGAGCCTGATCCTTTTTGAGCGCAGTTTACGTCTGTATTTTGCGAGCGATGAGGAATTATCGTTCATATCTGTTCTTCTCTGATCAACAGACGAAATAACCTGCCCGGCAGGTTATTTCGTCTGATTATGCCCCATCTCGCCGTTTTGCTCTTTTTCGAGCGCGTTCCAGGCTTCGTCGGCCTTTGCCACGAACAGCCTGCGGATAGCCGCGTTTTCCCCAAGGCCGCGGATGCAGGTCCTCACGTTGCAGCCGGCCTTCTTGAGCAGGTTCTTGTGAGAATCAGGCTCGTCGCCGGCCATGTCGTTGTTCGCGTGGTCGCCGGCGACCATCATCATCGGCATTATGGTCACGTTCCTGACGTTCTTTTCCTTAAGAACTTCCAGGATGGTCCCGATGTTCGGCCAGCCTTCGACCGTGTAGATATATACGTTGCCGAGCTTAGCGCGGTCAAAACGCGCCTGCACTACGGAATAATAGGCGTTGGAAGGATGCGGCGTGCCGTGGGCCATGACGACAAGAGCGTCGTTGGCGCCAAGCCTCGGGAACTGGGTGGAATACGCTTTTACAAACTCTGCCACGTCATCAGTCTGTCCTTCCTGCCCCATCCAGTACATGATCGGCGTGCCGAGAGTCATCTTCTTGAACTGGTCCTTGTAGATGTCATATATCGCAGCGACATAGTCGTACTCCATGCCCGGCAAGATGTCGAGCGTGGCAAGAGCAACGCGGGTATAGCCTTCCTCCTTGAGCCGCGCGAGGGCTTCTTCCGGCGTTGGGATTGTCAGGCCTTCATTGGCCTTTATCCTGTCTATGATGATGTGCGACGTGAACGCAAGCACGACATCGGTGCCGGGATGGGCTGCCTTTATGTCGGCTACCGTCTTATCTATCGTCTTCTCGCGCGAATCCTTGTATGTGGTGCCGAAGCTCGTGACAAGGATTGCGTCTTTATTGGGCTCCGAAGCCAGAGCTTTGTTTTCGTTGATCCTGACGCCGATCTGCGAAGCCTTAAGCAGAGCCGGAGTGGCGTCCCTGACTTCAGGATTAAGCGTATAGGCCGCGTAAGCGGCTCCGGCGAAACAAGCGAAAGTGGCTAGAGCAAGAAGCGTTATCATTATTTTTTCGAACCTCATATCGCACAAACACATTCCTTTCGAGTTGTCTTGC
>Ga0302251_1000582_pt1 | contig 31694 bp, 27 predicted proteins | sample AAG_RA_Gln_MG_FD_193534 | JGI IMG/M metagenome (GOLD analysis project Ga0302251, IMG submission 193534) | Enriched activated sludge microbial communities from anaerobic digester in WTTP, New Holstein, Wisconsin, United States - AAG_RA_Gln | ecosystem: Engineered > Bioreactor > Anaerobic >... | reverse complement strand
ATAGCGTCACCTCGTGCGTTATTGGCTTTTGTTGGGGAACAAAACCTTTATATCACACTTTGTGACGCTATACTACTAATAATTACAATATGTTATAATTATCTCGCTCCTGCGAAAGTTGAGTTATTTACAATTAAACCTGGCCAAAAAATAAGTATAAGAACCCTATGAAACTCCTCCACACTTCCGACTGGCACATAGGCCGAGCCCTTTATAACCGCAAACGATACGATGAGTTTGAGGTGTTTTTCAAATGGCTTGCCGATGTTATTGAGCGGGAAAATATTGATGTGCTGCTGGTGGCGGGGGATGTTTTTGACAATACCACGCCCAGCAACCGCGCCCAGGAGCTCTATTACCGTTTTCTGTGCCGTGTGGCCGCCTCCGCCAATCGGCATGTGGTTATCATTGCCGGCAATCATGATTCCCCTTCCTTTCTGGATGCACCCCGGCAGCTTTTGAAATATTTGAATGTTCATGTGGTGGGATGCATTTCTTCCGATCCGTCTGATGAACTTATTGTGATCTCCGATTCCAGAGGCGAAGCCCGGCTGATCGTCTGCGCCATTCCTTATCTGCGGGATCGCGATATTCGCACGGCCGAGGACGGTGAAAGTGTCGAAGACAAGGAACGCAAAATCATCGAAGGCATCAAAGCTCATTACCGTCTGGTCTGCGACGCCGCTGAGCTCCAGCGTTTGGAGCTGGGAAAACCGCTACCGATTGTCGCCATGGGGCATCTTTTTGCCGCCGGTGGGCGGACGGTGGATGGCGACGGAGTGCGGGAGCTATATATTGGCGCACTTGCCCAGGTTAAGGCGGATGTTTTTCCGGAATGCATCGACTATCTCGCGCTGGGCCATCTTCATGTTCCGCAGACGGTCGGCGGATCGGATGTCATCCGCTACTGCGGTTCGCCTCTGCCCATTGGTTTTAACGAAGCGGAAAAGCAAAAGAGTGTCGTTGTCGTGGAGTTTGGGGAAAATGATCCTCAGGTGAAAAACATTCCCGTTCCCTGTTTTCAGGAATTGAAGGTCCTGCGCGGCGATTGGTCCACCATTTCGACGGGAATTAATGAGCTGAAGGCGGAGGGGAGCAACGCCTGGCTCGAAATTATTTATGAGGGCGATGAAATATCGGGAAACCTGCAGGAGCGGCTTGATGAGATCGTCGCCGGAAGCTCTCTGGAAATTCTCCGCACGAAGAACAATCGCGTCATTGAACGCGCGCTCGCGGGCATGAATCCCGAGGAAACTCTTGACGATCTGGATGTTGCCGACGTGTTCCAGCGCTGCCTGCAAGCTCATGATGTCCCCAAAGAACAGCAGGTGTCGCTTTTGAGCGCCTACCGGGAAATCATTCTTTCCATCAATGAGCAGGATCTGATGTCTGAGTAGAGATTTGCAATCCAGACAATGTGAACAAGGGGTTGCAACCCCTTGTTCAAAACAGAAATTATTTACCTGATGACGAAAAGAGAAGGGGGATTAAGGGGGATTTTTCAGTTGCTTTAATTGAATAAAATCTCCCCTAACCCCTCTTTAGAAAAGAGGGGAATAATAGAAGGAAAACATGAGGATACTTGGAGTCCGGTTTAAAAATCTCAATTCGCTGGCGGGTGAATGGCAGATCGATTTCACTTCTCCGGCCTATGCGTCCGACGGTATTTTCGCCATTACCGGTCCCACGGGCTCCGGAAAGACGACCATCCTGGATGCCATCTGTCTGGGGCTTTATGGCCGGACGCCCCGCCTGGACAAGGTGACGAAAAGCAGCAACGAAATTCTGTCGCGGCAAACCGGGCAGTGCTTTGCCGAGGTTACCTTCGAGACGCAAAAGGGGCGTTATCGCTGCCACTGGAGCCAGCACCGATCCCGCAAAAAATCAACGGGCGATTTGCAGCCGGCCAGACACGAAGTCAGTGATGCCGACACGGGTGCTGTTCTGGAGTCCCGCATTACCCAGGTTGCGGAGTTTATAGAAAAAACAACCGGAATGGATTTTGACCGCTTTACACGATCCATGCTGCTCGCCCAGGGCGGCTTCGCGGCTTTTCTGCAGGCGACGCCTGATAATCGCGCGCCCATTCTGGAGCAGATCACCGGTACGGAAATCTATAGTCTCATCTCCATGAAAGTTCATGAGCGCCGCCGGGACGAGCAGGAAAAGCTCGATCTTCTGCAGGCGGAATTTAAAGGAATCATGATTCTGAGCGGTGAGGAAGAAGAAATACTTCAAGCGGAGCTTAAAGAAAAGCAGGAGCTGGAGGCGGCGCTTTCCGGAAAGTTGGCCGGCTTGAATCAGTCCCTCCTTTGGTTAAACAATCTGATCAGTCTGGAAAAGGATATCGCTGAACTCGACCGGCAGGCGCAGGAATTCAAGGAGCGCAGCAATGCTTTTGCGCCGGAAGCCCAAAAGCTGGAACGCGCCCGCAAGGCGCTCAGCCTGGAAGGCGATTACCGGAATATTGTGAATCTGCGTACCCAGCAGGCAGCGGAAAGTCGCGAGCTCTCGGACGCTTTAGCCGCATATCCGGATAAAGAAAAACTTAAAGCGGCTGCGCTGCTGGAAAAGCAGGCGGCGGACGACCGTTTGATCGAAGCCCGGAACACACAGAACGCTTCATTAGTCATTATTAAAAAGGTGCGGGAGTATGACGCGCGGATAAGCGAGCAAAAAAAGCAGCTGGAGGAGAAGAAGAGGGCGCTGGCGGCGCTGGAAGGCCGGAGCAGCGAATATAAGTCCGGACTGGAGAAAATCTCTCAGGCGCTGCAGAAGGCGAAGATCGATCTGGAAACAATCCATGAATATCAGCGCGCACATGCCGCCGATGCCGGTTTGGGAATTCAATTGCCCTTAATAATGCGCGGTTGGAAATCGCTTAGCGAACTGGAATCACGCTGTCTGCTTGCCCGGGAAGCCTCAGCTGAAACGGTCGTGAAAAAGAATGCCGCTGAAGCCGCCGGTAAAAAAGCTGAAGCAAGGCATGAAGAGTGCCGCCGAAAATTAGATGCGGGCCAAATAGAGCAACAGAGGCTTGCTGAGGAAATGGCCGCAATTCTTCAGGGCCGGGAAATGATTTTCTGGCGCAGTGTCGGCGACAATCTGAAAGATCGCGAACGTCTTTTGATCGAGGCCGGCGCAACCGGAGAGCGAATCGGGCAAACCCGCCATGATCTGGAAAATCTGAAAACCTTAATAGAAAGCCTGAAGTCCGCCCAGGAAAAACTCTTCGCAGAAATAAAAGACGGGGCCAATAAAAAGGAGATTTTAGAAAAAGAGATTTCGTCTCTGGAGATACAGGCATCGCTTTTGGCCCGCATCCGCAGTCTGGAAGCCGAACGAGGACTTTTGGAAGACGGCAAAGCCTGTCCCCTGTGCGGCGCTCTCGATCACCCCTACGCGAAGGGTAATATCCCGCAAATCAACGATGCCGAATCAGCGCTGAAAAAGACCAAAGCCGATTTCAAAAAAGCAGCGGAGAGACAGAACAAGCTGGAAGCAAAACTGGCGGAGTTGAAAGCTGAAATCCGGCATAAGGAAAATGAGCTTGCTCAAAAGACGATTAACATTTCCGCCGATGAACAGGTTTTTGCCGATGTACTGGCTAAGTTGAATATTGAAGTTGCACCGGCGATGAGCGTCGATTTCCTGCGTAAAGAATTGGCCGCTGTTGGGGGAGAGCTTGCAAAGACAAATAATGTGATCACCAGGGCGGATGCTCTGGCCAAAAAAGAAGCGGAGGCGCACAAATCACTGGAGAAATTGAGGGCGCAGTTCGACGCCGCTGTTTCGGCTGCCCAGGAAAGTAGAATCAAGCTTGAGACGGCAAATTTGGAATATGCGCAGTTGAGCAAAAGCCTCACCGAAATGGCCGGCGAAAGGAATAAAATGTACGCAGCGTTGCTGCAGGATCTGGAGCCTTTCGGCATAAAACAAGTTTTGTCGCCGAACATTGATGCCCTGCTGAAGGAACTTGCCGCCCGCAATGACGTCTGGCAAAAAAAACAAAATGAAAAGGCGATTGCGGAAAAGAAGATTGCGGACCTGGAGGCGGAAATTGTCCGGGTGCAGTCGCTGCTTGCCAGTCTGGATAAAGATCTGAGCGCCGGAAGGAAAGAACGTGCTGCTTTGCAAAATATTTGTCATGCCCAGGAAGAATTACGGCGCGCCGAGTTTGCAGAAAAGAATCCCGATGAGGAAGAGAAGCGTCTGGCGGCGGCAGTGGAGACGGCGCTAAAGTATTGGCAAAAATGCGGCGATAACTATTCGAAATATGAACAGGAATTTATAGTCCTCCAGGAAAGAACGAATACTTTAAACGACAGGACCACAAAGCGCGCACGGGAATTGGAGGAGGGGATACGTTATCTGAACGAGCGTTTCAGGCAGGCCGGGTTTACAAACGAAGCGGATTACCTTGATGCCTGTTTGAGCGAAGAAGAAAGAGAATCGATGGCCAACCGCGAAAAAGAGCTTGTCCGGGAGAAAACGCAGCTGGAAACCCGCCACCGGGACAAATCGGCTGCCCTTGCTGTTGAAAAAGAGAAAAACCTCACAGATCAGTCACTTGAAACAATAAAAGAAAGTATTACATTAAATGAAGCAAAGCTGAAACAGATGAGTCTGGATATCGGCGGCGTCACCCGGCGCTTGGATGAAAATGAAAAGCAGAAGGCAGACAGGCAGGAGCGCCTCCGGGCGATAGAAAACCGTAAAAAGGAATGCGCTCGCTGGAATGAGTTGCATGATCTGATCGGATCAGCCGACGGCAAAAAATTCCGCAATTTTGCCCAGGGTCTAACCTTTGAAATGATGACCGCCCAGGCCAACCGGCAGCTGAGAAAAATGACGGATCGCTATCTGCTGATCCACGACGCCGCGCAACCCCTCGAATTGAACGTCATCGATAATTACCAGGCGGGCGAAATCCGCTCCACCAGGAATCTGTCGGGCGGCGAAAGTTTCATTGTCAGCCTCGCTCTGGCTCTCGGATTATCACAGATGGCCAGCCGCAATGTGCGCGTGGATTCCCTTTTTCTCGACGAGGGCTTTGGAACTCTCGACGACGACGCCCTGGAAACTGCCCTGGAAACTCTGGCGGGTCTGCGCCGCGACGGCAAACTTATCGGCGTAATTTCTCATGTCCCGGCTTTGAAGGAACGTATCAGTACGCAGATAACGGTAAAGCCCGAAACCGGCGGCTGCAGCACTATCACCGGTCCCGGTTGCAGGAGGCTATAAGATATAAATGGAGCCTTGCTTTATCATTTTGCCTTTCCTTATTTTTCTTGTGTCCTTTTCTGCATTGTGGGCCTTTATTTGCATACTTCTATCGAGCATCGGCGGATGGAAAAAGCTGGCATCGGTTTACCGCTGCGAAGGGATATTCACAGGCAGGCGGTGGCGTTTTCGCAGCTGCAGGATGAGTCGATATGTTAACTATAATAACTGTTTGATTTTCGGGGCCGGTACAGAGGGGCTTTATATTAATATTTTACCTCTTTTTCGCATTCAACATCCGCCGCTGTTAATTCCCTGGTCTGAGATTAAAACGGAAAAGACGAAAGGGATGATTTTTGCGTACTGGAAGTTGTCTTTTGCCAGGGCGTCCAATACCGAGATTCGCTTAAGCGCAGCGCTGGCGGAACAAATATTCGATGAACGAAATTGGCGGGAAAGCCGGGAAAGTAGTGTTGTTTACCGGGCCTATAAAAAAATTGAACCGCATTAAAAGAAGGAAACATTCATTTCAAACATTATAGATTCATGCAACAGGAAAGGGAAAACGGCATGACAATGAAGGAAAAAGAAGGCATATTACTGAAAAGCGGTACGAATGAGCTGGAAATAATAGAAATTTATATCGACGAAGAAGACGGCTACCGCGGATACTACGGTGTTAATGTAGCAAAGGTGCTGGAAATCATCAACATGCCGGCTAATGTCAACAAGCCGCCAAACTCGGCAGATTTTGTAACAGGCGTTTTTAATCACCGCGGCAAGGTGATCATGCTTTTGGACCTGGCCGCCTGGCTGGGCAGGAAGCGGGTGGAGAAAGAAAAACAAATCGTTGTTATCACGGAGTTCAACAATATCACTTCCGCCTTTCTTGTATCCGGGGTCACGAGAATTCACCGCACCAGCTGGGGAAATATAAAGTCTGTGGACAATTATATGCAGAATTTTTGTGATGCGATTACGGGGATGGTTCTACTGGAAGGCAGAACTGTTCTTATGCTCGATCTGGAAAGGGTGCTGGGGGAGCTGGATCCCCGCCTGGCAGTTCCCGAGGGAAAACCGGAAGAAAAAATACAAGATATTCCCGATACAAAAATTGCCGGGATAAAAATGCCCATTAAGGTTCTGCATGCCGACGATTCCAAGATTATTCGCCATTCCGTAAAAGAACTCCTGGAAAAAGATAAAGAATTTATTGTTATCTCAACTGTAGACGGCAAAGCTGCCTGGAACTGTCTGATCGAACTGAAAAAGAAAGCGGCAGATCTAAGAAAAGACGTAAACGGTTTTATCGACATCGTTCTTTCAGATATCGAAATGCCGGAAATGGATGGCTACAGCCTTTGCCAGAAAATAAAAAATGATCAGGAACTGAAAAAGTTGCCAGTCGTTCTCTTTTCATCTCTCATTACCGACAAATTACGCCATAAAGGCATATCCGTCGGGGCCGACGCGCAGTTCGCCAAGCCCAACCCGGTCGAACTGGTGCACGATCTCAAAGAAATATTATCGCAAAGATTGAGTGTTTAACGCGACGCAGAAATGACTTGAAGATAGTAAAATTTGCTGCTAGCATATGCAAATTTTAAGCGAGATCATCAATGCGGGCAGTAATTCAGAGAGTTGACAGGGCGAACGTTAAAATCAACAGCGAGGAAATCTCTTCTATAAACAGAGGGATTCTGGTATTGCTGGGTGTTGAAAAAGGAGATACCAGATCCGACGCCGATTATATCCTTGACAAGTCAATTAATTTACGCATCTTTAAAGATGAACAGGACAAAATGAATTTGTCTGTATTAGATGTTGACGGTGAAATGATGGTAGTTTCCCAGTTTACATTGCTGGGGGATTGCACGAAAGGCCGGAGACCTTCATTTTTTCAGGCGGAAGAACCTGCCCTGGCAAACAGTCTGTATGAATATTTTCTGCAACAGGCGACGGAAAAAGTTAAAAAACTTGCATGTGGAAAATTTCAGGAAATGATGAAAATTGAACTGGTCAATGACGGCCCCATAACCATGTTACTGGACAGTAAAAAGAGATTTTAAAATGAAAATGGAAAATTCAGATATAAAAATAGATAAAGAAGGAAACTGGTATTTTCGCGGAGCGCTTATGTTCCGTAAAGAGATATTGAGCGTCTTTTTTGAACATCTTCGGGTAGACGAGTCGGGAAAATACTATATCGAGCTGGGACCGGAATCTTGTTATCTGGATGTAGAAGATACCGCTTTTGTCGTCAAGTCCGCCTACAAACAAAAACTTGACGGCGATGCGAGCGAGCAACTTTATGTTCAACTCACCGACGATTCCTGGGAAAAACTGGATTTACGCTCTTTATACATGGGCAAGGAAAATATTCCCTACTGTATGGTGAAAAACGGTAAATTTACGGCGCGGTTTTCCCGCAAAGGGTACTATCAATTAGCGGGTTATATCGAAAATGACGAAAAAGACGGCAGTTTTTACATACGACAGGATGATGAAAAATTTTATCTTAACCATTACGTATTATAATTACGGAGGATATAATGCTTGACGATGTAGTAAAGGATGCTTTGACTTTTGATGATCTCCTGCTCCTGCCCGCCGAATCGGATGTTTTGCCGCGGGATGTGAATACATCCACATTCCTGACCAGGAATATCCTGTTGAATATTCCGATCGTTTCCGCGGCGATGGATACCGTGACGGAATCGCGAACGGCCATTTGCCTGGCCCAGGAAGGTGGCATCGGAATAATTCATCGGAACATGAGCATTCGACGTCAGGCAATTGAGGTCGACCGTGTTAAAAAATCCGAAAGCGGCATGATCGTTGACCCGATTACCATCGAACCGGAACGCAAGGTCAGCGACGCCCTGGCGTTGATGAGCAAATATTCGATTTCCGGTGTGCCGGTTGTGAAAAACGGCAAGCTAGTCGGCATTCTTACGAACCGCGACCTGAGATTTGAAGAAAATATGGATCAGCCCGTTTCCGATGTCATGACCAAGGAAAACCTGGTTACTGTTTCCGCCAGCATTACCTTGGAGGAATCCAAAAAACTGCTGCACAAGCACCGCATCGAAAAACTGCTGGTTGTCGATGACGAGTACAGATTAAAAGGTCTCATTACAATTAAAGATATTGAAAAGATTCGCAAGTTTCCCAATGCCTGCAAAGATTCTTTAGGAAGGCTGCGTGTCGGCGCCGCAGTAGGCATTCTGGACAGGGAGCCGAGAATTGAAGCATTGCTGGCGGCGGGAGCCGACGTAATCTGTATCGATACATCGCACGGTCATTCTACCGGCGTTATCAATGCCATCAAGGCGACAAAGGCAACTTTCCCCAAATGTGAATTGATCGCCGGCAATGTAGCAACGGGGGAGGGCGCCAAAGCTTTGATCGATGCCGGCGTAGACGCCGTGAAAGTGGGGGTCGGACCTGGTTCCATCTGCACGACCCGAATTGTTGCCGGAGTGGGAGTGCCTCAAATGACCGCTATCCGCGACGTCTGCAAGATTGCGGCCATACATGGGATTCCGGTAATTGCGGACGGCGGCGTCAAATATTCCGGTGATATTGTCAAGGCGATCGGCTGCGGGGCAAGCAGCGTTATGATCGGCGGTTTGTTTGCCGGGACGGAGGAAAGCCCCGGTGAAACAATTTTATTTCAGGGAAGAAGCTATAAAGTTTACCGTGGGATGGGGTCGCTCGAAGCCATGAAAATGGGCAGCCGCGACCGTTACTATCAGGATGACATCGAAGCTCCCCACAAACTCGTTCCTGAAGGAATTGAGGGGAGGGTGCCTTTCCGTGGTTCTCTTTCCGCCAGTATTCTGCAATTGATGGGCGGTCTGAAGGCGGGCATGGGTTACTCCGGCTGCAGAACTATTCCGGAGCTGATAGAAAAAGCCCGTTTTGTGCGTATAACTACGGCCGGCCTGAGGGAAAGTCATGTGCATGACGTCATTATTACCAAAGAAGCGCCCAATTACTGGATTGATTGATTTTAAATCAGCTGCATTTGTTTAATTAACCATGAAACAGTCAAAATTTGTTCATCTGCATGTCCATACCCAGTACAGTCTGCTCGACGGCATGATTCGCCTGAACGAACTTTTTAAAAAGGCGAAGGAATTCGGCATGCCGGCGATCGCCATCACGGATCACGGCAACATGTTCGGAGCAATAGATTTTTATAAGCAGGCCGAAGCAAACGGTATTAAGCCCATCATCGGCTGTGAACTCTATGTCGCCCCGCGCAGCCGTTTTGACAGAAATGCCTCTTCGATCGGCGAGGCCACGCGTCATTTGGTCGTGCTGGTGAAAAACATGCAGGGGTATAAGAACTTAATGAAGCTGACGTCCGCCGCGCATATCGAAGGATTTTATTACCGTCCGCGGGTAGATAAAGAATTGCTTAAACAGTATTCTGAAGGACTGATCGCTTCCAGCGCCTGTCTGCATGGTGAAATTGCCGCGCATATCGTCCGGGGCAACATGGACGAGGCCAGAAAATCCGCCCGTGAATATCTGGAGATTTTCGGTGAAGATAATTTCTTTCTGGAACTCATGGAAAACGGCATTCCCGAGCAGAAAATCGCCAATGAGGGCCTGATCGAATTGAGCAGGGAGCTTTCCATCGGACTCATCGCCACCAACGACTGCCATTACCTCAATATTGAACATGCCGAAGCGCACAATGTTCTTTTGTGCATCCAGACGGGAAAAACCGTTGAAGATGCCGACCGGATGTCTCTGTCGTCCAATCAGTTTTATGTACGTTCCCCGGAAGAAATGTGTGAACTCTTTGCCGCAACGCCGGAAGCAATTTCCAACACTGCGGATATTGCCGATAGATGTGATCTTACCTTTGAATTCGGCAAGTTTTATCTGCCGAAATTTGAAATGAAAAAGCCCGAGGAAACACTGGAAAGTTATCTGGAGCGCAAGGCGGTAAGCGGTCTCGAAAAGCGATTTCCGGCCGTCATGAAATATCAGAAGGAAGAAGAGGCCGCAGTTCGGGAAAAATATAATAAGCGCCTGCGCATAGAACTCGAAATTATTAAAAAAATGGGGTTTGCGGGTTACTTTCTCATCGTTTCCGATTTTATCAAGCACGCCAAGCACAATGATGTCCCCGTCGGACCGGGGCGCGGTTCGGCCGCCGGTTCTCTTGTCGCCTTTGCCATCCGGATCACCGATGTCGATCCCCTGCGTTACGGCCTGTTTTTCGAGCGATTTCTGAATCCGGACCGCATCAGCATGCCGGATATCGATATTGATTTTTGTCAGGAGCGGCGTGGTGAAATCATCAAATACGTGACGGATAAATACGGCAAGGATAAAGTCACACAAATTTGCACATTTGGAAAAATGATGGCCAAAGGCGTGATTCGGGATGTCGGACGCGCCTTGAATATTCCTTACAGCGAAGCCGACCGCATCGCCAAGCTGGTGCCGAATGTCTTAAATATCACGCTGGCCCAGGCTTTTGAAATGGAGCCCCGGTTTGCCGAGGAGCGCAAGAAAAATCCTCAAATTGATAAATTGCTCTCTCTTTCAGTAGTTCTGGAAGGCCTTAACCGGCACTCTTCGGTTCATGCCGCCGGAGTTGTTATTTCGGACGTGCCGCTGGTCGAAAGAGTTCCTCTGTTTGCGCCCAAAGACGATATAGTTTCTCAATATTCCATGAAGGATATTGAGACGGTCGGTTTAACCAAGTTTGACTTTCTGGGGCTCAAGACGCTGACGGTGATTCGCAACGCCGTCAATTTCATCCGGGAATCACACAATATAGATATCAACATCAATGATTTGCCGCTGGATGACCGGGATACTTATGAATTATTGATGAAAGGCGAAACCGATGGCGTCTTCCAGCTGGAAAGCTCCGGCATGAAGGACCTTCTGGTCAATTTTAAACCGGATCACATCGAAGACGTAATTGCTTTAATTGCCGCTTATCGCCCCGGACCGATGAAGATGATTCCCGACTTCATTGCCCGCAAGCACGGAAAACAGCAGATTACCTATGAACTTCCGCAATTGGAGCCAATTCTGAAGGAAACCTACGGCATCATCCTTTATCAGGAGCAGGTAATGCAGATTGCCAACGTTATCGGCGGCTACACAATGGCTCAGGCCGATACACTGCGCAAAATGATGGGGAAAAAGCAGGTTGCGGCGATGGAAAAGGAGAAGCCCAAATTCCTCGAAGGCGCACGAAATCAAAATATTAATGAAAACAAGGCGAAGACCATCTGGGAGCAGATGGAAACTTTTGCCGAGTATGGTTTCAATAAGTCTCACAGCGCAGCCTACGCTATTATCACTTATCAGACCGCCTATTTAAAAGCACATTACCCAGTTGCTTTCATGGCCGCACTGCTCACTTCGGAAAAAGACAACCGCGACAAGATCATCAAATACATGAGCAATTGCAAGGAAATGGGTATTAATATCCTGCCCCCGGACATTAATGAATCACAAAAAGATTTCAGCATTTCCGGGGAAAATATCCGATTCGGTCTGGCGGCCGTAAAGAATGTCGGCGAGGCGGCGATTGAGTCCATTATCGCCATGCGCCAGCAGGAAAAATTCTCGTCATTTCTTGATTTTTTAAGCCGCGTCGATCTGCGCAAAGTTAATAAACGTGTCATTGAAAGCCTGATTAAATGCGGATCTTTTGATTCGATGGGGTATAAACGCCGTCAGCTTATGGAATGCTGTGAAGCGGCTATGGAAGAAGCTCAACGCAAACAAAAGCAGAAAATCAGCAATCAGGCCAGTTTTTTTGATGACTTGGATGATTCCGGAGGTGCTGCGGAAAACGGTGGTGGCTCTTACATGATTCCCGATCTGCCGGAATGGGATCGCAAAGAACTTTTATCTATCGAAAAGGAAACACTTGGTTTTTACATTTCCGGACATCCCTTGTATGGTTTTGCCGACAAATTAAAGTATGTCACCAACACGGATTCAGCTTCTTTAAGTACAAAACGGGACAAAGACACAATAAGAATTGCCGGTGTGATCAGCAGCCTGTCCGAAAGAACGACTAAACGTAAAGACATCATGTGCAACGTCGTCCTGGAGGATCTACAGGGTTCAGTAAGCATCATTTTCTGGGCGGATACCTATAAAAAATATTACGATCTGCTTCACGCGGACGAACCGGTGGTCATTCAGGGAACTATAGATGTTGGTGATGAGTCGCTCAAAGTTATTGCCCAGGAGGTTATTTCTCTTGCCGTAGCGATGGAAAACCCTTATAAGCAAATTCGTTTTATCATTGATGCGGATAAAGTTTCACCGGACAACATTATTTCCTTCGGCAATGCCATTAAAAAATACCCCGGTAAATACGATAGTTATATACACATTATTAATGAAAAAAGTGAAACAATTGTATACCTGGGTGATGAGTCGCGCCTGGATATTAACGACCGGTTAAAGCGGGAAGCAGACAGCATACTGGGGGAGGGGGCGACAACTTACAGTTAAAATGTTATATGAAGAAAGAATATACAGGTCATTAATAAATAAGGATAATCTTACTTCATATAATGTAAAAATTGCTGAAAGCGATCTCTTTATCAGCTCAGATTCCGATCTTACCGCACAAGCTTACAAGTCACTGTTAAAACAAAGAAATTTTATAGAATCATACATTAAAACCTATCCTGAATTCCGCACATCACTTTTACCGCTTGCGGAAAATGATCTGGCCCCGCCGATTGTACGTGATATGATCAGCAAATCAAAAATCTGCGGCGTTGGGCCGATGGCCTCAGTTGCGGGAGCCGTTGCTGAATTTGTGGGATACGACCTTCTCGGACTGACAAAAAACCTGATTATTGAAAACGGAGGAGACATTTTTCTTCAATCGGAAAAGAAAGTAACCGTGGGTTTTTTTGCCGGAGAATCTGCTTTAAGTTATAAGCTTAAAGTCATTATAAAACCTGAAGATACTCCATTAGGAATATGCACGTCATCGGCCACTGTCGGACCGTCGTTAAGCTTTGGCAAAGCTGATGCTGTTTGTGTAATCTCCAAATCTGCAACTCTCGCCGATGCGGCGGCATCTGCCGTTGGCAATCGTGTAAAAAGTAAAAATGACATAAAAAAAGCTCTCGCTTATGGAATAAAAATTCCGGGGGTGAAAGGAATAGTAATAATCTGCGGCAATGATATGGGGGCAACGGGGGAGGTGGAATTTTTCTAAAAATTAAATATTTCTTCCCTTTTAGAAAAACTTTTTGTATAAATATTATAAAGTATTTGCGCCATCAATGATCGAGATTCAATACTGAAGTGCCTTCTTAATAAAAATGCTGTTAAAATTTTAATGTGCATAATTTACCTGCAGGAGGTTACCAATGGAAAAGATAAAGATCGATCTGAAAAAGGAGCAGCTGGCCTCATTAGCAAGACCTCACTACAATTATTCTGCCATAGCACGGTTCTTTTTTTTCGGCATGGACATGCTGGTCGGAAAAAAAACAACGCTTCCTAAAACAAAACTCCTTGAAATTCTTGCATGTATACCCTATCGCACCTGGGAGGGTTATCAATACAAACGTATGACTTTTAACTACAGCGACCCTCAAATTGTGCAACTGGCCGGCAGAATCGTCTCCTGGGGAAGGGAGGCGCAGGATAGCGAATATTGGCATTTGCTGGCTGTCCATGAAAAAATGAAAGAGGACGGCGTCAACGACCCCTGGTTTTTGTCTACCCCGATAATTTTCTTAATGGTAATGAGCTATGTTCTCTTAACATGGATTGTGGCGAGAATTAACATAAACAGGGCTTTTCTTTTCAACGCGGAATTTGAAGATCACGCTGAACATATTTATGCGGAATTTGTCGCAGATCATCCCGAATGGGAGAATCAACCCGTCAAGAGCAATCTGGTTAGAAATTACAAGGACTTTCAGAACTGGGCGGAGGTATTTCAGAGCATCGCACTTGATGAACGCGACCACATGAATAACAGTTTTATTTTTTGCGGCAGACCCGAATGTGTTGTAAAATATGAGGGCATGCCGCAAACACCTTGAAATAGCGGTCAAAATTTGAATGTAAAATTTAGAGGATGGATTAAGCTCATTGAGTAGAATCCATCCTTTTTTATTGTAATCGAAAAGAAGAAATACCCGACTGTCCAGGTTCTTATCAAGGGGCAGGATGCAAAGTCCATTTGTCCCACTGATTGAAAGCAATTGAAAGTGGCCTTAATACGCAGCTGACAGGAGGAAATATTCAGGGGCTGACCGAACGCAGGTTCATTTTAAATAATCGTTTTATGTTTACATAACATATCTTATAAGACGTTAAATGGGTAAAAAATTAATTTTTTTATAAACCGGCCATTTCCAGAACAATCTCATTTAGAACCTGCACGGTTGTTAAAACCAGGCCGTATTTCGCTATAATTCGTGACTTTATTTTTTTCCACTCAACATTTTTCCTGTCAACCGACGAGAAAAAACCATTCTTGCTGGCAAAGATAGCATTTGTTGCCATATTCACCATTACGTAGGTATCAGGATTTTCTCTAAACTTTTTTAAATAATAATTTACCGTCTTCAATAATTTACCTTAGGCTAATATTTTAAATACCGTCTTCGGCCAGTTGTTTGATTAGCTTAAGCTGGCTCTCGGACAGCTTTTTCGGAACTTCAACGTTTATTTTTACGTATTGGTCGCCTTTAGTTCCCCCTTTTAAATTAGGAACACCATATCCCTTCATGCGTATTTTGGTATTATTTTGAGTACCGGGCGATACTTTCAATCTTTTGATGGTTCCGTCAAGAGTAGGGACATCAATTGTTGTGCCTAAGGCCGCCTGCGTGAATTTTATGGTTTTCTGCACATATAAATCATTTCCGTCGCGGGAAAAAATCGGGTGCGGCAACACATTAATATTTAAATATAAATCTCCATTAGGACCGCCGTTGTACCCCGCCATTCCTTTTCCGGGCAATCGCAGTTTTTTGCCGGTGCTGATGCCTGCCGGAATCTTAACATTAATTTCTTCATTGCGGTTTTCGATCCGGAGAGAAAGTTTTTTTTCGGCTCCCAGAACTGATTCTTCCAATGTTGTCGACAAATTATATTCAACATCCTGACCTTTTTGCGGCGTCTGGGTGTATTGTTGCCGACCGCCGCCCATTCCGCCGAAGATGCCGGCAAAAGGATCCTCATAATCCTGATTGTATGCACCTTTCCTTCCTGTTCCGGTTCGAAATGTTGTCCTTGAACCTCCGGTCCTGAAACTGCCGAAACCGAAACTGCGCAGAATTTCATCAAGATCGACACCCCTGAAGATGTCTTCCTGGGAGTACTGCTGACGAAACTGATCAGCGGAGCCAAACGTATCGTAATTCCGGCGTTTTTCCTCATCGCTTAAGACGGCATAAGCTTCGCTGATTTTTTTAAATTTTTCTTCAGCGGCGACTTTGTTATTTGGATTCTTATCCGGATGCCATTTGACGGCTAATTTCCGGTACGCTTTTTTTATTTCATCGGCCGATGCCTTTTTGTTGACCCCTAAAATTTCATAATAATCTTCAGCCATAACTTCACCTAATCCAATACTTAAAATATTTTTTATAATACCTTGTATTTAAAATATTAATTTCAAATATGGCTTAAGTTAATCATCCCTTCCCATTTGGAAAGCGGTTAAATTTACTTTTACTAATTTTTCTGGAAAAGAATTTTTGATAACTTCTTCCCAGATGGAAACCGGGATATCCATTAAATTGGAAATTGCTCCTATAAGGACAACATTGGCCGCTTTAATATTTCCTGCCTTGCGGGCCAGCGCAGTTGCGTCTATCTCCTTAACAATTTTAAATTTATTTTTTAAGAATGCAACGGCGTCATCAGGATACCGGGCATCGCCGAAATTAACCGCAGGTGGATAAATTTCCTCGGAGTTTACAATTATTGCAGCATCTGCAGATAAATAGTTCAGATAACGGAGAGATTCCATTTTCTCAAAAGCAACCAGAACATCAATCCCTCCCGGTTTAGCCAGAGGCGAATAAACCTTCCGGCCATAGCGAACATGACTGGTTACACAGCCGCCCCGCTGCGCCATACCATGAACTTCACTTTTTTTCACGTCAAGACCAGCCTCCATTATTGCCATGCACATAATATCACTGGCTCTTAAGACTCCCTGTCCGCCAACTCCAGCTAACAAAATACTTTTCACATCATTGACTGTCATTAAATCCGCCTCATCACTTTATCGCATTAAATTTACATACTTGCAGGCACAAACCGCAACCGTTGCATAAATATTTGTCGATTACCGCCACCCCTTCCCTTTTGGAGCCTTCCTTTTTCTCCACTTTTTTCCAGGAAATCGGCGGACATCCCAGCGCAAGGCAGGCTTTGCATCCCGTACATTTATCGGGATCAACCTGTACGGGTTCCTGAGCTTTCAAATTCGCTCGTTTGAATAAAACGCACGGTCTTTTAGAGATAACAACTGACGTACCTTCTTTGGCCAGTTCTTCCTTAATAACGGCTTTGGTGTTTTTCAGATCATAGGGATCAACAACTCTTATATTTTTAATCCCCAGTGCCGAGATCAGAGCTTCCAGGTCAAGCTGAGTTGTATCTTCTCCATGTAAAGTGTAGCCGGTTCCCGGATGCTCCTGCATGCCGGTCATCGCGGTTGTGCTGTTGTCGCAAATTATAATTACAGCGTCGCTTTTATTGTAAGCCATGTCTAAAAGGGGGGTGATTCCGGAATGAATGAAGGTCGAATCACCGATAACTCCCACTATCTTCCCCTTCCCTTTTTCCTTCAGCGCCTTACTCATGCCATGAGCCATGCCGATGCTGGCGCCCATGCAAATGGTAGAATGAACCCCGCTCAACGGTTTCATGTACGCCAGTGTATAGCAGCCGATGTCACCGGTCACAAAAACCTTGAGTTTGTTTAATGTGTAAAACAAACCGCGGTGGGGACAACCCGGACAAAGATTGGGTGGACGCGAGGCGACGGTCATCTCCGGAGCACTTGCCGTTTTTTCTTTTCCTTGAATGGCATCCTCAACGATTCCAGGATCAAATTCGTTTGTGTAGGGGAAAATTTCCTTTCCCGTAACTTTAATGCCCATGGCCTTGATCTGTTCTTCCAGATAGGGATCCAATTCTTCGACAACATAGATATTTTTTACCCGGGCGGCAAAGTCGCGAATTAATTTTTCCGGCAGCGGATTAACCATTCCCAGTTTGAGATAGGAAAATTCGGGAAAGACATCTTTGGCGTAATTATAGGGCATTCCCGCCGTAATAATTCCATTTTCCGGATCATTAATTTCCATCTTATTTTCGCTGAATGTTTCAGCAAAAACTTTCAAATTCTGCATGCGTTTTTCGACTTCGATGCGGCGTTTCCGGGCCTCAGCCGGAACCATCACATATTTTTCAGCATTAAAGGAAATTTTTGTCTTGTCCTCATAAGGCACCGGATCTTCCAGCGGGACTACAGATTTTGAATGTGAAACTCTGGTTGTCGTACGCAGAAACACCGGCGTATCAAATTTTTCGCTGATCTCAAACGCCAGCTTGACGAATCGCTTTGCTTCCTCCGCGTCCGCCGGTTCCAGCATGGGAATCTTGGCAAACTTCGCGTAATTGCGGTTATCCTGTTCGTTCTGCGAACTGTGCAGCGACGGATCATCTGCCGTCACGATAACCAAGGCTCCTTCGATGCCGGTATAGCTGACCGTAAAAATCGGGTCGGCGGCGACGTTAACCCCGACATGCTTCATAATTGCCAATGCTTTTTCTCCGGCCAAGGCCGCGCCTATGGCCACTTCCACAGCCACTTTTTCATTGGGGGACCATTCAGCATAAACTCCTTCATACTTCGAAAATTCTTCAATAATTTCCGTACTGGGAGTGCCCGGATATGCTGCGGCGAATCTCACGCCGGCTTCGTATAGACCACGGGCTATGGCTTCATTCCCTGACATTAACTCTTTCAAATCTTCAGCCTCCAGATCAAGTATTCTAAATCAGCCGAGAGAAGCAATCTTGTGTTTTATAAAAATAATCATGGAAGGATCCGTAGTTTTTTGTAAAGCATTTTGATAATTCTCTATAGCCTTTTTTCTGTCATTCATTTGCTCGTATATTCGCGCAATATTGCGGTAAGCAATCGATTCAAATCCGCTGCTTCTGCTTTTTTGAGCTTCTTCGAAATAATTCAGCGCCGCTTTAAAATCCTTCTTATCTTCATAGCAGTATCCCAGTGACGTCAAAGCCATGAATCTTATTCCGGAATTGTCATCGCTGGTCGCGGAGATATAGCTTTTATAAGAGGCGATTGCCAGATCAACATCACCTTGATTATAGTAGATATTTCCCAGATTGTAGTTTGCTGTTTTGGCGCTCCAGCTGTGCGGATATTTTTCGATCAACCGTTTATAAAGAGTGATGCTTTCTTTCACCGCCTCGGGTTTGCCCGGATTTTGAGCAAGATTGTCCTGAGCCTGGGCATACAACCGCACCGCTGATGTTGAATAATTATTCCAGTAGAAGTAACCGCCAAGCGCAGCCGCAATTACCACAACCAATACGGCGACGATTGCATAAAAGCGGGTTTTATTTTCGGCGATATAATCGGTTATTCTTTCAATGGAGGATTGAAATACATCCGGCCCTTCAAGTTCGTGCTTCGATAATTTTACTGCCATATTATTCCCCTTTAATATTATGTTTAGCTTTCAGATCAAGAATAATTTGTGGAATTCTGCGTACTTTCCCTTCCTTATTGGTGCAGGCGTGTATGCTGTAACCTTCGGCGTGCAAACGCTTTTTGTGTTCATCCCAGATATGATAATTAAACTTGACGACAATCCGTGTTATGTAATCAAAGGATGTTTCGACAACCAGCAACTGATCATATTTGGCAGGAAAGACATAATGGCAATTCACTTCAGTCAGCGGCAGATTAAATCCATGCTTTTCTATTTCCGAATAAGGCAAATCCAGTTGCCGCAGTATTTCATTACGGCCCACTTCAAACCATTTGATGTAATTCGTATGGTAAACTATGCCCATTGCGTCCGTATCGGCATAGATCACCCTTATTTTGGTGAAATTATGAGGCAATGAATGCCCTCCAATCGTGAATAAATTTTTCCATCAGCAAATGACCGGGAGAAACCAGAATGCCGCTGTCCTTTGCCGTAAATTCAGTAAAGGGGACACCAGGCGCCTTATTTTCCTCTTTGCGGGAAGACAGAACAGCAAATGGACTGGGGTCGACGACATGAGTCTTCAAATCCAGCGGTGTTGGATGATCGCTTAAGACAAGAATACGGTAGTCGCCAAATACACTTATATAATTTAATATCATTCCCGCTATTTTTTCATCGAATGCTTCAATAGCCTGGATTTTACCTTCCGCGTTGCCTTCGTGCCCCATTTCGTCCGGCGCTTCCAGGTGGATAAAAACAAAGTCCATAAATTTTAAGGCATCCAAGGCTGCCTTGGACTTGCCTTCGTAGTTAGTATCAGAGTAGCCTGTGGCTCCCGGAACATTAATAATCTTCAATCCGGCATAGACCCCGATGCCTTTCAGCAGGTCCACAGCGGAGATCATTGCGCCTGTCAGTCCGAATTTAAGGGTAAGGGGGATGATTTGAGGTTTTGTACCCTGCCCCCAGAGCCAGATGGAATTTGCCTCTTTTTTTCCATTCTGAAGCCTCGCAGCATTAACCGGGTGCCCTTTCAATATTCCCGCGGCATTCTGCATGATCGACCTTATATCATTACCCCTTGTGCCTTTGGGCAGGTGAGGATCGATCAGTTGGCCGGTAATATCATGCGGTGGTGTGGTTTCGGGCGATTCCGAAACATTGCGCCAGACAAACAAATGCCGGTAACCGACTCCGGGATAAAATTGAAACTGGGCGGAACCGAGTTTTTTGTTTATATCATTGATTAATTCTTTAGCTTCCGCGGTCGAAATATGCCCGGCCGTAAAATCATCCATAAAGGCTTCGTCGGTGTCTTTTTGGCCGATGGTCACCAGATTGCAGCGATAGGCAACATCATTGGGGCCAAGCTCTATGCCCATACTGGCCGCTTCCAGCGGTCCACGGCCGGTGTAATACTGGAGAGGATCATAACCCAGAACGCTCAAATTGGCGACGTCGCTGCCCGGAGTGAAACCTTCGGGAATGGTGTCGACAAGCCCGATTGTGCCGCGGGCGGCGATCTCATCAAGATAAGGCGTAAAAGCACATTGCAGCGGAGTCTTCCCCCCCAGCTTTTCCGTGGGATAATCCGCCATCCCGTCGCCAAGCAAAATTACATATTTCATAGAATAATACTTTCCCAAAAAGATTTCACTGAGTTCTCAACAGCTTACCCGTCGGTCTTCGGCCTTCAGCCTATTTTCCTGCCCGTTAAAGCAGCTCATCTTCAATGCGCACAACAATGGTCTTATCCAGTACCATATCCAGCTTATCTATTATTTTCAACGCTTTGCGAACGTTTTTTTCCTTTGCTTTATATGTAGTCATCACTATCGGCACGGCGCCTCCCTCCTGTCTGGACTTCTGGATAACAGTGGCGATGCTGATGTCGTTTTTGCCCAAAATGCCGGATATTTTCGAAAGAACGCCTGGTCTGTCGACCGCCGAAAAACGAAAATAATACTTGGTTTCAATGTCATCCATCGGCATCAGTTTGATATCCCGCATTGTGTTCTCTTTTTGTGTGCGCAACGGCGAACAGCCGGCGACTCCTTTGAGAATATTCCGGGATATGTCAATAACATCGCTGAGAACGGCGCTGGCTGTCGGCATCATCCCCGCTCCCTGTCCATAAAGAAAAACCGGCCCGGAGGCATCGCCGATCAGATGAAAGGCGTTATAATTCCTGTTTACATTCGCCAAAAGATGCTGGCAGAGAATCATTGTCGGATGAATTCTTGCCTCCACAACATCATCATGGGCAACGGCAATCGCCAGGAGTTTAATGCGGTAACCCAGTTCTTTGGCAAAAACCACATCCTGCCTGCTGATTGCGGAAATTCCTTCGCGGAAGATATCGTTTAAGTTTACTCTGGAACCGTAAGCCAGTGAAAGAGTTATGGCGAGTTTATGTGCCGTATCTATACCCTCGATGTCGTAGGTGGGATCGGCTTCGGCGTAGCCGAGTCTTTGCGCCTCTTTCAGGACAACATCGAAGTCTTTTCCTTCATCCGTCATTTTACTCAATATGAAATTGGCCGTGCCGTTCATAATGCCGTATATTGACTGAATATTATTGGCAATAAGGGATTCCTTGAGAGTCCGGATAATAGGAATTGTGCCGCCGACAGACGCTTCAAAACCAATGTCGGTCTTATTTTGTTCAGCGAAACTGAAGATTTCATTGCCATGCATCGCCAGCAACGCCTTATTGGCCGTGACAACCTGTTTGCCCTGAGCAATCGCCTCCAGAATAAAGGTTCTGGCCGGTTCGTAACCGCCCATCAGCTCGATAACAATGTCAATATCTTTGCTTAAAAGAATTTCGCGGGCATCGGCGGTAAGAATATTTTTATTTACCTTCACCGGTCTTGGTGTTGTTATATCCAGGTCGGCAATTTTTTTCAGCACCAGCCGGGCGTCAAGTTTCTTTGCGATCAGTTTTTCATTGTCCTGCAGCAGTTTGACGACGCCACACCCGATAGTTCCGAAACCGATTAATCCGAGATTAATATTTTTCATTCTTTACACCTGAATCAGTATAGATTTCGTTCTTTCGATATCCGCGATCCTTCATTTTAACCCTACTCTCCTATAACAATTCCCCTAGTTTTGTCAAATATATATAGGATCAATGAGCTTGCTGTGCAAAGGTGTAAGAGTTCGCTGGAATTTATGTTTGCCGGAAATGATGTAAAATGGAAATGCCGGTGACTGCGCATTATCCCTTCCATTTTACTTCGTAAAGATCAATGCGTCGATCCTGCCAGTTTAGAACACTGCCTGATTGTCGATGCTTTTTCAGCTTTTCTAAATCAACTTCATCGAAAATTACCGTCTCGATATTAGGCGTGGCTTCAGCAAGAATGGCGTCGCGTGTGAAAGGTATGTCGGAAGGAGTGAATATTGCCGATTGAGCGTAATGTATGTCTAGATTTTCCACCGATGGAAGGTTGCCGACGCATCCGGCAATCACTGCGTACACGTGGTTTTCAATACACCGAGCCTGGGCGCAATAGCGGACCCGCAGATAGGCATACCGTTCGTCCGTCGAAAAAGGGACAAAGATAATTTTTGCTCCCCGTTCCACAGCCATCCTGCTGATTTCCGGGAATTCCACATCATAACAAATAAGAATCGAAATTTTCCCCCGATCCGTATCGAATACCTCCAGGGATTTCCCCGGTTTTACCCCCCACCAGCGTTGCTCGCTGGGCGTGATGTGTAATTTATACTGTTTTCCCAGTGTTCCGTCGCGGCGAAATAAATATGAAATATTGTAAAGGTCATCTCCTTCAACAGTAAAATGGGATCCGCCGATGATGTTGATGTTATATTTCACAGCAAGATTGGTAAACAAATCGAGATATTGCGGTGTAAACTGGGAAAGTTTACGCATTGCTCTGGCCGGTCGTTCCGTAGGCAGAAAAGAAAGGAGCTGGCAGGTGAACATTTCGGGAAAGACGATAAAATCACTCCTGTAATCGGAGGCTACATCAACGAAATATTCGCATTGTGTCGCAAATTCATCAAAATTTTTGACGAAGCGCATTTGGTATTGAACGGCGCAAATGCGCACGGGCGCCACCCGCTTGTACAACTGATTGCGATCAGGAACATAGTCCAGGTTGGTCCATTCCAAAAAGGTCGCATATCCCTTCGAGTCGCCGTCAGAGGGCAAATAATTCGGGATAAGTCTTTTCAACACAAATCCGTTGGATAGTTGGGTGGTTAAAACGGGATCAACTATTCTTTTATTAATAACTTTTTCTACATATTCTCTGGCGCTCATTTTGTTGGCACATTTTAGATATCCCGGAATGCGTCCACCGATGATAATGCGCATCAGATTGTATCTTCTGGCCAGTTCCTTGCGGGCGTCGTAAAGGCGGCGGGCCAGTTTTAAGCCCCTGTATTCGGGGTCAACCATTATCTCTATTCCATAAAGAGTATTGCCTTCCAGCGTATGGTTGCGGATGAATCCGCCGTCGGCGATTTCCTTCCAGTTGTGCCATGCCGAGTACAAATCGAAATCAAGCACCAGACTGCACGAAGAAGCTACAACATTTCCTTTGTACTCCACGCAGATTTGTCCTTCGGGGAAAATAGACAGCTGGCTTTCGAATTGTTCCGGTGACCAAGGCAACATGCCGGGAAAACACTTTTCCTGCAGATGGACAATTTGTTCAAAATCTTCCTGTCTGATCTGCCGCACAATAATTTTTGTTTCAAAGTGCTTAAGGTCGATCTCTCTCATCACTTTCCCCCTTAAAAATAAGTTTCCAGACTACATTATTATTAATGGAGGAAAATTAAAAGTATTTAACTGCGGGACTGCTTTATAAATAATCGTGCATGTTGGGAAGCGCGGGCTTTGACAAAATCTTAAACGCCCCTGCCCTGCCTTTTCGTCGCGACGGCCAAGGTATTCGGAACATGTATTGAAGCCAGCTTCGCATCCATCTCATTTTTTACCCGGTCGAATTCTGCCATCGATTTTCCGGCAATCGCTCCGCCACGGGCAATTTTAACTGAAAGAGGATTTACGGGTATGTTGTTGATTCTCATCTCGAAATGAAGATGCGGGCCGGTAGCTATCCCCGTCGCCCCGACTTGTCCTATTATCTCTCCCTGCGTTACTTTTTTTCCAGTATGAGCCGCGTTGCAGATTTTTGACAAATGACCGTAATATGTTGTGCATCCATTGAGATGCTGCAGGATGACAAGATTGCCGTAACCTCCCCTTCTCCCGGAAAAAACCACCGTACCGTCACCCGCTGCTGAAACCGGTGTTCCTCGGGGAGCCGCGTAGTCAATCCCATGGTGCGGCCGGCAAATTTTGAGAACCGGATGCTTGCGTTTATGAGAAAAGGTTGAACTGATCCGTCTGAAATTCAGCGGTGCTTTGAGAAAGGCTTTTTTCAGAGACTTGCCGGCGGCGTCATAATAATCCGCATGCCCTCCATTTGAAAAACGGTAAGCCCGGTAGGTTTCACCGTTGTTTTCTATTTCCGCCGACAGAATATTGCCGTATTTACGAAGCTTTCCGTTGAGAAAAAATCCTTCGACAACCACCTTGTAGGTGTCGCCGCTTTTTATATCCGATGCAAAGTCTATATCCCAGGCAAAGATATCCGAGAGATCAAGAGCCAGCATAACGGCGTTCCTGTCCTGTCCCAGAGATGAAACGAGGTTTTCTTTGATTACCCCGCTGAGGCACTCTATCCTCTTTTCATAAGTTACAGGGATCTTTTCAGCACAAAAACCGTTTTCCCCGCACCGGACATTCAAAATATGATCTTCGTCTATCCAGTACGAAAATGAGTTGATCTTGTTGTTTTTATCGAGAACGATTCTATAAGGCTGGTTAACTTGCAAATCCCGCAGTTGATGAATATTGGCAGATGCTTCTTTCAGACTGAAGAGTTCTCTGATGCTCAGCCGGTACTTGACAAATATGTCCGACAGTGTTTCTCCTTTTTTAATAGTGCCTTTTATTTCTCTCAGTCCTTCGTTATCTGCACCAGACGTCCGTTCCTGATAATTCTTTTTGCCAACCAGACTGGGATCATTGGGGATCACCAATAAAACCGAGGGGATAACGATAATAAAGATCACAAATACGACAAGTAACGATATTGATATTTTTTTCATCCGACTTTTCTTGAGATTCATTAAAAATTTTAAAATATTGCTTTGTACCAGACATTCATGCTTTCGATCGAAGCAGAAATATTGGTATTGTTCTTTAATCTTCCGCCGAATTTATATCTGAGCTTGGAGAATGTGATATTCATTCCGGGCGACATTGCACGGGCAATGGTATAGGCTGTTTTTATATTTTTTCTCTTTATTTCATCTTCCATCCGGGAAAGAAGATGCAAGCTCAGATTTTTTCGACGCCAGTCAGGAAGTATTGCAAAATCAGTCATTTCAGCATTTTGCGCGGAAGAGTCAATCTCGGCGGACGAAAGTGCAACTAAATTTCCTCCCTTCACCTCAACGACGTAATAATCTATGTTTCTTTGCATTGTGTCCCACAAATAAGATGGGTCGTATACAGGGAAAGGATAAGTGGTAAAAACATTCCGGTAGATGTCAGCCATGCGAAAAACGTCTCTTTTTTCGCCGGGGCGAATTAAAAATTGATCTTCATCCAAAGATGGAAAAGTTGTTCCGGATTTACTCTGGGCAAGCCGAAGAATTTCGTTCATCTTCGCCGTGTCATCTTCAGCAGAGCGCGTCGGGTTCAGATAGTATCCCAGAAACATCCCCGTAGCAGTGCCCTGATAGAATCCGGGAATGGCAGCTTCTTTGCTGTAGCCGGCACGAATGAAGTTTTGAGAATATTTCGCCGGAATTTTAACAAACACTTTCGAATAGCCGCAGCACCTGGCCATTCCTATAAGTTCCAACGGCAATTTTTCCGTGGCGTTGCTTCCAACTTTCAACAAGTATATTCTATCGTTATATCTACCATGCTGGATAAGGGATCCGCATGGAAGTTTTTCCATTTTGTCCGGTGCGGAGTTATTCATCTGCTGCTTCATCCCCTTCTTTCATGACGATCGTTGTTCTCGGGGACCAGGGCGATTGTATCGTCGTAATCAGCCAGCAGTTTTTCTATGCCCAGCGAACTGTATTCAGCTGCGTCTTCCAGCGGAAGGTCGAGGTGGCACGCCTTACAGTTGCGATCACAAAAAGTCGGTTCATAGGAGTCCGGTTCTTTGTAAGTAGTAATAACACCTTCATAATTGCGCAGCACAACTTTGTTGGTGGACCAGGAAATGAGATAATTCGGCATTACGGGAATCTTTCCGCCACCGCCCGGAGCATCAATTACATAGGTGGGAACGCATAATCCACTTGTGTGGCCGATGAGACTTTCCATAATTTCAATTCCTTTGCCTACCGGAGTACGAAAGTGACTAAGACCTTCGGAAAGATCACACTGGTACAGGTAATATGGTCTGACCCTGTTGGCCACCAGTTTTTGCACGAGTGCTCGCATGATTCGCGGGCAGTCGTTGATTCCCGAAAGCAGAACAGTCTGGTTACCCAGCGGTATTCCGGCATCGGCAAGCTTTCTCAGGGCGGCTTTGGAAGACTTTGTTATTTCACGGGGATGGTTGAAGTGGGTGTTGATCCAGAGCGGATGATGCTTTGTGAGCATGGCAACTAATTCATCGGTGATGCGGTAAGGCAGAACGGCCGGTGTACGGGTTCCGATTCTGATTATTTCGACATGCCTTATTTTTCTCAGTTCCGACAGAATCCAGTCGAGATATTCGGTTGACAAGAGAAAAGGATCACCGCCGCTTAAGAGGACATCCCTTACTTGCGGCGATTGTTTTATGTATTCAATCCCTTTTCCGATCTGTTCACGGCCGGGTATGGTATCATTATCCCCGACGCGGCGCTTCCGGGTGCAATGACGGCAGTACATGGCGCAACGGTTACTAACCAGCAACAATACCCGATCGGGATATCTGTGCGTCAGCCCCTCAACCGGGCTGTCCTCGTCCTCATGCAAAGGATCGAGCATGTCGGCCTTTTGCATAATTATCTCGTTGACAACGGGGAAGCTTTGCTTGAAAACCGGATCGTTTTCCAGATTCTCCGTATCAATAAGCGATAAATAGTAAGGCGTGATCGACATGGGAAATTTTTCGACTATTCTTTGAAATTGTCGGCGCAGGGAATCTTTCACGCTGATATTGAGAAGTGTCTCGAATGTATCCAGATCTTTTATACTGTGCCTTAACTGCCATTTCCAATCCTGCCAGTTGCCGGCTGAACTTCCACTAATTTCATTTAATATTTTACGTTGATTATTGGTTAACATCGGCAAATCCCTCCTTCCGGAATATTCCTGATCTTGCCGTGGCAATATTGATCTCCATATTCACCACACAAATCATTCATTGGTGTATATGCTATGAATACATATTATATGTACACATATTATATATGCGGTTTTTGGAGTCGTGTCAAGGCAAACCCGGAAATTTCTCTTCATTTGAGGGCGTTTGCTCTACTATAATATTAATAATTATAATGTGTTCCAATGTAGTGCGGGCGTTGAAATTTACGGGGATCAATAAGAACCAATAAATTTAGGCCATTCCGCAGCAGCAGCAAAGTCAGAAGGCTGTTTACCTTTTACAGGTATAATCAGGAAAGTTTACCGCGGTTTTCTTGAAGTCGATCTATTAAACGCAGAGAAATAAGATAATAAAAAATAATTAAAAGATATGGTCGGGGCGAGTGGATTTGAACCACCGGCCCTCTGAACCCCATTCAGATACGCTACCAGACTGCGCCACGCCCCGACATTTTGAGAAGCTTTAAGTTGTGTGGTCATTACCATCATCATAAAAGCGTGTCAAGAACAAACGAATATCAAATATTTATTTTGAAAAACTTAAGTTATCTTTAATAAATTCGATATAGTAATAATAAAAAAATCAAATTTATCTTGATCGAAAAAAAACAATGAAGTAGTGTCCGGCCATGAAAAAATATTTCTGTCCAATAATCAGGAAAAATAAACATATTTTTTCTCGAATAAATTTTTTCATATTTGCTGTTTTTTTCATTCTTTCAGCAGCCGATTTTGCCCAGGCGGACATCTATAAATATGTAGATGAAGACGGTGTGTTGCATTTGACGAACGTCCCCACCAATCCCAAAGCCAAATATACGCTGATTATGAAAGAGCGAAGGATCCTTTTTCGTTATGACATAGATGTAACAAAATTTGATGAATATATCAGCAACGCCTCCAACAAGCATAATATTGATCCCGCATTAATTCGAGCTGTTATCAAAGCCGAATCCAACTTTAATCATCGGGCGGTATCACCGGTCGGAGCGCAGGGACTGATGCAGCTGATGCCGGCGACGGCATCTCAACTTAATGTTGAAGATGCTTTTCATCCGGAGCAGAATATTGACGGCGGAGTTCGTTACCTCAGTTATCTTCTCAAACTTTACCGCGGCAATCTAACGCTCGCCCTTGCCGCCTATAATGCCGGCGAGGGAGCTGTCGCCAAATACCATTACCAGGTACCGCCCTATCGGGAAACCAAAAATTATGTAAAGCGGGTTATGAATTTTTATAATTCTTTCCGCAGATAGGTCCTTCTCTATTTCTTTACGACGAGATATTGCTTAAATTTGGCTAGTTTTTTCCTCTTTATCCCTTTTACTTCCATTAACTCTTCGATATTTTTAAAGCGCCCTTTTTGGGTTCTCATTGCCAGTATTTTTTCCGCCGTTTTTTCACCTATACCGGGAATTATTATCAAATCGTCTTTTGTCGCCAGATTAAGATCAACCGGAGCTCCCAGGGCGACCCGGGAAGAATTATCAATTGTTGACAAGGCAATTTTATTCTTTGCATTGGAATCTATGATCAGTTTCATGCCGTTTTCCAGCAGGAAATCTTTTTCAAATCGGAAATCGTTGCCCGTTACAGGCAGCAATTGATTAGCGGTCATTCCGGGAGGTGTAAAAAATACGCCGTCGCCATTTTTTTTATCATGGATGTTGAGCATTATTGAATTTTTATACTGATTGGCCAGAACTGGTATTTTAAATTGGGAGAAGGAATCGGCGAAGAAAATAATAAGGGGAATAATCGTTAAAATTAAAAACATTACGATTAATCCCCTGAGTTGTTTTTCCAGCATATTTTTGACTTATGAAGATTTTTTCTCCAGGCCGAAAGCATCATGAAGAACCATTACCGCCAGTTCCGTGTATTTTCTCTGGATTACACAGGAAATTTTAATTTCCGAAGTGCTGATCATCATGATATTGATTCCTTCTGAGGCCAGTGCGGAAAACATTTTCGCGGCGACACCGGCGTGGCTCGCCATACCGACACCGATTATCGACACTTTAGAGACCTGATCATCCACCTCGACTTTTTTCGCACCGATGGCCTGTGCCGTTTCTTCGATGATTTTTTGCGCCTCTGCCAAGTCTTTTTTGGATACCGTAAAAGTCAGATCGGTAAAACCTTCCAGACTTGCATTCTGAATAATCATATCGACCATAATATTGTGTTCAGACAATGGTGTAAACAGTTTTGATGCCACGCCTGGTTTATCGGGTACATGGACAACTGTAATTTTAGCCTGATCGCGATCATATGTTATACCCGACAATACTTCTCTTTCCATATCCTTATCCTCCTTAGTTACGAGTGTTCCACCTTCATCGGAAAACGTTGATTTTACATATACGGGAACATCATATTTTTTAGCCATTTCGACTGACCTGGGCTGTAAAACTTTGGCTCCGGTCATGGCCATTTCCAGCATCTCATCATAAGAGATTCTGTCGAGACGCCGCGCTTTGCTGCAAATGTTGGGATCTGTTGTATAAACTCCGTCCACGTCAGTATAGATGTCGCACCTATCAGCATTTAAAACCGCCGCCAGAGCTACAGCACTGGTATCTGAACCGCCGCGGCCCAGTGTAGTTATGTTGTTCTGCGTATCGACGCCCTGGAAGCCGGCAATCACGGCAACTGTTCCCTTTTTTAGTTCACTTTTGATTATCTCGGTGGAAACTTTCAGAATTCTGGCTTTTTTGTGACTGTTGTCAGTTAGAAACTTAACCTGGAAACCCAGGAAAGATTTTGCCGGGTATCCCATCGAGTTCAGAATCATCGATAACAAAGTTACTGTAACCTGTTCGCCGGTGGAAATTAAAGCATCATATTCCCTCTCGTTGGGTAATTCTACCGCCTGATGGGCCAGAGCAATCAGCCTGTCTGTTTCCCCGGACATCGCCGATAAAACTACAACAACACCATTGCCTGCCTCTCTTTCGCGGATTACTTTCGCGGCTACATTTTTAATTTTATCAATATTTGCAACCGATGTTCCGCCAAACTTTTGAACAACCAATGCCATTTGTATCACCCTCCGTTTTCAAGATCCGCGAATATTTTTGTTATTCTCTCGTGCGAACCTTGAATAGTTATTTTTCTCTTGTTCTCGTCAATATATTCAAAATTGATAAAAATCGCCGTATTCGGAATTATTTCAGCAATTTTTTCCGCCCATTCAATAACCACCACACCTTTTCCGGCAATAAATTCCTCGTATCCTAAATCATCGAGCTCGGAATATTCGTTCAGCCGGTAAACGTCAAAATGAAACAGTCTGTGCCTGGCCGGATATTCATTAATCAAAGTAAACGTGGGGCTCGTAATTTGATAACTTTCATCGACTCCCAATCCACGGGCAATGCCGCCGGTGAAGCAAGTCTTGCCGGAACCCAGTTCGCCCGAAAGCGCGAGTATATCGCCTTCCTCTAATTTCTCCCCTACTTTGCGGGCAAAATTAAAAGTTTCCTCCGCACTGCTGGTTGTTATCTGAATAGATTTTTTCTGTTCCATCGAAAATCTTGGCAATCTAGCATTTTATTTCTTATTTTTCCAACAAAACAATTGCTGTGGCATAATTTCTGGTGTGGGTCAGACTCAGGTGAATTTTTTGAATGTTTCTCTTTTCAGTCTGGGCTTTGGCGCCGCCCCGTAAAATCAGTTCCGGTTTTCCTTTTTCATCATTGAACACTTCGATTTCTTGAAGTTTTATGCCCATTCCCAGACCCAGGCCCAAAGCTTTAAGAAATGATTCTTTAGCGGCAAATCGAGCGCCGTAATTGATTTCCGCCTGAACATGTTTTTCGCAGTATTCTATTTCTCCCTCGGAAAATACACGCTGAAGAAATTTAGAACCCCACTTGGCGATTATCCTTCCCAGGCGGTCATTTTCGACCAGATCAATCCCGATACCGCAAATCATTTATACCTCTTCTATGATGAATTCGTAAAAAGTTGCAAAATAACAATTTTCAGACGGCCTTGTAAAAAGGCCGCAGGCAAGGCGTCGCAAATCATGAGGAATGAGGCGCACTTAGTGTGCGCCGCAGTGACGAATGATGAAGCGCAACGCAGCATCCGGTCTTTTTACGAGGCCGTCTTTTATTATGCGTGCAAAATGGCATCCGTTACTGCCGCGACTTTTTTCATTGCGGCGACATCATGCACCCGGACAATATGGCACCCGTTTAATATTGCGGCAACAACAGTTGCTGCGGTGCCTTCTACTCGATCTTTTGGTTCACCGCCGGTTACTTTACCGATAAACAATTTGCGTGACGTTCCCATCAGAATCGGCAATCCGAGCGCTTTTAATTCGGTCAGAT
>Ga0302251_1000581_pt1 | contig 31712 bp, 19 predicted proteins | sample AAG_RA_Gln_MG_FD_193534 | JGI IMG/M metagenome (GOLD analysis project Ga0302251, IMG submission 193534) | Enriched activated sludge microbial communities from anaerobic digester in WTTP, New Holstein, Wisconsin, United States - AAG_RA_Gln | ecosystem: Engineered > Bioreactor > Anaerobic >... | reverse complement strand
CCTCATCGTGGACGGTTACGGCCGGGCGGACATCCTGGCGGAGCTCTATGCGATCGACAACAGCGCCTTTGTGGCCGGCCTGGAGGAGCGGGGCTTTTACGTGGCCGCGCAGAGCCGGGCCAACTATACCCACACCCACCTGTCCCTGGCCTCCGCGCTGAACATGATCTACCTGGACGAGGTGGCCGACCAGGTCGGCCGGGACTCGACCAACCGGATGCCGCTGCGCGAGCTGATCGCCGACAGCGTTGTCTTTCGATTTGTCCGCGAGCAGGGGTACCAGTTGGTGGCCTATTCATCCGGCTCCGCCGGCACCTCGGTCGAGAAGGCCGACTCCTACCGGGTCCCGCCCTGGGCGGTGAGCGAGTATCAGAACGTGCTGTTGACCACGACCCCCCTCTCCATCGTCCTGGACGGCTGGCAGCACGACCGGCACCGGGCGCGCATCCGTTACATCCTGGACGACCTGGCGACGATCCCGGCGATCGCCGAGCCCACCTTCACCTTTGCCCACATCCTGTGCCCGCATCCGCCCTTTGTCTTTGGCGCGAACGGCGAGCCGGTCCAGCCGGGGCGGGAATATACCCTCTTTGACGGGCAGTTTATGGTCATTGCGTCGCGGGAGGAGTATGTGGCCGGCTATGCGCGCCAGGTGGCCTTTATGAACCGGGAGCTGCTGCGGACGATCGACGCGATCCTGGCCCAATCCTCGCCGCCGCCGATTATCGTGATCCAGGGCGACCACGGCCCGGCCTCGCGCTTCGATTGGGAGAGCGTGGAGGGCACCTATCTGCCGGAACGGCTGTCCGTCCTGAACGCCTACTACCTGCCGGATGGGGGCGCGGAGGCGCTCTACGCGGGCATCACCCCGGTCAACACCTTTCGCCTGGTGTTCAACCGCTACCTGGGCACGGACCTGGAGCTCCTGGAGGACCGCAGCTACTATGCGACCACGAGCCGGCCGTTCTCGTTCGTGGATGTGACGGACAAGGTGATCTCTCCCTAGCCCAGTTCCGCCACGCATCCTTGGGGTGTTTCTGTAGGGGCGGGGCTTGTCCCCGCCCCCGCCTCTTTGCCCCCGCCCGGTCTCCGGGCCGGCAGTCCCCCTCCCCTTCGGGGGAGGGGTTGGCCCGCTCCAGCCGTTGTCCCCAGCCCGTAACGCTCACGGCAGGACGGTTGCACGGAAGCCACTTTTGCGGTACAATGCCCCTGTTCTGACCGAGCCCGGTTGGAGGTCTTGGCGTGCTGCTCGAACTGCGTATCCGCAACCTGGCCATTATCGAGGCGTTGGACCTGGCCCTGGCGCCCGGCCTGAATGTGCTGACCGGCGAGACGGGGGCAGGCAAGTCGATCGTCATCGACGCCATCGGCCTGCTCTTGGGCGACAAGGCGGACCGCACGATGGTGCGCACCGGGGCGGACAAGGCCGAGATCGAGGGCGTATTGGCCCTGGACGAGGCCAGCGCCGCGGCGATCCGGCCGCTGTTGGAGGAATACGGCCTGCTGGAGGAAGGGGACGAGAACCTGATCCTCTACCGCGAGGTTGCCGCGAACGGGCGCAGCGTAGGGCGGGCGAACGGGCGCGCGATCAACCTGTCGCTCTTGCGCGAGCTGGGCGAGCGGCTGGTGGATGTCCACGGCCAGAGCGAACACCTCTCCCTCTTGCGTGTGCGCAACCACCTGGATATGCTCGACCGCTACGCCGGGACGACCGCGGCGCGGGAGGAGTTGACGGCCGGGGTGGCCCGGCTCCGGGCGCTGCAGGGCGAGATTCAAAAGATCGAGCGGGAGCAGGCCCGCCAGGCGGAGCGGGCCGAGGCGCTGCGCTTTCGCCTGCAAGAGATCGAAGAGGCCCGCCTCGAACCGGGAGAGGAAGAAGCATTGCGACTGGAGCGGCAGCGCCTGCAGAACGGCGCGCGTCTCCAGGAGACGGCGGAGCGGCTGCACGCCTTTCTCTCCGGGGGCAAGGATCGCTCCGGCCGGCCGGGGGCCGGCGGCGTGCTCGATCTTTTGGGCCTGGCCGAGCGGGAGGCCGAGACGCTCCTGCACCTGGACCCCAGCGTGGCCGGCCTGCGCGAGCTTTTGCTCACGATCGCCGACCAGGTCGAAGACCTGATCCGGGGGACACGGGCCTATCGCGACAACCTGGACCTGGATCCCCGGCGGCTGGCGGAGGTGGAAGACCGGCTCGTGCTGGTGCGCGAGCTGGGGCGCAAATACGGGCCGGGTGTCGAGCAGGTGCTCGCGGCGGCGCAGGAGGCGCGCGCGGAGCTGTCCACGCTGGCCCACAGCGGCGAGCGGCTGGCCGGCCTGCGTGAGGAAGAGGCGGGCCTGCTGCGCGAGCTGGGCCGGCTGGCCGGCGCCCTGGCGGCCCGCCGGCAGGAGGCGGCCGGCCGGCTGGGCCAGGCGGTTGAGGCCACGATGGCCGATCTGAACATGGCCGGCACCACCTTTGTGGTGCCGGTAGAGCGCGTGCCCGACGGCGCCGGCCTGGCGATAGAGGGCGACACCCTGCCCTTCCCGGCCGGCCGCTACGCCTATGATGCCAGCGGGATCGACCGGGTCGAGTTCCTGCTCTCGCCCAACCCGGGCGAAGAGCCGCGGCCGTTGGCGCGCATCGCCTCGGGCGGCGAGAGCTCGCGCCTGCTCCTGGCGGTCAAGAGCATCCTCTCGCACGCCGATGCCACCCCGGTGCTGATCTTTGACGAGATCGACGTGGGGGTAGGCGGCCGCAGCGGCTACGTGGTGGGCGAGAAACTCTGGCAGCTCTCGCAGCAGCACCAGGTTCTCTGCATCACGCACCTGCCGCAGATCGCGGCGTACGCCGACGCCCACTTTTCCATTAGCAAGCGCGTGCACGACGGCCGTACCTTGACCGACGCCGTGCGCCTGGAGGGGCCGGCCCTGATCGAGGAGCTGGCGGTGATGCTCGGCGGGCCGCAAGTCTCGGCCGCCCACCGGGAGAGCGCGCGACAGATCTGGGACCATGCAGGCAACTATAAAGGTGGAGGTACAAGACCTTGACCAAGCTTCGACGTTGGCTCGACTACTGTATCGAAGGCGGCTGGCTGCTGGCCGTGGTGTTGATTACCCTCTATTTCAACATCTACACCAAGGATAGCCGCATCTTTGAGCCCCAGAAGGCGCTGGTCCTGCGCACGCTGGTGACGCTGATGTTGGCGGCCTGGGCCGTGCGCACCCTGGACGAGAACCGTGAACGGCTGCAGGGGCAGCGCTGGTGGCGGAATGCCGTCATCGGGGTGGGGCTGGTGAGCGTCGTGGCCGCCGTCGCCCTCTTTGTCCTGGAGCTGCGGATGTGGCAGGACCCGCTGGCGGGCATGGCCGGCGCCACCGCCGTCGCGCAGGGCACGGTCGTCTTCTGGGCGCTGTCAGGGGCGGCAGGATCGCTGCTGATGTTGTTCGCGCTCGGCCTGGCCGGCCTGGCCGCTGCCCATGCCCTGCGCGACTCGTGGAAGGATGCCCTGCGCACGGCGATGGTCATCCCCGCGCTCGCCTACGTGGCCGTGCACCTCGTCTCCACGATTGGGTCGGTCTTTCCCCAGGCGAGCCTCTACGGGGGCTATGTGCGCCAGCAGGGGACGCTCACCGTCCTGGCCTATATCGGCCTCTTTTTCCTGTTGGCCTTTAACCTGCGGCGGCGCGACCAGGTCAACCGCCTGATCACCGTTATCCTGCTGACGAGCATCCCGGCAGCCCTCTACGGTGTGGTCCAAAAGTCCGGCATCGACCCGCTGCCGTGGGTGGGCAACGTCGAGGCCCGCGTGGCCTCGACGATGGGCAACGCCATCTTTATCGCGGCCTATCTGATCATGATCCTGCCTCTCACCGGGTATCGCCTGCTGAGCGCCTGGAAAGAGGCCCGCACCAGCCCGGCGCCGGAAGAGACGCCGGCGGCGCGGAACCGCATCCAGGGGCGGGTCTACCTGGGCCTGCTCTGGGGCGGTATCGGCCTGGTGGTGGCCGGGGTCTTTGTCTACAGCCCCATCTCGATCCTGACGCAGATCTCGGTGAGCCAGCAGCAGACCGGCACGCCGCCGGTGGACGCCGCGCAGCTGTGGGCGAACTATTCCCAGGGCCTGCTCTTTTTCGGGGCCACGGCCCTGCTGACGGTGGCCCTGCCGGCGCTGCTCTACACGGCCGTGACGCTGTTGAACGCGCGCTGGCGCCCCCAGGCCTACCTGGTGGCCCTGGCGGCGGCGGCGGCCGGGGCGGCCGCGCTGCTGATGATCCCCCAGACCCAGACGAATGGCCTGGCCTGGGGCGGCTACATCGGCGGGCTGTGCGGCCTGGCGCTGCTCAGCCGCCTGATGCACCTCCGGCTCCCCTGGGGCACCGATGCCCTCTGGACCGACGCCATCTACATCCTGGTCGTGCTGCAGAGCCTCTTTCTCTTTGTCGTCATCCAGCAGTACCTGCCCACGTCGCCCTACCCGAACAAGTGGTGGGTCTACCTGGCGGCGCTCTTTCTCTTCCTGGCCGTCTGCTACATCCCCCTGGCCGCGCGCATCAGCGGACGGGTGGGCCGCATCGCGCAGGTGGGCGGATATGCGGTCCTGGGGCTCTTGCAGCTGGCCTGCATCGTCCTGACGCAGAGCCGCGGCCCGCTGGCCGGCCTGCTGGCGATGCTCTTTGTCTTTCCGCTGATCTGGGCCTGGCGCCGGGGGATGCGGCGCGCGCTCTACGCCGTCGTCGCCTTTTTCGTCCTGGTCGGCCTCTTCCTGGTTGTCTTTAACCTGCCGCACACCCCGGTGCTCGGCGACCTGGTGATGAGCACTCCGGCGGGCGAAGCCTTTGTCGAAAAGCTCCAGCCGTTCAAGAGCATCCCCTACCTGGGCCGGCTGGGCCGCATGTTTGACGCCGAGTCGGGCACAGGGCGGGTGCGTATCCTGATCTGGTTCGGGGATGACATTGGGACGGGATCGGCCGGCCTGATCATGCACCATCCCCTGCGGACCCTCATCGGTTACGGGCCCGAGACGATGCACGTCGCCTACAACCCCTACTATCCCCCGGAACTGGCCCACGTGGAGAAACGTAACGCCTCCCCCGACCGGGCCCACAACGCCATCATCGACGAGCTGATCACGCTGGGCGCCCTCGGCCTGGCCGCCTACTTCTTCTACTTTGCCGCCTTCTTCGTCCTGGCGTGGAAGCTGATCCGCAAGGCCCCCGACGTGGAGAACCAGGCGCTCACCGTGGCCCTCTTTAGCCTGGGGGTGGCGCACTTTGTCGAGACCCTCTTTGGGATCCCGATCGTCTCGACGCGCATGTACATGTGGTTGGCGATCGGCGTCGCCGTCGCGCTGACGATGCTGCCGCCATTCCGCCGCGCGGAGGCCGTCGAGGCGCCGGCGGAAGAGCAGGCCCCGGTGCGCCGCCGGCGGCGCGCCGAGCGCGCCCACGTGGGGGCCTCGCCCCTCTGGCAGGCCGCCTTTGCGCTCATCGTTGTCGGCGCACTGCTCTTTGTCTACCGCGTCGATATCAAGCCCATGGTCGCCGACATCTCGTTCTGGCAGGCCAAGCAGCTGGAAGCACAGGCGACGGCCTATGCGGATCAGGCCGCCAAGATCGCGGATCAGAATGTGGCCGACCAGGCTCTGGCCACGGCGGACAGGCTCAGCGGCGAAAGCCTGGCCAGCCTGCAGCGGGCGGTGTACCTCCAGCCGCGGGAGGACTTTTTCTACCTCTCCCTGGCCCAGACGTACCTGAACCTGGCGCGGAGCTCGGACGACGCCCAGGCTCAAAAGTCCCTGTACAGCAGCACCGAGCGGGCCATCGTCCGAGCCCGCGACCTCTCGCCGCTGAATACGGACCACTATCGCAACCTGAGCGCCCTCTTTCTCGTCTGGTTCAGCCAGGATCGCCAGCCCGAATCGCTGCTGCGGGCCATCGCCTACGGCGAACAGGCGATCTCGCTGACCCGCAACAACGCCGACCTGCACAACCGCCTGGCCCAGGCTTACCTGACGGCCGCGTCTTCGGCGGCCAACATCCAGCAGGCGGTGCAGCCCAAGGTGTCCGACTGGCTGGGCACCTGGGAAGACCTCCACGTCACCGCGGGTGGACGGACCGGGGACACGCACCTGCCTATCGTCGCGCAGTATCGGGCGCAGGCGCAGGAACTGCTGGCCAACGGGCAGATCCAGCGCGGCCTGATGATCGCGGCCGCGGCCGAACTGCAATACTCGCTCTTCCTGGACCCCCAGTACTCGGACACCTACCTGGTCCTGGGGGACCTGTACCGGCAGCTCAACATGCCGGCCGAGGCGGCGGTGACCTATGCCACCGGGATCCGGGGCAAGCCCACGCTGCTGTCCGACTCGCAGCTGAGCGCGCGCGTCAGCTTCCTCTCCGGGGCGCACCAGCTCTGGCCGCTGGCCCAGGCGTACGGGGCGATCATCGCGGAGACCAAGGCGACGCTGGCGCGGACGGACACCGTGCTGCGCGAGACGACCGTCAACACGCTGCGGACCCGTCTTGCCGACATGTCCCAGATGCTGGGGTACATCGAGATCCTCCAGGGCAACGACGCGGCCGCGATCGAGGCCTATGAGCAGGCGCGGGCCGTCCGCGACAGCTTTGAGGCCTACAAGAACCTGGCCATCCTGTACGATCGCACGGGCGACTATGAAAAGGCCCGCGAGTCGGCGCAGGCGGCCCTGGCGATCGCCCAGGAAAAGGAGCAGACCGACGAGGTCAGCCAGATCCAGAGCCTCCTGGATCTGATCGACCGGGAGATCTATGTACGGGACAACCCCACCGACTATCAGGCCCACTACGAGCTGGCCGGGCTCTATGCCCAGCTCAAGCGGCCGGCCAACGCCCTCGAGCAGGCCCGGCTGGCGGCCCAGCACGTCCCGGCCGACAACGCTGCCGAGGTGTACAACGTCAACCTGCGCCTGGGCGCCTATGCCCTGGCGGCGGACGACTACGAGACGGCTGCCGCGGCCTATGAGCAGGTGCTGGAGGGTGTGCCGGCCGACTTTTCCGCGCTCTACGGGCTGGCCCAGGCGTACGAAGGGCTGGGGCGCACCGCCGATGCCCTGTCCTATGCCCGGCGCGCGCTCGCGGCGGCCCCGGCCGACAAGACGGCCGAGGTCCAGGCGCTGGTGGACAGGCTGGAGGTTCCATGACCGACACCGCCGGCATCGTCCTAATCCTGGTTGTCGCGCTGGCGGGAACGCTCCTGGCGACCCCCCTGGTGCGCCGCCTGGCGCTGCGCATCGGGGTGGTGGATCAGCCCAGCGCGCGCAAAGTGCACCTCCACCCTATCCCGCTCCTGGGCGGGGTGGCTATCTACCTCGGCTTTGTCCTGGCGCTGGTCTTTTTCGGCGGGCGCTACTATGTGCGCGAGATCGTCGCCATCCTGGTCGGCGCCAGCCTGGTCTCGGTTATGGGCATCTGGGACGATCGCTGGGGCCTGCGCCCGCTGGTTAAGCTGCTGGGGCAGGTCGGCGCGGGGGTTATCCTGGTCATCGCCGGGGTGACCGTGGGCATCTTTCCCTGGGCCTGGCTGAACTGGATCGTCACGATCCTGTGGGTTGCCGGCATCACCAACGCCCTCAACCTGCTGGACAACATGGACGGCCTCTCCGGCGGCGTCGCCGCGGTGGCTTCCGGCTTTTTCCTGCTGCTGGCGGCCCTCAGCGGACAGTACCTGGTCGCGGCGCTCGCTGCCGCCTTGCTCGGCGCCTGCCTGGGCTTTTTGCGCTACAACTTTAACCCGGCCAGCATCTTTATGGGCGACGCCGGCGCCCTCTTTCTCGGTTTCATGCTCGCCGCGCTGGGGATCAAGCTGCGCTTTCCAACCCCCACCTTTCCCGGCAACGCCCACTTGATCACCTGGATGATCCCGGTGCTGGTGTTGGGGGTGGCCGTCTTTGATACGACGCTGGTCGTTATCTCCCGGCTGCGCCGGGGATTAAACCCCCTGACGAATCCGGGCAAGGACCACCTCTCGCATCGCCTCGTCCGCCTGGGCCTGACCCACCGGGAGGCGGTGCTTTCGATCTATGTCATCGCCTTTGGGTTGGGGATGGCCGCCGTGCTCGTGAGCACCGTGGTGCTGCGGGCCGGCCCCGGGGCCATCTCGGTGGGCGACGTGCTCGCCGGTTACGGTATCGGCGGGTTTGTCCTCATAGGAGCGCTCGCGGCCCTGGTGCGCCTGGAGCGCGGCTGGCCGCCGGCCGAGAAGGCGGCGGGGGAAGGGGGTCAGGGCTCCGGGGGGCAAGCAGCATAGCCCCGGTTCCGACAGGCAGCAACATCTAGCGTTCCACAAGGAGGAGACGATGAAGCAGCGCAGCAGGTTTGGGATCGTGGCCGTCCTCGTGCTTGTGGTGGTTCTTCTGTGCGGGTGTGTGGACATCCACCAGGAGATCACGCTCAAGGCGGGCGAGAACTGGAGCGCGGTGGTCGATGTCCGCTTCCCCAAGAGCACGGTGGACCAGATCGGCGCAGAAGAGATGACGGTGAGTCAGGAGGACTTTGAGGAGGGCCGGGCCGAGGCCGAGGCCAAGGGCGTCAAGGCCGAATTCGATGTCCGCACGGAAGACAACGGCGACGTCGTCTGGAAGATCACCTACTCGGGGCAGGGGCTGGCGCTGCTCAACGAGACCCTCTTCGAAGGGACCACCGCCTTTACCGCGGGCGCCGACGGCCGGGTCAAGTTCTCCTACGATCCGGGCGACATGACGTCGATGACCTCGGTGGGCGGGAACTATACCTTTGTGCTCAAGGTCGGCAAGGTCTATTCGAGCAACGCGACCGAGGCCAAGGGCGGCACGCTCACCTGGACAAACCCGACGGCCCCCATGGAGGCCGAGTTTGGCGGCGCCGGAGGCGGCGGCTTTCCGGTCTGGCTGATCGTCGTGCTGGCCGTTGTGCTGCTGGCCATCGTCGCCGTCGTGCTGCTCTATCTGCGCGGGAAGCAGGTCAAGACGGCGGCTGCGCCGGTGTTCGCGCCGGCCGCGCCGGTGGTTCCGCCGGTTGCGCCGGCGGTCCCGACGGCGGCGCCGGTTGCGCCGGTGGCCCCGGCGGTTGAGCCCGTGGTCACGGCGGTTGAGCCCGTGGTCACGGCGGTTGAGCCGCTGGTCCCGCCGGTTGAGCCGCTGGTCCCGCCGAGCGAGCCGCCGGCTCCCGACGGCAGCGCCGGGTAGTTGCAGGTCCCTGGCGAAAGAAGTGCGCGGGCCGCACTCCGGATATCCTGGCGAGTCTGGAGTGCGGCCGGCCGGCGGCTCTGCCGGGGTTCTGCCGGGTGACCTGCAAGGAGGAAGTATGGACGGGCTCTTCGGCTACTTTAACCTCAGCGCCCAGGCGGGGATCCAGGCCGTGTACCCCCAGCCGATCTCCTTGACCTGGCAGCTCGCGCTCTACGGGGCGCTGGTCGTGGGAATCCTGGCCAACGGGGTGTTCGCGGCGGCGCGGTCCAGCCGGCGTTACCGTTTCCAGTGGTCGCGTTTCGTGGTCTGCGCCATCATCGGCCTGGTGATCTTTCCGGCCGTCTACGAGGGGGCCCAGTCCAACCTCGGTCAACCGACGCTGATCCAACTGGCGGCCGTCTTTGCCTCGGGGCTGGGGTATGAGTCGTTGTTCTCGGGGTTTGCCGGCCTCATCGGGGTGACGGACAAGAAGAAATGAGGTACGAGGCAGATGACAGATCAGCCTGGTAGGCCCGATGGACGTCTGTCGCACCAGCTTCGTCCCGTGCGCATCGTGCCCGGCTATGCCCCCAACGCCGAGGGATCGGCGCTGATCGAGATCGGCAAGACGCGCGTGTTGTGCGCGGCCACGGTGGAACGCGAGGTGCCGCCCTGGCTGCGCAACAGCACCCCGCCGCAGGGGTGGATCACGGCCGAGTACGCCATGCTGCCGCGCGCCACGCCGGCGCGCACGCGCCGCGAGCGCGGGGCGACCTTGGGCGGCCGGACGCAAGAGATCCAGCGGCTGATCGGCCGCTCCCTGCGGGCCGCGGTCGACCTGACGCTCCTGGGGCCGCACACCATCCTGCTCGACTGCGACGTCCTCCAGGCCGACGGCGGCACGCGCACGGCGGCGATCACCGGGGCCTACGTGGCCCTGTACCAGGCCTTGCAGTGGATGGAACGTGAGGGCCGCCTCCCGCGGTGGCCCATGCGGTGGGCGGTGGCGGCGGTGAGCGTGGGCATCGTCGACGGAACGCCGCGTGTGGACCTGTGTTACGCCGAAGATGCGCTGGCCGAGGTGGACCTGAACGTCGTGCTGAACGAGCAGGGGCGCTTCATCGAGCTCCAGGGTACGGCAGAGGGCGCCCCCTTTGCGCAGAGCCGGCTGGAGGAGATGCTGCGGCTGGCGCGGCAGGGGCTCGCGGAGCTGTTCCGGGCGCAGCAGGAGGCGTTGGGCCTGGCCTGACGCGCAAGGAGGAGCCGTGTCTGTCCTCCTCATCTCCGCCGAGTACCCGCCCCGGGAGGGCGGCATTGGGGACTATACCCGCCTGCTGGCACTGACGCTGCACGAGCAGGGGCAGGCCGCGGCCGTCCTGACCTCGGCCGGCGCCCCGGGGCTCCCCGGCGACCCGCTGCAAGTGTACCCCCTCGTCGGGGGCTGGGGGTGGGACGGCCTGCGGACGATAGCCCGCTTTGTCCGGGAGCACCAGCCCGCGATCCTGCACCTCCAGTACCAGACCGGCGCCTACCGCATGCACCCGGCGATCCACTTTCTGCCTGACGTACTCCGCCGCCTGCCGGCCGCGCCGCGCCTTTGCGTGACGATGCACGACCTGCGCGTGCCGTACCTCTTTCCCAAGGCCGGCCGGGTCCGCTCCTGGGTTGTCGCCCACATGCTGCGCCGGGCCGCTGCCGTGGTGGTGACGAACGGGGGGGACTGGGTGCGTCTGGGGGGTGCGGCCGATCCTGCCTCTGGCCCTCGCCCGGCCCCGCGCGGCGGGGAGGGGCGGGAGGCAGCGGCCGGCAGCCGTGACCTCCTCCGTCCCCTCGCACCCGGCGCCCTGCGCCGCCCGCCCACGCTCATCCCGCTGGCCAGCAGCCTGCCGACGCAGCTGCCCGGCTATGACCGTGGGGCATGGCGCGCGCGGATGGGCATCCCGGAAGCGGCCCCGCTCCTGGGCCACTTTGGCCTCCTGCATCCCAGCAAGGGGGCCGACCTGCTCGTGGAGGCGCTGGCGCGCCTGCCGCACACCCACCTCCTGATGGTCGGCGGGGGCACCGGGGCGACCGATCCGGGCAACGCCCCCTTTGCCGCGGCGCTGCGCGACGAGATCGTGCGTCGGGGCCTGGCGAAGCGGGTCCACTGGACCGGCCGCTGCCCGGCCGACGAGGCCGCCGCCTTTCTGCTCGCCTGCGACGTCGTGGCCATGCCCTTTCGCGACGGCGCCTCGTTCCGCCGCAGCAGCCTGGTGGCGGCGCTGGCCCTGGGCTGCGCCGTGGTGACGACGCCGCCCCAGGGGCCGGCCGAGGTGTGGCTGGGCGAGGGCCGGCCGACGCTGGCGGACGGCGTGAACGCCTTTCTCGCGCCGGCGGAGGCCGGGGCGCTGGCGGAGGCGATCGCGGCGCTGTCGGCCGACGCGGCCGGCCGGGCGCGCTTGGGCGCGGGCGCGGCGCGGCTGGGGCAGGCGTTTACCTGGGAAAAGGTCGGGAAGAGGACCACCGAGCTGTATGGCCAGGTGAGATAGCCTGCCCATCGCCGCGTGTCACTTTAGCTTCTCTACCCCCGCAAACTCCCGGTACGGCGAGAGGTACCGAAGCACCATCTGGTCCTCTTCCTCCATTCTGCCCTGCACCATGCGGCCGAGGAGCTCGGCCAGGCCCGGGCCGAGCATGTATCCCTGCCCGCACATGCCCACTGCCAGAAGAAAGCCCTCCACCTGGTTGCTCCACCCGACGATGGGGAAGCCGTCGGGGGTCATCGGGTAGAGGCCGCGCCAGGTGCGGCGCACGCGCAGGTTCTGCAGGCGCGGCATCAGGTCGACCATGCGCCTGGCCACCTGCGGGAGAAAGACGCTCGTCTCGCGCAGGTCGGTGCCCCAGATGCTGGGGCTGGGGGTGATGCAAAAGATCACCTGCCCGGTATAGTGCTGGTAAAAGTAATAGTTGGCCGAGCCGGCCACCGGGCGGATGTCCACGACCATCGGCTGGAGGAAACGGGCCACCGGCTCGGTCACGGCCGCCTCGTGCGCGTCCGGCCGCACCGGCACCGTGATGCCGGCCCACTGCGCCACCTCGGCCGCCCATCCGCCGGCGGCGTTGACGACGACGGCCGCGCCATAGTCGCCGTGGTCGGTCCGTACCCCCTTGACACGCCCGCCCTCGATGACGAGGCCCGTCACCTGGGTGTTGAAGAGGAACTCGGCCCCGTGCTCGCGGGCGTGCCGGTAGTAGGCGTAGAGGGTCAGTAGCGGCGAGGCGTGGCCGTCGTCCGGGGAAAAGGTCCCGCCGATCAGCCCGCTGGGGTTGAGGTCGGGGATCACCTGCAAGAGCTCGGCCTTGTCCAGCCAGCGGATGTTGAGCCCATACTGCTGCTGGGTGACGAGCAGATCCTGGAGGATCTTGAGCTCGCGCTCGCCGTAGGCGACGAAGGAGTAGCCGCCGCGGAACCATTCGATCTCGTCGCCGTACTGCTCCTGCCAGCTCGAGACGATCTCGATCGAGCGGAGTCCCAGGCGGATCTTGGCCGGGTCCGAGTGGGTGGCGCGGATGCCGCCGATGGCCGCCTTGTTGGAGCCCTGCCCGGCGCTGGCCTGCCGGTCGATGACGAGCACGCGCAGGCCGGCCCGGGCCATCTCGAAAGCGGCCGGCACCCCCACGCTCCCCGCACCGATGACGATGACGTCGTAGCCCTTAGCCATGGTGCACCTCCTCCACGATCCCGGCCAATGTGCCCAGCGGCACCTCCACAAAGAGCGGCCGTTTCGGTTGATCCACGACCTCGGCGTCGGGCACGCCCTCTTCGCGGAAGAGGCGGCGCACGAGCGCCGTGCACGTCTTGGCCCCGCAGGCGCCCATGCCGGCCCGCGTCACCGCCTTGATCTCGCTGATGTCGCGGCAGCCGGCGCGGATGAGGGTGCGGATCGCGCCGGCCGTCACCCGCTCGCACCGGCAGACGATCTCGTCGTCGGCCATGCGCTGCACGTAACGCCCCAGCGGCGTCGCCACCTCGGGCAGCTGCACCCGGATGCCGGCGATGCGCTTGGCAATCGCCCGCGGAGCTTTGACCTTGACGGCGACGGTGCGGTCGTTGGCCTTGATGGCCCGCGCGCTCGTCACCTCGACCTCGCCGAGCACGGCGCCCGCGGTGTCCAACACCGTCACCGTGTCGCCGGCGGCGATGCTGTCGCCCAGGAACTCGTAGGCCAGCGTCACCGTGGGGAGCTCGGCGTCCTTGCGATAGTCGACCAGCGTGATGGCCAGGCCGGGGCAGTTCATGACGCAGCGCTCGCAGCCGGTACAGTGCCCCTCTTCGCAGGCAAAGGTGGGGATGGCGCGGATGTCGGTCCGGTCGATGCGGATGAGCCCCTGCTTGCAGACCGCCGTGCAGGGGTCACAGGGGATCTCTTGCCGGCAGTGAAAGACGGGGAAAACGCCCTCCTCCGCGGCGGGCGCGGTCTCGGGCCCGACGGCGCCGGGTTTGGATTTCAGGATCTCGGCCATGCGCTGCCAATCCGGCGGGATGGCGCCGGCGTCGTACCCCAGGGACTGGGCGATCTCGCGGCCCACGATCTTGCCGGAAAAGATGGCCGCCGAGGCCTCGGCGATCTCTTCGGCATCGCCGGCGGCAAAGGCCGCCAGGCCGTACTCCTTGGCCTTGAGGTAGAACTCGTTGACCGGGTCCAGACCCACGGCGATGAGGACGGTGTCGCAGGCAAAGGAGCGTTCGGTGCCGGCGATGGGGCGGAAGCGGTTGTCCACCTGGGCGATGGTGACCGATTCGACAGTCTCCTGCCCGTTGGCGCTGAGGATGGTGTGCGAGGTATAGATCGGGACGCCCATGCGGGCCAGCTTGTCCTTGTGGACCTTGTAGCCGCCGCATTCGGGCAGCGCCTCGACCAGGCCGACGACCTCGATGCCGGCCTGCAGGGCGTGGTAGCCGGCGATCAGGCCGACGTTGCCGCCGCCGACGATAAAGAGGCGGTTGGCGGCGCGGACCAGGTCGCGGTTGACCAGCGTCTGAAAGGCCCCGGCGCCATAGACGCCGGGGAGGGTGTTGCCGCGAAAGGTGAGCGACTTTTCCCGCGCGCCGGCCGCGCAGAGGAGCACCTGCGGCGTCACCAGGACGTAGCGTTGCCCCTCTTGCAGCAGGCCGACCTTGCCGTCGCTGTAGACGGCGATGGCGGTGGAGCGCAGCCAGAGGGTGACGCTATCGTACCGGCGCACCTGCTCCTCCAGCTTGGTGGCGATGTCGATGCCGCGGGTGCCGGCAAAGACGGCGTCGACCGAGCCGAAGAAGCGGTGCGTCTGGAGGACCAGCTTGCCGCCCAGGCGGTGTTTGTCGTCCACCAGCAGCACCGGGATGCCCAGCGCGCCGAGCTCGATAGCTGCCGAGAGGCCGGCCGGCCCCCCGCCGATGATCAGGACGGGGACGTGCAGCTCCTCGATCTCGTGCATCGCGCCCGGCTCCGCCAGCGGCGGCAGCACCGGCAGCCCCTCGGCGGGCTCCACGCGCATCCCGGCGCGGACCGGCTCCATGCACGCCTTGACAGGCCGGCCGTCGGCCAGGACCAGGCATTGGGAGCACTGGCCGTTGGCGCAAAAGATGCCCTGGGGGGCGCCGTCCTTGTGGTGGTGCCCAAAGGTGCGTTCGCCATGGGCAAAGAGGGCGGTGGCGATCATCTCGCCGGCCAGGGCCTCGAGTGCGCGGCCCTTCCAATAAAAGACGATGCTTTCGCGGGGTTCTATGGGGAGAATGGGGTGCCGTTCGATGCGGTATGCGGTCAATTGAACCTCCTTGTTCATTGACGATTGAGCGTGCTGGGGCGTATTATAACACAACTTTTGTACTCTTCCAGCGGCGTGCCCGCCGCTTCTGCCGCCGGCCGCTCCTACGGGTGCGGCGGGCCTCCCCCCGCGGCCGCGCGCGCCAGGGTCTCTTGCCCCACGTTGCCGCCGCTGAGCACGACGGCGACGGGCCGGCCCCGGCCGGCCGCCTTGCCGGAGAGCAGCGCGGCCAGCCCCACCGCCCCGCCCCCTTCCACGACCAGGTGGTGTTCCCGCAGCGCCCAGGCCATCGCCGCGGCGATCTCGTCCTCGCTCACCAGGACAGTGTCGTCCACGTGCCGTTGCACCAGGCGAAAGGTGTGGTGGTTCTCCAGCCCGATGCCGCCGGCCAGCGCGTCGGCGAGCGTCTCTTCCTCCGGCAGGGCCAGGGGCCGGCCGGCCTGGAGGCTGCGGACCATCACCGGCGCCCGCTCCATCGAGACGCCGACCACGCGGATGCGGGGGTCGGCGGCCTTGAGCGCGACGGCGATCCCCCCCACCAGCCCGCCGCCCGAGAGCGGCACGACGGCCATGTCCACCTCGGGGAGGTCCTCCAGCAGCTCCAGCCCGATCGTGCCCTGGCCGGCAATGACCAGGGGGTCGTCGAACGGCTCGACAAAGACCAGGCCCTGCTCCCGCTGCAAGGCGCGGGCGTACGCCTCGGCCTCGTCGTAGCTCGCGCCGTGGACCGCGATCCGCGCCCCCAGCCGGCGGATGGCCTCGGCCTTGCCCGGGGGGACGCGCTCCGAGATGCAGACCGTCGCCGGGATGCCGAGCCGGCCGGCGACGTACGCCACCGCGCGCCCGTGGTTCCCCGTGGAGACGGCGACGACGCCGCGGGCCCGTTCCGCGTCCGCAAGCGCCAGGATGCGGTTCGCCGCCCCGCGGACCTTGAAGGAGCCGGTCTCCTGGAGGCATTCCAGCTTCAGGTGCACGGAGGTACCAGCCCGCTCCGATAGGGGGCGCGAGGGCACGAGGGGGGTACGGCGGATGTAGGGGGCGATGAGGTGCCGGGCCGCAACGAGATCCTGTAGTGTGCTCATGGGCAAGTTCCAGGTTAGAAGATAGCAGGTTGAAAGTTGAAGGTTGAAGGTTGGAGGGGGGAACATGCCGGCAACCTGCAATCCGAAACCTGGAACCTGCAACCTGGAACCTTCAACCTTCAACTATTCATTCCCGACCCCCGGCTTCCACAACGCCATCGCCACCGCCGCGGCAAAGGCCAGGGCTGCGCCGAAGAAGAAGGGGGCGGAGGGGCCCAAGCCCTTCCAGGGACCCAGGCCCTGCCAGAGCAGCCCGGCGATGACCGAGGCCGGGAAATCGAGGATGCCCAGGACGGCGTTGTAGGTGCCGTAGGCCGTGCCGCGCAGCTCCGCGGGGACGATGTCGGCGACTAGCGCCTTGGCGGTGCCATAGGCCAGCCCGTAGTAGACGCCGTAGAGGGCATAGAGGACCCAGATGTGCCAGCCCGTGCCGGCCAGGGCAAAGCCCAGGTAGATGGCGGCGTAGACGAACCAGCCGCCCACGATCACGCGCTTGCGCCCGATGCGGTCGGAAAGGGAGCCGGCCGGCGTCGAGACCAGGGTGTAGACCAGGTTAAAGGTGATCAGCATGCCCAGGATGCCGATCAGGCTCAGCCCTCGTTCCTGTGCCCGCAGGACGAGAAAGGCGTCGGACGAGTTGCCCAGGTCAAAGAGGCCGACGATCAGCATAAAGACGAGGAACGGCTTGCCCAGCCCGCGGAAGGTGATCTTGGGGCGGGACCGTTGGCCGGCGATGGGCACTTCCCGGGCCCCCACGGCGAGCGCGACCACCGCCAGCACCGCCGGGATCAGGCTGATCAGGACAATCGTCTGAAAGGTGTTCGCGGCCAGGGTTACGCTGCCCGACTGCATGAGCCAGACGACGAGCAGGGCGATGGCCAGCCCGAGGACGGCCCCACCGGTGTCGGAGGCGCGGTGAAAGCCAAAGGCCAGGCCGCGGTGCTCTTCCTCGATACTGTCGGCTACCAGGGCGTCGCGCGGCGCGGTGCGGATGCCCTTGCCCAAGCGGTCGGCCCAGCGGGCGCCGGCCACCGTCCATACGGCGGCGGTGGCGCTGGTGAGGATACTGGCGGCGTAGAAAAAGGGTTTGGCCAGGGCGGAGATGGCGTAGCCGGCCACGGCCGGCCACTTGCGCGCCCGCAGCCGATCCGACAGCCACCCGGAAAAGACCTTGAGCAGGCTGGCGGTCATCTCGGCGATGCCGTCGATCAGGCCGATGACGACGGTGCCGACGTTGAGCACGTTGCTCAAGAAGAGGGGGAGCAGGTTGATCACCATCTCGCTGGAGATGTCCATAAAGAAGCTGGTCAGGCTCACGGCCCAGACGTTGCGGGGCAGGGATCTGAGGGTGCCGCGGTTCTTTGCGCTCAAGGAGGCCTCCTTGTCGACGATCGCCTATGCTGCCGCCTACGGTTGACGATTATACCACAGCCGGGCGAATCGGAAAAGACGCGGGCTTTGGCGATTTCCCTAGTGAGCTTTTGTCGATTTCCCCAGTGAGCTAGGCTGAAAGACCTAGTGAGCTATGGGGACAAGCCTAGGCAGTCTTGGTACCATGGTCTAGTGAGCTTTTCCGCTTTTTCCAGTGAGCTTTTCCGCTTTTCCCAGTTAGCTTTTTCGCCTGGCCCAGTTAGCTTTTTCGCCTGGCCCAGTGAGCTTTTCCGCTTTTCTCAGTGAGCTTTTTCGCCTGGCCCAGTAGGCTTTCCGCTTTTTCCAGTGAGCTTTTTCGCTTGGCCCAGTAGGCTTTTCCGCCTGGCCCAGTGAGCTTTTTCGCCACTATCCTGGCACGTTGACTGTGCCGCCCGCGCCCTGGGCCAGGGTGGAGCAGGGCAGGTTCAGGAAACGGAAGGGCGCGGACAAACTGATGGACAGAAAAACGGAGCAGCCCGTCCCCGCGTTACGGCCGCAGCGCCCGCTCGATCGTCCCTTGCAGCTGGGGGTAGCTGCCGAGGGCCTGGGCCAGCGCCTCGAGGATGGAGCGGTGAAAGCCGCCGCGGATGTCGTCGTAGCCGGGGATGTCGGCGGGGGCGAACCAGAGGCGCGTGAGCAGGTCGACATAGTAGCGGATGCGCACGAGCAGGGCATACTGGGCGGCGATGGCGTCGGCGAGTTCCACCCCGATGATGGCCGGGAGGTCGCCGCCGGCCAGGGCCATCTCCCAGGCGATGGTGCCCAGGTAAAAGCTCTTACCGAACGCCGTTTGGCTGTAGGCCGGCCGGACGGACTGGAGGGTGCGGTGGTCTTCCTCTAGCTCCTGGGCCAGGGCGCGCAGGACGGTGCGGGCCCGCCGGCGGTTCTGCCGGCGCTCCTTGAAACGCTCCACGGCCAGCGCGGCCAGGGTGCCGACAAAGATGCCCACCAGCCCGGCAATCATCTCGCTGAGGACGTTCTGAACCAGTTCCATGGCCGCCTCCTTGTGCTGCGACCATGGTAGCATGGGGAAAGCGCACGGCCTATGACGGGGGTCACAGGAGAGTTGGGGGCAGTGGGCCGGCCGGCTCTCCCTGTACGTCGTTCGGCAGGGCCAGCGCCGCATAGACGGCGAGCAGCGTCAGGGTGGGGGCAAAGGCCACGGCGTGCCCCAGGCCGGCCGGGAGGGCGACCAGCCCGCTCACGACGGGGCCCAGCGAGGCCACCAGCGCCACGAGGAGCAGCGCGGCGGCGGCCGGCCGGCGCCGGGGGGCCGGCCCTTGCGGCAGGAGGGCGGCCGGCGCCGCCTGCAGGTCGCGCGCCAGGAAAAAGAGGGGGATGTAGAGCAGCACCTGGTAATAGATCCACGAGAGCGGCGAGGCCAGCAGCGCGCCGACGATGAACAGGCCATAGGCCCGGTCTGGCTCCATGCGGCGGGCGAGGCCGAGGGTGAGGAGGAGGACGCCGGCCGACAAGGCCAGGGCCAGGCCGTCGCGCAGCGCCGTGCGCTCCGCCAGCGCCGGCCAGATGCTGGCCAGCTTGTGCACGCTTCCCCACAGCGAAAAGTTGCCCCAGCGGGCATAGAGGGTAGAGACATCCCCGCGCAGGGCGGCGAGGTAGTGGGGAAAGGAGGCCGGGCCGGCGGCGAGCACGGCCAGGCCAACCCAGGCCAGGCCGGCGGCGGCCGCGGCCAGGAGCCCCTTCCAGGCCCGCCGCAGCGCCAGGTAGAGGAGCAAGAAGAGCGGGTAGAGCCGGATCGCCGCGGCCAGGCCCAGCAGGATGCCGGCCGGGACCTCTTTTCCCCGGCGCAGGAGGAGCCAGGCGGCGGCGAGGGCCAGCAGCATAAAGAGCTCGGTGTGGGCATAGAGCAGGTGAAAGGTGAGTGGGGGGGCCAGGAGCGCGGCGCAGACCAGGCGCAGGCGGGCCGCGGGCGAAAAGGTGGGGCCGGCAGCGCGAAGGAGCAGCGCCAGGGCCGCGGCCAGCGCCGCGAGCGACAGCACCTGCCAGGCGCCCCAGGAGACGGCGTAGGGGAAAAAGGCGAGCCAGACAACCGCCACGGTAAAGGTCGGCGGGTTGACGGCGGCGTCGATGAAATAGTCGGCGATGCCCAGCCGGCGGGCGGCTTCCTGGAGGCCGCCGTAGGCGTCCTCCCCGCGCAGGAGCCGCTGGGCGGCGATATAGTAGGAGGGAAAGTCGCGGTCGCGGTGCAGGGTGGGCCAATCCGCGGCCTGGTGGACGAGCTCGAGGCCCACGACGACAAGATAGACAACGGCCGCGGCCAGCAGGGCCCATGTGGCCAGGCGGAGGAGCATCGCGCGGGTCTGCGGGGCGATCGGTCGGGGGTTCATCCCAGCTCGCGCTCCATCTGGATGCCGCGCCAGGTGCGCGGCACGGGGTGGAACCCGGCCTTGGCGTAGAGCGCCAGGGCCGGCCGGTTGCCCGAAGAGACGTGCAGCTCCAGCCGCGCCAGGCCCAGCCGGCGGGCCTCCTGCGCGGCCCATTCCAGCAGCCACATGCCCCAGCCCTGCTGCCGGAAGGCGGCCAGGACGCCGACGGCCTCGACGATCAGGGTCGCTTTCTTCTGGTGCAGCGCAAGAAACCCGGCGGTCGCCCCATCCACCTCGAGGAGGAGGGGCCGGCAGGCGTGGTGAAAGAACCGCTGGAGCACCTGCCGGGCCCACCATCGCAGGAACGGGGAGCGCATGACCGCGGCCATGGCCAGGTCGCCCTGGCCGAGGGTGTCCATCACCATGCGGGTGTAGGCGCCGCGCTCCGCGGGGCGGACGGGGCGGAGCGCGCCGGCCGCGAGGGTGGAGCGGCCTTGTGAGGGCAGCGCCAGGCGGCTGCTGGCCGCGCCTTTTCTTGCCCATGCGTACAAGGTGGGCACAAAGAGCACTCGCCGGCCGGCCGCGGCGGCTTCGCGGTCGATCGCTTCCAGGTGGGCCAGCTCCTCGGCCGGGAGCGTGCCGGCCAGGTCGTGCTGGCGGATGGCCCACTCGGCGTCGAGGTCGCCGCAGGACGGGCGCTGCCACTGCCCGGCCATGACCCCCACGGCCGGTTCCAGGCCGGCCGCGGCAAAGAGCTCGCCCAGCCGCCGGCCGGCCTGCGGGTCGGCGCCCTGCCGGCGCAGGCTCGCGGCCTGCAGTTGTCCCAGGCGGACCAGCTCGGCCGGATGGTCGATGCGCCCGCCGTAGTCGGGCTCGGCGCAGGCCAGGACGGCGCCGCCGGGGCGGACGACGCGGGCCATCTCGCGCAGGCCGTGGGCCGGGTCGGCGAGCCAGAGGAGGAGGTAGTGACAGAGGACGACGTCAAAGGCGTCGTCGGGAAAGGGGAGGGCGTGGGCATCGCCCTGCACCAGGCGCACGGCCGGCGCTTCCAGCCGGGCGACGGCCAGCATCCGGGCATCGCTATCCAGCCCGGTGACGCGCGGCCCCAGCGCGGCGACTTCGCCGGCGATGGCGCCCGTCCCGCAGCCGACCTCCAGGACGGTGCCGGCGCGCGCCAGCCCTACCTGTTCGTAGAGCCAGCGGCGGGTGGCCTGTGTCCAGGTGGCCTGGTGGGCAAACCAGCGATGCCAGTCTTGGGCCGTGCGCCCGGGTGTGTCCATCGTGCCTGCTTCGCGGAGAACTGTTCTAGTGCCGCTTCTTCTCTGGCGGCAGCCCGGCTGCTCCTGTCTGGCGGCCCTGGTTACGGCTGCCCGGAGGCGGCGCAGCGGAACCCCCCGGTATCGTTCCGCCCCTCGGGCGGGCCCTGGCCGCGGCCGGCGGAGCGCACGCTCCCCGGGTAGTCGAACCACGAGCCGCCGCGCACGGCGCGCTTTTCGCCGTCCGCCGGTCCCGGTGGGTTCGCGGAGGGCGACTGGGCGTAATAGTCCTCGCCGTAGCGGTCGCTTACCCACTCCCAGACGCTGCCGGCCATGTCCAGCGCGCCGCACCAGCTGGCCCCGGCCGGATAGCTGCCCACCGGCGCGGTGCGCTCGTAGCCGTCGTCGCCGTCGTCGTCTTTCCAGCTAAAGTAGCACTGCTTGTCGCAATAGTTCAGCCGGGCGCTGTCGAAGGAATCGCCCCAGGGGTAGACGGACGACGCGGGCCCGCGCGCGGCATACTCCCACTCGGCCTCGGTCGGCAGCCGGCCACCGGCCCAGGCGCAGTAGGCGGCCGCGGCGTACCAGGAGACCTCGATGGCCGGGTGATCGGCGTAGCCGTCTTTCGGGCGAAAGGTCCCTGCGGCCTCCTCGATCAGGGCGTTCTTGTTCTTGATCTCGAGCCAGGTGACGCCGCCCTCTTCCTGGTTGCCACTGGCGTTCAGGAAGGCGGCGAACTGGGCGTTGGTGACCTCGGTGCGGTCGAGCCAAAAGGCGTCGAGCGACACCGGGTGGGTCGGCTGGGCGCCGGTGAACCACTCCCGCTGGCAGTCGCCGATGTACTCGTTGCAGAGGTCCAGGACCTCATCCACCTGCGTGTCGGTGCTGCCCATCGTGAACTCGCCGGCCGGGACATAGACCATCACCATGCCGTCGGCGGGGCGGGCCTGGGTGCTGCCCAGGACCGGGACCGGCGTGGCGGTGGGCGGCACGGCGGTCGGGATCGGCGTGCCTCCGCAGCCGGCCAGGAGCAGGGCGAGGACGACGAACAACAGGCTTCTGCGTACCATGGGTTCCTCCTTGAGAGATGCGCTGCTGTGGCAAGTGCCGTGTATCATAGCATATCGGGGGCTGGGGTGCAACCCGCGTGGGGGGCGCGGCGTGAGGGGCCGGTACCCTGGCACTCGATCAGCGATAGCCGATCAGCGCTACCCAATCTACCATCACCCCCAGCGCCCGGTTGTCGTCCAGGCGCGGGTCGTAGGCGTGGGGGCGAAAGGTGGTGCTGCGCAGCTCGAACAGGAGGATGCTGCTGGGCGGCACGGCGGGGGTTTCCAGCGTATAGGTATGCCAGCCGTTCTCGACGGTGAATTGGCCCAGGCGCGCGCCGTCCAGCCAGACCTCGACCTGGGGGAGGGGAAGCCCGTCGGGCCGGCCGGCGGCCATGCGCAGCGTCAGCCGCAGCGGGGCCGGGCCCGGCCGGGGTGTGCTTGCCCACGTTCCCGTCGCGGCCAGCCGGAAGACGGCGCGGTCGTCGCTCCAGCGAAAGGTCGTGCCGTCGGCGGCCGTCTCGGGCAGGGGCCAGCCGCGGAGGTAGCCCAGCTCCAGGCCGGCGCCCAGGTCCAGGGTTGTGGGCACGGGGGTGTAGGTGCGGTCCCAGAGCCAGCCCTGGAGGTCCTGGAGCGAGTTGCGCTCATAGGCCAGCTCGGGGCGGGCTTTTTCCGGCAGGCCCTGGGCCCGCAGCATGTCGCCCAAGAGCAGGTGGGGGTGAGGGTGGCCGGAGCGGTAGTCGATGGCCTGGCGCAGGGCGGCCACGGCCTCGGCCCGGTGTTCCTGCCGCCACAGCGCCTGGGCCAGGAGCACCCGCGCCTCGGACGATTCGCCGTAGACGTTGAGGGCGGCGCGGGCGTGGGCTTCGGCGCCAGGGACATCGCCCCGCGCCAGGGCCCCCTCGCCGAGGGCCAGGTGGACACCTTTGACGGCGGTCCGGACGACCTGCAAAGGATAGTTGGCGTGGGCCAGGAGCAGGCCGGCCAAGGCGAGGAGCGCCACGGCGGCCAGCGCCAGGCGCGGCCTGCTCCGGCGCAGCGCGGCCCAGGTCGCCCGCGGGTGGGCCAGGACGACGGCGGCGTAGGGGACGAGCCCGACCAGGAAGGGCAGGCGGTAGCGCAGCTCCACGTGAAAGAGGGCCGCGGTGACGAGGAGGTAGGCGAGCCAGAGGAGGTCGAGGGCCCGCACGAGGCCGCTGTCTCCTGCGGCCTCCGCCCCAGAGGCCGGCTGAAAGCGGGCCGGCCGGCGCACCAGGCCGATCAATCCGAGGGCGACGAGCAGCAGGTAGAGCCCATCGCCCAGCAAGACGCGGGCCCAGACCTCGGCGGTGGGGTACCAGATGGCCGGCCGGTCGCGGAAATCGTCCAGGTACTCGAGGGAGAAGAACAGCCGGACCTCGCGCCAGCACTTGGCCAGGAACCAGCCGGGATGGGCGATGATCGCGTTCAGCCCGTTGCGCGCGGCCAGGGCGGAGCGTTCGCCCTCGGGGTATTTGAGCAGCTCGGCCTTGACGCGGTCGCGCCCCAGGTCGGGGTCGTTGTCCAGCCACAGGTTGGTCGGGCCGGTCGTATCGACCAGGATCAAGGCGCGATAGACGACGGCGTTGCGGAGCGTCCAGGGAAGGATGACCAGGGCGGCGCCCAGGAGGACAAGGGCGGCCAGGACGAGTGCCCGGCGCCAGGAGCGCGCGGGCGCTGGGGAGACGGGGCGCCGGGGCGACGAGGAACTGGAGGATGGAGAAGAAGGCGCGGCGGCGGCGCAGGGGCGAGGCATTTCCCGCTCCCTGCTCGCGTCACGGCCAGGTGCTGTGTCGTCTGCCGTCGCCCCGACTCGTGAGGACTCGCGGAAATGCCGCGTCCCGAGCGCCGCCGCCGTCCACGCCATCGCCAACGCCGCGAGCCCCACCAGCGGCAGCCCGACGGAGCGGGTGAGGGTCGCCAGGCCAAAGAGGGCGCCCGTGCCCAGGGCGCGCCACCAGGCCGGCCGGGCCAGCGTCCATTCCAGGGCGATCATGCCCAGGACGTAGAGGAAGAGAAAGAGGGTCTCGGTCAGGAGGGTGGTCGACTGCACGGCCAGGGGGAAAAAGAGCGCGCCCAGGGTGGCCGCCACGAGGCCGGCGCGGGGGCCGTAGCGCCGGCCGGCCCACAGGTAGAGGAGCGGGACGGTTGCCGCGCTCAGCAGGGCCTGGACCAGGCGGGCGGCGCCGACCTCGGCCCCCAGGAGACGAAAGATCACCGCCAGAAAGAGCGGGTAGAGCGGCCCGCGCATCAGCTCCACGTCCTGGTAGCCGCGGCCCTGGACAAAGGTGCGGGCCTGCTCAAAGAAGCCGGCCTCGTCGCCGCCCAGGGGATAGCGGGCGTGCGCCGAGAGGACCAGGAGGCGCAGGGCAAGGGCCAGCAGGATAGAACCTGCCAGGACGAGCCAATCGCGAGATCGCATGAGTTGCCATGCCAGAACACGTCGAGTCCGGTACGCCGCCCAAGGGGATCCTACTGCCTTGGTATATGGCTTCGCTTGGCCCTATGATATGATACAATCCTACTGTTGTCAAGAATCCGCTGGATATACGGCAGGGCCGTTTCCGTCGCTTACCCGTGCGGCCAGTGCCCGGCCTCCGCTGCCAGGTCGTATCCGTTTGCCGCGCGCTGGGCGCGCGCGGGATCGACGAGCAGGGGCCCCAGGCCGGGCACTGGCCATTCGTGGCGCAAGTGCGCGCCTCTGCAACAGCCGTGGAATACACGGTTGCGCCGGGCGCAGCGGCGGCTACGCCAGGCCCTGGCCGCGTGGCGGTTGTGCCAGGCGGGGGCTAGCCATGAATGAGCGTGAAGACGGGGCACTCTTTCGAGTTGCGCTTACCTTGTTGGGGGGGGGGCAAGTCGTGACACAAACTCCTTGACGTCCGGCCGCGCATATGGTATATTGGAACTGTCAAAAAACGGGAGGTAGTCCAATGAAAGCACTCAAGGGTTTGGCGCTGGCCATGCTGCTGGTTCTGGTAGCGGTCCCCTTCATCGGCGCCCAGACCGTCACCTGGAAGTCGTCCTTCACCGTGGTGAATCTGAGCCCCGACGATGATGCCACCGTGACGGTGACCTTTTACGATGATGCGGGGGACTACTTTGCCCCGAACCCGCTGCTTCCCGACAACCCCGCCACCCCCGAAAATGAAGAGATCCTCAACCCATTTACCCTGCTCCCGGAGACTTCCCGAATTATCGTCATGGAGTTTGTCGACGACCTGCCGGATGGGGAGCGCTACGCGGTCATTGTCTCCGCTGACCAGCCGATTGTGACCATGGCCAACTTGGAGGGCAGCGATACCCTGACGTTTTCCTACCATGGTTCCTACCGCGCCGGTGCGGATATGGGGCAGCTCATCGCCTATCTGCCCAGCGTGAGCAATGCTTTCTACGACTGGTACAGCCATCTGTCCATCCAGAACCTGGCCGGCGTCGAGATGGCCATCACGGTCAGTTTCTACAACAGCGGCGAGAACGCCTCGACCACTCCCGTCGCCACGATCACGGAAGACGTCCCGGCCTACGCCACCTGGCGCCTGACGATGGACGATCCCGGCATCAGCCCGGCCCTGCCGCTCGACTGGAACGGCGCGGCCATTGTCGAGTCTGCCGGCCCCCTCGCCGTCATCAACAACGACTACAATCAAAACTGGCTCCCTGGGGCCGAGCAGACCTATAACGGCCTCGTCGGTGGCGCGTTGGATCTGTACTGCCCCGGGCTGTATGACCAGTTCATCGGCAAGTGGATCTCGTCCCTGAACGTGCAGAACGTGGGCGCCACCACCGCTACTGTCACCATCAACTACTCCGATGGCCAGGTTGACAACGTCGAGATCGCCCCCAACGCCTCCTACCTGGGCGTCTACATGAACGGTGCTCACGACACGTTCTTCGCCGCGCATGTGGAGAGCACGAACGGCCAGCCGCTGGTCGCCATAGCCAATGCCAGCACCGAGCCCAGGGAAGGCAGCAGCGTCTATTCTGCTCAGACCTATGAGTGCGCCTCGGCCGGCGCTACGGAGCTCTATACCCCACTGGCGATGAAGTGGTTCATTGGCCGGTACAACACCGGCATCCAGGTGCAGAATATCGGCACCACGGCCACCGACATCTGTATCGAGTACGAAGGCTATGCGGCCTACCCCGAGTGCCAGTCGGGTGTCGCCGCGAACGACGTGGTCATCTTCAACACCAAGTTTAGCCCTGCGCTAGAATACAAGGAGAATTGGAGCGGCTCGGCGCGGGTCTACTCCTCCGGCAACGACCTGGTGGGCATCGTCAACCAGAACGACGAGGACCTACAAGACCCCAAGGAAGGTGACTCTGCGTTGAGCTTCCTGATGTTTGGCCGGTGAGGCGGCCGCTTGGGCGACCCGGATCGAGCGGATGACCCGTACCGGAAGGTCTATCGAATGGGGTAGAAAACTCTACGAGGCGCAGAGATGAAAGAAACCGAATGGCCGGCCCGAATTCAGCTGTTGCTGGACCAGCCGCGCGTCTTGGTGCCGCTGCTGGTGCTCCTCACCGCCGCGCTCGCGGCCGCGGCGGCCCTGGCCCCGGTCACAAGCGCGCCCCCGCCCCCGTCGGGCAGCGGGGCCTATCTCGCGCCGGGCGCCGCCGGGCGGCCCCGGGCGCCCGCCTCCGGCGACCCGGCGGCGTCCCCATCTGGTAGCAGTGCCCCCCCGCGGCGGGGGGAGCATCGCCCCAGCGCCGCCCACTCCGGCTACGCCTGGCGCATCGAAACGGTGGACCCGCAGCGGTTCACCGGTTACGGTACCTCCCTGGCCCTGGACGGCCAGGACCGCCCGCGCATTGCCTATGCATACAACTTTGCCCACGACCTGCGCTACGCCGCCTTCGACGGCACGCAGTGGGTGACAGAGACGGTGGACACCTTCGGCACTACCGGGATCCACCCCTCCCTGGCCCTGGACGCCCAGAACCACCCGCGGATCGCCTATCGTCTTGGCGGAACGGACTATATGGACCTGCTCTACGCGTGGACCACTCCCGACAACAACGGCGGCCCCTGGATCACCACCACGGTGGATACGCCGGGCGATTGCGGCGGCGAGCCTTCCCTGGAGCTGGACGGCGCGGGCTACCCCCGCATCAGCTACAACTGCAACAACTGCCTGATGTACGCCCACGACGACGGCGGCGGCTGGCAGATCGAGGTGGTCGCCTGCGGCGAGGGCTGGTATGGGTGGAACTCCTCGTTAGCGTTGGACACCCAGGAGCTGCCCCACATCAGCTACCAGGCCGCCTGGCCCAACCAGGATCTAATGTACGCCTGGTATGACGGCGGGCAGTGGCAGCACGAAACGGTCGACAGCGAAGGCATGGTCGGTTACTACACTTCCCTGGCCCTGGACCGCCAAGACCGCCCCCGCATCAGCTACTATGACGCCGGCTTGTGCGCCCTGAAGTACGCCTGGCACGACGGCACGGCCTGGCACCTCGAAGTCGTGGACTCCGGCTGCGTGGTCCAGCGCGGCATCGGGACCTACAGCTCCCTGGTCCTGGACGCCCAGGACCACCCGCACATCAGCTACTACGATGATGCCCACTACGAGCTCCGCTACGCCTATTTCGACGGGACGCGCTGGCTGACCGAGACGGTGGATACAGGGGGCATCGGTACCGGCGCCTACACCAGCCTGGCCCTGGACGCCCAGGGCCGACCGCACATCAGCTACCTCGGCAACTACAACTTGCGCTACGCCCGCCTGATCGAGTTGCCGTACACGGTCTTTTTGCCGCGCATCGAGCGTTAGCCGCAACATCAGAAGGAGGTATGCTGTGTCCGGACGAAAATGCAGGCTCATGATAGGGCTGTTGTTCGTGCTGCTGGCCGGCTGTGGAGAAATACCGACCGTGCCGCTGCTGGGACAGCCGACCCCGACACTGGCTGTGAGTCCTTCGCCTCCGCGCCCGGCGACTCTGGAGGAATATCCCCCGCCGGCCACGCCGGAGGCGCCGCCACCACCGACGACCGATCCGACCACTCTTCCGGCACCGGCACTGCTGGCGCAGCCGGTGCCGGAAGAGTGGCGCACCGGGGAGCGGATCGCCTTTCTCAAAGGCGGCAACCTCTGGCTGGCGGTTCCCGACGGCAGTGTCCAGGTCCAGGTATCTGCCTCGGGAAACGTGACCGCTCTGTACGGCTGGTCTTACGATTGCAGCCAGCTGCTACTGGGGATAGGGGAATGGTCAGCTCTTCCGGAAACTGACGTTCCTGGAGGTAGAGATCTATGGATTCTCCCAGTCAGTGATGTCGAAGCATATCCCGTGATCCAGGGCCAAGAGGTACTCCACGCAGCCTGGTCGCCGGCTAGCGATCTGATCGCCTATCATACGGCGGATGGCAACCTCTATGTGACGGACAGTAGCGTAGGAGTCTACCGCGCTTTGCTGGACGATCACAGCAGCACTTTTGTTGGTGCATGGTCGCCTGATGGAACCAAGATTGCGTTCCCTCGCCTAACGACCAGCGGGGAGTACTGGCTCAATCTGGCTATTCTCGACTTGGCCACTGGTTCTGTTCTTCCGACCCGCGAAGAACACCGAGTGGACGCTTCCCCGTACGTCTGGTCTGTGGACGGGAGTCAAATCCTGTTCCAGTCAGGGCCTAGTGAAAGTAGTCTATGGCGGTACCTGGATGTGGAGAAGAATGAGATTGTCCCGATCCAGAGTGAGGGCCTCGATCAGTTTGTTGTGAACGCGACTGGGCTTTCCCGATCACCGGTGGCTGATCAAGTAGCCTTTGGATACTACAGATTAGTCACCGATGTGCCCGCTGTCTGGGTCATGGATTTGGACGGCGGCAACCTCCGGAGACTTACCGACGGGATTTACCCAGTCTGGTCCCCTGATGGCCAGAAAATTGCTCATACCGGCACAGATGGAGGGCTCTGGGTCATCAACCTGGACGGCGGCGGAGCGATCCAGATTACTGGGCCCAACCAGGTTCGTACGGCATACGAACCATGCTGGTGCCGTTAGGAGGGATGCACCATGAAAAGAATACCTCTTGCCACGATAATTCTGGCGCTCTGTCTACTTCTGCCAGCAATATACGCCTATTCGCAAGGTCAAAAAGATCCTGGCCTTCTCGCTGGGGCAGACCTGAGCCTGCCCTTCGCCCGTTACTCTCGGGTGACGCAGAGTTTCAGCGGTGGGCACCCAGCCATCGATTACCGGGCCGAGGATTTTACTCCGGTTGTGGCGGCGAAAGAAGGAGAGGTAACCTTCATCTACAATGCATGTGCGGACCCAACCCAAGTCGTACCTAACCCGTGTCCTACGGAGCCTGGTGGCAACCGCATCTATATAGAACACAATGAAGGTCTCTACGAAACTCGCTATCATCACCTGGCCCAGAGCGGCTTTGCCGTCCAAGTTGAACAGGATGTCGTTCGCGGTGAACAAATCGCGCTCTCCGACAATTCCGGCACCAGCGGAGCATCTCATTTGGACTTTGAAACACTGGTAAACGGTGTTAGGGTTGACCCCTACGCCGGCAACACCCACTGGGCTGGGGAAGACCGCATCCCGATGGGCTACCGCGACCAAAGTGGCACCATTCAAGGACCTTTCCAAATTGCCGACCCCATCCTCACTGCGTGGCTTACCCCAGGAGTGGCTCGCAGCCTCGGTTCTCCGCTTGCCGTCGTAGACGATCAATTTCTCTGCCCGGTGTTGGGGCAGGGTGCCCCGGCAGCCTATGGGCACATGCAGGAATTCGGGCGCGGTTACATTCTCACCGGTTGTCCCGGTGAACCTGTCGTCAAATACCCGCGCACCTTTCTACCCAACATCCGCGCTGCCGAAGTTGCTGCCGATTGGAACTCGACGATCTACATCCGCAGCCTCAATTCCTACGGTTCCAGCCCGGTCAACATCACCTTCTACAACGCAACCGGGCAAGTCGTGGATTCCCGTACGTACCATGCTATGCCGGCACGATCCACGTGGGAGGTCCCCGCCCGCAACATCATCTTTGATGAGCTGTTACAGGATCGAGAGAATCCCAACGAAACATTTATCGGCTCCGCCATAGTAGCCTCGGCAGAAGACGTTGTCGTTACGGTGCGCACCGAAAGGGTCGATAGCGTGATGGCTTATACTGGGGTCTCCGAGCGGAGCAGCATCACCGTGCAGAACCTGAGTGAGACTCCTATTACGAACCTACACATTGTCTACAGACGGGACACCGGCGAGCAGAGGGAAGTAGACTATACTACCCCCATACCGGGCAAGTCTTCCGCGCTCATTGTCCAGTGGGACCCCTCCTACGGCGTCCCGCTCACGCCTATGCCTACTCCGCCCCCCGGTCCGACACTGACCCCAACAGCCGGGCCCACTCCCACCCCCGCGTATGGTTGGCATGGGGGAGCTCAGGTGGAGGCCGCGCAGCCCATTGTGGTCATTGTCAATCTGCAGGTACGCGATTGGCCCGCGCCCGGCATCTATGTTCACCAAAGCTACAGCAACCTCGTCGGCGGCAACAATGTTGTCTTTGGCTCCTTTGCCGCGGACATGTGGAATGCTCCTACGCCTGTGCCCACGCCTGGTGTCACGCCCTATATCTACCAGTACAAAACCGCGAGCGACGTGCAGAACTTGGGGTCTGCTTTCGCCAGTATCTTCAGCCACTACTGTGACGCAGGCGGGTCTCTCCCCTATGGCGGCCGGACGCTAGACAGAGAGCCTCTTTCAGTAGCGTCCTTCTATGTGCCCGACCCTCTTGAGCAAGTTCCCGATGGGGCCCGCGTTTCCGTGCAGGCTAATGGTGGAACGGTCGGGGGTATTGTGAACATCGCCCGGCTTGACACGGGCGCGGACCCGCTAGAGCGCGATGATTTTGGCGCCAGCTACAACATGCCCCAACGGCGGGATGGCCTCCCGCCCTCTTCCCAGGTGACGGCCCTGGCCCCTTACCACAATATCGCGAGTTTTTCGGTTTCCTGGTCCGGCACGGACGATCTCGCCGGCCTGGCTTCCTACGACGTGCAGTACCGCGATGGCCCCGGCGGAGCCTGGACCGGCTGGCTCACGGCCACCACGGCGACCGCGGCGACATTCTCCGGGGGCCAGGATGCCCACGGCTACTACTTCCGCTGCCGCGCCCGGGACCTGGTCGGCAACCTGGAGGAATGGCCGCCAGACTATGACGCCACGACGACGGTCGACCTGACCGCGCCTTCTTCCCAGGTCGCGGCCCTACCGACCTACAGCCCGGCGAGCTTTGCCCTCGCCTGGTCCGGCAGCGACGCCACCTCCGGCGTCGCCGCCTACGACGTCGAATACCGTGTCGGTGTGACCAACACCTGGTCCACCTTGTTCTTTGCCACGCAGCAGACGCAGACCCTCTTCGCCGGGGACCAGGACGGGCAGACCTATTACTTCCACTGCCGCGCCCAGGACTACGCCGGCAACCAGGAGGCCTATCCGGGAACACCCGATGCCTTTACCACCCTGGACCTGTCGCCACCGGCCTCCAGCGCCACGGCCCCGGCCTATGACAACGCGAGCCCTATCCCGGTATCCTGGACGGCCGGCGACGCCACCTCCGGCGTGGCCAGCACCGCGCTGTGGTACCGCTTCAACGGCGGCGACT